>OLSB01001100.1_pt1 | contig 28248 bp, 24 predicted proteins | sample 1672071 | NCBI WGS metagenome assembly OLSB01 (sample SAMEA3136642, study PRJEB25190) | human gut metagenome | biome: human gut; feature: human-associated habitat; material: faeces | place: Austria | collected 2013 | reverse complement strand
CGCCCCACGCCCTCTTGTCAAGCCTTATTTTTACTTTTTTTGATTTCTGCCATTACTTACACTAATGTCATCTTCTGCGGTCTTCCATTTGGGCAGAATGCGTGCTATCATAGGGTAGAATACTACCTGCTTAATATAGACGACACGAGGTTTTCTATGATTGCATTTCTTTCCAACTTGACCGCCGGCTCCACCGTGCTGTGGGTGGGGCGTATCCTGCTGTTTCTGGCGGCGGCCTGGGTGGTGGTGCGGTGTGCCATCTCCCTGTTTGATTCCCGCGAGGCGCCGGAGGTGTGGGGATTTGTCAGTCTGGCCAACGGCGCGCGCTACGATCTGACCCACTGGGAGAACATGGTGGGGCGGATGCGCAGCGCCGACGTGCGGCTGAACTTCCCCTCCGTGTCCCGCTGCCATGCCGCCATCTGCCGCAATGACCAGGGGCACTGGTGGGTGTATCCCGTGAACCGCAGCAGCGGCGTGCTGCTCAACGGAGCGCGCACCACGGACAAGGCCGAAATAAAGGCCGGCGACTGCATCGCCGCAGGGGGCGTGGAAATGTACTTTTTCCCCTCCAGCGAATCCGACGAGGCCAGACTGGCGCGCCGCCGGACGGAGGAGCAGGAGCGCCGCCGCATTTCGCAGGCGGGGACGCTGCTGGGGGTGAATCTCTGCCAGCTCCTGCTGTTTTTGCAGGTGTTTCTCGCCGCCAAGGCAGAGGCTCGGGCGGCCATCGGCGTGGCCTTCGGCAGCCTGATGCTCCTGTCGTGGGCGCTGTACGGGGTCTATCGGGCGGCGCGGCGCACGGCCTACGAGCTGGAATCGCTGGTCTTCCTGCTCATCAGCGTGGGCGCGGCGGTGACAGCCGCCTACGATCCGAGTGCCCTGTATAAGCAGCTCATCACCGTCGTCATGGGCATGCTCCTCTTCCTGCTCATGAGCGGCGTGCTGCGGAACCTGCACGCATCCATGCGGGCGCGGTGGCCGGTGGCCATAGCCGCCGCAGCGCTGCTGGCCTTCAACGTGGTGCTGGGGCAGCGCATCTTCGGGGCAAAAAACTGGATCGCCATCGGTTCTCTCTCCTTCCAGCCCTCGGAGCTGGTGAAAATTGCCTTTATTCTGGCCGGAGCCGCCACGCTGGATCGGCTGTTTGCCAAACGGAATCTTATTTTCACGATCCTGTTTTCCGCGTACTGCGTAGGATGTCTGGCGCTGATGAGCGACTTCGGAACGGCGCTGATCTTCTTCGTGGCTTTTTTGTGCATCGCTTTTCTGCGCACCGGCGACCTGCCCTCCATTGCCATGCTGACGGCGGCAGCCGCTTTCGGCTGCGGCATCATCCTGCGTTTTAAGCCCTATATCGCCGACCGCTTTGCCGCCTGGCTGCACGCCTGGGAGCACGCCCAGGATATCGGCTACCAGCAGACCCGCACCATGAGCGCCATGGCCTCAGGGGGTCTGTTCGGCGCAGGAGCAGAGAAGGCGTGGCTCAAATATGTAGGCGCCGCCAATACGGATCTGGTGTTCGGCGTGGTGGGGGAGGAATTTGGCTTTCTGCTGGCGCTGTGCTGCGTGGCAGCGCTGGTGATCCCCATTGTATATGCCCTGCGGTGCGCCGCCACCGCCCGCTCCGCGTTTTATACCATTCTCTCCTGCGCCACCGCCGCCATGCTGGTGTGCCAGCTGGCGCTGAACGTGCTGGGCGCGGTAGACCTGCTGCCGCTGACGGGCGTCACCTTCCCCTTTGTGTCTATGGGCGGCTCCAGCATGATCTCCTGCTGGGGGCTCATGGCCTATCTCAAGGCCGCCGACACCCGACAGAACGCCAGCTTCGCCCTGCGCTTTGTGGCGCCGGCCCCGAAAAAAAGTGCCGCCCCACGCCCCAAAGTCAAGCAGGAGGGCTTCTTTGCCGACCGGCCGGACATTCCGGTGGACGAGATCTTCAAAAAGGAGAACCGCAAATGAAACAGGTAAAGCAGCGCACACTCCTTATTTATATATTGCTCCTGCTGTTTCTGGCGGGGCTGGTCGCATACTGCGTGCGCTATGTGGCGCTGGGCGGACGCTGGGCGTCGTTTTCCGGCAATCTGGGCGCTTTTGAAGACGGCCTGCCGGCGCTGGGCCAGATCGTCGACCGAAACGGCGTTGTTCTCTATGACGCCGCAGCCGGTGCTTACAGTGAAAACGGTGCCCTCCGCCGCGCCACCCTCCACGCCGTGGGCGATAAGGCCGGCAACATCTCCACCTCCGCCCTTCAAAACTTTCAAAAGCAGCTTCTGGGCTATGACCTCCTCACCGGCACCGCCGGCGGAGGCGGGCGGGTGTATCTGACGCTGGACAGCCGCCTGCAAACGGCGGCCTACGAGGCTTTGGGCAGCCGCAAGGGCGCCATAGGCGTATACAATTATAAAACCGGCGAGCTGCTGTGCATGGTGTCCACCCCCAGCTTCGACCCCGCCGACCCGCCCGCCATTCAGGACGGCGACGCACGGTACGACGGCGTATACCTCAACCGCTTCCTCTCCTCCACCTTCACCCCCGGCTCGGTGTTCAAGGTGGTCACGGCCGCCGCCGCGCTGGAAAAGCTGGAGGGCTTGGAGACGCGCACGTTCCAATGCACCGGCAGCACCGTCATCGGCGGGGACACCATCACCTGTCCCTCCGCCCACGGGACTATGGACTTTGCCGGCGCGCTGGCCAAGTCCTGCAACTGTGCCTTCGCCCACCTGGCCGTGGAGTTGGGCGGCGAAACCCTGTCGCAGTACGCGCAGGAGGCGGGGCTTCTGTCGAGCCACAACGTCAGCGGCATTTCCACCGCCGCCGGCTCCTATGTAATAAGCGAAAACGACAGCGAGATCGGCTGGTCGGGCGTGGGGCAGTACGAAGACCTGGCCAACCCCTGCGCGCTCATGACCATGATGGGCGCCATCGGCGGCGGCGGCACCGCGCAGGAGCCATATCTGCTGGATAAGGTCACCTCCATGACCGGCACCGCTGCCCGCTCCACCGGCTCCTCCGGAAAAATGCACCTGTGGCGCGCCGACACCTGCGCCGCCCTTGCCGAGATGCTGCGCAACAACGTGCAGACGGTGTACGGGCAGTCGCGGTTCGGCGACCTGCCGGTGTGCGCCAAGTCCGGCACCGCCGAGGTGGAGCAGGGCAAAACGCCCCACAGCTGGTTCGCGGGCTTCGTGGCCAGCGACACGCTGCCGCTGGCCTTCGTGGTGCTGGCGGAAAACAGCGGCGGCGGCTCCAGCGTGGCCGGCAGCATGGCCGCCAAGGTGCTGCGCACGGCAGCGGAACTATATTAATATATAAAAAAGGATCTCCGAGGCAAACGCTCCGGAGATCCTTTTTCGCCATGCTTTCACTGCATTTTTTCCACGGCGAAGGTATACACCGCGCCGGCCTTGACATCCGTCAGATCCGCGCCGGTGAGGGCATACTGCCCGTCAACATAAAACGCCCAATAGGTGCCGTCCTTGTCGTAGTCCGCCGTGATGCCGATGACCTCTTTGATATAGAGGCCGTACTGGCTGTCCTCGCCGCTGATGATGTTCAGCTTCTGCAGCGCGGCGCCCACGGTCTTCTCGTCGGTCTGCACGGTGAACTTTGTAGCCTTCCCCTCGGCGTCCTTCACCTCCACGGAAAAGGCGGTGGCGCCCTGACCGACGGTCTCGCCGTCCTTCACGCTCACGGTGGTCTTTCCCGCGGCAATGGGCATGGGCTTTGTGCAGGCACACAGGGCCAGCACCATCACCAAGGCCAGCAAAAAGGCCATGATTTTTCTCAATTTTTTCATAAATTTCACCTCCTTTTTCCCTTGCAGTATAACACGCCGCCAAGCTCTTGACAACAGAAAAAAAACATGCTATATTGATGCCACAATCCAAGGGGTGCTGGCGCATGCCGGCTGAGATGGGCGTATGGCCGCCCGATCCCTCGAACCTGATCCGGGTAATGCCGGCGTAGGAATGCGTACATATCGAGCGATCGTTTTCCGCATTGCGACGCCTGCGTGGCTCGCCATGCGGGAATTTTTTTATTGGAGGATGCAACATGAAAAACAAAAAAACCAAAATGCTTTGCGAAGCCGCTATTTTCATTGCCATGGCGGAAATTCTGAGCCTTATCAAGCTCTATGAGTTCCCCAACGGCGGCTCCATCACGCTGGAGATGCTGCCCATCATCCTGTTTGCCGCCCGCTACGGCTGCGGCTGGGGCGCCGGCGCCGGTTTGGTATACGGTGCCATCACCTACCTCATCGGCAACAAGTTCTCCATCGACTGGACCACCATCCTCTGCGACTATTTTCTTGCCTTCGTGGCGCTGGGCTTCGGCGCCGGCCTGCTGGCGCGCCGGAAGTGGAGCGTGTATTACGGCACCCTCATCGGCGGCGTTCTGCGCTTTTTGGTGCATTTCCTCATCGGCGTCTTTGTGTGGGGCAAGTATATGCCCGACTCGTTCCTCGGCAAGCCCATGACCAGCCCCTGGATCTACTCCCTGCTCTATAACGGCAGCTACATGCTGCCCAGCATCGTGCTGTGCCTGGTGCTGTTCGCCGTGCTGTATAAACCGCTGAAGAAATACTTCACCGCCGCCGACCTGTCGGTGTAAAAAAATACGCCGTTCCGGAGAAAAAACTGTTGACAAACATCATAAATCCTGTATAATAGTTTTTGTTCTTCGGAACATAGCGGGATTGTGTAAAGGTAGCACAGCGGACTCTGACTCCGTATGTGAGGGTTCGAATCCTTCTCCCGCTGCCAAAAAGCTCTCAGCACATCGCTGGGAGCTTTTTCTTTTTCCCTTTTCCAAAAGCGAGGAATTCGATTTTTAATCACAGCGCAAAACGCCTCCCAGCCGCAGCCGGAAGGCGTTTTTATTGTTTGAGTGCAGCTTATTTACCATCTGCAAGTCCCTCTATGGCTCTCTGCAAGATCGCCTCCGGATCATTGCCCCAGATGTCCAAGCCCTCCGCTGTCACCAGCTGTACCGAGGGGATGCCGAAGCACTCCGTGGCGATGCTTTTCAGGTACTCGTAGCCGTACCGCCCGTCAAAAGGCCCGCCGGAGGTGCTGACATAATACAGCTTCTCCCCCCTGCACAGCCCCACGGGCTGCCCGCTCTCGTCGTATCGGGTGACGACGCCGGTGACGTAGATATTCTCGATGTAGACCTTCAGCTGCGACGGAAAAGAAAGATCCCACAGAGGCGCCGCCACCACGATGGTGTCCGCCGCCGCGAACTGGCGGGCATAGCGGAACATCTCGTTTCCGTAGTCCTTCCGCGCCAGCAGCTCGTCCCGCCGCGCCAAGTCCTCGGCCTCCAGCGGCCGCAGCGGCTCCTCGTACAGCCGCAGCTCCTCGTAGTCCCCCAGCTTCTCCAGCAGCGCCCGCGCCAGCCGATCCGTGCGGGAGTCGCGACGTGCGCAGCAGTTGATATATAGGATCATGTCGTCGCCTCCTTTTTGCCTATTGTAAGCCATTTTTCATCCCATTGCAAGCAAGGAAAAAGCCTACACTATAGCCGCATAAAAAGGCAGCGGACGGCGCCCATTCGGACGCCGCCCGCCTTGAGGGAGATCCCGCCCCACGGAGCACGACCGGCGCGGGGCGGGATATGGAATATTTCCGATCACAGGCTCATAAGCTGCAAGCCGCTGTTTTCCGGCTTACTACTCCACCGTCGTATCCGCCTCCACATGTCCGATGGCGCTGGACGCACCGGTCACGTTGGTGACGGCATTGTTCATGCCCTCGCCGCCGCTGCGGGCATTCCAGTGCCCCACGACCTGCCCCAGCATGTAACTATCCTTACCGGGGATCAGGTTCGCGCCATGGACACGGGGTACTCGGCGTCCTTGTCGTACTGGTCGCTCTCGCTGTCGTGTTCATAGGTATACTGTGCCGCCACCACAGTGATGCCGAAGCCGTCCATGGTGAGACCCTGATCGTCGTTGCCGGCGTCCTCTCTCATGTGGCCGGTCACGCGGATGGTGTCCGCCTTATCTGCCAGCAGGGGCTGATCGGTGATGATGACGATGCCCCCGTCAGCTCAGCTCCACAGCGAGCACACCAGATCCGTGTACCCCGAGGGGTCGGCGATGGGCAGACCCGCAATGAGCAGCGCCTGATTATACAGCACCTCGGCGTACTTCTTCGCCAGCTCCGGATCGGCGGCGCGCACGCTCTCCAGCTTCAAAAACGCCGGATGCGCCACGTTGACCTCCAAAATGCGCTTGGCCTTCATCTGAAGCTCCGGCTGCACGGCCTTGAAATACTTCTCCATTTCAAAGGTCAGTCCCTCGCCGCTGGTCATGCACACGGGGTGGGTCTTGAGCTTGCCGGAGGCCTTCACCTCGTCCACGCGGTCGCCCAAGGTCTCCTTGATGAAGGCGAGGCACTCTCGGTCGCTGTCGCTCTCCTGAGTCTTGGGGGCGTCCTCCAGCCCCAGCTCGCCGTCCACGGCGGAGCGGAACTCCTTGCCGTCATACTGCCGCAGGCTGTCCGCCAAAAACTCGTCCGCCCGATCCGTGCAGTAGAGGATCTCCATGCTGCGCTCTTTCAGCAGCTCCGTCTGGGGCAGGCTGTCGATGGCCTCCACGGTGTCGCCGGCGGCATAGTAAATATACTTCTGCCCCTCGGGCATCCGCTCCACATACTCCCGCAGCGTTACCAGCTTTTTCTCCGTGGAGGAATAAAACAGCAGCAGCTCCTGCAAATTCTCCCGCTTCTCGCCGTACTGGTTCAGAACGCCCACCTTCAGTGCGCGGCCGAAGTTTTCATAGAACTTTTCATAGCCCTCGCGGTCGTCCGAGAGCATCTTTTTCAGCTCCGCAATAATTTTCTTTTCCAGATTGGCGGAGATGATCTTCAGCTGCCGGTCGTGCTGCAAAAGCTCGCGGGAGATGTTCAGGCTCAGATCCGGCGAATCCACCACGCCCCGCACAAAGCTGAAATGCTCCGGCAGCAGCTCCTCGCAGTGATCCATGATCATGACTCCCGCAGAGTAAAGCTGCAGACCCGATTTGAAGTCCTGCGTGTAGTACAGGCTCGGCACCTTGGACGGGATGAACAGCAGTGCCCTGTAGGTCACGGCGCCCTCGGCGGACACGGAAATGACGCTCTGGGGCGGCGCCATCTCGCCGAAGCGCTGGCGGTAGAACTCGTCGTACTCCTCCTTGGTGACCTCGCTCTTTTTCCGCTGCCACAGGGGCACCATGCTGTTGAGGGTCTCCCATTCGTACACCGTTTCGTATTCCGGCTTATCTTCCGGGCTGTCCGGCTTTTTCACGGAGTGGGGCAGCAGCATTTTGATGGGGAAGCGGATGTAGTCGGAGTATTTTTTCACCAGCGACTTAATGGTCCAGTCCTCCAGATAGCGGCTGAATTCGCCGGCCTCCTCGCCGTCTTCTTTGATGTGCATGATGATGTCCGTGCCCACGGTGTCCCGCTCGGCCTCGGTGACGGTGTAGCCCTCCGCGCCGGAGGACTCCCATTTCCATGCTTGGGTCTCGCCGTATTTCTTCGTCACCACGGTGATGTGGTCGGCCACCATGAAGGCAGAGTAAAAGCCCACGCCGAACTGGCCGATGATGTCGGTGTCTGAGTCCTCGTTCTGCTCCTGACGGAACCTATAGCTGCCGCTGGAGGCGATGACGCCCAGGTTGTTCTCCAGCTCGTCCGCGCTCATGCCGATGCCGTTATCGCTGACGGTGAGGGTACGGGCATCCTTGTCCACCGAAATGGTAATGGCAAAGTCGCTCCGGTTCATGCCCACCTTGTCGTCCGTGAGGGACAGGTAGCAGAGCTTGTCGATGGCGTCCGAGGCGTTGGAAATGATCTCCCGCAGGAAGATCTCCTTATGGGTGTAGATGGAGTTCACCATCAGATCCAGCAGCCGCTTGGACTCGGCCTTGAATTGCTTTTTACGCATGAAAAACGCTCCCTTCGTGTAAAAAGAGATGCCCACGCACCTCTTGACTATTATTGACCATATTGTAGCGCAGAGAGCGCCAAATGTAAATGCCCACCCTGTAAACAATTTTTGAACATATTTACAAAACCCGTCGGCGGTGCTACAATGGCACCATGCAAAATCCCATGGCATTGTGCGGGTGCAGCGCACCCGTGGCAATCCGTTTTATCCAAACATACATTATCCAAACATACACTATATAATAATACAAGGAGATCATCATGCTGACTATAAAAGACCTGTTCGACCTGGGCCACACCCTTGCCAAAGACTACCTCGCGCAGTTCACCTACCCCTGGGAGGCGCTGGCGGGCATCAAGGATTTCATCCTCACCCTCGGCCCCACGCTGGAGGATTACGACGAAGTTTCCCCCCAAGTGTGGGTGCATAAAACCGCCGCCGTGGCTCCCTCGGCCTATCTGGGCGGCCCCTGCATCATCGGGCCGGAAACGGAGGTGCGCCACTGCGCCTTCATCCGCGGCAGCGCTCTGGTGGGCGCAAACTGCGTGGTGGGCAACTCCGTGGAGCTGAAAAACGTGATCCTGTTCGATAACGTCCAGACCCCCCATTATAATTATGTAGGCGACTCCATTCTGGGCTACAAGTCCCACATGGGCGCCGGCTCCATCACCTCCAATGTGAAAAGTGACAAGCTGCCGGTAATCGTCCGCTGCGGTGACGAGCGCATGGACACCGGCCGCAAAAAGGTGGGCGCCATGCTGGGCGACTTCGTGGAGGTGGGCTGCAACAGCGTCCTCAACCCCGGCGTCGTCATCGGCCGCCGCAGCATCGTCTACCCCACCTCCTGTGTCCGCGGCACCCTGGCCGAGGCCAGCATCCATAAAAACGACGGCACCGTCATTCCCCGCAAGTGATCCGGCCATCTGTACGGGCGACCCTCGCGGTCGCCCGTTTGCAATGATCCCCCCTCCGTAGGGGTCGATGCCCGCATCGGCTCCTGTGCAAAGCACCGCATTTTTTGTCCTCCGTAGGGCGGGGTGCCCTCACCCCACCGCCGACACGCACTCTTTCCCCAAAAAAGCTGTCATTACGAGGAGCGCAGCGACGTGGCAATCCGTAATATTCATGCGCTGCCCCCCAGCCTCTGCATAGGGTCGTCCGTCCCTGTCCGCCCGTTTGCGCCGCCGTGCAATATTTTTCCCTTCTCCCCCTGCGAAAAGGGTTGACATTAACATTTTTTTGGCATACTATGAATATGTTAAAGGCCTCGCAGAGTTTGCCGCCCGCAGGCGGCAAAAAATTGAGCTCATTTTTCACCGCGACATGCGCGTGGGGAAAAATACCTCTCAGGCTGCCAGTGTGGAATTTTGAGCCAAAGGATCAAAATTATGCGCGCAGCAGACTGCGAGCCTTTTGTCAGAAAATTCCGCAGGAATTTCCGCCAGTTATAATGTTCCGGTAGGTAAGGCTACCGCAGGGATACGGACTGCTGCCGCGAAGTGGTGGAGACACCATGAGAGGGTTTGAACAGGCGATATCGAAACCAAGGTATCATCTAACGCAGTTTCATTGCCCCGCGATGCTAAAGCTTGTTACGGTGGACAAAGCACAGAGGGCGTTCTCATAGCCTTTCGTGCGTTCATTCCCGCAGCGGCTGCCCCATCGGGTCAGCGGCTGTGGTTTTATTTTGCCCTTGTCGATCAATGGCAGGAAAGGAGGAGCATAAAATGTTTGATTACGAAGAAGAATTGGACGGCTATCTGGAAAAGATTCAGGAGCTGCTAAAAACCAAGCAATACGCCGCCGTGCGCGACCTGCTCCTCCCCATGGAACCGCCGGACATCGCCCTGCTGCTGGAGGAGGCCGGCGAGGAGCTGATGCCTCTGCTGTACCGTCTGCTGCCCAAGGAGCTGGCGGCGGAGGTCTTCGTGGAACTGGAGTCCGGCAGTCAGGAAATGCTCATCAACGGCTTCTCCAACACAGAGCTGAAAGAAGTGCTGGACGAGCTGTATCTGGACGACGCCGTGGACATCGTGGAGGAGATGCCCGCCAGCGTGGTCATCCGCATTCTGGACAAGGCCACCCCCGAGATGCGCAAGTCCATCAACGAAATGCTGAAATATCCCGAGGACTCCGCCGGTTCCATCATGAACGTGGAGTACCTGAGCCTGAAAAAGGACATGACCGTGGCGGACGCCTTCAAGCGCATCCGCCGCATCGGCGGCGAGCTGGAAACCATCAACATCCTCTATGTCACCGACCCCACCCGCCACCTGCAGGGCGTGCTCTCCGTCCGCGACCTGCTGCTGGCGGACGAAGACGACCATATCGAGGACATCATGGATCCCAACGTGGTCTCCGTCACCACTCTGGACGACAAGGAAGACGTGGCGCAGGCCATGAGCAAATACGACTATCTGGCCATGCCCGTGGTGGATCAGGAAAACCGCCTCATCGGCATCGTCACCGTGGACGACGCCATGGACGTCATCGAGGAGGAAACCACGGAGGACTTCGAGAAGATGGCGGCCATGCTGCCCTCGGACAAGCCCTATCTGAAAACCTCCATTTTTTCCACGTGGAAAGCCCGCCTGCCGTGGCTCATGGTGCTGATGCTCTCTGCCACCTTCACCGGCATGATCCTCAACCACTATGAGAGCAAGCTTGCGGCCTGTCTGGTGCTCAACGCCTACATCCCCATGCTCTCCGGCACCGGCGGCAACTCCGGCACCCAGGCCAGCGTTGCGGTGATCCGCGCCCTGAGCCTTGACGAGGTAGACTTTTCCGACATTCTGCAGGTGCTGTGGAAGGAGCTGCGGGTTTCGTTTCTGTGCGGCGTGTGTCTGGCGGCGGCCAATTTCGTGAAAATGCTGCTGGTAGATCGCATGCTTTTGGGCAATGATGCCGTGAATTTTACCGTCTGCGCCGTGGTGTGCCTCACCATTCTGTTCGTCGTCATTTTCGCCAAGTGCGTGGGCTGCTGCCTGCCGCTGCTGGCGGAAAAGGTTGGCCTTGACCCCGCCGTCATGGCCTCCCCCTTCATCACCACCATCGTGGACGCCACCAGCCTGCTGATCTATTTTGCCCTGGCCTCCGCCCTGATCCCCGCTTTGCACACGATGTAAACTTTCAAAAATTTCTGTCATTGCGAAGCCGGTCCGCAGACCGGCTGTGGCAATCCGTCCCCCATCGCCAAAACTCTTCTCATCCATATTTTTTTCGCATACTTTTTTTCCTGCGGCGCAAAATAAACTCGGGCTTCATGCCCGAGTTTATTTTTTTGGAGGAAGAAAACTATGTCTAATTGCACCAACGACGGGTGCGCCTGCACCCCCAACTCTGCCATCAAGTGCACCGTTACCAGCTGCGCCCATCACTGCAGCGAGGTCAACAACTGCGGTCTGAACTCCATCCAGATCGGCACCCACGAGAGCAATCCCTCCGTGGATCAGTGCACTGACTGCCAGAGCTTCCGCAAGCTGTAAAGCCCCTTCCCTCCACAGCCGACCCGCTGCGGAGGGGCTACATAAAGGGGGTGCGATCGTGGATAAAAAGTGGAAATACGCTCTCAGCGGCGCTGCCGGAGGGCTTGTGAACGGCCTGTTCGGCGGCGGCGGGGGCACGGTGCTGGTGCCGCTGCTGACGGCATGGTGCAAAACGGAGCAGAAAAAGGCGCTCGCCAGCTGCGTGGCGGTGATCCTCCCCTTCTGCGTCCTGTCCGCCGCCATCTACCTGCTGCGCACGGGGCTGCGCCTGCTGACGGCGCTGCCGTACCTGCTGGGCGGCCTTGTGGGCGGCTTTGTGGGCGGCAAGCTGTTCAAAAAAATGCCGAGCGCGTGGCTGCGGCGGCTCTTCGGCGTCTTTTTGCTCTACGGCGGCGTGCGCTACCTGCTGTGAAAGCGTATGTCCTTCCGGCTCTGGCCGGCTTTTTAATGGGGATCCTCTCGGCCTGGGGCATCGGCGGCGGTACGCTCTTGCTGCTGGTGATGACCCTGTTTTTAGGCGTGGATCAGATCACCGCCCAGGGCGTGAACCTCCTCTATTTTCTCCCCACGGCGGCCATGGCCGTGGCGCAGCACCGAAAAAACGGTCTCCTGGACGCCCCCCTCCTGCGCTCCGCCATCCCGTGGGGGCTTCCCGCGGCGGCGCTGGGTTCCCTTCTGGCCACAGCCGTGGACGTAGCCGTGCTGAAAAAGCCCTTCGGCGTCTTCCTGCTCCTGGCCGGCCTCTACACCGTCTTCGGCAAGTCCCCCCAGAGCAGCTGACAGCGCCGCCACAGGTTTCTCTCTTTTTTATGTCATTTTGTCGCCGTTATTTCGTCGCTGTCAGCGTCACAAGGCAGAGGATCTCCTTTCCTTCCCGCAGGAGGGTCAGATCCACCGTGTCCCCGCCGTGCAGGGTGCGGCGGTAATCCATCAGATCCCAGTTGTTGTGGATCGCGTGTCCATCCACGGCCACCAGCACATCGCCGGGCAGCACGCCGCCCGCCTCCGCCGCCAGCCCCGCTTCCACGGAGTGCACGGTCACATAGCTGCTCCCGTCCTCCGCCTGCTCCGTGACAATGGTGAAGCCGAAGGTGGGGATGCCGCGGAACTCGCCGAAGGTCATGATGTCGTTGACCACATAGGCCACCTGCGAGGTGGGCAGCGCAAAGCCCAGCCCCTCCACCGTCGCCTCGGCGCCGCTGCCGTTGCGGCTCATTTTCATGGTGATGATGCCGATGACCTGCCCGTACTCATTGATGAGGGGGCCTCCGGAGTTGCCGTTATTCACGGCAGCGTTGGTCTGGATCATGGTGAGCGTCCTGCCGTCCAGCTCCATCTGCCGCTCAAGGCCGGAGATCATGCCGTTGGTAAAGGTCGCCCGCAGCTTCAGATTCAGCGGGTTGCCGATGGCATACGCCGTTTCGCCCACGCTGCAGTAGTCGGAGTCGCCGAATTCCGCCGGCGTCAGCCCTTCGGCCTCCTGCGCCTTCAGCACGGCGATGTCCCGCTCCGGAGCATAGCCCACCAGCTTAGCCTCGTAGGTGACACCGGTGTCCAAAACGATCATGCTGCTCACAGCGCCGGACACCACATGGGCGTTGGTGATAAAGTACCCGTCCTCCGTCAGCAGAACACCGGTGCCCATAGAGCTGGTGCCTGCGGCGTTGGTGGCCAGCACCGTCACCGTGGACGGCCCCGCCTTCCGGTAGACCTCCGCCGGCGTCAGCGCCGTTTCCAGCGGAGCGGCCAGCTCCATGCGAACGGACGGCTCCGGCGGGCTGGCGGGCACAAAGCAGTGCTCGCTGCCGGAAATATCCACAATGCTGCCGGCGCTTCCGTCATCGGGCACCGACGACGAATCGTCGGAAAAGATGGACACCAGCAGCGCCGTCAGTCCCACAGCCGCCGCCAGCACCGCCGCCAGGATCACAAAAACGACCCAGCCCTTCTTTTTCTTCTTGGCCGGTGCCGCCTGGGGCTGCGGCCGGACGCTTTGGGGCAGCGGCTCCGGCTGCACATAGCAGTGCACCACCTCCGCCCCCTGCTCTCGGGGCACATACCATGACACGACCTCTCGGCTCTCCTCGCCGGCGGGCGTCACGTTGTTTTCGTCTGTCATTTTTCCTGTTCCTCCCCGTAGCTGCGGGTGCTATCCGCCATCTGCACCGTAAAGCTGAAAGCCGTTACCCCGTTTTCGCTGGTCACGGTGATCTGCTCCTTGTGCTGGTTGAGTATCGTTTTCACCACATACAGCCCCAGCCCGTAGCCGTCCTTGTCCACGCTGCGAGACTTGTCCGACTTATGGAACCGTTCAAACAGCAGCGGGATCTCCTGCGCCGGAATGGTGTTGCCGGTGTTACGCACGGTGACCACCGCCTTCTCCCCCCGACAGGCCAGCCCCAGATACAGCGTGGAGTGCTCCGCCGCATACTTGGTGGCGTTTTCCAGCAGATTGTAGACCACCTGCGTGATAAGCTCGTTGTCCCCCCGCACCATAACGGAGTCCTCGGGGATGTTCGCCTCCACGTCCAGCCCCCGCTGGTTGATCTTCTGCTCCATGCTCAGCAGCGCAATACGCATGCTCTCGCACAGGTCAAAGTCCTCCTTGTGCATCTCCTGAGACTGGATCTGGGAAATATCCAGCATCCGCCGCACCAGCCGGCTGAGCCGGTGGCTCTCGTCGGAGATGATCTGCAAATATTTCCGCTCGTCCTTCTGGGGGATGGTCCCGTCCAGAATGCCGTCGGTATAGCCGGCAATGGAGGTCATAGGCGTTTTCAGCTCGTGGGAGATATTGGCGATAAAGTCCCGCCGCTGCCGCTCCGTTTCCGAAAGAGAATCGGCCATCATGTTAAATGACCGTGCCAGCTCGCCGATCTCGTCGCCCCGCCCCTCGTCCTCAATGCGCATGTCAAAGTTTCCCGCAGCATAGGCGCGGGTACCCTTGAGCATTTCTTTAATGGGCTGGATCTGCCGCATGGACATAAAGGAGCTGGCCACAAAGGAAATGAGCAGCACAATGGCCGAGATCATGAAAAACAGCCCCGTAAACGAGCGCCACAGGCGCATGAGCTGGGTGGCGTCGATCATGGCCAGCACCATGCCCACTACCTGCCCGTCCGCCGTTTTCACCGGCAGACCCACGGCAAACTGCCGCAGCCGGTACAGCCCTCCCAGGGTGGTGTTCCCCTCAAAGCCGTTTTCATTCTCCAAAATCTGGGTCTGCAGCTCCTCCGGCAGGCGTATGCTCTTGCCGGCGAGATCCGAGTCCGTAGTCAGCAGCGCCTGTCCGTTTCCGTCGCAGATGAGGAAGTTCACCTCCGTCATCATGCTGGCCACGCCCGCCATGCGGCTGAGGCTGCTGTCTTGCCCGCCCTCGTCGCTCTCGTCCGCCGTCAGATACTCCCCTGACATCTGCACGATGAGCTGCGCCCGCACCTTCATCTCGTCCCGCTTTTCGCCCACGAGGTAGTTGTAGCTTAAGGCGTAAAACGAAGCGCCCAGCAGCAGCAGCGTCAGCATCACGATGCCCGCAATGAGACTGAACTGCTGCCAGTAAAGGCTGCGGAACTTGTTTTTGATCTCCTTCATCATCACTTCACTTCAAACTTGTACCCAACGCCCCACACGGTCTTCAGCGCCCACTGATCGGACACATTCTCCACCTTTTCCCGCAGGCGCTTGATGTGCACGTCCACGGTGCGGCTGTCGCCGAAATAGTCAAAGCCCCACACCTCGTCCAGCAGCTGGTTGCGGGTATACACCCGATTGGGGGTGCTGGCCAGATGGTACAGCAGCTCCAGCTCCTTGGGGGGCGTGTCGATCTTCTTGCCGTCCACGATCAGCTCATAGCTGTCCAGGTCGATGATGAGCTTGTCGAAAACCAGCCGCTTCTTCGTGTCGTCGGGGATCTCGCTGCGGCGCAGCACGGCGTTGATGCGCGCCATAAGCTCCTTCATCTCAAAGGGCTTGATGATGTAGTCATCCGCTCCCATTTCCAGCCCCGTGATGCGGTCGTTCACCTCGCTCTTGGCGGTGAGCATGATGATGGGCACCTTGCTGGTCTCGCGGATCTTGCTGCACACCGCCCAGCCGTCCATAACAGGCAGCATGATGTCCAGCAGCACCAGATCCGGCGCCTGCTTTTCAAATTCCTCAATGGCCTTGCCGCCGTCGTAGGCGCTGCGCACCTCGAACCCTTCCTTTTCCATATATATGCGGATCAGATCCGATATGTTGCGGTCATCCTCCACTACCAGAATATTGCGTGCCATGGGGCATCCTCCTTTGTTCCCGCCGGCAGGCGGTCTTTTCTTTTTTTATTATACCGTGAAAATGTCCGTTTTCCTGAACATTTTGTAAACATCCCAATGCCGCCATGCGCAGCCGCGCTTCCGTAGAGGACGATGCCCACATCGTCCCGCATGTTGGCCACCGCACCTCTTATCAAAATCTCTGTCATTGCGAACCAGTGACCGATGTCACTGGTGTGGCAATCCGTACTCCCCACGCACCGCCCCCTGTCACACAGAGAACACGGATTCCCACGTCGCTGCGCTCCTCGGAATGACATTTTTATGAAATGCATCGGGTATCGGCGGGGCGATCGCCCCATTTTAACTTTAGAATTATATCATGTTTGTTTCCACGTTTCAATAGAAACCCCTCGGTAATACCACTGCAAAATTTCCTGCCAGGTCTTACCTTCTTTGGCCATGGTGTTGGCGCCGTACTGGCTCATGCCCACCCCGTGGCCGAACCCCGTCACCCGAAATGTAATCGCGCTTTCCGTACACTCCACGGTGAAGCACGCCGAGCGCAGCCCCAGAATGCTCCGCACCCGCGTTCCCCGTAGCGGTACGCCCCCTATAGTCACGGACTCCACCCGATTGGAGCTGTTCTTCTGCAAGTCCGTCACCCAGCCCGTGGGCGAGCCTTCCAGCTTGGCCGTCGGCTCCGCCGCCAGAATTTTCTCCCGAAATTCCGCGGGGGTAAAGGTGTTCACGCTGTAATAATTCGGCACGGCGTCCGCCCCCTCGGGACTTTCCACGCTCACGAGATACGGCCGATCCGACACCCACGCGTCGCTGCTCTTGGCCGTGACCCCCGCCGAGGAGGAGTGGAACGCCGCCAGGATGGGCTGCCCGTCATAGAGCATCACCTGCCCGTCCGTTTCCTCTACAGATTGTAGTATTTTTCGATTATATTCCTCATAGTTATCGCCCCAATTGCTTTTTGCCCGCTCTTCCGACACCCACGCGTTGCAGCAGCGGTAGTCCATGCAGATGTCGGCGTCGGGGTGGCTGCGCTTGCGCCCGCCCTGTATATTGTAGTAGATGTAGGTGCGCTCCGCCACGGCCTGCGCCTTCAGCGCCTCCTCCTCGAAGGTGGCCGGCATCTCCCCCCGCACCACCCCCGGCAGGTACTCCGCCATAGTCATCTTCACGGTCTTCTCTCCGTCATAGACCTGCAGCACCGACTGGCTGTCCTCCATAATGTTCTTTTCCTCCTGCCGGGTGGGCGTGTCCGTTTTTTCCGGCTGCGCCTGCGCCGGCTTCGGTGCCAGCAGCCATGCGCCGCCGAACAGCAGCAGCACCCACGCGACCCCTGCGGTCAGAGCTTGCTTCATTGGTATCCGCCTCCTTTTGGCCATGTCTATGCGCCGTTGAGCGGAAACATACCGCAAAAACCAAAAGGCAGGGGACTTTTGGCGAAGTCCTCTGCCTAAATTGGTAGGAAGATTGATGAAAAAGTTTTCTGACTGTACTCATCATATCCTCCGGATATTAAAAAAGTTATCCCTCATTTATTAAAAAAGTATTAAATCCTCCGGAGCCTGCGGAAAAAATCCGTCAGCACCCCGCGGCATTCCTCCTCCAGCACGCCCCCCACCAGCGCCGGATGCGTGGGGAAGTCCTCCATGAACAGATTCAGCACGCCGCCGCAGGCGCCCATCTCCCGATCCCTCGCGCCGTAATACACCTTCGGGATGCGGGCGTTGAGAATGGCTCCGGCGCACATGGGGCACGGCTCCAGCGTCACATACAGCGTACACTCGTCCAGCCGCCAGGTGCCGAGATACTCGTTGGCCTGCCGGATGGCCTCCATTTCGGCGTGGGACTGGGTGTGCTGCTTTTCCTCCCGTCGGTTGCGCCCCCGCCCGACGACCTGCCCCTGCCGCACGATGACGCAGCCCACGGGCACTTCTCCCGCCTCCGCCGCTTCCCGCGCCAGCGCCAGCGCCTTCCGCATATAATCTTCATGCTCCATGGATGTTCTCCTTTTTTGAAAAAAAATCTGTCCCCCCGATTAAACGCCGTCATAAATGGCCAAACTGACAGTAAAATGAAACAAGGCTTACGCCGGGAGGATCGCCATGAAAAATCAATCCGCAACCGTGAATTTGGATCTGAGGATGCTGGAGCTGCGTCAGGAGATCTGGGACACTGCGCAGGAGCTGCGCCACGCCTATGACCGTTTTGACTTCGTCACAGACCCCGCTCTCATCGAGGCCGGAATCTACGACATCAACGCTCTGAAATCCCGCTATGACTTCCTTCTGCGCAAGCTGAAGGCCATGCAGGGTCTTGCGGTGCGTCCGGAGGCGTCGGCGCCGCCGCGTACAGAACCCGCCTGCATGCCGGCGGGAAATATGAATGGGGGAAAATCATGTCCGTCGTAGAAAAAATAGCGCTGGGACTCACACTGCTGTTTCTGGTGGTGGTGTGCCTGCGGCTGTTCGCCGCGCCGCTGAAGCTGGCGCTGAAGGTCGTCTTCAACTCCGCCCTGGGCTTTGGCGCTCTGTGGCTGCTGAACCTCACCACCACCGTCACGGGTCTTTCGCTGGGGCTGAACATTTTCAACGCCGCCGTCATCGGCATTCTGGGCGTCCCCGGCTTCGGCCTGCTGCTTTTGGTGCAGTGGGTGCTTACATAATGATTTCATAATAGGTCGGGCGGGCGGAAAATCCGCCCGTTTTTTGTTGACATTTTCCGCTTTTTATTTGGATCTTATCCGCTTTCAGCCCCCGTTTTAGCCTACCTCTCCATCTCCTCCAGATTCCAGCCGTACAGGGGATAGCGCTGCACGGCGCCGAAGATCTTCTGCCGCAGGTTGGGGTACTTCTCCTCCAGCCCGACCAGCAATTCCTTTACCTCCTGCCGGCGGGTAGAGCCGTTGGCGGGACAGGGATTCTGCACCACCGGAAGCCGGAGCTTCGCCACCGCCCGACGCACCTCGTCCTCGTGGCAATAGAGCAGCGGCCGGATCTGTGTGATGCCGCTGCGATCCAAATATGTCACCGGCTGGAAGCAGCCGATGCGCCCCTCGAAGAGCAGATTCATCAGCATGGTCTCCACGGCGTCGTCAAAATGGTGGCCGAGGGCGATTTTTGAAATGCCCAGCTCGACCAAAGCGGTGTTCAGGCTGCCGCGGCGGAGCTTGGCGCACAGGGAGCAGGGGTTCTTCTCCTTCCGCTCCTCAAAAACGATCTGGTACACCGGCACGGAGATGCGGGTATACGGCACGTCCAGCTCCCGACAAAGATCTGCCACGGCATCAAAGCTCATGCCCGGTGTGCCCGTTTCCAAGGTGATGGCGTGTACCTGAAACGGCACAGGGTAAAACCGCCGCAGACGGGCAAGCGCCGTCAGCGTCAGCAGGCTGTCCTTGCCGCCGGATACACCCACCGCCACGGTCTCACCGGCATCTATCATGTGGTAATCCTCCACACAACGGCGCACAAGTCCCAGTATATGCTGCATAGGGTCATTCCTCCGAAAATATAAAATGCAAAATCAGAAAACGAGAGATAATGAGAGAAAACAGAAGATAACAGCAGGAGTTTGCCATGTAAATCAAATTCGTGTTGACAAGCTGCACCGAACGTGGTATAAATAATCTTGCGTGTTGAGCGCAAGACTATTGTTTTCTCTCTCCCCCCGATTTTACCAAGGGAGCATGAAAAAGTAAAGCAATACATTATTATATTGGAGGAAAAACACCATGTCCACTTTTATGGCAAACAAGGGCAACATCGTCCGCAAGTGGTACGTCGTTGATGCCGCCGGCAAGCCCCTGGGCAAGACCGCCGTCATCGTGGCCGACCTGCTGCGCGGCAAGGGCAAGCCCACCTATACCCCCCACGCCGACTGCGGCGACAACGTCATCGTCATCAACGCCGGCAAGGCCATCCTCACCGGCAACAAGATGGAGCAGAAGTATTACCGCACCCACTCCGGCTGGGTGGGCGGCCTGAAGGAGACCAAGTACCGCATTCTCATGCAGGAAAAGCCCGAGGTGGCCGTCCGTGTGGCCGTGCGCGGCATGATGCCCCGCAACATCGTCACCAAGGACTCCCTGAAGCGTCTTCACATTTATGCCGGTGAGCAGCATGAGCATCAGGCTCAGAAGCCCGAGCTGGTCAAGTAAGGAGGAAAAGAAGAATGTATCAGTCCAAGAATCCCTATAAGTACGGTACTGGCCGTCGTAAGTCCTCCGTGGCCCGCGTCCACCTGTTTGAGAACGGCACCGGCGCCATCACCATCAATGGCCGCGATATCGACGATTATTTCGGCCTGGAGACCCTGAAGATGGTCGTTCGTCAGCCCCTGAATACCACCTCCACCCTGGGCAAGGTGGACATCGTTGCCACCGTCGAGGGCGGCGGCGTGTCCGGCCAGGCCGGCGCTCTGCGTCACGGCATCTCCCGGGCTCTGCTGCAGGTGAATCCCGACTTCCGTCCCATTCTGAAGAAGGCCGGTTTCCTCACCCGCGATCCTCGCATGAAGGAGCGTAAGAAATACGGTCTCAAGGCAGCCCGTCGCGCTCCCCAGTTCAGCAAGCGCTGATTCAACTTATTTCAAGCACTCACTTCGGTGGGTGCTTGTTTTTTTACCCGAAAAGGCGTTAGCGGCGGCGCACACGGGTGCCGCCCTACAAGGGGATTATAGAGTATGCGTAGGGGCGTGGGAATCCGTCTTCCCCATGCGGGAGTGCGGTGCAAGGAGAATACGGATTGCCACACCAGCCGGCGGGCTGGTTCGCAATGACAGAGATTTTGGCAAGGGGTGCCGTTGGCGGGGTCGGCGTTTTTTCATAAAGCAAGCCCGCCCGCAAGAGGAAAACCATCTTGCGGGCGGGCTTGCTTATTATTTCTTATTTTTTCGCAGCCGGAACAGTCTTTTTATCCTTGGTGAGCAGGAACGCGGTGATGAGAGCCGTCAGCGGCACGGCCAAAATCACGCCGATGCTGCTGGAGATGCCGCTGATGACCTCCGTGGCCACATAGGCCGAGCTGATGAGCTGGCGCGGGTCAAGGCCGAGGGAGATGAGATAAATAATAAACGTGAGGCCGCTGCCCAGGAAGGCCAAAATCAGCGTGTTGGTCATGGTGCCCACCATGTCGCGGCCGATGTTCATGCCGGAGCGGAAAAGGTCTTTGCCGGTGCGCTCGGGCGCCACGGTGTGCACCTCCGTCAGCGCCGAGGAAATGCTCATGGCCACGTCCATCACGGCACCCAGCGCGCTGATGACCACACCCGCCACCAGCAGACCCTTCAAGCCCAAGGGCGTGCCCGTCTGCCGCAGCTGCAGCAGCGCCTCCACGTCCGTAAGGCGCATGCCGTCGATGTGCAGCAGGCTTTGCGCCAGCAGGCCGAACAGCAGCGCCAGCGCCGTGCCGGCCACGGTGCCCAGCGCGGCGCAGACCGTCTTGCGGGTCACGCCGCCCAAAATCACCATCGTCACCACGGTGATATAGGCGCAGATCAAAAACACCGTCAGCAGCGTGGGGGCGCCCTTCATCAGCAGGGGGATGAGGATGAAGAACAGGCACACCAGCGTCACCGCCAGCGCCACCAGCGACTTAGCACCCACCTTGCCGCCCACGGCCACCGTGGTCAGCAGAAACAGGCCCACGATCACCGCCAGACCCACGGTGCGGTCGTACTCATACACCGTGGCGGTGTGGGTGCCGTCGGCATAGGTGGAGATGACCAGCACCGCCCTCTGCCCCGCTTTCAGCGTCTGGCCGTAGAGGGGGCCGACGTAGTTATACGCCTGCATGACCTCGCCCTTGTACTGGCCGGTCCTCACCTCCGCCAGCAGGAGCTGCTCGCCCCGCTTGGCGCCATCGGACACTTCGTCCACCTCGGTGTTGTCCGCCAGAACGTCGGTGACGACGGCGGTCTCATACTCGGCGTAGTCGTCGCCCCGCGGCAGCGGCTGGTCGATGGTGGCGGCCGCCGCGCGCAGAATGAAAAACAGCACCACGCACGCCAGCAGCACGATGCAGCTCAGGCGGTTTTTGCGCCACCACGCGCCGAAGCCGGACAGGGTGGGGGTTTTCTTGGATTTTTTCATGGAGAGGTTCCTCCGTATCTTGGTTTCATTCAGCATATCAAGTTCCCGTTCTGATGTCAAGAGCATACGCCGCAGGAAAATCGGTTCCATTTTTGTCAAATTCGGCAAAAAAACGGCGGATAATTTTCGCCTTTGCGAAAAAAGAGGGGTAGCAATCCCGTATCATGTATGGTATAATACCAAATATCAACACAGAAAGTTTGCTCCGGATCTCCGAAAATCCTTCACAGCCCCCCTGTCCTGGTCACTCGGATGACATCTCAGCATTCCCGAAACGGTTGTGAAGGGTCGCCTGCCCGCTGCGCGGGGTGGGCGGCTTTTGTTGTCTTTGCGGCAGATCCGGCGGAAACGGATGTGCAAAATGAACAGGAGGGATCAGATTTGAAAATGAGAGGACATAGCAGACGGCTTCTGTCCGTTCTGCTGGCGCTGGTCATGCTGCTGTCGCTGCTTCCCACAGCAGTCTTTGCAGCCACGCCGAAGGCGAAACTGGTCACAGACGCCTCCGAGCTGAAAGCCGGCGACCAAATCATCCTTACGGCGACTGCCAATAGCAAGACCTATGTGGCAGGCAGCCTGTCCGGCAAGTATCTCACAAGCATTGAGACCGACCCCGCCGACCCCGCTGCCAATGTGGAGGTTTTCACCCTGGGCGGTAAGGCCGGAGCATGGACGCTCACCGCGTCCGATGGCAAGCAGATTTACACCGCTGCTGCCAAGGCCCTGAATAACGCCGGTAAAGGCACCGGCACATGGACCATTAGCATTGACGCCAACGGACTGGCTACCGTAGCCAGTACGGATACAAACTACGGCCGTATCCTATACAATGTCAATAGCCCCCGGTTCATGAATTACACCTCCGCTACCAACGCGACTATGCTGCTTCCCAGCATCTATCGTCTGGAGGTTTCGTCCGCCCGCCAGAGCGGCGTCATCGCCCTGGAGAACATCCAGGACGGCGATAAGGTCGTTATCTTCAACCCCGCCAATGGCAAGGCTCTGTCCACGGATTACGCAGGCGGCTTCTATAACCAGGCTACTGATGTGACCCTGACCGACGGCAAGCTCACCGGCTATACCGATGCAGACCTGTGGACCATCACCAAGAATACCGACGGCACCTATACCATCGCTACCGCCGACGGCAAGAAGCTGTCCATGGACACCGGCTATACCAGCACGCCCCTGGACAAGGCCAATAACGCCTGGAAGGTGACCGCTGTCGCAGGCAAGGATGCCACTTATTACATCGACAATGCCACCCGCACCGACAAATACCGCCTCCAGTGGTTCGCCAAGAGCAACAACTGGAGCGCCTACACCGGCACGGGCGATGCCTTCGAGCAGCAGCTCTACCTGGTGATCGACTCCGGCAGCGAGACCCCCGACCCCGAGCCGGGACCCACCGCCCTCATCAAGGACGGCAAGTATGTCATCTATAACCCCGATAGCGGCAAGGCCATGTCCGCCAATGCCACCGGCACCTATTACCGGGCCGGTAAGGATGTCACCGTTACCAATGGCAAGGTGACAGACCCCGCCGAGGACCTCATTTGGACGGTCACCTCCGAAAACGGCGTCTACACCATCACCACTTCCGATGGAAAGAAGCTGTCCATGAACGCAGACCGCAATAGTCTGCCCCTGGACGAGGTCAATGACACCTGGAAGGTGGAAAAAGCCAAGACCGACGGCTGCTTCTACCTCATTAACGCCAACCGCCCCACCTATTATGTGGAGTGGTTCGTCAACAGCTCCAAGGGCTTCGAGGAGTTCACCACTTATACCTATAAAGAAGCCAGTGATGACCTCTATACCCTGCAGTTCATCCCTGTGGATCAGCCTCTAGTGGCTGATGGCAAGTATGTCATCTATAACCCCGGCAGCGGCAAGGCCATGTCCGCCAATGCCACCGGCACCTATTACCGGGCTGGTAAGAATGTCACCGTCACCAATGGCAAGGTGGATAATCCCTCCGCCGACCTGATTTGGACGGTTAGTTCCACTGACGGCATCTACACCATCACCACTTCCGATGGCAAGAAGCTGTCCATGAACGCAGACCGCAATAGTCTGCCCCTGGACGAGGTCAATGACACCTGGAAGGTGGAAAAAGCCAAGACCGACGGCTGCTTCTACCTCATTAACGCCAACCGCCCCACCTATTATGTGGAGTGGTTCGTCAACAGCACCAAGGGCTTCGAGGAGTTCACCACTTATACCTATAAAGAAGCCAGTGATAACCTCTATACCCTGCAGTTCATCCCTGTGAGCGGCTCCGACCAGCCCTCCGGCGGTCTCCCCACCGTGGGCAGCAAGGTGGTCATTTATAACAACAATTCCAAGACCGCTATGGCCGCCGACGGCGGAAACGGCTCCATCAAGGAGTCCAGTGCCGTGGAGATCAAGGACGGCAAGCTCCTCTCCGGCAACGGCGCCGCCATCTTCGAGGTGCGGCAGAGCGGCCAATACTACCGCTTCTATAACGACACCTACGGCTATCTCAGCGCCAGCGGCACCGGAACCGGCAACAAGGCGTACTATTCCATGACCGCCGACGAAAACGCCGACTGGCTCGTCCGCACCTGCTCCGGCAATGCGGGCGGCTACGAGATGGAGAGCCGCACCGCCAAATTTAAGGGCTACAGCCAGTGGATGGAGTATTATGCCAACGGCTTCACGGTGTATTCTATGGATCCCAACAAGGTCACTGACTACACCATCTACTCCTTTAACTTCTATCCCGTGGCGGATACCGTGGCCACCATCGGCGGCGTCGTGAACAACCCCGCCGTGGTCCTGGGTGACCTGCCCGATGCCTATGTGGGCACGGACTATTCCTTCACCTTCACCGTAGACGCCCCCTTCGGCGTCAAGGGTGACGTGTCCGCCAAGCTAGGCACGCAGGCGCTGGACGTGACGCTCAGTGAGGGCGTATACACCGTCACCATCCCCGCCGCCTCCGTCACGGGCGATAAGCTCACCGTGAACATCAGTGGCACGGACAATAAGGACATTCCCATCTCCGCCGCCGCTGATATAGCCGTCAAGGACGAGCCCGTCCTTGCCAATCCCTCCCCCGCCCGGGGCTTCCAGACCGGCGACGACAAGCGCCCCACCATCAGCGTGGAGCTGACCAACGCCGGCGAGAACCCCACCATCATCATGACCGTGGCAGGTAAGCCCGTGAAGCCCACCTACGCAAACGGCAAGGTCACCTACACCCCCGCTGCCGATCTGTCCGACGGGCGCACGGAGGTCACCGTGAAAGCCACCCGCACCGACAGCAAGGAGGCCAGCTTCAACTGGTTCTTCACCGTGGGCAAAACCAAGTATCAGCACTACTTTGGCCAGCTCCACAGCCACACCCAGTATTCCGACGGCTCCGGTACGCTGGATTCCGCGCTGACCCACATCAAGAATCTGCCCGCCAGCGCCAACATCCAGTTCGTTGCCTTCACCGACCACTCCAACTATTTCGATAAAAATGGCGAGGCAAATCCGGAGGGCGCTCTGTACGACATGAGCAAGGCCACCGAGTACAGCCGCGGCCTCTGGAGCGAGTACAAGGGCGCCATTGCCGACTTCAACGCCGTCAACGGCAGCTCCCTACTGGCACTGGGCGGCTTTGAGATGACGTGGTCCGGCGGCCCCGGCCATATCAACACCTTCAATACCCCCGGTATCGTCTCCCGCAACAATAAGACCCTGAATAATAAGACCGATGATGCGGGCATGAAGGCCTACTACGCTCTGCTGAGTCAGGCCGAGGGCGCTCAGTCCATCAGCCAGTTCAACCACCCCGGCACCACCTTCGGCAACTTCAAGGATTTCAACTACTGGGATCCCGTCATCGACAGCCGTATGTACATGGTGGAGGTGGGTAACGGCGAAGGTGCCATCGGCGCCGGCGGCTACTATCCCAGCTATGAGCAGTACATCATGGCGCTGGATAAGGGCTGGCACCTGGCCCCCACCAACAACCAGGATAACCACAAGGGCAAGTGGGGCAACGCCAACGACGCCCGCGACGTTATCATCACCGACGACTTCTCCGAGGCGGGCATCTACGAGGCCATCCGCGCTCTGCGTATGTATGCCACCGAGGATAAGAATCTGGAGCTGACCTACACCGTCAACGGGCTTATGATGGGCTCCAGCATCACCGAGATCCCCGATAAGCTGAATGTCGAGGTCACCGTCAACGATCCCGACGTCTCCGACTCCATCGCCAAGGTGGAGGTGGTGGCCAACTCCGGTAAGGTGGCCTACACCTGGGATAACGCCGCCCAGCTCAGGAGCGGCAAGCTCTCCGCCACTCTGGACCCCAGCTACAGCTACTACTTCATCCGTGTCACCCAGAAAGACGGCGATCTGGCCGTCACCTCTCCTGTGTGGGTGGGCGAGAGCCTGAAGCTGGGTATCTCCAACATGGTCTGCGGTACCGCCACCCCCGTCACCGACGAGGAGCTGACTCTCACCACCACTTTCTTCAATAGTGAGGACAGCGATGCCACCATCAAGTCCCTGACCTACAGCATCGGCGGCACCGTCATCGGCACCGATAAGACCGGCTATACCATTGCCAAGAGCAGCACCCTGGATGTGCCCTTCAAGTATACCCCCACCGCCGCCCGGGTCTTTACCGTGCAGGTCACCGCCGTGGTGGAGCAGGGAAATAATGAGTACACCTTCACCAAGACCGTCGACCTGGATGTTCTGAATGCCGACTCCCTGGTCTACATCGGCATCGACGCCTCCCACTATAACGAGTATGTCAACGGCAACTATAAGGACAGCATGGGCAACTTCGGCAATCTTGCCGCAGACCACAGCGTCCGTACCGTCCAGCTGAACACCGGTGCGGATCTCATCGCTGCCTGCTCCAATCCCAAGTATAAGGCTCTCATCCTCACCGCCCCCAGCCGCCGCCTGGCGGATGCCCAGACCAATCCCAAGACCTACTCCGATGCGGAGCTCAAGGCTCTGGCTGCCTTCAACGCCGCCGGGGGAACGGTCATCCTGGCCGGCTGGAGCGACAACTATGAGAACTACGAGGTCATTCAGAAGAATCCCGACATCAAACATATGGCCGAGACCCAGAACGATGTGCTGAAGGCCCTGGGCTCCAGCCTCCGCATCAGCGACGATGCTACCTACGATGATGTTCGCAGCGCCGCCGACGGTGTGGATAAGTGGAGACTCTACTTCAGCACCTATAACACGGATAACTTCCTCACAAGCGGCGTCATCGTGGACGCTGACCACCCCTACGACAAGCTGTACACCGAGCGCTTCAGCCACTACGGCGGCGCCTCCATCTATGCCGTGGACGCAAATGGCAACCCCGCCTCCACTCTGCCCTCCACCGTCTCCCCTGTGGTCTACGGCCACGCCACCACCTATTCAATCGATGTGGATAAGGACGGCAAGGGCGGCGCAGGCACCCCCAAGTACACCTATGCCGAAAACGACAACCGCCTGCTGGTCATGGCCACCGAGCAGCTGGCGGGCAAGGGCCTCATCGTGGTCTCCGGCGCGGCCTTCATGTCCAACTTCGAGGTCCAGGCCCAGCTGGATAACGGCGCTGAGAAGAACTATTCCAACTATCGCATCTGCGAGAATCTGGTCAGCTATCTCAATCCCGTGCAGCTCAGCACTATCGACCAGATCCATCAGCAGCCCGAGGAGGGCTTCAAGTACACCGTGGAGGGCATCGTCACCTCCAACGCCTCCGGCCACGATAAGGATACCGCCTTCTTCGATTGCATCTATATCCAGGATGAAACCGGCGGCATCAACTGCTTCCCCGTGGCAGGGGACTTCAAGATTGGCGACCGCGTCCGCGTGTCCGGCACCACCAGCTCCTATCAGGGCGAGCGGCAGCTGGCCGTGACCAAGATCGAGAAGATCGGCGAGGGCACCCCCGTGCAGCCCAAGGTGGTCACCGCCACCCAGGTGAATGACCTCTCCGTGCTGGGTCAGCTCATCACCCTAAAGGGACACGTCACCGCCATCGAGATGGCCGAGGGCAAGGTGCAGACCATCCTCGTGAAGGATGCCGACGGCAAGGTAGCCCGCGTGTTCATCGACGGCTACATCTGCTCCGACACCGAGGTGAAGGATCTCAAGGTGGGCTGCGAGATCGCGGCCACCGGTCTGGCCTCCTATGACAACACCTTCGTCCTGGCCGACGGCACCGCCATAGCGCCCCGCATCCGCATCAGCAATCGGGCAGACGTGGTCTGCACCGCCTGCACCTGCGGTGAGAGCGGCGGCGACACGCCCAAGACCGGCGACAGCGCGCACATGGTGCTGTGGGTGTCCATGATGACCGTCACGGCTCTGGCCGGCGCAGCCATGGTGCTCACCAAGAAGCGCCGCAGCTGACCGCTCGGGCTTAGGCAAAAGCAAAAGACGCAATAAAACAGAGGAGGGACTCCCCGCAGGGGAGTCCCTC
>OLSB01001098.1_pt1 | contig 28266 bp, 24 predicted proteins | sample 1672071 | NCBI WGS metagenome assembly OLSB01 (sample SAMEA3136642, study PRJEB25190) | human gut metagenome | biome: human gut; feature: human-associated habitat; material: faeces | place: Austria | collected 2013 | reverse complement strand
AGCCGTCCGCTTGCATTGATACATGGGCCAATAACAAACCCTACATGATATGCCGTAATCTCTGCACCTTCAAGATTATTCACACAAATCAGTGCTTTCAGCCCTTCAAAAGAAGTAGAAGAAAGTTTTTTCAGTCCTTCCTTTACAATGATCCTGTTCTCTCCCTGCAGATCCATGACATCACCTACTGTTGCAATTGCTGCCAATTCAAGAAAATCCCATATCTCATCACTGTCAATCCCCAATCTTTCATATAACGCCCAGATCAGTTTCCACGCAACCACCGCCCCGCAGATATTTTTATTCGGATACAGACAGTCATTCTGTTTCGGATTCACCACTGCATCTGCTTTCGGAATGATCCAGATTCTTCCATCCTCTGTATCGCGGAAAGGAATATCATGATGATCCGTAACGATCACAGTGAGTCCTTCTTTTTTTGCGTATTCTATTTCAGCCGCAGCTGCAATCCCATTATCGCAGGTCAGTATCGTATCAATTCCATCTTCCAGTGCTTTATCGATCAGCTGCTCATGCATTCCATATCCGTCTTTTACTCTGTCCGGAATGTAAGTATCCACATTTGCATTAAGTCGTTTCAGACCTTTCAACAAAATGCAGGTAGCTGTCACGCCATCTATATCATAATCTCCGATGATTCGGATCTTTTTTTTCTGCGTAATTTTTTTCTGAAGGATCTGCACTGCACGTTCCATATCCTTCATCTTCCATGGGGATGGAATTTCCGCAAGTGTTCCATATAAATAGGAATGAATCTCTTTCATATCCTGTATATCACGGTTTCGTATCAATCTCGCTATCACAGGATCAATTCCAAATTCACTGCCTATTTTTTGAAAATCTGCTTTCTTATTATATACCATCCACTTTTCCATAATGATCCTCTCTGTTTATCAACCTATCCATTATTAAAACACAAATCCCGGGGCAACAGTCTGTCCCGGGATCTGAGATGTGTTACTGTTCACTCCGTTCACAGCAACTTAATTGTTACTTTTTATGTTTCGGATTATGCATCCTTATTTTCATCTTTGGAAGCATTTTCTTTTGCCGCTGCTTCCTGTGCCGCCAGACGTTCTGCTACTCTCTTGCGGTTTTTCTTTTTCGGCTGATCTGAATTTTTCTTTCCTGATTTTGTATCCTGGCTGTTATTATTCTGTTTTGCAGGAGCTGCAGTATTCTTTGCTGCTACAGCCTGTGCAACAGGTTTCTTATAATAGCGTTTCATTACCAGCCACAGAGCACCTGTGATGCATACAGAAGAGTAAGCTCCACAGATAACACCTACCATCAGAGGAGCTGCGAACTCACGTATAGAAGATACACCCATGATGTACAGAACAGCTACCATTACGAAAGTTGTGAAAGAAGTGTACATACTTCTTGTAAGTGTCTGTGTGATACTTTCATTAACGATCTCTTCAAGGTTTGATCTGCTTCCCTTCGTATTCTCACGAATACGGTCGAAGATAACGATCGTTGCGTTGATAGAATAACCTACGATGGTAAGCATGCAGGCAATGAAGGTATTACCTACGGAAATTCTGGAAATTCCATAGAATGCAAATACAACCAGTACGTCATGCAGCAGGGCAAGTACTGCACTGCTTGCGAAACGGATATCTTTGAAACGGAACCAGATGTAAGCAAGCATGCAGAGTGTAGCCACAATCACGGCAACAACTGCATCTCTTCTCATCTCGGAACTTACTGTAGAAGAAATACTTTCTGTTGTGATCAGAGAATCATCTACATTAAATTTCTCAACAAGTGCATTATCCAGTTTCTCACGTTCTTCCTGAGAAAGCGTACGCGTCTTGATAACTACCTGATTTGTTCCTACAACTTTAGTCGGCTGTACATTCTTATCACCTGTAACTTCTTCAACGACAGGAGTTACTTCAGAGTCAATCTGCTTGATATCCATGTCTTCATTGAATGTTACAGTTGTTGCAGTACCACCTGAGAAGTCAAGTGCATAGTTCAGAGCTGTTCCATCTACGTTGTGATGGATTGCCATTGCAACCGGACCACTTAAGATCAGAATGATGGAAATAATGAAAAAAACCACGGGTTTTGATTACAAAAGCCGGGAAAATGGTACTTGCAATCGGCGGAGAAATCCTGTATACTCAACGTAGCGGTGGGGAATTATGGTGCGTTTACCCATGATTGTGGTGCAAAAGCCCACAAAGTGGAGGGCCATTCCCTAAAGTGGGGCAGCTGCCCACAACGCTGAGAATTGCCGAAAAAGTTGCGGGAAAGGGGTGAAACAGGCATGACGGGCCAGTATTTTCACAATATTGATGCCAAGGGCCGCCTGTTTATCCCTGCCAAGCTGCGGGAGCAGCTGGGAGATACCCTCCACGTGACGGTGGGGCAGGACGGCTGCCTGTCCGTTTATTCCGACACCGAGTGGGAGAAGTTCCAGCAAAAGCTGGACGAGCGCAACTTTACCGACGTGAAAAAGCTCCGGCTGATGTTTGCGTACATGGCGGACTGCGAGCCGGATGCACAGGGCCGCATCCTCATCCCCAACCACCTGCGCCAGCGGGCGAAGCTGGAAAAGGAAGTGGTGGTGGCCGGTATCTTCAACCGTGTGGAGATCTGGAACGCCCAGCGCTGGGCCGAGCTGGAGGAGGAGGCCTTTTCCTCCGGTTCACTGGAGCAGGCGATGGAAGAAATGGGGCTGTAAGAGATGGCATTTGACCGCAATGCCGAGGCCGATCAGGCCTACGGCCACAAGCCGGTGCTGCTGGACGAGTGTCTGGAGGCGCTGGCCATCCGCCCCGACGGCGTCTACCTGGACGGCACACTGGGCCGGGCCGGTCACTCACTGGAGATCCTCCGCCGCCTGACGGCAGGGGGAAGGCTCATCGGTCTGGACCGGGACGGGACGGCGCTGGAGGCCGCCCGTATCCGTTTGGCGGAGTACGCCGACCGGGTGACGCTGGTCCACAGCAACTTCAGCCGTCTGGCGGAGGTGCTGGACGACCTGCATATCGACGCCGTGGACGGGATGCTCTTTGACTTGGGCGTCTCCTCCCCACAGTTGGACGATGCAGAGCGTGGATTTTCCTATATGCACGACGCCCCGCTGGATATGCGGATGGACCGCACGGCGGGTCTGACGGCACGGGACGTGGTCAACGGCTGGAGTTATGAGGAGCTGCGGCGCATCCTGTTTGAATACGGCGAGGAACGCTATGCCCCCGCCATCGCCCGGCACATCGTGGAGCGCCGGGAAAAGGCACCCATCGAGACTACGGGGCAGCTGGTGGAGGTGATCCGCTCTGCCATGCCTCCGGCGGCGCTGCGGGAGAAGCAGCACCCCGCCAAGCGGAGCTTTCAGGCCATCCGCATCGCTGTCAACGGCGAACTGGAGGAGCTGCCGCCCATGCTGCGTGCAGCGGCGCAGCGGCTGCATCCCGGCGGACGGCTGGCGGTGATCTCCTTCCACTCGCTGGAGGACCGCATCATTAAGAAAACCATGCAGGAGTTGGCCACCGGCTGCACCTGCCCGCCGAATTTCCCGGTGTGTGTCTGCGGCAAGAAACCGCAGATGAAGCTGGTGAGCCGCAAGCCCATCGTGGCCACGGAGGCGGAGCTGACCTACAATCCCCGTGCCCGGAGCGCCAAGCTGCGGGTGGCGGAGAAGCTATAAACGAGAGAACGGGGGCCTGTCCCCCTGACCATACAGAGGATACGGAAAGGAGCTGCCGTCATGGCACAACAGAAGAGACGACCCAACACAATGGTATATGGGAATCTGGCCTACGATCTGGATACACTGGCCAGCCAGCGGCAGCTGGAGGAGGCGGCCCGCCCGGAGCGGCAGTCCCAGCCCCAGCAGGCGCCCCGCCGCCGGACGGCGGCCCGTCCCCGGCAGCGGGTGTCCCCCTTGGCCCTGTGTGCCATGGGTGCGCTGGCAGCCATGGCGGTGGTGCTGGTCATGGGTTACATCCAGCTGATGGCGGTCACCGGATCCATCAGCGACCTGCAGGAGCAGGTCAGCCAGCTGGAGGATCAGCGGGTGAGCCTGGTGATGGACTATGAGCGCACCTTCGATATGGCCAAGATCAAGGAGGCCGCCGAGGCTGCGGGCATGAAGAAACCCACCGCCGGACAGGTGGAATACGTGGAGCTGGGCGGCGGCAGCAAGGCAGAGGTCTATCAGGCCGAGAGCGACAGCCTGCTGAGCCGGCTGACCCGCAGCGTGAAAAACGGTGTCGGCGCTCTGGTGGAATATTTCCGCTGAGCGACGCCATATAGTGGACCATACGCAAGGAGTAAGAAGGTGACTTCTTGCTCCTTGCCTGACATTGCGGCGGCGCAGACCGCAGGGAGCAGAGCATGGCAGAAAGCAGAAGGAAAAGTGAAAACATCCGGCGGGCCAACCGGGTCATCCAGACCCGTACCTTTGTGCTGATGCTGGTGCTGGGCGTGGCGGTGTTTCTGGTGCTGGCCCTGAAGCTGTATCAGCTGCAGATCAAGCAGCACGACTACTACCAGAGCAAGGCGCTGGATCAGCAGACCCGCAGCACTGTGGTGACGGCCTCACGAGGCACCATCTACGACCGCAACGGCAACGAGCTGGCGGTATCGGCCACGGCGGAGACGGTGTTCCTCTCTCCCAAGGAACTGGCGGAGGAGCTGGAAAAGCCTGAGACCAAGTGGACCAAGGAGAGTCTCTCTGCCGGCCTGAGCCAGCTGCTGGGTGTGACGCAGGAGAGTATTCTGGAGCAGATGGAGCGCACCTACTCCCAGTACGAGGTGGTGAAGCTCCGGGTGGACGAGGACACGGCCAACGCCGTCCGGGAGCTCCTCAATGACAACGAGGTCCACGGCGTGTATCTGGAGACCGATGCCAAGCGCTACTATCCCTATGGCTCGCTGGCGGCCCACGTCATCGGCTTCGTGGGAACGGACAACACCGGCCTCTACGGGCTGGAGGCCCAGTATGAGGAGGAGCTGCAGGGCCAGACGGGTCTGGTGGTCAGCGCCAAGGACAACGGCGGCAACGCCCTGCCCTATGAATACGAGCAGTACTACGCCTCCCACAACGGCGACGATCTGGTGCTGACGCTGGATACCAACGTCCAGTACTATCTGGAGAAATACGTCAAGGAGATGGCGGACCAGTTCGAGGCTGCCAACGGCGCCACCGGCATCGTCATGGACGTCAAGACCGGCGGCGTGCTGGGCATGGTGTCCTACCCCAACTACGATCTGAACAACTACTCCGAGGTGTCGGACGCCCGCCTGAAGGCGGCCATCGAGGACGGCAGCGCCTCGCTGGCGGATCAGCAGCTGCGCCAGTGGCGCAACAAGGCCCTCAACGACACCTATGAGCCCGGCTCCACCTTCAAGATCCTGACGCTGTCGGCAGCGCTGGAGGAGGGCGTGGTGGATATGAGCTCCACCTTTGAATGCTCCGGCTCCATCACCGTCATGGGCCAGACCATCCACTGCAGCAACACCAGCGGCCACGGGCATCAGACCCTGAAGGAGGCCACCGGTAACTCCTGTAACCCCGCCTTCATCAACTGTGGCCTGGGGTTGGGAACGGATACCTTCTACGAGTATATGCGCTCCTTCGGCCTGCTGGATGGCTCCGGCATCGATCTGGCCGGTGAGGCCACCGGCATCTTCATGGCCCAGAGCGACTTTTCCCAGCTGGATCTGGCCTGCTACGCCTTCGGCCAGAACTTCAACGTGACCCCCATCTCCCTCATCGCCGCACAGGCCGCCTGCATCAACGGCGGCTACCTGTACCAGCCCCATGTGGTGGAACAGGTCCGGGACAGCAGCGGCGCTGTGGTGTATCAGCACGACAACACCCCCCTGCGTCAGGTAGTCAGCCGGCAGACCTCCGCCACGGCCCGTGAGTGCCTGGAGTATGTGGTCTCCGATGGCGGCGGCCGCAACGGACAGGTGAAGGGCTACCGCATCGGCGGCAAGACCGGTACGGCGGATAAGGGCAAGACCGGCGACGTGGTGGTGTCCTTCGTGGCCTTTGCCCCGGCGGACGATCCACAGATCATCATGCTCATCGCCATGGACTCCCCCGCCCGTGACACCGGCACCTACCCCTCCGGCGGCGCCATGGTGGCTCCGGTGGCCAGCAAGATCATGGCGGAGATCCTCCCCTATCTGGGCATCGAGCCCACCTACACCGCTGAGGAGCTCATGGGTGCCGACACCACCGTCCCCTATGTGGTGGGCATGACCCGTGAGGAAGCCCAGCAGCGGGTGAAGGATCGTGGCTTCGGCTGCCAGATCGTCGGTGACGGCGATACCATCACCGACCAGACCCCCGCCGGCGGGGCCATCATCCCCGGCAACGCCACGGTGATCCTCTATGCCGGGGCGGAGAAAGCCACAGAGCTGTGTACTGTCCCCAACCTGCTGGGCCGGACGGCGTCGGAGGCCAATTCGCTGGCCAGCAACGCCGGACTGATCCTGCGCTTCACCGGCGCCACCAATAGCACCTCCGGCAGCATCGTGGTACTGAATCAGGATGCAGAGGCCGGTGCTCAGGTGGAGCCCGGCACCGTCATCAGCGTGCAGCTGGGCGATACCAGCCTCAACGACTGAGCTAAAACAGAGCAGAAAGGAAGTCTTTTCGTGGATCTCAGGGCGCTGCTGGCGGGACTCACCTCCGCCGCCGTGCCGCAGGTGCCGGAGGTCACCGGTGTCTGCTGCGATTCACAGAGGATACGCCCCGGCGACGTGTTCGTAGCCATTCCCGGCTTCCGGGAGGATGGCCGCTGCCACATCGCCGAGGCCAAGGCACGAGGGGCCGTGTGCGTCCTGAGCCGGGAGCCGGTGCAGGAGCTGCCATGGGCCGCCGTGCAGGACCCCCGCCGTGCGCTGGCGGAGGTCAGCGCACGCCTCTACCGCCATCCGGACCGGGAACTGGCGGTGGTGGGCGTCACCGGCACCAACGGCAAAACCACCACCACCTGTCTGGTGCGCCACATCCTCCGACAGACGCTGGGGGTGCGGGTGGGCCTGATAGGCACCATCCGGAACCTGATCGACGAGATGGAGCTGGAGACGGAGCGCACCACCCCGGAGTCCTGCGACGTCTACCGCCTGCTGCGGCAGATGGCTGATGCCGGATGCCGCTATGGGGTGATGGAGGTGTCCTCCCATGCGCTGGCGCTGGAGCGGGTATGGGGCATCACCTTCCGGGTGGGGGCCTTTACCAACCTCACACGGGACCATCTGGACTTTCACCGCACCATGGAGGACTACTGCGGCGCCAAGGCGCAGCTGTTCCGCCAGTGCGAGGCCGCCGTCTGCAACGGCGACGACCCATGGACGCCCCGGCTGCTGCGTGAATGTGCCTGCCCCGTGCTGCGCTACGGCACCGGGGATAGCAGCCGCCTGCGGGGGGAGAACCTCCGCCTGACGGCCCGGAGCGTGGCCTTTGACGCCCTTCTGGATGGGCGGCGCATCCCAGTGACCGTCCCCATTCCCGGCCGCTTCACCGTGTATAACGCACTGGCGGCGCTGGGCATCTGCCATATGCTGGGCGCTCCGCTGGAGCAGGGGGCAGCAGCGCTGCAAACGGCCTCCGGCATCAAGGGACGCATGGAGGTGGTCCCCACGCCGGGCCTGCCGTGTACCGTTCTCATCGACTATGCCCACACGCCGGATGCACTGGAAAACGTGCTGACGGCGGTGCGGGGCTTTGCCGAGGGCCGGGTGGTGGCGGTGTTCGGCTGCGGCGGCGACCGGGACCGGGAGAAGCGCCCGCAGATGGGCCGCATCGTCTCCCGGTTGGCGGATGTGGCGGTGGTCACCTCCGACAACCCCCGCTGGGAGCAGCCGGAGAAGATCATCGAGGATATCCTGCCGGGCCTGACCGGCCCCGCCGAGAGCGTCGTCATCTGCGACCGGAGGGAGGCCATCGGCTGGGCACTGAAAAACAGCCGCCCCAGGGACGTTATCGTCCTGTGCGGCAAGGGCCACGAGACGTATCAGGAGGTGTGCGGCGAAAAGCGGCACATGGATGAACGGGAGCTGGTGGCGGCATACACCAACGGATAACACCGCCCTGCGGGGCGAGAGGGAGAGAAGAATATGTATATTATACTGGCAGGCGTTATCAGCCTTATCGTGACACTCATCGCAGGAAAGCTGCTGATCCCGGCACTGGTGAAGCTGAAGGCGGGGCAGAGCATCAAGGAGATCGGTCCCACTTGGCACATGAACAAGCAGGGGACCCCCACCATGGGCGGCCTCATGTTCATCATCGGCATCGGCGTGGCCATTCTGGCGGCGGGCTGGCCGGAGATGCTGGAGGGCCGCTTCACCCACCTGTATGTCTACGCCTTTGCACTGGTGTTCGGCGTCATCGGCTACATCGACGACTATCAGAAGGTGAAGCACCATCAGAATACCGGCCTGACGGCCCCTCAGAAGTTCATTCTCCAGCTGGCGGCGGCGGTGGCCTTCCTGTGCCTTATGCGTTACGAGGGGATGCTGAGCCCCAACCTGTATATCCCCTTCTTCAACACCCACATCGTCATGAACTGGGTGGTGTACATGATCTTCGCTGCCTTCGTCATCGTGGGTACGGTGAACGCCGTCAACATCACCGACGGACTGGACGGCCTGTCCTCCAGCGTGACGCTGCCGGTGGCGCTGTTCTTTGCGGTGATGGGTGCCGTGTGGGGCGGCTTCACGCAGCTGGGTGTCTTTGCCGGGGCCATGTTCGGCGGCCTGCTGGGCTTTCTGTACTATAATCACTATCCCGCCAAGGTGTTCATGGGCGATACCGGCTCCCTGTTTCTGGGGGGCGCCATTGCGGCGCTGGCCTTCGCCTACGATATGCCGCTGATTTTGCTGCTGGTGGGCTTCGTGTACCTGTGCGAGACCCTGTCCGATATCATACAGGTGGCCTACTTCAAGGCCACCCACGGCAAGCGCATCTTCAAGATGGCGCCGCTGCACCACCACTTCGAGATGTGCGGCTGGAACGAGAAGAAGATCGTGGCGGTGTTCACCGCCGTCAGCGCCCTGATGTGCCTGCTGGCCTATTGGGGCGTGGCCGATCGCTTCTCCCTGTAACGACTCATTGACATTCTGCGGGAAAGGAGGGATCCCCATGCCTAATACGGTACGCCGCCCCGACGACGACAGACGCCGCTGGGAGGCCCAGCGCCGCCGCCAGCGAGAGGAGGCGGAACGCCGGGAGCAGGCCCGCACCAGCCGGGACCGCCGGCAGCGCACCACGCAGCTGGAGCGCCAGTCCCTCATGGGACCCATGGATCTTCCCTTCCTGCTTCTGACGCTGCTGCTCACCGGCGTGGGGCTGGTGATGGTGTTTTCCGCCAGCTTCCCCTCGGCCTATTATGAGACCGGCGACGGGACATACTACTTCAAACGCCAGCTGATCTTTGCGGTGCTGGGGCTGTTTGCCATGGTGGTCATGTCCCGCATCAACTACCAGCGGCTGCGAGGGGCCTCCAAGCTGCTGCTGGGCTTTGCCGTCTTCCTGCTGGTGCTGGTGATCGTGCCGAAGAACCCTCTGGCCATCACCAACAACAACGCCACCCGCTGGCTGGGTACGCAGAGCTTCTCCTTCCAGCCCTCCGAGATCGCCAAGCTGGCGGTGGTGATCTACTTTGCCGACAGTATCTCCAAGAAAAAACGGAAAATGGAGACCTGGCGCTACGGCATCGTGCCGTATCTGGCGGTGCTGGGCCTGATCGCCATTTTGATGATGCTGGAGCCTCACCTGTCCGGCACCATCCTCATCGTGGGGACGGGCATTGTCATGATGATCGTGGGCGGCATCCAGCGCTGGCTGGTGGCCGCTGGTCTGGGCGGCGTGGGCATCGTGGCGGTGCTGTATGTGCAGCTGGTGGAAAAAGGCATCATTCAATACGGTAAGGGCCGTATCGATACTTGGCGTGACCCCTTCAACGAGGCGTGGTTCCACGGCGACGGCTGGCAGATCAGCCAGAGCCTCATCGCCATCGGCTCCGGCGGCCTGCTGGGAGTGGGACTGGGCAAGAGCCGGCAGAAGTTCCTCTATCTGCCGGAGGAGCACAACGACTGCATCTTTGCGGTGGTGTGCGAGGAGCTGGGTCTCATCGGAGCCTGCGTGGTGATGCTGTTGTTTGCGCTGCTGATCCTCCGTGGCTTCTGGATCGCCCTCCACGCCAAGGACCGCTTCGGCACCCTGATGGTGGTGGGCATTATGACCCTCATCAGCCTGCAAACCTTTTTGAACATTGCGGTGGTCACGGGATTGATTCCCGCCACCGGTATCTCATTGCCGTTTTTCAGCTACGGCGGCACGGCGCTGGCGCTGCAATTATTTGAAATGGGCATCGTGCTCAGCGTATCCCGCCAGATCCCGGCGCCCCGCAACGGTTAGGAGGAAGCTATATGAACGTGATCTTTACCTGCGGCGGCACGGCGGGACATGTGAACCCGGCGCTGGCGCTGGCGGGCTATATGCAGGAGCGGCATCCGGATCTGCGGGTGCTGTTCGTGGGAACGCCCCGTGGTATGGAGCGGGGACTCATCGAAAAGGCGGGGTACGACTTCCGCTCCATCGAGGTCTCCAGCTTCCAGCGGTCCCTGTCCCCGTCGGGCATCGCCCACAACGTGAAAAGCCTTAAAAATCTGGCGCTGGCCGGCTCCAGAGCCCGTGCCATCCTCCGGGATTTCCGCCCCGATCTGGTGGTGGGTACCGGCGGCTACGCCAGCTATCCCATGGTGAAATACGCCGCCAAGGAGGGCATCCCCACGGCAGTCCACGAGTCCAACATGGTCCCCGGTCTCACCACCAAAATGCTGGAGGGCTATGCCGGGTGCATCATGGTGGGCTTCGAGGAGTGCCGCCAGCACTATAAGCACCCGGAGAAGATCGTGGTCACCGGCACACCGGTGCGGGGCGACTTCTTCCGCCAGACCAGGGAGCAGGCCCGGCAGAAGCTGGGACTCACCGACGACCGGCCGCTGGCCGTCTCCTTCTGGGGCAGTCTCGGCGCACGATTCATGAACGAGCATATGCTGGACTTCTTCCGCTTGGAGGCGAGGGACGGAATGCCCTTTCACCACATCCACGCCGCCGGCAAGGGCAGTTGGGATACCATGCGCCAAACGCTGGAGGTGGAGCAGCTGACGAAGACACCGGGACTGGATGTCCGGGAGTATATCTACGACATGGCGGATGTCATGCGTGCGGCGGATCTGGTGATCTGCCGGGCGGGAGCCTCCACCGTCAGCGAGCTGACGGCGCTGGCAGTCCCGGCGGTGATCGTCCCCTCCCCCTACGTCACCAACAACCATCAGGAGAAGAATGCCCGGATCCTGGAAAAGCACGGCGGCGCACGGGTCATTCTGGAGAAGGATGCCACCGGCGAAGCCCTCTACCGGGCCGCCGGAGAGATCCTCCGCTCCCCGGAGCTGCGCCGCAGCATGAGCGCCGGCATGGCGGAGCTGGGCATCCCCGACGCCACGGAGCGCATCTATCGGACCGTCATGGCCCTGCGGAAGTAACACCACACATTGTCCCCTGCATAGGATGGCGAAAACGCTAAGAAAGGCGGGGGCATATGAGTGCGATCATCATCCGGGGCGGGCGGCCCCTCTCCGGCAGCCTGACGGTGCAGGGGGCCAAAAACAGCGTGCTGCCCATTCTGGCAGCCACCCTTTTGAGCGGGGAGGTGTGCCGCATCCGGCACTGTCCCCGTCTGCGGGACGTGGAGACGGCCATGGAGATCCTGCGGCATCTGGGCTGCCGTGCGGACTGGCAGGGCAGAGACCTGCTGGTGGACGCCGCAGACCTGACCCGTTGGGATGTGCCGGATCACCTCATGAGCCGGATGCGCTCGTCGGTGGTGTTTCTGGGAGCCATTCTTGCCCGCTGCGGACAGGCGGAAATGACCTATCCCGGCGGCTGTGAGTTGGGAGCCCGGCCCATTGACCTGCACCTTGCGGCGCTGCGGAGCATGGGGGCGGCCATTCAGGAGACCGGCGGACGGCTGGCCTGCCGCCGGGAGCGCCTTACCGGCACGGAGATCGTGCTGAGCCTCCCCAGCGTGGGAGCCACGGAGAACGCCATGCTGGCGGCCTGCGGTGCAGAGGGAACTACCGTCATCGCCAACGCCGCCCGTGAGCCGGAGATCGTGGATCTGCAGACCTTTTTGCAGAAAATGGGCGCCCATGTGCAGGGGGCGGGCAGCTCCACCGTGGTGGTGGAGGGCGGCGCACCCCTCCATGGCTGCGTACATACGGTGGTGGCGGACCGCATCGTGGCCGCTACCTATCTGGCGGCCGCCGCCGGCACCGGCGGCGATATCCGGCTGGAGGGCGTGGACTACCGTCACCTCTCCGCCGTTGCCACGATGCTGCGTCAGGCGGGATGCCGCCTCACCTGCGGCGAGACCTCCATCCGCCTGCAGGCTCCCCGGCGGCTGCAAAGCGCAGGCCCCATCCGCACGGCTCCGTATCCCGGCTTTCCCACGGACGCACAGGCGGTGCTGATGGCGTCGCTGCTGCGATCGGAGGGAGCCACCGTCTTTGTGGAGAACATCTTCGACAGCCGCTACCGCCATGTGCCGGAGATGGTGCGGATGGGAGCGGATATCCGACTGGAGGGCCGGGTGGCCGTGGTATGCGGCGTAGACCGGCTCCACGGAGCCGCTGTCCGGGCCAAGGAGCTGCGGGGCGGCGCATCGCTGGTGCTGGCGGGCCTTCAGGCGGAGGGCGAGACCGCCGTCACCGGCGTGGAGCACATTCAACGAGGATATGAAGACCTGACGGGGGAGCTGGCGCAGCTGGGTGCCGACATCCGTCAGGAGGAACGATAAAAGGAGAGCACTTATGGCCAGACGCAGCAGAAGAAACAGACGGCGCAGCCGGGGAAGGTTTGCCTTCCTCTATAGGCTACTGTGCTTCGTGCTGATCTGTGCCGCCATCGTGGGAGCGTTGGTGCTGTTTTTCAAGGTGGATACCATCTCTGTCAGCGGCAATGACCGCTACTCCCGTGAGACGATTTTGGCCGCCAGCGGCGTCTCGGAGGGGGATAATCTCTTCCTCTTGAACAAGTACGATGCGGCGGCCAGGATCACCGAGGCCCTGCCCTATGTGGAGTCGGTGCGGCTGAGCCGCAAGCTGCCGGGGACTCTGCGCATCGATATCGTGGAGTGCAGCGACCCGGCGGGCATTCAACAGGACGGCCATTGCTGGCTTATCAGCCCGGAGGGCAAGCTGGTGGATTCCCCCGCCGAGGCCCCAAACGGCTGCCCTATGGTCACGGGCCTGCCCCTGACAGACCCGCAGGTGGGGAGCCTTGCGGCGGTGCCGGAGGAGCAGTCCGGGGATCTTGCCCGGCTGCTGGAGCTGCTGCGCCAGCTGCGCTCCAAGGGCATGACCGCCCAGATCGGAGAGATCCGCTTCGAGGAGAGCGGCATCGTCCTGCGGTATCAGGACCGGCTGGACGTGTGTCTGGACCGGGAGGATGATTTCGCCTACCGCCTGAGATATCTGGCGGCGGTGCTGGAGAAGCTGGAGGAAAACGAGACCGGCACCATCCGCTGGGATGCCGAGGGCAGCGCCCGGTTTATTCCCGGATAAGGGATTTTTTCGGGAAATCCCGTCGGAACACTTGACGGGACAGGTAAACCGTAATACAATAAATAAAATACTGTATCTTGGGTATACGGACAGAAAACGTGTCTTTGACATACAAATTACGGCAGGAGGAAGCGTCATGGCTTTTGGGTTTGAAACAGGACCGGAGAACGTGGTAAGTATCAAGGTGGTGGGCGTCGGCGGCGGCGGCAACAATGTGGTCAACCGCATGGTGCGCTCCGGCGTAAAGGGCGTGGATTTCATCGCCGTCAATACGGATAAGCAGGCGCTGAATACCTCCAGCGCCGGATATAAGCTCCAGATCGGTGAGAAGCTCACCCACGGACAGGGCGCAGGCGCCAATCCGGAGGTGGGGCAGAAGGCCGCCGAGGAGAGCCGCACCCAGCTGTCCAAGGCGCTGGAGGACACCGACATGGTGTTCATCACCGCCGGTATGGGCGGCGGCACCGGCACCGGCGCAGCCCCCGTGGTGGCGGAGATCGCACGGGAGCAGGGCGTCCTGACGGTGGGCGTGGTTACCAAGCCCTTCGGCTTCGAGGGCCAGAAGCGGATGCGTGCGGCGGAGGCCGGCATTGAGCAGCTTCGCAGCAAGGTGGACTCTCTGGTCATCATCCCCAACGAGCGGCTGAAGTACGCCACCGATCAGAAGATCACCTTCCGCAACGCCTTTGAAATTGCCGACGACGTGCTGCGCCAGGCGGTGCAGAGCATCTCCGACCTGATCCGGGACACCGGCTTTATCAATCTGGACTTTGCCGACGTCACCGCCGTCATGAAGGATGCCGGCCTTGCCCATATGGGCGTGGGCCGTGCCGCCGGCAAGGGCAAGGCCGAGGAGGCCGCCCGCATGGCCATCTCCAGCCCCCTGCTGGAGACCTCCATCAACGGCGCCAAGGGCGTCCTCATCAACGTCACCGGCTCCATGGACATCGGTCTGGAGGAGGTGGAGCAGGCCGCCACGCTGGTGCAGCAGGCGGTACATCCCGATGCCCTGACCATCTTCGGCGCCACCTTCGACGAGGAGCTGGACGACGAGATCCGTGTCACCGTCATCGCCACCGGCTTCGAGAGCAATGACCAGCAGGAAGCCCCTGCTGCCCCCGCCGCCGCCGATACGCAGCAGCCCACGCAGGATGATGCCGCTGCCCCCGCCGCCGCCCCCCAGCCTCTGGACGAGACCGAGGGCGAGAAGGCAGAGGAGAGCGATGTGGATCGCTCCTTCGACGAGATTTTGAAGATCTTCAGCCGTGGCGATAAGTTCTGATGTTAAAAAGGACCGCAGAAAGTTCTGCGGTCCTTTTTATGCTTTCTCATGGAGAGAACTCCCACAAGCTGATTGCTTCAGATTTTGGCAAAGCAGCTAATTCTTAATTGATATATTGCATATATTATACAAAATTATTGCACTATATTGACAAATGATGAGGGGCTTGATATATTAAAATTGTCAGTAGCCATCCATTCGTGGAATAGAGAGGAGATGACGATTTGTCTGAGATTTCTAAAAAGGATCGTTTTACGGTGCCGGCGGTCATCTGCCTGATTTGCAATGTGCTGCTGTTCATCCATCTCTGCGGTGCAGGGGCTTACGCTGGCGGCAATCTTCATTATGAGGCGGCCAACACGCAGATGGAACGGAATGAGGAATTTTTCCATCAGTTTTTCCTGTCGGATCATCTGATGGGGATTGCCGAGACCCTTGCCATGGTGGCTGCGCTCATTGCCTTGCTGATGGTCATCCATGTTTGGTGGAAAAGTGCCGTGGAGCGCCGGACAAAGCTGCGGGATCTTTGCATTTTTAACGGTATCATCCTTCTGATTTCCGTCTATGAACTGGTGGCTCACGGCGGACTCACCGCCTACCGGGATGAAATGCCGCTGCACTATTTCGGTGGGCCTCCGGCCACGACCCTGCTGATTTGGCTGCCGTGTCTGGTGCTGACTCTCATCCCCATGATCGTTTACTTCCGCACGAAGCGAATCAACCCGGCGGATTAAGAAATAAAAACCAGCCCCATCGTATCCATACGATGGGGCTGGTTTTTGCAGAGTGCAGCAAGCAATTTTCGTTACGTCGGAGCGCCGCCGCTCATCAGCCCCAGCTGATAAAAGGCCACGGCGCTGGCGGCGGCCACGTTCAGGGAGTCCACTCCGTGGGCCATGGGGATGCGGACCGTGTAGTCGCAGGCGGCGATGGTACCGTCGGACAGACCGTCCCCTTCGGTCCCCAGCACCACCGCCAGCTTCTCCGCCGCCATGAGCCGGGGGTCGTTCAGAAGCAGCGAGTCCTCCCGCAGGGCCATGGCCACCGTCTGGAAGCCCAGCCGCCGCAGCCGCTCCGGCCACGGAGCCTCCTCCGGCAGATACGTCCATGGGATGAGAAACACATTGCCCATGCTGACACGGGAAGCCCGCCGGTACAGGGGGTCGCTCCCGGCGGCGGTGAGCAGCACCGCATCCATCCCCAGAGCGGCGGCGCAGCGGAAGATAGCCCCGATGTTGGTGGGATTCATGACATTCTCCAGCACGGCGATGCGCCGGGCGTTGGCGCACACCTCCTCCACCGTGGGCAGGGCCGGGCGGCGCATGGCACACAGCATCCCACGGGTCAGATGGAAGCCCGTCAGCCGGGTCAGCACCTCCGGCGCAGCGGTGTAGACGGGGATGTCCTCCGGGCAGCGCTCCAGCAGGGGCAGGGCCTGAGACGTCAGGTGCCGTGGCTCCATGAGAAAGGACACCGGCACGCAGCCGCTCTCCAGCGCCCGCCCGATGACCAGCGGGCTTTCTGCGATAAAGAGGGCGTTTGCGGGGTCTGCCCGGTTGACCAGCTGGTTTTCCGTCAGACGGGCGTAGACGTCCAGCTCCGGGGTGTCGAAATCAGTGATGGAGATGATGTGGGCCATGGCTGCCTCCTGCGTTTTTTCTCTATTGTAGCCGTCAAAGGCCGCTGCGTCAACGGGATATTGACTTTCCGCCGTCAAAACGGTATGATACAAGGAGAATTTACGACATAGGGGAAAGTACGATGGCAGAGAGGATCACCGCACGAAAGAGGCAGGCCATGGAGATGCGCCGCCGGATCCAAGAGACGGCGCTGGATCTGTTTGACCGGGAGGGCTTTGAAAACGTCTCCGTGGAGGAGATCGCACAGGCCGCCGGCTGCTCCGTGGGCAATATCTATCACTACTTCAAAAGCAAGGACGAACTGGCCATCCAACTGACCCAGCATGTGGACGAGGCGTATCAGGTGCTGGAGCAGGCGTATCTGGCGGACACCGATCGCTCCGGCCGAGAGAAGCTGCTGGACTTCGTGGGCCGGTCGTTGGAGATCAGCGTGGGGGACGAGGTGCTGTATAAGGCCTTCATCCACGGGCTGCGCTACCCGGAGCAGGGCGTACTGAAGGGCAGCGAGAAGCGGGTATACTACCGCCTGCTGGGGGAGCTGGTGGGTCTGTGCCGCCGGGAGGGCAGCATCCGGCAGGAACTGACCACGGCGGAGGTGGTGGAGGAGCTGGTGACGCTGCACCGGGGGATGCTCTTCGAGTGGCGCATCTATGAGGGCGGCTTCCCGCTGGCCCAGCGGGGCCGCCGCATGGCGGAGCATCTGCTGGAGGGGATGCGGGGATGAAGGCCCTGACCATCCGCAGGCTTCGGCCATCGGACGCCGAAGCGCTATATAGGATTCTGTCCGACCGGCAGGTGATGCGCTATCTGGAGCCGCCTTATGACCGCCTTCAAACGGAGCAGTTCCTCCGGGAGGCGGGGCTTGCGGAGCCGCCCCTTGTATACGGCGCAGAGGAGGACGGCCGTCTGCTGGGCTACGTCATCTACCACGCCTATGACCCGGACAGCATGGAGCTGGGCTGGGTGCTCTCCCCGGACTGCTGGGGGAAGGGCTATGCCTCCCGGCTGACGGACCGGCTGGTGGAGCTGGCCCACCGAGCGGGAAAGACGGCGGTCATCGAGTGCGTCCCGGAGCAGACCGCCACCCGGCACATCGCTGAGAAAAAGGGCTTTGCCTATGTGGGCCGCGCCGACGGACTGGAGGTATACCGTCTGCCGCCCAACGAATAATGATCCCAGAGAGGAGCCATCCGGCTCCTCTTTTCTGCGTTTCCACCAGCTTCCGGCGGAGAATTTTGTGGGCTTTGACGGGTTTTGGAAAATTCCCCGCCGGACGTTGACAAACCGGCGGCAGACTGCCATAATAAAATCATTCATTAAGTAATTCGGTGAAAGACATCACCGGGAGAGGGGAAACGGATGAAGGTACTGGTCATCAATCCCGGCGCCACCTCCACCAAGGTGGCGGTGTTTGAGGAGGAGCAGGAGCTGCTGAAGAAGAGCATCGTCCACACGGCTCAGGAGCTGGAGGGCTTCGACCGGGTCATCGATCAGGCGGAGCTCCGCCAGCGGGCTGTGCTGGAGGCGGTGGCGGAGGGCGGCTTCCGCTTGGAGAATTTCGATGCCGTGTGCGGCCGTGGCGGCCTGTACCGCCCTATCCCCTCCGGCACCTACGCCGTCAGCGACCGGGTGATGCAGGATGTGGAGCAGGCCCCCTACGGCGAGCATCCCTCCAATCTGGGGGCGTATCTGGCCCGGCGCATTGGTGATCTGGTCGGTATCCCGGCCTTTTTCGTGGACCCGGTGTGCGTGGATGAGATGACGGAGGTGGCCCATGTCTCCGGCTTTGCGGAGTTCCGGCGGCTGAGCCAGTTCCACGCCCTGAACCAGAAGTCCGTGGGCCGCAAGGCGGCCCGCCGGCTGGGCAAGTCCTACGAGGAGGCTCGGCTCATCGTCTGCCATTTGGGCGGTGGCGTGTCCGTGGCGGCCCATGACCATGGCCGTGTGGTGGACGTGTTCAACGTCAAGGATGAGGGGGCCATGGGCATGGATCGTGGCGGCGGCCTGCCGGTGAATCAGCTCATCGACTACTGTTATGCCGGGCGCAGCCGGGAGGAGGTCAAGCGGACGCTGGGCCGCCGCTCCGGGATGCTGTCCTATGTGGGTACCACGGACTTCCGGGAGATCTGCGCCGGGGTGGTGTCAGGAGACGAGCGGTTCACGGCGGCCTACCGGGCGCTGGTGTACCAGCTGGCCAAGGACATCGGCGCCATGGCGGCGGTGCTGCATTTCGAGGTGGATGCCATCGTCTACACCGGTGGCATGGCCTATGAGCAGTTTTTCTGTGACGATATCACCGCCTATGTGGGGCGGCTGGCCCCCGTCCTGCGGTTTCCCGGCGAGGAGGAGATGCGGGCGCTGGCGGAGGGTGCCCTGCGGGTGCTGCACGGTGAGGCACAGGCGAAAAGATATTAAATTCATCCCGGCATAGTCATGTTGATACCAACCGGAACAGAAAGGTGAAAAATCATATGAAGCATCTCATGAGCGGCAACGAGGCCACGGCCAGAGGCGTGTACGAGGCAGGCATCAAGATATGCTCCGCCTATCCCGGCACCCCAAGCACGGAGATTTTAGAGAACCTGCCCCCCTATCAAAAAGACGTCTACTGCGAGTGGGCGCCCAACGAGAAGGTGGCGGTGGAGGTGGCCTACGGAGCCTCCATTGCCGGGTCCCGCTCCTTCTGCACCATGAAAATGGTGGGCCTGAACGTAGCGGCGGATCCCTTGTTCACCGCCGGCTATATGGGCGTAGGCGGCGGATTCGTGGTGGTGACGGCGGACGATCCCAGCTGTCACTCCTCCCAGAATGAGCAGGATAACCGCCACTATGCACGGGCGGCCAAGATCGCCATGGTGGAGCCCAGCGACCCGCAGGAGTGCAAGGACTTTGTGGCTCTGGCCTGTGAGCTGTCGGAGGAGTTCGATACCCCGGTGCTGTACCGCACCACCACACGGGTCTGCCACTCCAAGGGGCTGGTGCAGTGGGGGGAGCGCCGGGAGCATACGGCGCCGCCCTACCGGCGCAACGTCCGCAAGTTCGTCTGTACCCCCGCCCACGCCTACGCCAACCACCCGCTGGTGGAGGAGCGGCTGCGGCGGCTGGAGGAGTACGGCTGCGCCCGTGCGCTGGAAAACGGCCTGAACAAGCGGGAGCTGGGCGACGGCAAGGTGGGCGTCATCACGGCCTCCGTGGCCTATGAGTACGCCAAGGAGGTGTTCCCGGAGGGGACGTCCTTCCTGAAGCTGGGCCTGACATTCCCCCTGCCCATGGATCTGATCCGGGACTTTGCCTCCCGTGTGGAAAAGCTCTATGTCATCGAGGAGCTGGAGCCCTTCATGGAGGATCAGATCAAGGCCGCCGGCATCCCCTGCGTGGGCAAGGAACTGACGGGCCTTCTGTACGAGCTGAATACCCAGCTGCTGCGGGAGCGGGTGCTGGGCGAGAAAACAGATTTCCGCAAGACGGATGTGACCCCGGCCAGCCGTCCTCCGGCCCTTTGTCCGGGATGTCCCCACCGTGGCTTCTTCTATACCCTGTCCAAGAACAAAAACTATGTCGTCACCGGCGACATCGGCTGCTATACGCTGGGCAGCGCCGCCCCGCTGAACTGCATGGATTCCGTGGTGTGCATGGGCGCAGGCTTCTCCGCCGGCATGGGTATTGCCAAGAGCTTTGAGCGGGAGGGCGTCACCGATAAGACCGTCTTCGGCGTCATGGGCGACTCCACCTTCTTCCACAGCGGCATGACCGGCGCTGCGGAGATCATCTACAACAACGGCCGCATGATCCCCTGCGTGCTGGATAACCGCATCACCGGCATGACCGGCCATCAGGATAACCCCGGCACGGGCTATACCCTGCTGGGGGACGAGGCCCCCATGCTCAGCGTGGAGAAAATTTTCACGGCCATGGGCTTTGCCCCGGTGCTGACGGTGGACCCGCAGGACCTGACGGCTATGAAGGAGACGGTGGACCGGGCCGTGGCGGCGCTGGAGCAGGGCGAGCATCCCGCCATCGTCACCCGGAGGCCCTGTCTGCTCATCAAGCGGGATAGGTTCCAAAAGGGAATGTGCCATGTGGAGCCGGATAAGTGCCGCAGCTGCCGCAGCTGCCTGAAGGTGGGCTGCCCCGCCGTCTCCATGGAGGAGGGCAAGGCGGTCATCGACCGTACCCAGTGTGTGGGCTGCACCGTCTGCGCTCAGGTCTGCCCCTTCGGTGCCATCGTAAAGGAGGAAGTGTGATGTCTGGTGTGAAAAGTGCGCTGCTGGTGGGCGTGGGCGGTCAGGGGGCCATCCTGATCTCCAAAATCATGGCCAACGGCTTCATGCAGGCGGGCTTCGACGTGAAGCAGAGCGAGGTACACGGCATGGCCCAGCGGGGCGGCAGCGTCTCGACGCAGGTGCGCTGGGGCGACAAGGTGTACGGCCCCGTGTTCGGCAAGGGCGAGGCGGACATTCTGGTGGCGCTGGAGAAGATGGAGGCTGTGCGCTATGCCGAGTTCTTGAAGCCCGGCGGCGTGGCGGTCATCAACGACTACGCCATCAAGTCCACCACCATTGCCTCCGGGGCGGAGACCTACCCGGAGGGCTGCGTGGAGGCCATGGAAAAGGTGTTCCGCACCATTGCCGTGCCGGCCAGCGACATGGCGCTGGGGCTGGGCAACCCCAAGTGCATGAACGTGGTGCTCTTCGGGGCTATGTGTGACAGTCTGGGCTGCCCCCAGATCGACTGGGAGCAGGTGGTGGCGGACACCGTGCCGGAGAAGGTGCGGGAGCTGAACCTCCGGGCCTTCCGGGCGGGCCGTCAGGCGGCGCAGCAGCGCTGAACAAATGGCACCTGTCGATCCCGCCCGATGGGATCGGTTGCCGAATGGTTTTTGGCAAAGGGCTTTCTGGGCAAATAAGCTTTGCGGCAGCGGAATTTTACGCAAAAGATTTTTTGAAAGCAGGGCATCGGCATTTCTGCCGATGCCCTGCTTTTTCATGGCACCGTTTTTGGGTACTTCGGTTTTGCAGCACGGCATTTTGCCGATGCCATTTTTATTTCTATGGTTTTCTGACCAACGCCTGCCTTTCTGCTTTTTTGATACTCTATTTCACACATCGCAGCTTTGCCGATCTCGTTTTGTGCCATGGCGGTTTTCAAGGCCCACCGGACATGGGACGCTTTCAAAGGTCGAGGTGGACGTCCGATGGACATTTTTCCGGACGGATCTGTACGGCTGGACAGAGGGTAAAACGTCCTGTTTGGACACGCCGGACGGGGGAAGAAAGTACCCCTGCCGTGGCCGACGAAGGTGATGGGGGGTTGACAAATTTTTCACAACACTATATAATATTTATTGCAGCAAAAAGCCACATAATATGGCTTCCAAAACGAAAATAACTAATATTCTATATTACATAACAGGAGAGAGCTATGGATATTTTTCAGAAATGCTATGAGCCGTCTCTGGCGAAGGAATTGAAGGCGGCGGGGGTGTATCCCTATTTCCACGCCCTCCAGTCCCGGCAGGATGTGGAGGTGATGATGGAGGGCAAGCGCCGCATCATGCTGGGTTCCAACAACTATCTGGGTCTGACCACGGCCCCGGATGTGGTGGAGGCGGGCATCCATGCCCTGGAGCAGTACGGCACCGGGTGCAGTGGCTCCCGGTTCCTCAACGGCACCCTTCAGATGCATCTGGAGTTGGAGGAGGAATTGGGGAAGTTTCTGCGTAAGCCCGGCATCGTCACCTTCGGCACGGGGTTCCAGTCCAACGTGGGGATCATCAGCGCACTGGTGGGGCGGCACGACTATGTGATCTGCGACCGGGAGAACCACGCTTCCATCTACGCCGGGTGCCAGATGAGCTACGGTAAGATGCTGCGCTACCGCCACAGCGATATGGCGGATCTGGAGAAGCAGCTGCAGCGGGTGCCGGAGCAGAACGGCGCCCTCATCGTCACCGACGGCGTATTCTCCATGGGCGGCGACATCGCCAAGCTGCCGGAAATTTGTGCGCTGGCCAAGCAGTACGGCGCACGGGTCATGGTGGACGATGCCCACGGACTGGGCGTGCTGGGTGAGGGCGGTCGTGGAACCGCCAGCTACTTCGGGCTGGAGGATCAGGTGGATGTGTACATGGGTACCTTCTCCAAGTCGCTGGCATCGCTGGGCGGCTACATGGCGGCCTCGGAGGAGGTGGCGGAGTATGTGCGCCACGCCTCCCGGCCATTCATCTTCTCGGCGTCCATCCCGCCGGCCAACTGCGCCACGGCACTGGCGGCCCTGCGGCATCTGGAGCAGCACCCGGAGCTGGTGGACCGGCTGCGGAGCCTGAGCCTGTACGCCCGGAAGGGCATGACGGACCGGGGAATGAAGATCCGGGAGTCGGCCCTGAACGCCCCCACGCCCATCATCCCCATTTACACCTACGAGACGTATCACACGCTGGAGGTGGCCAAGGAGATCTACGACCGGGGCGTGTACGTCAACCCCACCCTGCCCCCGGCCACGCCGGAGGGAGAGGCCCTGCTGCGAACCAGCTACATGGCCACCCACACGGAGGCCCTGCTGGATGAGGCCATGGACATTATGGCGGAGGTGCTGGTAAAGCATGAGTAAGGTAGCGGTTGTCACCGGAGGAACCTCCGGTATCGGAAAGCAGACGGCTCTGGCGCTGAAGGCGGCGGGCTATACGGTATATGAGCTGAGCCGCCGGGCGCAGGGCGTAGAGGGTCTGCACCATCTGGTGGCGGACATCACCCGTGAGGAGCTGGTGGATGCCGCCATCGGGGAGGTGCTGCGGCAGGAGGGCCACATCGACGTGGTGGTGAACAACGCCGGCTTCGGCATCAGCGGCGCCATCGAGTTCACCAAGACGGAGGATGCCAAGCGGCTTTTTGACGCAGATTTCTTCGGCATGGTCAACGTGAACCGGGCGGTGATCCCCCATATGCGGCAGGCAGGCGCCGGGCGCATCGTGAACCTCAGTTCTGTGGCGGCGGCGGCTCCCATCCCGTTTCAGGCCTACTACTCCGCTGCCAAGGCGGCGGTGAACAGCTACACCATGGCGCTGGCTAACGAGCTGCGGCCCTACGGCGTCACGGTGTGCGCCGTGCAGCCGGGGGATATCCACACGGGCTTCACCGCCGCACGGGAAAAGACCATCGACGGCGACGACGTGTACGGCGGCCGCATCAGCCGCTCCGTGGCCCGGATGGAGCACGACGAGCAGACGGGCATGGATCCGGCCAAGGCGGGGGCTTTCATCGCTAAGGTGGCCATGAAGCAGCGGGTAAAGCCCATTTACACCATCCGCTTTGACTATCAGTTTTTGGCCCTGCTGACCCGCATTTTGCCCTACAGGTTTCTGAACTGGCTCATCGGCGTGATCTACGGAAAGTAAGCAGGCTTTGTATTTCCCTATAAGGAAACGCCCCATCGGCATGGCCGGTGGGGCGTTTTTGCCCGGAGAAGGGGGGATGTGTGGTGCGCTGATCTCCGGGCGGGGGGCAGACCTCCGTCCGAAGGGCCTCTACGTTTGGGGCGGGTCAGTTCTTCAGCGCCAGCGTCTTTTCATAGGCGGCAATGACGGCCTCCATGGCCGCCGAGCGGAAGCCGCCCCGCTCCAGCGCCCGGACCCCGGCGATGGTGGTGCCGCCGGGGGAGCAGACGGCATCCTTCATGGCGGCGGTGTGCTGGCCGGACTGGAGAGCCAGCTGCGCCGTACCCAGCACCATCTGGGCGGCGTAGCGCCGGGCCTTGTCACGGGGCAGGCCGCAGGTGACGGCGCCGTCGGCCAGCGCCTCCAGAAACAGGCTGACGAAGGCGCCGCCGCAGCCGGCCACGGCGCTGCCGGCGTCGATGAGGTGCTCCTCCAGCGGCTCCAGCCGTCCGGAGGCGGACATCAGGGTCAGAAAGGCGGACAGCTGCTCCTCCGTCACCTCCGGGGAGGGGACGTACAGCGTCAGGCCCGCTCCCACGGCGCAGGCAGTGTTGGGCATGATCCGCAGGATGGGGCAGGAGAGGCCCGCCATCTCCCTCAAGCGCTGGAGAGTCAGGCCGGCGGCCATGGACACCAGCACGAAGCCCTCCTGCCGCCGGGACAGGATGGGCTGCAGCCGGGCCAGCAGGTCCGCCATCATCTGGGGCTTGACCCCCAGAAAGATGTAGTCGCAGGTCTGGGCGATGGTCTCGTTGTCGGAGACAGTGGCCCCCAGCTGCTGGGCCAGAGCCTGTGCCTTCTCCGGGGTGCGGTTGGACAGCAGCAGCTCCGCCGGGGCGGGGGACTGGGCGGCGGCATGGGCCAGTGCGCCCCCCATATTGCCGGTGCCGATAAAGCCGACTTTCATAACGTGATACCTCCTTGCGGAAATTGCGGGGCCTTTGCCCCGTGATTTTTTTACTATCTTACACCACCCGGCCCTCCGGCGCAAGCAAAATAAAAATTGTCAATCCGGGGAAAGGTATGGTATAATAAACAGAAAGATTTTATGGCTCCCACAGGGAGCGGGAAGGAGCTTATCATGGAACTGAAGGGAAGCAGGACCGAGCGCAATCTGCGGGAGGCCTTTGCCGGGGAGACTCAGGCCCGCAGCAAGTACGACTATTTCGCCTCCGTGGCCAAGAAGGAGGGCTATGAGCAGATCGCAGCCATTTTCCAGGCCACCGCCAACAACGAAAAGGAGCACGCCAAGATGTGGTTCAAGGCCCTCGGCGGCATCGGCACCACGGCGGAGAATCTGGCCTCTGCCGCCGCCGGAGAGAACTACGAGTGGACGGATATGTATGACCGCATGGCGCAGGAGGCCGAGGAGGAGGGCTTCACGGAGCTGGCGGAGAAGTTCCGGCAGGTGGGGCGCATCGAGAAGGCCCACGAGGAGCGCTATCGGGCGCTGCTGAGCAACGTGGAGATGCAGCGGGTCTTTGAAAAGAGCGAGGAGACCATGTGGGAGTGCCGCAACTGCGGCCATCTGGTCATCGGGAAGAAGGCCCCGGAGGTCTGTCCCGTGTGCGCCCATCCTCAGAGCTATTTTGAGGTGCGGAAAGAGAACTATTGATCCGGCAGGACCGGCGTGGATGCGGCGGGCAGGAGGACGATCCCCCTGCCCGCCTGCGGGTATAGAGAGGAGCGATGCGTATGTATAGTCCGGCAGAGGTGGCACGGCGCTACGTGGAGACGGGAAAGAGCAAGGCGGCGCTGCCGGTGGGAAGGATGCTGCTGCTGGGGATGCTGGCGGGGGCCTTCATCGCTCTGGCGGGGGGATCGGCCACCTTTGCGGTGAGCTATGGAGGCAGGCTGGCCGGGGCGGCGGTGTTCCCGGCGGGGCTTGCTATGGTGCTGCTGGCGGGGAGCGAGCTGTTTACCGGCAACTGCCTGCTGGTGATCCCGCTGCTGGAGCGGCAGCTGACGTGGGGGCGGATGCTCCGCAGCTGGGGCGTCGTGTATCTGGCCAACGTGCTGGGGGCCGGGTCAGTGGCAGCTCTCACCGTGGCGGCAGGCACCTTCGACGGGGTATACGAGTCCGTGGTGGCCACGGCGGCGGCCAAGGCGGGACTGCCGTTCCTGACGGCGCTGCTGCGGGGCGTGCTGTGCAACTTTCTGGTGTGCATCGCCGTGTGGATGAGCCTTGCGGCCCAGTCGGTGCCGGGGAAGCTGGCGGCTATGTATCTGCCCATCTTCACCTTTGTGCTGTGCGGATTTGAGCACAGCGTGGCCAATATGTTCTATCTGCCGGCGGGGATCCTGGCGGCGGGAAGGTACGGCGTGGCGGCGGAGGGGCTGAGCTGGGCCTCCATGTGGACGGGAAATCTGCTGCCGGTGACGCTGGGGAACATTTTGGGCGGCTGTCTGGTGGGCGTGGTCTACTGGGCGGTGTATCTGCGAAGGGGGCGGCGAGCATGAGTATTTTGGAGGACATCCGGGCCTTCGTTCCCGGCTGCGAGCAGGAGCAGCGGGACCGGGAGGCCATGCTGGAATTTCTGGCGGTTCATGAGGACGCCTTCCTGCGGACGAATCTCACGGCGCACATGACCGCCTCGGCGTGGGTGCTGAGCCGGGACCGGCGGCGGGTGGTGATGGTGTACCACAATCTGTACCGCTCGTGGTCGTGGACCGGCGGTCACGCCGACGGCGGCCGTGATCTGCTGGCGGTGGCCATGCGGGAGGTGACGGAGGAGACGGGGCTGCGGCGGCTGGCGCCGGTGACGGAGGGGATCTTCTCACTGGAGTGCCTGACGGTGGACGGCCATGAGAAGCGGGGGGAGTATGTCCCCAGCCACATCCACATGAACGTGACGTACCTGTTGGCGGCGGAGGACGATGCCCTCCGGGAAAAGCCCGACGAGAACAGCGGCGTGGCGTGGTTCACGCCGGAGGAGGCGCTGGCGGCCTCCACGGAGCCGTGGATGGTGCAGCGGGTCTACCGGAAGCTGGCAGACCGTGCGGCGGCGTACATGAAAACCTGAGAGAAGCACCCTCCGACGATAGCTGGGTGTATGTAAGACAGTATTGCGCCGAGATCGACGAAGCGGCACGAAACCGCATGGAGCTGATCGTGCGGTCACTGGCAGAGCAAAACGGCGTGACCGAGCAACTGAAAGCCGAAAACCAAATGGAATGGGTGCGGCAGATGAACGCTTGCAAGGCACAGGCAGAGGAAGTTGTGAAAGCGGAATTGATTTATGATTGAGTGAGAAAGTCCGGGCAGAAAACTGTTCGGACTGTTCTCATATAGTCCAAAATGACGATAGAATTGTTCACAATTTTATGGTATAATTTGAATATGAAAATTGTGCAACAAATCGGGATTTGATGAGGTGATTGGGTGAAAACTTATACAATTTGTGGAAGCATGAAATTTGCCGAAGATATGAAAAAAATTGCTTATGACCTTGAAATAAGCAAAGGATATAAGATATAATATATTACAATGTGTTTATTGTGAAGATAATATTGTTCCAACTGAAGATGAACTTTTAAAACTTGAAGATGCTCATTACAGAAAAATAGATTTAAGTGATGGAATATATGTTGTAAATATGGATGGTTATATTGGAACATCTGTGAAAAAAGAAATTGAGTATGCTGAAAGGCATGGAAAAGAAGTGTTGTATCATTACAATCAGTAGATTTTAATTCATAAAACAGTTAGATAAATTTGAATTTGAAAACCACAATTTTATAAGTGGTTACTACCCTGCATAGGGCGTTAATAAAAACCTCCGAAGCGCTTGAAAACAAAGGGTTTATCTCAATGTGTTCGCCTTATCCCTTTATACGATTTCACACCGTTTCACCCTTGCTCCAACACCTTATAAGGGCAAAAGCAAGGGCAAGAAAAACCGACAACACGATATAACAAGGTGTGGCAATCGGGAAACTGTGACATATGTGCGAATATATTATACTGGAGGTTTTCAAGATGGACAAGTACATTTATGACAAGCGCAACGGGCTTTGGTATGAATTGCAAGGCGATTACTATATCCCTTGCTTGGAGTTACCCGCCGAAAAAGAAGAACGGCATATCGGTGTATGGGGGCAACGGCACCGACGCTATCTCAAAGCCAATCGCAGGGCGCTGTATACCTCTCTGCTCACCAGCGGCAAACTGAACAGTTACCTTGCCGACATTGACCGGCAAGCAGAGGAAATGTTCTCTCGGCTGGTAAAACAGCTTTCCGAAAAAGAGGGAGTGACGGAAACGCTCAAAGCGGAAAACCAAATGC
>OLSB01001093.1_pt1 | contig 28342 bp, 23 predicted proteins | sample 1672071 | NCBI WGS metagenome assembly OLSB01 (sample SAMEA3136642, study PRJEB25190) | human gut metagenome | biome: human gut; feature: human-associated habitat; material: faeces | place: Austria | collected 2013 | reverse complement strand
TGCCCCGCCCCTACAGCGGTTTTGGAAAGATGTGCAAAAAGGACGAACAACCCCCGTCATTCCGGATGGAATGACGGGGGTTGCGTAAACGCGGAAAGCTTGTCAATGGAAGAAGAGGAAGTAGGAGCCGAAGGCGATGGCGAGGAGGACGAGGGCGGCGACGGGGAGGATCACGAGGCCTGCGGACAGGATCATGGCAAGCAGATCTTTTTTGCTCAGCTTGTCCTTATCCTCTTCCGTCGGTTTTTTGATATCCGCCTGTTCGTTGCGTTCCTTCTGATAGCGCATGGCGCGGTCTACTTTCCTCTGAAAGATCATTTGCGTTACTCCTTGACTTCGAGCTTATGATGGCAGGCGACGAAATGGTTCGGCCGGACCTCTTCCCACGCCGGGACGACCTGCGTGCAGATCTCTGTGCAGTACTTGCAGCGCGTGTGGAATTTGCAGCCCTTCGGCGGGTTGACCGGGCTGGGGATATCGCCTTCGAGGATGGAGAGCTCCTTCGCGCCGACGGTATCCGTCGTCGGGATGGCGTTGAGCAGGGCCTCGGTGTACGGATGGATCGGGTGGTGGAAGATCTCGTCGGCCTCCGCCAGCTCGACCATGTTGCCGAGGTACATGACGCCGACGCGGTCGGAGATGTACTTGACGACGGACAGGTCGTGCGTGATGAACATGTAGGTCAGGTTCTGGTGCTCCTTGAGGTCGAGCAGCAGGTTGATGATCTGGGCCTGAATAGACACGTCCAGCGCGGAAACAGCCTCGTCGCAGACGACGAACTTCGGGTTCGTGGCGAGCGCGCGGGCGATGCCGATGCGCTGCCGCTGGCCGCCGGAGAACTGGTGCGGGAAGCGGTGCAGGAAGTACGGCGCGAGGCCGCATTCGTCCATGATGTTCAGGACGAGCTGCTGCATACGGGCGTCCTTTTTCTTGATCATGTTGTGCGCCTGCATGCCCTCGCTGATGATCTGGCCGACGCTCATGCGCGGGTTCAGCGAGGAATACGGATCCTGGAAAATGAGCTGCATATCGCTGCGCAGGCGGCGCATCTCGTTGTACTCCAGTCGGGCAAGGTCGATACCGTCGTCGCGGTAGGCCTCATACTTCTGGAATTCGGGATCGCTGGCATACGGCTGGCGCAGCGCCTCGATCTCCTGGCGGCCGGCGTCCAGCTGCTGCCGCAGCGCGGCGATCTGATCGTCACACTGCTTGAGCTTTTCCTGTGCCTTTTCGAGCTGGCCGGACTTTTCGGACTTGCCCGCCTCTTCGGCGGTCTTCTTCGCGTACTGCGCGTCGTCGACGTCGACCTGCAGCGCCTGCCGCTTTTCCTCGAGCGCGGAGATCTTGCGCGCGATGCCGTAGTCCTTGGAATAGGCCGCGATCACGGGATCGAGATCATCGACCACGAGGAAGCCGCCGACGATCTTTGTGATGTCGAGCAGCGCGTCCTCGGCCAGCTTGCGCGCGGTGTCGAGCTCGGTGTGCTTGGCATACTGCTCCGTTTCGGAGAGCTTGGCGTACTCGGCCTCGAGCTTATCGCGCTTCTGCTCCAGCTCGTGGAGCTTGGCCCGGCGTGATTTGAGGTTTTTGACGGTGTCGATGACGTACTTCGGCGCCAGATCGTCCAGCGATCTTCCATAGTACATCGTGCGGCCGTAGGTCTGATGGTAGAGCTGGAGGATGGTGCGGCCGAGGGTCGACTTGCCGCAGCCGGACTCGCCGACGAGACCGAAGGTCTCGCCCTCGTAGATATCCAGCGAAATGCCGTCATTGGCCTTGACGAAGCGGCCGCCCTTCAGCGGGAAATACTGCTTCAGGTTGCTGATGCGAAGCAGAACCTTCTTGTCGTTATTTTGCATGTCTGTCCTCCTTCTTCGCGTAGAAGCAGCGAACCTGCTGGGTGTCGGAGACGTGGATCAGCTCCGGCTCTTCCTCCTGGCAGCGCGCGGTCGCGTACTTACAGCGCGGGGCGAATTTGCAGCCCTTGGGCAGATCCAGCGGGTGCGGGACCGCGCCGGGGATCGCTTCGAGCCGTTCGTCGCTGGGGGTGTCCAGACGCGGGATGGAGAGCATCAGGCCCTCGGTATAGGGATGGGAATACACGCTCTTGTAGAAGATGGTCTCCGCGGGCGCGTATTCGACGACCTGGCCGCAGTACATGACTGCAACGTTGTCGGCCATCTGGTTGATGACGCCGAGATCGTGCGTGATGAACAGCACGGCGGTGCCGTTTTTCTCCCGCAGCTCGTTCATGAGCTTGAGGATCTGGGCCTGAATGGTCACGTCGAGCGCCGTGGTCGGCTCGTCTGCGATCAGCAGCTTCGGGCGGCAGGCCAGCGCCATGGCGATCATGACGCGCTGCCGCATACCGCCGGACAGCTGGTGCGGATACTGCTTGGCGACGACCTCGGGGTTCGGGATCTTGACGTCGGAGAGCAGCTCGATCGCTTTCACGGCGGCCTGCTTCTTGGTCATGCCCTGGTGGATCATCAGCGGCTCGGAGATCTGACGGCTGACGGTAAAGACCGGGTTCAGGCTCGTCATCGGTTCCTGGAAGATCACGGAGATCTCGTTGCCGCGGATCTTGTACATCTCGTTCATGGACAGCTTCGTCAGGTCCACGCCGTTGAAGAGGATCTCGCCGGAGTCGATATAGCCGTTGCCGTCGAGCAGACGGAGGATGCTCATGGCCGAGACGCTCTTGCCGGAGCCGGATTCGCCGACGACGCCGAGGACCTTACCGGCATCGAGCGAATAGCTCACGCCGTTGACGGCCTTGACGGTGCCGCGCTTGGTCGCGAAAAAAGTCTTCAGGTTTTTCAGTTCAAGTAATGCCACAACGACCCCTCCTTATCGCTCAGCGGACTTGGGATCGACCGCATCACGCAGCGCGTCGCCCACAAGGTTGATGCAGATCGTGCAGATGCCGAAGATCGCTGCCGGGAAGACCCAGCGCCACCAGTACTGCTGGATGACGATGGAGTTGTTCGCGCCGGTGAGCATGTTGCCCCAGGTCGGCGTGGGAGGCGCGATGCCGAAGCCCATGTAGGACAGCGAAGACTCGGTGAGCATGCAGGTCGCAAAGCTCAGCGTCGCGTTGACCAGGATGAGGCTCATGACATTCGGGATGATGTGATGGAAGATGATGTTCTTCTCGCGCACGCCGAGCGCCTGTGCGGCGGTCACGTATTCCTGCTCGCGCTGCGAGAGGATCTGCGCGCGGATCAGATGGCAGATGCCCGGCCAGGACAGGACGCCCAGCACGACCATGATGAGGTACATACGCTGCTCGACCGTGATGCGCGTGCCGATGATGGCGGAGAGGATCATCGCGAACGGCAGGAACGGCAGACCGCCGACGACCTCGGAGATGCGCATGATGATATTATCGACCCAGCCGCCGAAATAACCGGCCAGACCGCCGAGGATGATGCCGATGACGAGCTGGATGATGACGGAGATCGCGCCGACCGTCATGGTGACCTTGCCGCCGTTGATGAGGCGGTTGAAGACGTCGCGGCCGAGATCGTCGGTGCCGCAGACGTAGCCCTTCAGGCCCCAGGTCTCGACGTCGCCGTCGACCGTGACAGCGTAGTTCTGGTAGAAGCCCGCGTAGACGGTGACGATCTCCTTCTCATTGAAGGAGGCCGGAACGGAGGCCTGTCCGTGGGTGTTGTCGCCCCAGGAGATGACCTCGCCGTCGTCCATCAGGGCCGTGAAGTGGTAGCGGCCGCCGTAGAGCTCGACAGGCTTGCTCTCAAACGCGGGAACGTTGTTTTCGCCGTTGGTGCAGGTGCCCCAGACGACGACGGTGCCGTCTTCCTTGACCGCCGCGACCGCGTTGCTGGACGCTGCGATGTCAACAACGCCGGAATCAAGCCCCTCCGGGATACGGACAAGGGCGTTGTCCTTCTGGAAGCCGGAATAGACGACCGCGCCGTCCTTGGTCAGCGCGACATACGCGCGGGCCGTCAGGGCGACCTTCTCGATGTTGCCCTGATATTCCTTCTTGATCTTGATGTCGGCCTGGTTGCCGTTGCCCCAGAGGAACAGCTCACCGTCTTCGGTGACTGCCGCGGAGAACTGGTTGCTGGCCTCGATCTGCTTGATGCCGAGGTTCTTGCCGTAGGCCGCAGCCATCTGGATCTTGTCCGGAATGCTGTCCTGACCGAGACGCTTGTTGCCCCAGACGTAGATCGCGCCGTTTTCGTCGAGCGCGACGATATGGTCATAGCCTGCCGCGACATTGACGATCTTTGCATTCTGGACTTCCTCGGGAATGTTCTTCAGGTCGATCGTATCGGTGATGCGGGTATAGCCCCAGATGTAGACCTTGCCGTCGGTGTCGACGCCGACGCCGTAGGTCGTGCCGGGAGAGATATCGGCGACCTTGTGCTTCATGCCGTCCGGGATCTTCATCATGTTCATGCCGGGCGCGACGTTCAGCTGGGTATTGTCCTGATAGGACAGGTCGAGCGTGTAGAACTTCGGGCCGATCATGACCAGCAGGAAGATCAGCAGGAACACGATCAGGCCGGTCATGCCGAGCCGGTTATGCAGGAAATTCTTGAGGATCAGACGGCCCGGGCTCTGCAGCTGTTCCTCGGTCATGAAGTCGGTGACCTTGTTGCGGTTGCCGAACAGACGGGTAAGGAGGGTCGATTTTTTCTTTTTAGCCATATTCGTGATCCTCCTTTACTTATTGACGCGCACACGCGGGTCGACGATGCCGTAGCTGAGGTCGGTGATCAGCTGGCCGACGAGCGCAATGAGCACGTAGAACATCTGGATCGCCAGCGCGAGCTCAAAGTCGTTGTTCATGAGGCCCTGATAGTAGAGCTGGCCCATGCCGTTGAGCGCGAACATCTGCTCAATGATCAGCGAACCGGAGAAGATGCTGATGAACCAGCCGATCAGAACGGTGATGACCGGGAGCAGCGCGTTGCGCCACGCGTGGGAATAGATGACAACCTTTTCGCGCAGACCCTTGGCACGGGCGGTGCGGATATAGTCCATGCTGAGCGCCTCGATCATGGCAGCGCGGACATAGCGGGTCATGCCGCCGAGCGAGCCGACCGTCATGACGAGCACCGGCAGCGTCATGTAGTAGACCTTGTCAAGGAAGGCGCGGAAGCCGGTGAAGTTATTGCCCGGCGTCTGCATGCCGAAGACCGGCAGCCAGCGGAGCGTGACCGCGAACAGCCAGATAAAGATCAGCGCGATGATATAGACCGGGATGGAGTAGCCGACGATGGACAGGACCTGCACGGCATTGTCCGTCTTGCTGCGCTTATGGACGGCGCAGTAGATGCCGAGCGGGATCGTGATCGCCAGCGCGACGAGCGTGGAGAAAATATTGATATAGATCGTGTTGAGCATGCGCGAAGGCAGGACGTTGGCCACGTCGGTCTTGTAGATCTGCGAATAGCCGAAATTGCCCTGGAGCATGCCGTCAAGCTTGCCGTTTACGTCCGGCCAGAAGCCGATCCAGCGCAGATATCGAACGATCAGCGGATCGTTCAGACCCATCTGCTGCCGCAGCATCTGGTACCGCTGCTCATACTCGGCAGGTTTCAGCGTTGTTTTCATCGGTTCGAGCTGGGCTCTCGCCGGGTCGGTTGGGATCAGGTTGTAGATGGAATACATCAGAAGCGAGACGAGCAGGAACACGATCACCATGTACAGCAGTCGCTTGAGTACGTATTTGGTCATCCGCATACCCTCCTTTTCTTTCGTATTTGCTTCAGGAAAAAGCGTAAAAAACTGTATATAAAACCGAAAACGGTCTTTTTTCGTAGAAATAATATGACACGCTAAATAAAAAAAGATGTACTAAAGATGCCGCAAGCGACGGGGCGGTTTGTGCCGCCCCGTCGCTGGGATACATGGGGAAGGGATCGATATTACTGTGCGCCGTCGATGGAAGCGTAGACGATCGCCTTCTGGAAGTCCCACAGGCTGGACTCGTTGTAGTTCTGCAGCCAGGACGGGAAGAAGGTGTGATAATCGTTGCAGTACAGAGGAATTTCAGGCAGCAGCGCATTCCAGCGGACGATGAACTTCTGGAAGTAATCCAGGAAGGTCGCGTCGTCGCCAGGAGCGGACTTGTAGACCATGTCCATGGACAGGTCGTCGAGTTCCTTGTCGTAGATGTAGTTCTGGTTGTAGCCCATCTTGACATACTCGGACTCGGGATCGGAAGCGAAGTTGTAGGCATAGTCATAGACATCGGCGAAGCCGGTGGCCAGGTTGAACATGCCATAGGTGAACACGCCGTACTGATCGCCGACGGAAGTGTCGCGGTACATCCAGTTCAGCAGCTCGGAGAAGGTCATGGTCGTCTGCTCGATCTGCATGCCGGCGTCAGTGGTCTGCTTGCCGTTGGAGAGCATGGTAGCCAGCAGGTCGGAGACGGGGTTGTTCTCGGAGGAAGCCCACATGATGTGCAGCGGCATCAGGATGCGGCCGTCAGCCAGGGTAACATTCAGCGCGTAGTCGCCGGCTTCTTCAGCGGTGACTTCCTTGTAGCGCAGGCCGGTGCCGGCGTAGTCGTTGCCTTCTGCGTCGAGCGTCCAGCCGTCAGCCTCGAGGACTTCGACAGCCTTGGCCGGGTCATAGGAGTAGTTGTTCAGGTTGTCGTTGAAGAATTCTTCGGAATCCTGATACATCCACTGTGCGGTGGAGTACGGGCCATGAACGACAGAGCCGTAGCCGCCGGTGAAGGTGGTAGCGAACTCTTCGCGGTCAAGCAGGTATGCAACAGCCTGACGAACTGCCTGGAACTGTGTGGGGCCGCCGTCGCACTGGAACATGATCTTGCCGTAGCCGTTACGGGTGTAGTGGCAGTAGTTGAAGTCGCCGGTCTCAGCCAGGTCGAGGGCAGCGTTGATCTGGTCGCCGTCGGACAGCTGGGACAGGAAGTTGATCTCGCCCGTCTTGAAGGCGTCCATCATGGTGTCGTCTTCCGCCTTGACGACAACAACGGTCTGGATGGAAGGCTTCTGGCCTTCGAAGTTGCCGTTGTAGTTGGGGTTGATCTCAAGGGTAGCGGTCAGAGCGCCGGTGTCGAGGCTCTTGATCATGTACGGGCCGGCGGAGACGCGGTCAGCGTAGACATAACGGGAAGCGTTGATCTCATCAGCGACGAGCTCACCGCCGTCGAGGTAAGCGCCGTTGCCGTCGTCCTTGACGGTCAGGTCAGCGGAAGCGTACATCGGCAGGTACAGCGGGGAGAGGGAAGCGTAGCTGAACGCATAGTAATAGTTGGCGTAGTCAGCCGCGATCTGGATGGAGTAGGTGTACTCGTCGAGCAGACGGACACCAGCCAATTCCTTAACTTCGCCGTTCTGGTACTCAGGGCCACCAACAACGGAGTTAGCGGTGACGGTCGCACCGGCTTCCTTGGTGGCCGGGGACAGCTGGACCAGAGCATAAGCGACGTAGTCAGCAGCGGTGATGGGCTCGCCGTTGTTGTAGGTCAGGCCTTCGTTGATCTTGACGGTGAAGGTGATGGTGCCGTCGTCGTTCGGGGTCTCCTCGATGGAGGACGCGGTGGTCTGGTTCATGACCATCTGGCCGAACTGATCGAAAATGACGGTGTCATAGTCGTTGATCAGGTCGCGGATGGTCTTGTCGCTGGCGTTGTTGGTCCACCAGGCGTTGCCGAGGTCACCGGAGATTTCGGTGGAGCTGCCGTAGATGACCTTGTTCTCACGGGTCTCGGTAGCAGCGGGCTCCTCCGTCGAGGTGGTTTCTTCGGTGGTGGTGGTTTCGGTGGTGTCGCTGGGAGTCGTCTCAGCGGGCTTTTCCGTGTTGCTTGCGCAGCCGGCGAACATGGCAGCGACCATGACGACGACGAGAAGCAGCGCGAAAAGCTTCTTCAGATTCTTTTTCATCTTAATCCTCCTGTTTAAATTTATAATTTACTGTGTAGATTCCACAGAAAATTATCGATCAGCCGGTGTTGTGTCCGCCCCTCGCGGTCACTCAGCCGCAGGGTGCAAACACCACTATATTTGTAATTTATTATAGCATATCCGCCCCCCAGAATCAACCAAAATGTTTTTTTCCCGCCGAATAATTGCGTTTCCATCCATTTCCGCGCCGCGCTAAAAGCTTCATTGCAAAGAGCACTGGTGCAAAGCTCCCGAGGGATCGTCTTCCGCAGATCTGCAGCCGCAGGATGTCTCCAACAGCTCAGTCTTTTCTCCTGCAAGAGAAAAGACTGAGCCAGGCACCGGATCTGTGAGCAGTTGTCTTTGAATATTTGCTGCAAACAAAAGGTGCAGTCTGAACTTGTCAGGCTGCACCTTTTGTGGCGGTGTTTTTTGTACAGGCGGGCGCTTACTTCTTCCGTACCGGGTAGCAGGCTTCGGTGACGAAGGTTTGGGGGTCCTGGGTCTCGTGGGGGCTGACGTGGTAGATGTTGAACATGGGGCCGTCGTATTCGTAGCCGTTCGCTTCGATCCAGGCGGCGAGCGCGCGTAGACTTCGCCGATGCCAGAATACGGGCCGCGGAAGATACAGCTCGCGACCGTCACGGCCGGAAGCGTGCGGAACTTCACGTGCGGCGTGTCGGGGTACGTGCCCTTGACGGTCTTCCACGCCTCGAGCTCCACGTCGGTCTCCTTGAATTCCCCGTCGAGGAAGGTGACCGCGCAGTAGCAGGGGTCGTCCGGGACGAGGTGCATGTGGTCGGTCTCGGCGCAGAGCGTCTGCCAGACCTGGCCTTCGTCCTGATAGCGCGGGATGACGGTATGGACACAGGCGGCATAGCGCGCCGGAATGGTCTTGATGGTGATATTGTACTGCATAAAATCTTCCTTTCCCAGCCGTTTTTCGGCTGTGTCCAGAAGCAGCAGCTGCTGCGCGGTCTTCGCGGTCTCGGCCTGCAGCTCGCGGCGGCGGGCGGCGAAGAAGGGCGCGAGCGCCTCCGCGTCCCGGCCGAGCTGCGACATCCGGCGCACATCGGCGAGCGAGAAGCCCATATCCCGCAGGGCTGTGATCCAGCCGACGGTCTGCAGCTGGTCCTCGCGGTAATAGCGGTAGTCTGAGTCCGGGTCGATATAGGCCGGGCGCAGAAGGCCCATTTCGTCATAGTAGCGCAGCATGCGGATACTGACTCTGGACAGCTTTGAAAATAATCCGATCTTCAGCATTGCGGTACCTCCGTGCTGATATTTTTGAGCTCAGAAACAGCATACTGCCTGACATGGTGTGAGAGTCAAGGGGTATCCGGAGATTTTTTCAGCAGAAAGCGCGGGCCCTCCTCCCCGAGCGTTCCGGTCGGCTGGAAGCCGAGCTTGGCGAGCACGCGGATGGAGGCGGCGTTGTCCGGCGCGGTCTCCGCCTCGACGGCGGTGACGCCCGGCTGCGCCAGTGCCCAGCGGCACATGGCCCCGGCGGACTCCGTGGCGTAGCCGCGGCCCCAGAAGGCCTCTATCATCCCGTAGCCGATCTCCGGCTGCGCCGACGGGCCCTTGAAGCACAGATCGCCGACCAGCTCGCCGGTATCCTTCCGATACGCGCCCCAGGCCGTGTACCACAGGCGCGCCTGCGGGTGCTCCCGGCTGCCGCGCAGCATATCGTTATAAGCGTCGGCCAGCTCCGCGTCGCGCGGGCGGACAGCCTCCATCAGCGTCTGCAGCTCCGCGTCCGACATCGGACGCAGGGACAGGCGTTCGGTCTGCAGTTCCATTTTGCTTTCTCCTTGTGTTACAAACGCTATGGGCCGCAGAGGGTGCTCTGCGGCCCTTGTTTTTTACTTGTTGTTCCCGATCAGGCGCAGCACCGCCAGCACGGCGGCGTACAGCACGCCCGCGATCGCCCAGATGAACCAGCTGTACCGGGCCTGCCCGTTGCCAAGCGGGCCGAAGGTATAAAACAGGAACACCGCCGTCACCACGAGCCAGTAGCAGACCGAGACCGTGCTGACCAGACGGCTTTTGGCCTTCCGCTGCCGGGTATAGTCGCCCTCCTCCAGCAGCTTTTCCATCGCGCCCGTGCGCGTCCCGGCATAGACGAACGCGAGACAGGCCAGCGCGACGAAGCCCAGCAGCAGGCACACCGCGACGATGTACGTGAGATCCGAGCGGGAAAGGCACATGGCGGCGAACAGCGGCAAAACGGAGACGATGCACAGGATCGTGCCGATGAGGTTCAGGCGGTTCGCCGTGGGCTCAAATTCCTGCCGGCGCTGCCGGACCATGCCGCTCACGCCATATTCCGTTTCGAACGGCTCTGTCTCCAGAAACGCGAACGGCTTCGCCTTTGCGCCGCACATCAGGAAGATGCCGACCGCGGCGGCGACCAGAAGGATCAGCACGCACAGGCCGATGCCGCCGGCCACGTTTTCGGAGATGCGGGCTGTGTATTCGCTCAGCCCGGCGAGCAGGATCAGCGTGATGGGCGAGAGCACGCACAGAAACGTCGCCAGCGCCAGCCACGGCGCGGCCTGCTTCCGAAGCCCGAGATACTGCGACGCCTCTTCCAGGCTGACGCGGCGGCGGACGGGCTGCTCGGGCTCGGCCGTCTCCTGCGCCTCGAGCTCGTCTTTTAATAAGTAGTCGGTGCTGACGCCGAAGATGCGGCTGAGCTGGACGATCTTATCGAGGTCGGGGACGGACTGCGCGCCCTCCCACTTCGATACGGACTGCCGCGAGACGTTCAGCTGCTGCGCCAGCTCCTCCTGCGACCAGCCGGCCTTCTTGCGCAGCGCGATCAATTTGTCTGCAAAGATCATTTGGGGTTCCTCCTGTGATTTGATGGCGCTATCATACGGAGTTTTGCGGTTGCAGGCAAGAAAGCGCGCCGGGAAATGTGTCAACCGGCGGTTGCATCCGCCCGGTTTTTTGATTATAGGCCCCGTTTTCCCCCGCGTCAACCGAATTTTCAGGATTTCTTTATAGTTCGTTTACAATCTGTTCACCACCGGGCGGGAAAAATCCGGTATCCTTGGAGCATAAGGAAGCTGCTTCGCGGAAAGCTCCGCGAAGGGCCAACAGCATCCTTTTCCATAGACATTCATCCATTTCTCCTCTCTCTTTTCTCTTATCTTTGATGGAAAGCCGCCGGAAGCTCCTTCCGGCGGCTTTTCCGTTTGGTCCTGTGACGCAGAAGCGGCCCGCCGGAGATCCCGGCGGGCCGCTTGCATATCGTGTTGTTATTCGGTCGGTTCGGCCGTTGTCGTCGGCTCGCTCGTCGCCGGAGCGGCGCTGCTGATGGACTTGACGTATTTGGCGTTCAGATACGCGCAGACCTCGTTGTACCAGATCTCGTACCAGGCGCCGTCCTCCGTGTCCTCGGAGACGCCGATCACGGCCACGACCGTATCGGTCGGCATGGTCATGAGGACCTCGCTGTTGGTGGACGGGGCAGTGCGGACGTTCACGTCGTTCGTGGTCGCCATGCTCTCCGCCATGGGGGTGATGACCAGATCCTGCACGTCGTTCGGCCACTTGGCCGTATCGCGCTGCGGGGTGCCGCCGAGGCCGTTGGAGGCAAAGATGGAGGCGACGGTGCAGCTGCTCTTCGTGACGAGCATGGCCACCTGGCCGTTGTAGCGCACGGAGCCGTTCCAGGTGTTGTCCTTCCAGTCGAGTGCGACTTCATAGACCTGGCCGTTCAGGTCGACGGTGTATTTGTAATCGGCCGTCTTACCGGTCTTTTTATAGTTGGCCTGCAGCAGCACGGTGGAGAGCGCGACGGATGCATCCTCCGGCAGCGTGACGGGATCGTCCTTGCCGTAGGTCACGACGGCGCTGGCCGTGGGCTGGGGCTCGGTATTCTGCGGGACCGAGATCATGAAGCGGCCGCTGCCGTCCTGCTCGTCGAACTGGAACGTCAGCTCCTGCGCGCCGCCGCGCGGCACGAGCGTAAAGCCGCTGTCGCTGCCGGTGACGGTATAGAGGCCGGAGGTCTCATAGAACGTACGGAACAAAGACGAGAGCGTCTGGCCGTCTGGCAGCTTGTCCAGCCCGCAGGTGTAGGGCGTGCCGGGCTGGAGCGTGGCGAACATGGTGTCGAGCAGCTCCGCGTCGGTGATCAGGTGCAGCGGCAGCAGCAGGTCCAGCGTGCCGGACTCGAGCGCGAGCTCGCGGTGCTCGCCCATGAAGATATACCAGTTTTTCGTGTTCTGCGGGTCCTTGGCGTACAGGCACCAGGTATCAGTGCCGCCGGACTCGTTTGCCTTGGTGAACACGGCGCAGGTGCCGTAGCTGTTGGTAAAGCTCTCGGCCGTGACGCCGTCGTTATTCTTGGTGACGAGCTTGCTCATGGCGCTGAGCGATTTTTTCGTGGTGAACTGATAGCCGCCGTAGGAGACGAAGTCGGCGCTGTTGAGCTCGGCCGAGACCGGCAGACCGATCGTCGTCTTCGTGGAGAAGGCCTCGGCCTGGATCGTCGTGTCGCTCGTCTTCGAGCAGCCCTTTGCGACCAGCACAATGATCAGGATCAGCAGCACCAGCGCAGCGGCCGCGATGAGCAGCGGCAGATTTCTGCGTAGCCACAGACCTTGCTTTCTTCTTTTTTTCATAATGATACCTCCATCGTACATGACATCCGGACGGGGCGCGGACGGTGATAGTCCGCGCAGTATATTCTTAATTATCATAGCACAGCTTTCCGCAAATAGCAATTCTTCATAAAAAAATAAGATTTGGCAGATTTCCTTGCGATTTGGCGGCAGAACTGGTATGATGACGATAAACCGAAACGGGAGGGATCGTTTTGCGCTGTAAATGTCTGGTCATGGATCATGACGACACCACGGTGAACAGCACCGCCACCATCCATTTTCCATCCTTCTGCGCCTACCTGCAGCTCGTGCGGCCGCAGGCGCACTACACGCTGGAGGAGTATTTCCGCAAAAATTTTGACCCCGGCATCCTCCCGCTCTTTACCGGGGAGCTCGGGTTTAACGACGAGGAGCTGGAAGGCGAATTCCGCTTCTGGCAGGACTGGCTGCGCACGCGCGTGCCGAAGGCCTACCCCGGCATCCGGGAGATTCTGGAGCGGCACCGGGCCGCGGGCGGGATCATCGCCGTCGTCTCGCACTCCATGCGGGAGAATATCGAGCGCGACTACTGGGAAAACGATCTTCCCATGCCCGACGTCATCTTCGGTTGGGAGCAGCCGCCCGAGCAGCGCAAGCCGAACCCCTGGCCGCTGGAGCGGATCATGGCGCGCTTTGCCCTCCGGCCGGAGGAGCTGCTGGTCGTGGACGATCTGAAGCCCGGGCACGACATGGCCCGCGCCGCAGGCGTGCCCTTCGCCGCCGCGGGCTGGGCGAACGACATCCCGGAGATCGAGCAGTTCATGCGGAAAAATTGCGATCACTACTGCAAGCAGGTCTCCGATCTGGCCCGGCTGCTGGAGGAAGCATGAAGACAGAGAAACCGGCGCACTGCTCTGCAGTGCGCCGGTATTTTTTGTCTGTCAGCGTTCCTCGCGGAAATACGGGATGCCGAGGGACTGGGGCGGCTGATCCTCCTTCTTCTTGCGCATGGAGACCATGAGCAGAACGATGATCGTCACCACATACGGGAGCATCTTGAACAGCTCCAGCGTGCTGCGGGACAGGCCCGGGATGTAGTTGTACGCCCAGTAGAGGACGCCGAACAGGTACGAGCCCCAGATCGCGCGCAGCGACTTCCACGTTGCGAAGATGACGAGGGCGACGGCCAGCCAGCCGAGCGCTTCGATGGTGCCCTGGTTCTCCCAGGTGCCCTTGATGTAGTTCATGACGTAGTACGTACCGCCGAGGCCCGAGATGCCCGCGCCGATGCAGGTGGCGAGGTACTTGTACTTTGTGACGTTGATACCGGCGGCGTCAGCCGTGGCGGTATTTTCGCCGACGGCGCGCAGGCTCAGGCCCGTGCGGGTCTTCGACAGGAAGTACCAGATCGCAACGGCGAGGATCAGCGCGACGTAGGTCAAAAAGCCGTAGGAGAACAGGAGCGTCCCCAGACGGAGCTTGCCGGTGAAGCCGTCAAAGAAGTTGACGAGGGAATAGGAGTAGTTGCGGAACGCCTGCGAGGTCACGGCCACGGAGACCTGGCCGACGCCGCCGGCGAGCTTGTTGAGGCTCCCGCCGAAGAAGTTGCCTACGCCGGAGCCGAGGATCGTCAGGGTCAGGCCGGTGACGTTCTGGTTCGTCCGCAGGGAGATGGTCAGGAAGCTGTAGATGAGGCCGCCCAGCGCGGAGGCAAGGAACGACGCGACGAGGCACATGATGACGCACAGCGCCGCGTTTGGCTCAACGCCGGCATTGGCGCAGTAGACGTTTTCATACATGAAGGTGGACGTCAGACCGGCGATGCCGCCGAAGTACATGATGCCGGGGACGCCGAGGTTCAGGTTGCCGGATTTCTCCGTGATGATCTCGCCGAGCGCACCGAACATAATGACCGTGCCGAACACGATGGCGGAATGCAGAAGGTCAGGGAATTTCACCAAAAAATCTAACATAATTCAGCTCCTCCTTACTTGTGCTTGCCGCCGGCTTTGACCTGATAGTTGATGAAGAATTCGCTGCCGAGGATGAAGAACAGAATGACGCCCGAGATGATCTGCGAGACGTATTCGTTGAGGCCAAAGTCGGAAGCGATCTGCACCGCGCCCTTGTCGAGGAACGACAGCAGGGCCGAGATCAGGATCATGACGAACGGGTTCATCTTGGCGAGCCAGGCCACGATGATCGCGGTGAAGCCGCGGCCGCCGGCCGTTTCGGTCGAGAGCGTATGGCTGACGGCGGAGACCGCCAGGAAGCCCGCGAAGCCGCACAGCGCGCCGGACAGAGCCATGGTGCGCACGTAGATGCACGGCACGCGGATACCGGCGTAGCGCGCGGTATTCTCGGAATCGCCGACGACGGCGATCTCATAGCCGTGCTTGGTGTACTTCAGGTAGAGGTAGACGAGCGTGGCCAGGACGAGGACGACGATGACTGTCCACATGAAGTCCTTGTTGTAGCCGTCGGAGAACATATTGCCGATCCAGCCGACGTACTTGACGTCGCCCTTGGAGTTGATGGTGCCGATGGAGTTCGATCCGGGAGGGTTCTCCCACTTGGAGACGGCGAACGAGGTCAGCTGGATGGCGATGTAGTTCATCATCAGCGTGAACAGCGTCTCGTTTGTGTTCCACTTGGCCTTGAAGAAGCCGGGGATGAGGCCCCAGATGCCGCCCGCGACGATGGCGCTGATGGCCATGCAGAGGAAGAGCATCACGATGTTCATCTTGCCCGCGAAGTTGATCATCCAGAACGCGGTGGCGATGCCGCCGACGAGCATCTGGCCCTCGGCGCCGACGTTCCAGAACCGCATCTTGAAGGCAGGCGCCAGGCCGATGGCGATACAGGTGAGGATCATGCAGTCACGGATGGTGAACCACATACGCTTGCTGGTGCCGAACGCGCCGGAGGCAAGGGAGACATAGACCTTCAGCGGGTTCATCTTGACGATGGCATAGATGATGATGCCGTCGACGATCAGCGCGAGGAGAATGGCAATGGCGCGGATCGTCCAGGCCTTGCCGCGGGAAATTGTGTCTCGTTTGGAGATATGCATACTCAATTAACCTCCAATCTTCGTCATCATGAGGCCGACAGCATCCTTCGTGGTCTTGCGCCCGTCGACAATGCCGGAAACCTTGCCGCCGCACAGGACCAGGATCCGGTCGCACAGCTCGAGCAGCACGTCCAGGTCTTCGCCGACGTAGATGACGGCGACACCCTTCATCTTCTGCTCGGTCAGCAGGTTGTAAATGACGTAGGATGTGTTGATATCCAGACCGCGGACGGCGTAGGCCGTCATGAGGACGGCCGGGTTCTGCGCGATCTCACGGCCGACGAGCACCTTCTGCACGTTGCCGCCGGACAGACGCCGGATGGGCGTGCGGCCGATATCGGGGGTGACGACCTCGAGATCGTCGACGATCTTCTGCGACAGGTCGCGCGGGAATTTCCGGTCGGTGATGGGGCCCTTGCCGCGGCGGTAGGTGCGGAGCATGATGTTCTGGATGATGTTCATGCCGCCGACGAGGCCCATGCCGAACCGGTCCTCCGGGACGAAGGAGAGAAGCAGGCCCTTGCGGATGATATCGAGCGGATCCATGCCGTTGAGCAGACATTCGCTGCCGTCGGGCTCGATGTATGTAATTTTGCTGCCCTCTTCGAGCTTCTGCAGGCCGGAGATGGCCTCGAGCAGCTCCTTCTGGCCGGAGCCGGCGATGCCCGCGATGCCGAGGATCTCGCCGCCCATGGCGGAGAAGCAGACGTCGTCAAGCATCTTGACGCCTTCTTTATTCTTGACGGTCAGGTGCTCGACCTTGAGACGCTCGGTCTGGTTCTCGTTGAGCGGCCGGTCAATGTTCAGCGAGACCGCACGGCCGACCATCATGTCGGTCAGCGACTGCTGCGAAGCTGTGGCGGTATCGGTGTCGCCGATGTACTCGCCCTTGCGAAGGACTGCCACGCGGTCAGACACGGCGAGCACCTCATGCAGCTTGTGCGTGATGATGATGATCGCCTTGCCGTCTTTTTTCATGTTGCGCATGACGGTGAAGAGCTTTTCCGTCTCCTGCGGGGTGAGGACGGCGGTCGGCTCGTCGAGGATCAGGATGTCCGCGCCGCGGTAGAGCACCTTGACGATCTCGACCGTCTGCTTCTGCGAGACGGACATCTCGTAGATCTTCTGGTTGGGGTCGATATCGAAGCCATAGCGGTCCGCAATCTCACGTACGGCCTTGCCGACGGCGGCCTTGTCCATCTTGCCCTTTTCACCGGGCAGGCCGAGGACGATATTTTCCGCGGCCGTAAAGACGTCGACAAGCTTGAAGTGCTGGTGGATCATGCCGATGTGCAGATCAAACGCATCCTTCGGGGAGCGGATCTCCACTTCCTTCCCATCCACGAAGATCTGGCCTTCGTCGGGATAGTAGATGCCGGAGAGCATGTTCATAAGAGTCGTCTTGCCGCTGCCGTTTTCGCCGAGCAGGGACAAAATCTCACCCTTATGCAGCTCCAGACTGATCGATTTGTTCGCCACGACCTGTCCGAAGCGCTTGGTGATGTTTCTCAGTTCGATTGCGTTTGCCAAGCAAGTCATCCTTTCTGTCTTGGAATTCGCTCCGCATGTTTGTCAGGCAGCCGCGCCGGCGGCCCGGAGACTGTGCGGAAAGCCTGTCCTTCCAACGCGGGACGGAATTGAAAAAACAGGGAATCTCAGTTAAAAACTATAGTTATTCTATCATTTTGTGAAGGAATTGTAAATACGCTTTCTACGAAAAATACAAAAAAATGTTGTCTACCTAACAAATTTTTAGTTAGCATGCAAAACTTTTCTGAAATAAAGCGCCAGCCGCTTCAAAGCCTTCCCCTATGAGGGGAAGCCTTTGGGATGCACCCTGTAGGGGCGGGCCTCCGCTCCGCCCGTTGTTCCGATGAAATCAGCACCCGTGGGCGGAGCAGAGCCCCGCCCCTACAAGGTCCCCGCAAAAAAGTAACATTTATCAAAATTTCAGTCGCACCTTCTATTGATGGCAGTCGTTCTAAGGCAACTAGTTACAAATCTGATGCCCTCCGTATCAGGCGGCGCGTACCAAGACGCCCGTAAGGTGAGTCTCGTGTGGAACGACATCCAAAACATTGATGCTTGCCTGAATTCAGAAGCAGAACGCACCAAACGCGTCCAAGCACTCTTTTCTCCCCCCATCTTTTCTCTTGCGAGAGAAAAGATGGGGCCGCCGGAGGCGCGTCAGAAACGACCACGACGGAACGAGCCGCCGCAAGCGACGTCTCTTATCCTCTGTGCTCGTTTCTTCCTTTCCAAACCGCAAACTGAATTTGCGGTTTGGGTTTTCGTGCAAATCTGCAGCAACCTCTCAGGCGCTGCGCGCCAGCTCCCCTGGAAGGGGAGCCTTTGATACAGAAAACCCCGCGCTCTGCTGGGCAGAGCGCGGGGCTTGGTTCAGTCGACGATCTCAACGCTGACCTTCTGGCCGGTGCGCTGGGCAACGGACTTGATGATCGTGCGGATCTCCTTGGCGATCCGGCCCTGGCGGCCGATGAGCTTGCCCATATCCTCCGGCGCGACGCGCAGCTCGAGGACGGTGGTCTCGCCTTCCACTTCCGTGACCGTAACGCTGTCGGGATCATCGACCAGACTTTTTGCCATATACAGCAAAAGATCTTTCATGTCGATACCCCTAAATTACAGGACGTTTGCCTTCTTGAGAAGACCGCGGACGGTGTCGCTGGGCTGTGCGCCGTTCTTGATCCACTGCTTGGCCTTGTCGGCGTCGATGGTGATGGCGTTGGCCTCGTTCTTCGGGTCGTAGGTGCCGATCTCTTCGATGCAGCGGCCGTCACGCGGGAAGCGGGAATCGGCGACAACGATGCGGTAGTACGGCTCCTTCTTGGCGCCCATTCTTCTCAGTCTGATCTTAACCATGATTGTTCCTCCAAAATACAGTTAAAAAATTTCTTATCTCGTAAAGCTATCTCAAATTAGCTGAAACGACTGTTTTGTTACAGGCCGGGGAAGCCGCCGAGGCCGCCCATGCCGCCGAATTTGCCCATGCGCTTCATCTTTTTTGCCGCGCCGGGAGCGGAGAACTGCTTCATCATCTGATTCATCATGTCAAACTGCTTGAGCAGCTTGTTGATGTCCTCGACCTTGACGCCCGCGCCGAGCGCGATGCGGCGCTTGCGGCTGGAGTTGAGCACAGAGGGGTTCTCGCGCTCATAAGGTGTCATGGACTGGATGATGGCCGCGGTGCGGCCCATCGCCTTTTCATCGACCTGCGCGCCCTTGAGCGCTCCGGCGTTCATGCCGGGCATCATGGCCGCGATCTCGTCGAGCGAGCCCATGTTTTTGAGCTGCGAGAGCTGGTCGTAGAAATCGGAGAGGGTGAATTTATTGCTCTTGAGCTTCTGCTCGAGCTCGGCGGCCTTCTTCGCGTCAAACGCGGCCTCTGCCTTTTCGATGAGCGTGAGCATGTCGCCCATGCCGAGGATGCGCGAGGCCATGCGGCCGGGGTGGAAGGGCTCGATCTGGTCGAGCTTTTCGCCGGTGCCGATGAACTTGATGGGCTTGCCGGTCACGGCCTTGATGGAGAGCGCCGCGCCGCCTCTGGCGTCGCCGTCGAGCTTGGAGAGCATGACGCCGGTGATGTCGAGGTATTCGTCGAAGGTCTTGGCGGCGCTGACGGCGTCCTGGCCGGTCATGGCGTCGACGACGAGCAGGATCTCGTCGGGCTTGACGGCCTCTTTGATGGCCTTGAGCTCGTCCATGAGGGCCTCATCGACATGCAGGCGGCCGGCCGTATCGAGGAAGACCATGTCGTTGCCGTGCCGGACGGCGTGGGCAACGGCGGCCTTGGCGATATCGACCGGGTTCGTCTGCCCCATCTCGAAGACAGGGATTCCCAGCTGTTCGCCGACGACCTGCAGCTGCTTGATCGCGGCCGGGCGGTAGATATCGCAGGCGGCGAGCAGCGGATTTTTGTTCTGTTTTTTGAAAAGCCCGGCGAGCTTGGCGCCGTTGGTGGTCTTGCCCGCGCCCTGCAGGCCGACGAGCATGACGACGGTGGGCGGCTGCGAGGCGATCTTAAGCTTCTGGTTTTCGCTGCCCATGAGGGCGGTCAGCTCTTCGTTGACGATCTTGACGATCATCTGCGCGGGCGTGAGGCTCTCGAGCACGTCAGTGCCGACGCAACGCTCGGTGGTCTTTTTGATGAAGTCCTTGACGACCTTGTAGTTGACGTCGGCCTCGAGCAGCGCCAGACGGATCTCGCGCATGGATTCCTTGACGTCGGCCTCGGACAGGCGGCCCTTGCCGCGCAGCTTTTTGAACGCGTTCGAGAGCTTTTCGGTTAAGCCTTCAAATGCCATGTGTTACTCCTTTATCTCCTGCACGGCGCGGAGGATCGCGCCGGCCTGCGGCGCGGCCGCGGGGATGCGGGCGAGCGCCTGCGCGTTCTGCGCGATCACCTCGAGCTGCTTCTGCAGCCGCGCGTCGCGCGCGATACAGCCGAGCGTGCGCTCATAGCCCTCGAGCAGCTCTTCGGCGCGGGCGAGGGTATCGTGGACGCCCTGACGGCTGATGCCGGCGGCGGCAGCGATCTCGCTGAGCGAATAGTCCTGATCGTAGTACAGATCGAACAGCTGCCGCTGTTTCTCGGTGAGCAGCTCGCCATAATAGTCGTACAGCAGCGACATCGTAAGCGCGTCGGCCCGCATGACAAGCCCCCTCCGATCCAGCATTCTTGTCAACTATACACGATTTCTCCGCCGCTGTCAAGTATTTTTCCTTGACAGATCCTCCGGTCAGGAAAATTCTGTGGCATCTTTACTTTTTCTCTTATTTATGTTAACATAACCTTACTCTCTCATCCAAAATTCCCTGAAAGGAGCATCCCGATCATGAAAACCTGGCTGAAGCGGGCTGCCGCGGCGGTGTTATCCCTGTCGCTGCTGGCCGCACCCGTGCTGGCCGCGGCCGAGACCGCCGGCAGCAGCACCCTGAACCTGTCGGACAACACGGTCTATACATACAGTACCCAGAGCGTCACCTCCGATTCCGGCAAGCAGACCAATCTGCACGAGAACATCTTTACCTACCGCAAGGAGGCGCAGGTGCGCCCCGTCGTCGCCTTCGGCTCGACGCTCTACGGCACCAGCGCCATGAACAAGACCATCAAAACCCTCGAGGAGCAGGGCTACAGCATGGTCGCCGGGATCAACGGCTCGTTCTTTGACCGTTCGACCGGCATCCCCTACGGCATCGTCATCACGAACAGCATCCTGCGCTCCGGCGGCTCGGCCAATGCGGTCGGCTTCCTGGCCGACGGCTCGGCCGTCATCGGCGATCCGGAGGTCACGGTCACGCTCGACTACGGCAGCGACACGCCGCTGCTGGTCAACTACAACAAGGCCATGACCACGCAGAACGGCGTCCTGCTCTACTCACAGGACTATGACACCCGCACCAAGAACACCATCGAGGGCTACCACGTCATCGTCCGCCCGTCCGGCTCGCGCGCGGCGGAGCTGCGGCTCAGCCAGACACTGACGGTCGAAGTCGTCGGCATGGTGGAGGATACGAAATCCTGCGCCATCCCCGAAGACGGGTTCCTGCTCGCCATCGCCAACGATACCATCTATAAAAACGCCCTTGCTGCGCTCCAAAGCCTGGTCATGGGTGAGCAGCTGACCATCCAGGTCACCTGCGCCTCCGGCTGGGAGAACGTCACCTCCGCCTGCGGCGGCGGCGATATACTGGTCGAAAACGGCAGCGTCTGCACCGACTTCACCCTCGACTCGGCCAAGAAAATGGCCGCCCGCACCGCCATCGGCGTCAAGAACGACGGCTCGCTCGTCTTCTACACCTGCGACGAGGCTGGCAACTCCGAGGGTCTGACGCTCGCGCAGCTGGCCGAGCGGATGCAGGCGCTCGGCTGCCGGACCGCGCTGAACCTTGACGGCGGCGGCTCGACGGCCGCGGGCGTCACCTATCCCGGCTACGCCTCCGGCGCGACGGCCAACGTCCCCTCCGACGGTAAGCTGCGCGAATGCGCGAACTTCATCTTCCTCGTCCGCCAGAAGAAGGACGCGGGCACGGCCTCGAAGCTCTACCTCTACCCCTTCGGCGGCTATACGCTGCCGGACGCGAAGATTGCCCTGACCGTCAAGGCTGCGGACAGCAGCTACATGGCGGCCGCCGTCCCGACGGACGTCACCCTCGGCGGCACGAACGTGACCGCCGCGGGCGGCAGCTATGTGACTGTCGACCACGGCGCGAAGGGTGCCGCGACCGTGACGGCCGCTGCCGGCGGTCTGCGGGCCACGGCCAGCTTCGCCATCCCGGAAGCGCTCACCTCCATCACCATCAAGCATGAGGGCAAGAACACCGCCCTTTCCTCCCTCCGCGTCGCCGGCGGCAGCACGACGGAGCTGACCGCCACCGGCTGGTACTACGGCAACAAGGTCTATTCCGCCGACACGAGCTTCACCTGGTCCGTCTCCGACGCGCTCGGCACGATCGATGAAGACGGCACCTTCACCGCCGTCCAGACCGGCAGGGACGTGACCGGCACGCTCACCGTGACCTACGGCGAGACGAGCTGCACGCTGTCCGTGACCGTCGGCTCCTCGCAGCCGTTCGATGACACGAAGGGCCACTGGGCCGAGAGCTACATCACGGAGCTTTACTACGCGGGCACGCTGCAGGGCTCGGAGAAAAACGGCAAGCTCTATTACCGCCCCGACGCGAGCATGACGCGGCAGGAGTTCATCGTCGCCATGATGCGCTATCTCGGCACCGACCTGAGCGCCTACGCCTCCGTCCAGCTGCCGTTTGACGACAGCGGCAGCATCGCCTCCTGGGCCAAGAGCGCCATGCAGGCAGCCTATCAGCTCGGCTATCTGACCGGCTCGAAGACGAACGGCAAGCTGCTCGCCAAGCCCGGCTCCACCATCTCGCGGCAGGAGGCCATGACGATCCTCTCGCGCACGAAGGACTTCGCGGACGCCGATCTCAATGTGCTCTCCGCCTTCTCCGACAGCGGCAAGATCGCCGACTGGGCCCGCACCGCCCTGGCGCAGATGACCCAGCAGAAGATCATCTCCGGCTCCAAAGGCAAGCTGAACCCCACCGGCAAAGTCACCCGCGCCGAAGTCGCCAAAATGCTCTACATGCTCTCGGAGCGCTGACGCAGCTATCACAAACGCCCGGCTGCTTGCAGCCGGGCGTTTCTCTATCCATACACGCAGAAGCCAATGTCCCGGAACAGACTTTTGGGCAGTAGCCGCACCCTGTAGGGGCGGAGCTCTGCTCCGCCCCTGCTTCCGACGAGATCCGCACCAGCGGGCGGAGCAGAGCCCCGCCCCCTACAGAATGTCCCCCATGGCTTCCCCTCATAGGGGAAGCCATGGGGGACCATAAATCAGGAACAAGCCCAATGCTCATACCCACCGGCCGTGCCGGTGGGTATGATTTGTTTCTGCTCAGATCTTCATTGCCGTCTCATATGCGCGCCAGACGACGGAGCGGAGGTTGCCGACGCGCAGGCAGTCGCCGACGAGGTGGACATTCTTATGGCCCTTCTCCTCCACCAGCGGCGTGGAGATATAGCCCGCGGAGGAGATGACGGTGTCGCACGGGATCTCGACGGCGGTCCCGTCCTTGCCGGCGCAGACGATGGCGCCGTCCCTGACCTCGCGGAGCGTGGTCTCGAGGTAGACGGGGACCTTTTTCCACGCGAACCACTCGCGCAGGTACGAGCTGTTGGCCAGGCAGACGCCCTTCTGCGAGACCAGATCGTCCTTCATCTCGACGATGGAGACGTTCTTGCCCTGCAGGGCCAGCTCATACGCGATCTCGCAGCCGGTCAGGCCGCCGCCCACGACCGTGACTGTCTCGCCCACCGGCGCGCCCAGCAGGTATTCGCAGGCCTCGAGCATCTTCTCGTGGCCGGGGACCTTTTTGAGCACGCGCGGCGTGGAGCCGGTGGCGATGATGACGGGGTCGGAGCCGAAGGACTCGATCTCCTTGACCTCGGTATGCAGCCGGACCTCGACGCCGAGCTTTTCCATCTCGCGGCGGTACCAGCTAAGAAGGTCGCGGAGCTTTCCCTTGTAGCTCTCGGCGGAGGCGGCGATGAACGTGCCGCCGAGCTCGCCGGACTTCTCATAGAGGATGGGCTTGTGGCCGCGGAGCGTCAGCACGCGGGCGGCCTCCATGCCGCCGATGCCGCCGCCGACGATGTGGACGGTCTTCGGCTTGTCGGTCTTTTTGATGTAGTGCTTGTCCCACTGCATCATCTCGGCGTTGACCGCGCAGCGGGCCAGATGCAGCGAGTCGCTCAGGTCCTGATCGTTCGGCACGCCCTTGTAGTGGCACATGTTGAAGCAGCCGTTGTGGCAGAGAATGCAGGGACGGATGTCGTCTTCGCGGTCCTCGATGACCTTGGTGAACCATTCCGGGTCCGCGAGGAAATTGCGCGCGAAGCCCGCGCCGTCGAGCCTGCCTTCGGCGATGGACTTTGCCGCGGCCTCGAGCGTCATGCGGCCCGCGCAGACGACGGGGATATCGACGAAGTTCTTGATGTGCTCGACCTCGGCGAGGTTGCAGTTTTCGGGCATATAGACCGGCGGGTGCGCCCAGTACCAGGCGTCATAGGTGCCGTTGTCGCAGTTGAGCATGTCGTAGCCCGCGTCCTGCAGGAATTTCGCCGCGATCTCGGACTCTGCCATGTCACGCCCGGCCTCGACGTAGTCCTCGCCGGGCAGCGCGCCCTGGCGGAAGCCCTTGGTCTTGGAGACGACGGAATAGCGCAGCGACACCGGGAAGTCCGGGCCGCAGGCGGCCTTGATGGCCTTGACGATCTCGGCGGCGAAGCGGTAGCGGTTTTCCAGACTCCCGCCGTATTCGTCCGTGCGCTTGTTGACGTAGTGGAGCGTGAACTGGTCAAGAAGATACCCTTCGTGGACCGCGTGGACCTCGACGCCGTCGACGCCCGCGTCCTGCAGGAGCTTGGCGCACTTGGCAAACGAGTCGATGAATTCCTGGATCTCCGCCTTCGTCATCTCGCGCGACGGGACCTTGTCCGACCAGCGGTTTGGCGACGGGCTGGCCGTGGCCGTGATCTTATCGAGATCCATGAACGGCTTGGAGACGGCGCGCAGCGCCTTGTTCGTGTAGAGCTTTTCCATCATCTCCGAGATGGTGAAGCTCCGGCCGAAGCCCGCCGTCAGCTGGACGAACAGCTTCGCGCCCGTCTTGTGGAACTCCGGCATCCATTTGGCCAGATCCTCGTACATCTTCTTGTTCTTGTGCAGCCACTGGCCGTACATCGGGTTATAGACCGGCTGACAGCCGGGCAGGACGAGACCGGCGTTGTTCTTTGCCACCTCGAGAATGAAGCGCGCGCCGTCCTTGTCAAAATGGTTGACCTCCATCCAGCCGAACAGGTCGGTGCCGCCCATGCTGGTGAGCACGATGCGGTTTTTGATCTCCACCTTGCCGATCTTCCACGGCGTGAGCAGCGGCTTGTAGCTTTCCTTCAAAACGACTCTCCCCTTTTTCGTTTTTGTATGTGCGGCAGTGGCTCCCCTCTCCTTGTCGGTATTCGCGCCGCACATATCTTTCTTCTTCCAGTTTAAACGAAACGCGCCCAAAAGTCACGGTTTATTTTTACGGATCTGCCCAAAACCGGGGTGTATCCCTTGACAGTCCGCGGCGATACACGTATGATATGCCTATAAATTCTGTATGTAATGGAATGAGGTCGCTATGCTCAATCAGTTTTCAAGGACCCAGCTGCTGCTGGGTGCGGAAGCCATGGAAAAGCTCAAGGGCGCGCGGGTCGCGGTGTTCGGGATCGGCGGCGTGGGCGGCTATGTCTGTGAGGGGCTCGTCCGCAGCGGCGTGGGCGCGTTCGATCTGGTCGACGACGACAAGGTCTGCCTGACGAATCTCAACCGCCAGATCATCGCCACGCGCAAGACCGTCGGCAAGTACAAGGTCGACGTCATGCGCGAGCGGATGCTGGAGATCAACCCCGACTGCGACGTGCGCGTCCACAAATGCTTCTACCTGCCGGAAACGGCGGCGGAGTTCAACTTCTCCGACTACGACTACGTCGTCGACGCCGTCGACACCGTCACGGCCAAGGTCACGCTGGTGCTCGAGGCGCAGAAGGCGGGCGTGCCCATCATCAGCTGCATGGGCGCGGGCAACAAGCTCGATCCCTCCCGCTTCCGCGTGGCGGACATCTATAAAACGCAGGGCTGCCCGCTGGCCCGCGTCATGCGCACGGCGCTCCGGAAGCGCGGCGTCAAAAAGCTGAAGGTCGTCTACTCCGACGAGATCCCCACCCGCCCCATCGAGGATATGTCCATCAGCTGCCGCAGCCACTGCATCTGCCCGCCCGGCGCGAAGCACACGTGCACCGAGCGGCGCGATATCCCCGGCAGCACGGCCTTCGTGCCGTCGGTCGCCGGGCTCATCATCGCGGGCGAGGTCGTGAAGGATCTGTCCCGGGCATGAAAAAGACCTACGTGACCACCGTCCCCAACCACATCGGGGCCTTTCTCTCGGCCAGCCGCCTGCTGGCCGCGCTGGACGTCAACATCACCCGCGTCAGCTACAACAAGGCCGTCGATTCCCACACGATCTTCATCGAGGCCGAGGGCTCGCGGCAGCAGCTGGCCCAGGCGGACGAGCAGCTCGCGGCGATCGGCTATCTGCGCAGCGGCGGCGCGGAAAAAAGCGTCGTGCTGCTCGAATTCCAGCTGCGCGATGTCCCCGGCGGGGTGACGGACATCCTTGCCTGCATCGAGCGCTTCGGCTTCAATATCTCCTACCTCAGCTCGCAGGAAAACGGCACAGACTATCAGTTGTTCAAGATGGGCCTGTTCGTGGAGGATCCTGCGCGTATCCACGCCTTCCTGCGTGAGGCAAGGGCTCTTTGCCCCGTGCGCGTGATAGACTATGACCGCGCGGAGAAGACCTTTGACAACAGCATTTTCTACGATTCCTTCGTCTCCGGCCTGTGCCGGGCCATGGACCTGCCAGAAAGCGCCCGCCCATCCCTGCTCGTCAACGCGAATCTTGCCATGCAGACGCTGGACGAGCGCGGGCTCTCGCCCTACCGCACGTTCGATTCCATCCGCCGCTTTGCGGAGCTGTTGTCGCAAAGCCGCGGCGAGCGCTTCCTTCCGCGCGTGACGAACTGCCGTCTGACGGACGAGACCGCCCTCACCCTCATCGAACCGCCCTGCGGCAGCAACACGGCCATCCTGACGCACGGCGAAGACGTGCTGTTCATCGACAGCGGCTACGCCTGCTACCGGCCAGAGATGCTCACGCTGTTCCGCCGCCTCGTGCCAAACTTCGACGCCAGAAAGAAGACCATCCTCATCACCCACGCCGACGTGGACCACTGCGGGCTGCTGCCGGAGTTCGACGAGGTGCTGCTGAGCGCGAAAAGCGCCGAGTGCCTGCGGCTCGAGGCCGCCGGGCAGGACGGCTACCGCGAGCGCAATCCCCTGCACAAGCCCTATATCCAGATCTGCAAATGCCTGACCGGCTACCGCCCGCCGGACACGGACAGGCTCCGCGTGCTCTGGGGCGGTCTGACGCCGCTGGCTTCCCCGCTGGAGCCCATCGGCCGCTTCGCCTTCGGCGATCTGGACTTTGAAGTGCTCGAGGGGGCAGGCGGGCATCTGCCGGGCGAGATCGTCCTGCTGGACACCGCCCACCGTATCGCCTTCACCGGCGATATCTACGTCAACATCCACGGCATGACCGCCGCGCAGAGCGCGTACAACCAGTACGCGCCCATCCTCATGACCTCGGTCGACACCGATCCGGCGCTCTGCGCCGCGGAACGCAAAGCGGTCTTCGCCCGTCTCACCCCCGGCGACTGGCAGATCTTCGGCGCGCACGGCGCGAAGAAGGACGTGTCCGTCCCGGACCCCGCATGAAAGGACTGATCCCATGAAGCTCATGATCGCATCCGATATCCACGGCGCGGCCGGCTACTGCCGCGCGCTGCTCGACGCCTTTGACCGGGAGCGGGCGGACCGCCTGCTCCTGCTGGGCGACATCCTCTACCATGGCCCGCGCAACGATCTGCCGGACGAATACGCGCCCAAGCAGGTGCTGGCCATGCTGAACGAGCGGCGGGATAAGATCTTCTGCGTGCGCGGCAACTGCGACACGGAGGTCGACCAGATGGTGCTGACCTTCCCGATCCTCGCCGATTACAGCGTGTTCCCGGCCGCAGACCGCCTCGTCTATGCCACGCACGGCCACGTCTTCAACACCTCGCACCTGCCGCCCCTGTGCCCCGGCGATATCCTGCTGCACGGGCACACGCACATCCCCGCGTGGGAGCCGTTCGGTGAGGGCAACCTCTATCTGAACCCCGGTTCCGTCTCCATCCCCAAAAACGGCTCTGCCCGCAGCTACATGACCCTCGAAGACACCACCTTCACCTGGAAGACCCTCCCCGGCGAAGCCTACCACACCCTCATCATCTGACGTGCCTCCTGATACGATGGAATCAAATTCGTCAGTTGTTCAGTTTGAATATTTGCAGTCAATAGAAGGTGCAGCCTGAATCTATCAGGCTGCACCTTCTATTGACGGCAGTCATTCTAAGGCAACCAGCTGCAAATCTGATACCCCCGTATCAGGCGGCGCGTACCAGAAACTCGTGAGGTGACTTCCGAGTGGAACGACACCTGAAACATTGTGAGTCGCTTGAATTCAGAGGCAGCACGCACCAAACGCGTCCAAGCACTCTTTTCTCCCCTATCTTTTCTCTTGCGAGAGAA
>OLSB01001092.1_pt1 | contig 28373 bp, 32 predicted proteins | sample 1672071 | NCBI WGS metagenome assembly OLSB01 (sample SAMEA3136642, study PRJEB25190) | human gut metagenome | biome: human gut; feature: human-associated habitat; material: faeces | place: Austria | collected 2013 | reverse complement strand
AAATTCCCGCAGTTGGAGGACTGCGGGTGTACATATAATGCTTGACATCCTTGCAACGTAGTAGTCGATACCTTTATAATAAGGGCGAACAGAAAGGAAGTGCTTGATATGATGTCTATGCTGAAGAAAATTGTTCTTTTCCCGATTTCTCTCTTTGTGGCGTTTCTAGCTCTGATGGCAAGGTGGCTGCTAACCCTGTCCAGCTATGTAGTTGCTCCGCTGATGCTCTACATCTTCGGCTGCGGCATCTACACTGCTTACCGTCAGACTTGGAATCAGTTCCTTATCTTGCTGGTAGCCGAATTCCTCTGCTTTGTCCTCTTTTTCGGCGCAACTGCCATCACCGAGGGCATCGGGCGGTTCAGTGAGTGGTTGGCCGAACTGTAAGGAGCATTTTCAACCTTTTGCCGCCTTCGGGCGGCTTTTCTTTTATGGGGGTGATTTAGGATGGCCGCAACACGGCTGATCGCGCTGCACAAAAACAAAGGCAAGTCGGTTGCGGCCTGTCTGAAAAGCCGTACAGACTATGTACAGAATCCCGACAAGACTGAGCAGGGCGAACTGGTCAGCAGTTACGAATGCAGTCCCCTGACTGTGGATGAAGAATTTATGCTCTCCAAACGCCAATACGAACTTGCCACCGGTCGCAGGCAGAAAAGCGATGTGATCGCCTATCAGATTCGGCAATCGTTCAAGCCCGGAGAGATCACTGCCGAGGAAGCCAACAAGGTGGGTTATGAGCTGGCAATGCGTTTCACCAAAGGCAAGTATGCGTTTATCGTTGCAACCCACACGGACCGGGAACACATTCATAATCACATTATCTACAACTCCACTGCGTTGGACAGCACCCGGAAATTCCGGGATTTTTTATTGTCCGGGCTGGCTGTGCAACGGTTGAGCGATCTGATCTGCTTAGAGCATCAGCTTTCCGTCATTGAGATAAAACCCTATCGGGAGCGGCAGAAGCGCACACTCTACCCGCCCAAAGAAAGCAATCGTGACCGTCTATGTGGCGTGATTGACACTATTCTGGCGGAAAAGCCCAAAGACTACGAAGATTTTCTGCAAGGACTGGAGCAGCAGGGTTATGAGGTCAAGCGTGGAAAATACACCTCCGTCAAAGGCGCACGGCAGAAGCGATTCATACGGTTCCGCACTTTGGGCGCAGGATATAGTGAAGAAGAACTGAAAGCTGTTATCTCTGGGGAAGCCGAACACCATTCCCGGCAGAAGCAGAAGCGCATCGTACCGGAACAAAAGTTTCAGATGCTGGTGGACATTCAGGCAAAGCTGGCCGAGGGAAAGAGCATGGGGTATGCTCGCTGGGCAAAGCGATATAATCTGAAAGAAATGTCCAAAACGCTGATTTTCTTACAGGAGAACAAAATCGGAAGCATTGAGGAAATGCAGGAGCGTATAGATGCTGCTACTGCTCGCTATCATGAACTAGGCGATTCAATCAAGGCAGCAGAAACGCGCATGGCCGAGATTGCTGTTCTGCGAACGCACATCGTTAATTATGCCCGGACACGCCCGGTCTATGATGCCTACCGCAAAGCCGGGTATAGTAAGAGCTTTCTGGACACCCACCGGGAAGAAATCACGCTGCATAAGGCCGCAAAAACTGCTTTTGATGAAGCCGGATTGAAAAAGCTGCCAAAGGCTAAGGACTTGAGCATCGAATACGCTGAACTTCTGAAAAAGAAGAAAGAAGCATACCCGGACTATCGTAAGGCACGGAACGAGATGCAAGAACTGGTTCGGGCTCGGAAAAACGTAGAACGATTTTTTGCGGAGGAAAAGGACATCATCGAAAAAGCGCAGACCCGATAAACGAATACCGCCGAGGACTCTTCCCATTTTGGGAAGATGTCCTCGGCGCTTTTTGTATGTATAGCGGAAATCCATGACTGGATTTTCATCAAGCACTAATTATCATGGTATTCTTGCTGTGAAGGTCTTTTGTCGGTATATATACAAAATAGGAATAGGAGCAGAAACAGAAAAAAGAATACTGCATTTTAAGTAAAGCAACAGCCATCCACTTGCAATCAATGCAAAATTGATGGCTGTTGCTTTAGCGTTTTTAGCCTGTTTACTTCTTTGTTTTCGACGATCGTATGAATTTATTTGTTAAATAAATTACCCAAAATATCATAACAAACTTATTGGTCAAAAAATTTTCAATTTCCGCTTCCCTTCCCAACCGAGACGAAATCATATAGAATGCTATATATTGAGCAAGCAGTGCTGCACAAACCTCAAAAACCGACTTAAAACCGTGATTTTTCATAACTTCCTTCTTTAATGTCCTGAACGGTGTCTAAATGTCCAATGTCCAATAAGTTGAGATTTATTAGAATCCAAGTAATAATCGTTGTCATAAACATAGTAAATCTTTCCTACGCTCTTATGCATTGAAAGGACACTCGTCACATAAAGATAATCCGGAAGGCAAGCCACTCCCGCACCTACAGCTCCAGCTACCACAACAATTGCCTTTTTTATAATATCTTCGGCTCCAGTAGTCGGAATATAATTTGAAACCAGCGTTATTGCCATCGCAGCTGATGCAATTGTCACCTTTTTTCCAACCAGTGAAATCGAGTAGTTATCCGTTCGAATAGCATATGGAACAATTGATTTCTCATTTGTATCTCTAGATACTATACCTTTAACGGAATATGTCGTAACCTGTCCATTTGCATCAGTTTCTCGACTGATAACGTTTTTTCCGCTTACAGAGCTGATTATTTGAGAAGAGTGAATCTTCTCTCCATTACTTATTTTATAAAAATCGGACGTAATGATATTTCCGGAAATTGTTTCTTCAACAAAATACGCTCCATCGTCTTTATACTCGATGTACTCAACCTTTGTATCAGTTATTTTTATTGAGCTTGCTAAAATTCCAAGTTTCTTCGGATTTTCTGAAGTTGCAAAGGCTCCTAAGCAACTGATTAAAACAAATGCAAGCATAAGAACCATACAAACAGTCTTTTTTACATAGTTGACACAGTTCATACTATAATCTCCCTTCAAAACTTTATTATTAGTGACTCGTACTTCCCGTTATAGTTTCACTTTTTCCATTTGAATACTGGAATGTTGCTGAAAAATCCAACCGATAACTTTTTCCGGGCTTCATGTTATAATTAGCACTCGCAACACAAGTCTGCATTTGGCTTGAATTTGAGCATCGACTAACTACCTGCCATGTTCCAATACGTCCTTTTTCATACAGCGTCGCAGAAATATTGATGCTTTTTACTCCTGTTAGAGACTGTGCATCAACCCTATACGAACTTTGATAAATCGCCCCCTTCGCAGTACTACTTCCGACATATCTCCTTGCCGGTCCAGCTGCTAAAGCCGAGCCAACAAAGCATAACAGAAAAATTGCCGAAAGCATCAATGTTAGCAACCGTTTTCTTGCCATCAGATATCAAACCTCCATTTCTATGTGAAGTCCCTTTTAGAACTTCTATCTAGACAACGTTGTCGATGCCTTTTTTGTTACAGAAATTCTTGGATTTTTTCAAGTTTGTTGTTTCAAACAAAAAAGTCATGCAAAAACTGTGCTTTCTCACAAATTTCGCATGACCTTTCGTTTTGCAATTGACCTCAGTAAATTTTTTGAGCCACTAACATAAGTTCTCTAATACTAATTCTTCCAATTATTGTATGTGTAATTCCCTCATCTTCCCAAACCAAATAATATCCAGTATTTTTGTCTTCTCCTAATAGCGCTTCCACATCTCCCATTTTAACTTTTCTATATTTTGTGTGTTCATTATCAAATAGTTCCTTTTGATTTTGGTTTTGCACTATCGCGCAGCTAACTGTGTAAAAATCGTTCGTCATGATATCTGTGTAAACATGCAAAAAGGCTTGTGCATCATCATACCCTTGTTCATAATCTCGTTCAAAGCCATCCGGCACATAATGGTCGCTGTATCCATTCGGGAGCTGCTCTAATGGCTCTCCGTCCACTTGATACGTCAGCTGCATCTCAATCGGCAGGAATTTCTGAATCATCGTATAGACTGCCTTTCGGAAGTCCGCACTTACTGCAAGCGCGCCGAGAGTTAAAATTACCAGCGTCAGGGCCGCAACAAGCACTCGTTTCAGCACCGGGTGGCGTTTTTGCAACGCCGCTTTCAAACGAGCATCCCATCGGGAAGTGTCCGGGTAGCGTTCTTTAAGCTGTGCCGGAGTTGGCAGCACGTCCAGTTCCTTCTGTGCATCTGCACGGAGTGCCATCATCAAAGCTACATCAAAAGAAACCTCTGTTCGCTCACTCAAAGCCATTCAACTCCTTCCACAATAGTTTTCTCCCACGAAAAATCCGTATTCGTACCATTTCGTCCGTCAGTCCAAGAGATTCCGCAATTTCTCGGTTGGTGTAACCCATTGCCAAAAGGCGCAGCGGATCACGGTACATCGGTTTCATCTGTCCGATCAGTTCTGTCAGATGTTGGATGTTATCGGTGCTGACTGTTGCATCATCCGGCACCGGGGTGCTATCTGGTGCGTCCGGGATTTCTTCCAGCGGTTCTTCCCGCTGCTTGCGAAGCATATCGTATGCACGGCTTCTACTACAACTAACGAGATAAGCAGCGAGTTCGTGACAGTTTTCTCGATGAATTTTAGAAAAATTTTTGGCAACGTACAAAAACACCTCTTGCAGTACATCTTCTGCCAGATACGAATCGCCCATAATTTTGTAAGCGGTATGGTAGACCAGCCGTTTGTAGGTATTATATACATCTATAAATTGTTCTTCTTTGCTTTGATCGTCAAGAACAGCTAAGTACAGGGAAAGCAACACAATCACCTCCAACGGATTCGCATGGATTGGATGTAGTGTACCATGAACCAGCGAAAATGTCGAATGTTTTCCGTTCTGAACGAAGAACAGCCAGCATCATGACCTCACTTACCGTTGAGGCCGTTGCCGGCTGTTCGTTTGGCTTGAGATGTCTCCATCAAAATTGCAGAGCGCAGCTGTCTTGAAACTCTACCTTATATAAATAGAAGCGTTTTGAAAAAACACGCAGCCTGCATCGGAACGGTGCAGAATGAAGGGGATTGGGCACAGCCCAACAAGCATTTTGCGAAGCAAAAATGGCATTTGTATAGACAAAAGCCCTGCTTGCCGCAACTATGCGTCATTTTGTTATGAGGTAAAGTGTGGAAAATATACCTCCCTCAAGGGTGCACAACAGAAATGGTTTGTTCGATTCCGTATTTTGGATGCAGTGTACAATGAATACGAATTGAAAGTCGATATTGTCGGAAAAGCCGAACATCACTCCACCAGAAACAGTCGCCTAAAGAGCAGCTCCTTAATCTGCTGATAGATGCTCAGTTAAATTTGACCGAGAGCAAAAGCACGGGCTATGCTCGCTGGGCAAAAAGACAGTTCACGAAACATAATGTTTGTCAATGGTTTATTATCGTTAAGCGATAATAAACCATTGACAAACATTTATATCGGTGGTAACATAGGAATGTAGCGTAAGGAGGTGCTTATAATGTTTCGAGGAACGATACCACAGACTTCAACAATAAAAAGTTTAAAAACAAGATGTGACACTATCACACCAGTTATTAATATTGCATTTATTTTTACATCGTTATTTTTGATTGCTCAAATTATCTATTGGATTGTTCTTTTTACAAAACCATCTTGTGCCTTCTCTTGTGATGTATTTAAATCAGGAGAAGATATAGTTGCAATTTCTCGATATGCAAAACAAGGCACTATGATTATAGTAAATCAAAAAATTTCTGAATCTGTGGTTACATCTCCAAAAGCCTTTTATATTCTAAATTATTTTAGAAAAGTATTATGCCAAGGACTTGTAGCGGTTCTTTTATATTACACAAAAGAACTTTTTGGCACAGTGGCTAGGTACTGTACTCCGTTTCAAGAAAGCGTCGTTCAATATTTCTATAGTTCTGGTTGGATAACTATTTTATGGGGAGTCATAATTAATGTTTTCTATCCAATAATTGCAGAATTCTTGGGATTTGGTAAATATAGTATAACCTTTTTTGATTTCCGAACAATTATGCTCGGTGGGATTCTCCTGTCCTTTTCTTACATTTTTGGGTATGGAATGACATTACAAATCGAATCAGATGGAACACTATAAATACTTAGGGGATGATTATTATTGCAATAATTCTTCGATTGGATCGTGTGATGGCTGATAGGAAGGTGACACTCAAATGGCTTTCGGAGCAAGTCGGTGTTACAAATGTAAACCTGTCAAAAATTAAAACGGGAAAAATAAACGCTATTCGCTTTTCTACCCTAAATGCATTATGTAAAGCTCTTAAGTGTCAACCTGGCGATTTATTAGAATACTGCGAAGATAACGTATGAGATTCGGATAATTGCAATATTAGGATGATAGAATTACGTACATATCATTTTGTTAAAAAAGTAAGCTATAACAAAAATCTCTCTGCGTAGGTTAATAGAACCACACAGAGAGATTTTTGTTATGATTCAGAAATACATTCAAACTCAAGAGGGTGTTCTCCACTTGTCAATGATTCACAATCTATTTGACAGAAGCATTGTTACTTACGGAACTGGAAACAACTAGACGATCAATCTTGTATTGGATACCATTCATCATGCGATGGAGCCTGTAAAAACAGAACGCCTCCGGGAGTTGCACCTCCACAGTGACCAAAGATTCCAATACACCTCACAAGTATATTTTGACCTGACTAAAGAATACGACATTGTTTCGTTTATACCAAGACACGGAAACTGTTACGATAATGCGTTGACTGAAAACTTTTTCGGAATCCTCAAAGCGGAGTACATCTATCGGCACAAGCTGGAAGCTTTCGAGGAAGTAAACAAGATGATTGACAATCATTTACTTTTACAACCACGAACACATCTAACTAAAAACCGGACTGTTTCCGCTTTCGCTTCATCAGTCCGGCTAAGGCTCTCACCCCACATGAGGGGCTATTTATGTCTACTAATTCTGGGGGCAGTTCAGACGCTATATCTCTTTTTCTGTTTCTAATATTCGATGGAAATCACCTGATAATAACACTCATACAATCTCACAGAAAGCCAATAAGAAATAAGCATCCCCTAAAAACCAATATACTACTTTCCACCAACAACGCAACGAGCCGCAGCATTCATACTAGCGATGCGCTCACGCTCATTTTGACGTATCTTTGGCTCAATTGCTTTATTTAAAATAACAATCTCACTTCTTGCAACTTCACGAACCACTTTTCCGCTATGCTTGACAGAAGATGTTCTCTTTGCAAAAGCTCGAACACTCCGATCTAAAGATGTCATAATTTTATCCTTTCATCAGGTCACGCTAAAACAGGCGGGGCAATCCACTTTATAAGCCTTTTTTCAAGCGGATAATCTATTGTATCACATCTTCACTTGATTGTCCAGCACTTTTTTTGAAGCCCGCTTTTTTCTTTCTTTCGAAATTGGGCTATACGGTTCCAAATTACCCTGGAAAATTGGAAAAGGGTTCCAGTTTTTTACTTCCTCAAAAGAAACTTTACCTTTTTCAAAAAAATTTTCTGGCATTCGCCGATAAATCATGTGTGGATAGTTAATGAGTATAACACTGTCTAATCCTGCATCAGCTGAAGAGGTAGCATCAATTATAATCTCTCCGATGACTTTACATTCATCATTTCCTTTAGTGTACATTTTTTTACTGGACAACTCACAAATCCATACAAATTTCGGAAATACAGTTGAATTATAAAAGTCCTGCGCCTCCTTATTATTTTGCATGAATTTAATGTCACGCTCTTTTTTGAACGTTCGGGACGAGGCCATATACAATCTTACAATAATAGGATTTTCTTTGCTTCCGAATTCAGCAATTTCATCGCCTAGTAGTTGTTTCTTCAATTCCAATGGCCAAAGATTCACAAAACTTTTTATACCAAGATTCGAACTGGAAATAGCACTCATACATATTTCATATGCGTCTGTTGCCTCCAAAATCATTCTTTTATAAAGTGGAACCATCATATATTCTAACTCGTAGCCATCCAATTCCAAAAAAATTCCCTTTTTAGTTTCATTATAGCTCTTTTCCAAACACCTGCTGATATAGTATGGTCTTCTATTATCGTCCATTATACAATATGCATCTATTAAATCTGCCGTGTCACTAACCCAAATCGCCTCACTATTTTTGTCATCTCTTGAACAATTTAGAATTTCTCCGATTCGACTTGTGTCAGACTTCATATGACCAATGCAAATAATAGAATGTTTACTTCCATTAGGTAATTTCAAGCCTAACGCTACAGGTATACCGGATTCAATGTAATAACTCAAAACATGGTGAAATTTGTCTTTTGACATTTTTTGCGTCGAATATAGCCTCGGATAAAAGCCTGCTTCACAAAAAATTTTTGAAATGCATTCATAACTCATTCCTCTCGTGGGAGTTTTTCGTTCGTAGCTGCTTTTTTCCGCTAAGTGATTAATCTCACTTGGTAACAAGTAATGATACTCTGGATAAGATTGACTATAATAATCTAATAAATTCAAAATGGTTATTTCTGCACAGGAAGTTGTTTCGCCATCTTGCATACTGTACGGAAACGCTTTAACATCTAATTTTTTTCCATAGATAGTAACCGAATACGTTACCACACGTATATAAACGCTCTCATCTTTTAAAAAATATTTAGGGTTCAAAAGTGTACGACCTATGGACTGCTCCGGCAAAGGTCTTATAACAATCGTTCCAATAAATATTCCTTTTAATTCATCTATAGAATAATCTGCAAAATCATTTTCAAGTTTTCCATAAAAAAGACTTAGTCTTTTACAGAATCGACTATAGGTAAAATGCTTTCCAGAGTAATAGAAGTAATAACTATCTCTGTAAACCCGATCAACATAGTGATCCTCCAAAACAACTGTAATAGTTGGAATATCTTTTGTCAGTTCCCACAAAATTTTAGCCGAATTGTTATTTTTTAATAAAAAATCAAAGCCACTATCGAATTCATCAACAGAAATTTTTAAAATCCAAGCTAAAAATTGAATTTTTCTTTTCTCTGTATTAATAATAAAAACATTATAACCACTATCCATTATTATTCACCAGGCAAATTTATACATATTATTCGTTTTACAAAATACTTTCCTTTTATAGAGGCTATCGAGGATAGATTCAAATATTTGTTCTGAACTCGTGCACTTTTCATCGTGGCAATACCTACACGTCCATTTTTTATCAATCAACGAATCCAAATGGGCACAAATCCGACCATCCCGACCATCCTCATGTGGAAATATATCGTTTACAGAAAACCATTCTCGTGTAGGATTAGATACTTTCCATTGTAATGCTTGATAATACACACAGCACTCATTATCGGCAATATGTGTTCCGGAACGAACTACAGCCAACAGACATTTAAAAAGTACTGTAAGATCAAGAGGTTCATGTTTAAATATTATAGTGGAAAACACATGAGACAATTCAAAAATCAAATTTAATTTTAAATCCGAAAACGAAATACAATACCTTGTCTGAAAAATAGGCGCTGTGAAATTATCTTGAGGTTCAGCATACCATAATGACGAATCTAATTCGATATGCTCGTCTTCACTATAATCTTGTTGTTCAGCTATCAACAAATATGTCGCAAGTTTAGCTTCTTCATTATCAGCTGAAAATTGATCCTCTAATAGTTTTTGCAGTTCATATGGTGTCCCTGTTAATCTGTATTTATGTTCCACTTTTATATACCTCACTCTCTTCGATAAAATGTAAAAGGTATTTCCCATCTCTAGTATACATTATTTTAGATATAATTTCAATGGATTGTTCTTGTTTTTTGGTCTCTTTAGCAAGATATATCATGTTTCAATTTCTCTTATCTATTTGTCACAAATCCCTTGCTATGTTTTCTGTGGGATGCTGGCGCTGTTTACGCCTGTCCCGATTTTGCAGAACATTTATCCCGATTTGTAAGGATATTCGGAAATATCATCGTCATTACGATTGTAATCGGTTTGCAACTGTAATATTGCAACTGTAATAAAGATTTTGCCAACAATTCTAATGTAATCACCCCTTCCATTGGCTGCAATAATTATAGTCTTTGACAGAAAAAGCTTTTTATCAACTAAATGAGAGCAATTTCATCTACATCACCTGTCTTACCACTCTAACGAGCCGTGCCCATAAAGCATATCTTCTAAGATGATAAGTTCTTTGTCATCTCACCTTGCTTGAACCTTATAGATAAAACATTTTTGCACCCTCCGTTATGCTAGCGACTTTGAATTGCTCAAGCTAACCTATAAAAAAACTGCCCACACACAAATCCTCGTGAGTAGACAGAAAAGTTAGTTGATAGTGTTATATACTATTTCTAGATACTTTTTAAGTTATCACATACAGGGTTGAAGTGTGATGATCTTATCAAAATATGGAATTAAAGTGTCATCATGAGTAATAACAATAATCAAATGGTTTCGCTTGACGGATTTAAGATATTTCATTAAATTTAATCTTGCTTTAGCATCAAGTGCTGAAGTTGGTTCATCAAAAATCATTACGTGTCGATTTCGTATCAGTGATCGAATGAGTGCAATTTTTTGCTTTTCACCGCTCGATATATTAGAAAGACTAGAGTCAACGATAGTATTTAGACATAAATGCGCATTTTCTTCTTGGTCAAACAAGCCTAATATATCAGTGAATTTTTTTATGTCGGTTGATGAATAAGGTTCCCCTAGGGTTATGTTGTATTCGATAGTTTCATTTAGCAGAATCGGTTCGCTTTCACAATAAGAGATATTTTTTTCTCTTAATTTAGAAAAACATATGCGAGTTGATGAAATGCCATTAATGAAGAGATTTGATGCGTTATAAATTCCCATTAAAATATATGCAAGTGTTGTTTTTCCACTTCCATTTTCACCCAAAACACCATAAATATATCCCTCATAAAAAGAGTGATTCAAATTTTTAAAAACCACCTTTGAACGGTATTGGAAATTCAGCCCAGTTAGATTTATACTATGTATCTCAACAATCTTATATGTACCGTCTTTAGGAACAGAAGCGCAAACAATTTTACTTATTCTATCAAACGATGCTTTGGTTTCTTGCAAATTTTTACCCATAGAGAAGAAATATTTGATGCCTCTCATAGATGTTCTACTTAAAGATAAAAGTATTGAAAATTCTCCGATCGACATTTTTTGATGAAAAATATACACGCCAGAAACTATAAAAAATAAAACTTGTATAACAATTTCAAAAAAGCTATCAAGCATCGAAAAAGAAAAACTTGTATTTTGATATACAATCGCTTTTTTATATAGTATGGAAAAGGCTGAATCTAATTGATTGAGCATTTTTGAACTTGCTTCAAAAGCTTTAATAAATGGAAGAAAATTCAGTTGTTCATATAGTTTTCCGAAAAACAATCCTTGCGCTTCTTTATATGATAAACTAGATATATAAACTTTTTTTCGTAGCAAACTATACAGTAAAGCATATGCACTTATTGATCCTATTAAGATAAGCGCAATCCCTAAATTGTAATAAAAGGTATAGCATATTGCAAATAACCCCATAATCAAATTTATTACGGAATTAGAGAAAAATTCCAAGAAAAAAGAAGATACTTGATATGAATCATTATTGATTTTTTGAGTCAAAGATGCAGCATTCTCTGATCGTACATCCAATAGAGATATTGTATGTATTTTTTGAAGAACATCTCTGTTGATCTTGTACATAATTTGGTTGTTGGCTTTTGCTGTTAAGAGATTTCCGAGAAAGCTAAAAACGATACTTCCTATAAAAGTAACGGTGTACAAAACGCAAAACTTAATAAGTAAATCGATTTCTTTTCCACTACATAGAGTATCAAAAATGGCACCAGTAACAAACATTATGACTAGCGACAGAAAGTTAGAAATTAAAATGCAAAAAAAAGACGAGATAAGAACTGCTTTACAATCGATAGCCTTTTTCCAAACAAATTTAATCATTGTAAACATTTTGTGCCTCAGTACGACGTGAGTTTAAAATCTGAGCTAGGGAAACGTAATTATACCTTACTGTGGCACAATTCATAATATTGGAAGAGATATTGTGGTATGGACATCCACCTAAGCAAACCGGAAGAAATGCACATTCTTTGCATTCTGAATAATATGTAAAATTATAACATGTCCATTTTTTCATATTCGGCGTATCAAATCCGGTTTTGACGTTGCCGGAGGATTTTTCTTTAATTCCAATCTCATCCCAACATTTGTATAAATCACCCAATGGATCAATGACGAAACTGTTAGATGCTACGGCTCCACAAAGTTGTCCGTTGAACCGTGGAAGGCCAACAAACGTGTACCCTCTGTTTAAATTTCTCATATAGAAGGCCGATTCATACTCGGAGAAATCGCGGCTATTCAAGCAACCGGAGTGGTAGCAATTCCCAATATTGTTAATATCGTCAACTGCAGCGATATAAACATTCACCTTTCCTCTAAGATTGTACTGATCAAAGTAATCAAGCAGTTCATCAACTCGTTCCATATTCTTTCTGTCAATGTTAATGCGAATACTAATATTCAAAAATTCACATGCTTCAGAAATATTTGACAAGATCCTGTAAAATGTATCCGAATGATTTGGCAGACATCTCCGTTCATTGTGTATATCCGGTGGGCCATCAACTGTAACCTGTGCAGCGACAACGTTAAGTTCTTTTAAATATTTTGCCATATCTGAGGTTAGGTAATACCCATTTGTAACTATTGATGAATGAAGATCCACATTTTTGTGTAATTCAATTGCCCTAGTAATCTGTTCAATGATTTTAGGCTGTAATAGCGGCTCCCCGCCATACCAAGAAATAGAAACGTGATGCTTACCATCAATTAGCTGAGTGGCTTCGATTCTTTCGTGAATAAAATGAATTACATCGCTAACTATAGAAGGCGTCATGGTATTATACTTTCTACCTGTTTCATAGCAATAGGGGCATCTGAAATTGCAAGACAATGTAGGCGCAATCGTAAGTGAAAGAATTCGGTTGCTTTTCATAGCATCTTGCATAATATTCGTTAAACGAGCAAATTCATCGATTTCATCTGCAACATAAAATCCTCCTTTTTCCATGTTGGAAAAATAATTGGCAATATCGGCTTTTTTATCATTTGAAACATATTGAGAATAGTATTCATCATTGAGTAAAACAGTCGCACCTGTAACGGTATTATACAATAAATGTTTGTCGCCAAAATTCGACAATATGTTGTACCTCGATTTTTTCACAATAAAACCTCCAAAAGAGCAGCAGAAGTAATATGAATCTTCTACTGCTCTTTGATAAAAACATGTAATCAACCAAAATGATGACAGGTCATCACGTATTGATCAGGCATTTAAAGCAAACATTTACGGGACAGAAATCTGGATCATCCTTTCGAGCAACGCAAATTCGCATTACACATACAGCACTTAATGACAGATCGTCTTGATTCTGCGGACTCTGTAACCATTCCATAAAATACACCTTCACTCATGATAAAAAATTATAAGCATTCATCGGTAGAAAGTACATGGATAAAACAAATCATCATACCACGGCAGTTATCACTTGAAGTATATACCGGGCATACCCCATAAGCAGAACAACGTCCAAGACATTTTGCTCCTTGGCATGGACAGGAAGAAGATAACTCCGCGATATCTAAGGGATTTTGTAGCCAATCCATTTTTATTCCTCCATTCTTCTTGATTGATCATTATTATCTGCATGAGATTCATCTCGCCATTATCGATTGTTTTGGCAGCAATGACAACTCGAAAAATTATTATTTGTTTTTTATTTGGGTTCCTTTGATATTTTGGAGGTCGGTTTTATCATATAGTTCAAGGGGCCTCTCGGGCTGATAGAGAATACTAGTACACGTCGGAGGCCAACCAAACCGCTCCAAGTCGATCATATATTCCAGAATGTTCTTTGCAATCAAATCAATGCTCATCATAAAATTCCTTTCTTTTTATATTTTCAATTTGGAGCAGCACGACGGTAGAAAGCACACTCCAAAATGTACAACTTAATACAATTGGACATTCGCAAAAAATCATATTAAAAAACCAAATTATATAGACGACAACTTTTTTCTTTTGATTATTTGCATTTTTTTCATTTTCTCCGAAATGTACATACTGAGGATATAATGGTGAACAGTGAAGAAGGTTTGCAAATAATACAGCATTCAAAATCAATGTGATAATTGGCGGTACTCGTTCAACAAATGGCTCCAAGAACACTGTTATTAGTAAAAGCATTACACTGCTTAAAGTAAGGCATTTCCAAGGTGAAGATGCATGCCATCCCCCAATGTGTCTCCGAATTGAGCAGAAGATAATTAAAAACAAAACAGTCTCTAAAGGTCTTTTAATGTAGAGAGAAAAAATCAATGCAGTCATTCCAAAGATAAGCCGAATGGTTTTCTTTTCTATAACATATTGGCACCAACTCTTGTTTTTTCTTTCTACAATTCCAATTTTAATGAAATAGTCAGATAGATACTTTGAAAATTTCTTTATCATTTTCTTTTCACCTGTTGGTACTATACTACAAATCTTTGACTGATTGTCGCTTTTGCGGTGAATGCCATATTTTTTGCAGTGAAATTGGCATTGCGAGGTTGACTTCCCACCGACCAAAATAATGGTTGGCGGGAATCACATAGTCTTCTAGTAAGCAGTACCAAAAAGTTATCAAGGTACTACTTATTTAGAACAATTCCTTTATATGGCGTTATAATATCCTGCGGCAATAGTTTCCCAGTCGTCATAGTCCGTTGTTGAAAATCCTGCCGCTGCAAAATTTCCCATGTGTAAAGTTGTTAAGTCAAAAAAGAGCCGGTATATCCTTAGTTGAAGTTCCCCAAAATTTCACTTGTAATATGATGAAATTCTCCGTCATAATACGAACAGAATACTCGATTGTACGGCTCATAAGGAGCAAAAAAATTAAAAATGCAGCACAAGCCATAGATCGTGCGGTGAAACGGGCATTGTCAATTGTAGGATGTTAAAACTAATGGTTTGAGTGAGCCTTAGAAATGTATTTTATTAGTAAAACCTCTGCCTGCTTAACTCGTGGTTTCGAATCTCTCAAGCTAACAAAAAAATCCCACCTGTCCGATGCTTTAGGCAAATAACAGGCGGGATTTGACAAATTAACTAACGACTGATTGGGAGTTGTGCAGAAAAGGAGAAAAGTTGCTTCTGTGAACTATAATCAAAAACATAGAGAGCCCCTATATTATCTAAAATAGCTGTGACATTTTTCAAACCGTAACCATGTTCAATTGATGTGGTTTTAGAAAGCACTATTTTGTTATTAAGAATTTCTACATTATGCGCTGTACGATTTTCAAGATATAAGAATCCTGCAGCTTCTTTCGTTCTCATCTTCAACAGTATTCTTCTTTCTTCAAAATTCGAAATATCCATACAGGCATTTAAAGCGTTGTCTAAAAGGTTAGAAAGGACAACTATTAATTCTTCATCTGATAATGGAAAAGTAGTGAGATCCCCAAGCTGTAGTTGAAATGAAATTTGATTTTTGACAGCAATAGAATATTTTTGAGTCAACAAAATATCTACTACATTGCGTCCTGTCTTGGTAATCAATGTTGGAAGCATTTCTTTTTTTAGTAATGGCCTTACATATTTTAGAACTTGACTATCTGGTGATTCTTGTTGTGCCAATCCATAAATTATAGCTAATTGATTTTGAAAATCATGCGTCTTTTTTCGCTGGTCAGAATAGGCCTCCACTAATGCCTCCATGCTCTCTTTTTCCTGCTTGATACTACGTTTTAAGATGATATTATCCTGCAATGCAGCTTGTTGTTGATCCATATAATCGAGTACCCATATTGCCATTACATCAAAGAATAAAAGAACGATTTCGCAAAGGAGCAACTCTGTTCCAGCATTGGATTCAATTTCATAAATTTGAAAAAGCATTACAGAACAGAAGGTTGTAGTTAGTGGAAATAGCATTGCTCGAAGCCAATCTTGCCAAATAGTGTTTTTGAATTGAAATCGCTTTTTTGCGAGTAACCCGATTATAGCAACAATTAAAAGTTCCACGCATTTTACTCCATAACATATTAAGTAATACTCTACTGGATTTTCCATGTATGAGGAAAATTCTCTCTTGGATAGAAATGAAATAGCTAAAAGGACTAGAACATCCCATATGCTTACAAATGAATAAAATCCAACGGCGATTCCGATACTTTGTATGATGGTGTCTATATAAGAAATTTTCAACCATATAGCATCCACTATGATTAATACAAATGCTTTGAGCCAAAAATACTTATCAAGTAGTGCAAGGGCAGCAATATTAAAAACCGCCAACAAAATAATTGAAATCAGGAACTTTACCGTTGATAGATTTTTCTTGAAAAAAACTGAAGCAAAAAAAGTTAGCACAATCACTTCAAGTAGTACCAATAATGTATTGCTCAACAACAGAAGAAGTCCATTCATAGGTTTGTTCCCTTCCAAAGCAAGAATTTTCTACAGATTTCTTTATAATTTTTTCTGAAACTCTAATCGTTGTACTATTTCGAAGCTGCGCACTGTAGCTAGCTATCTTATCAATATAATGCATATTCACCAAGAAGCTTTTTTGTAACCGAATAAAGCCTTGGTCGGAAAGAAAATCATCATAGTCTTCTAATTTTCCAAGACATTCTATGGTTTCACCATTCAGCAGAAAGACCTGTACTCTTCGCTGAGAAGTTCCCTCAAAGTAGAGAATATTTTTTATAGCTAAAGGCAGGATTCGGTCCCTTTGTCGAATTTGAATAGTGCGGTTATTATCATATAGTTTTTCTTGCAGATCATCCATACAATCAGAAAGTTCTTCATCTAATTGTGTTTTGAGAAGATATCGAAAAGCGTTCACCTTATATCCTGAAGGTGCATACTTAATAAAGGATGTCACAAATACTAATATCATCTCTGGATATCGTTGATGGAGTACCTTTGCAACATCTAGTCCGTTAATTTCCGGCATATCAATGTCAAGAAAGGCCACCTGTATAGATGATAAATCATCTTCAAGTAGATTTTTGCTAGAGGAAAAAATTTGGCAATCATATAAAAGATCTTTTCTAGCGCAGTACTCCTTTATTTTCTTGTCTAGTATTTTAGAAAATTCCAACTCATCGTCAAGAATTACAATCTTCACGGCACAATCGAACCTCCGTATCTTTCCCTTATATTGATTAACCATACCGCGAAAACCTCCATATTGTCAACATTATTTTTGCAATTCGCATCTTTAGCACAATTATCAAGCATTCATGTGTTAAAGTCAAGAAAAATGCTGATTATTAGCATAAAGTGGGATTGGTGCATGAAGATATATGATTATGCCGGCAAGAAGAACATTAGTGGGGAACGGATACGAGAAGCACGAACACGGCTCCATCTGACACAAACAAATCTTGCTGTTCAGCTTAAGCTTGTAGGCGTTGACGTGGAACGCGATTCTATAAGCCGTATCGAAATTGGAACACGATTTGTTACCGATTACGAAATTCGCGAATTATCAAAAATTTTGAAAGTTACTCCCACATGGCTTCTTGGGATGGAGTAACCAAACGAAAAGTGTAGCGGTTTGTGACTGCTGCACTTTTTTCGTATTATAGCAATTTTCAAAATTAAAGCGAGTAGTTGCAAGAACGAAACCATCCGGCACAGTCGGATTGCGAAATATGCGCAAAAGCAGTCTGGATGGCATCCGGCAGAGCATCGGCTGTCCGTGCTTTGAGTTTGCGGAGGATAGCTTTGACCTTTGACCAGAGTTTCTCAATCGGGTTCAAATCAGGGCTGTACGGTGGCAGGTAAAGACAGTGTATGCCGGATTTATCCAGAAGTTCTTTGACTGCCTTTGCATGGTGAGATTTCATGTTATCCATGACCAGAACCGAAGTTCTGCTCAAATATGGAATCAAATCGTTTTCAAGATAATCCTTAAAACGGGCAACGGTAGTTCCACTGGGAAATGTGGTATAGTGGTAGATTCCGTTTGCCTGAATTGAAGAAAGAATCGTTGTATTCTTCGGCTTGCACAGTGGTGCAGAATCGACTGCTCTGTTTCCGCCCAAAGCATAGGCGTAGCGTCTGGTCATGTCCGTGTTGCAACCGCTTTCATCCAGAAAGACAAGATCATTGCTTTTGTACCCAGATAATAAGGCCGTTCCAGTCTTTCCGCTTCTTCGCCACATCGGGGACGCTCCTGTTCGGCAGCGTGAAGGGATTTCTTTTTGCGGCGGCAGCCCTGCTTTTGTAAAAACCTCCAGACAGTATCAATGCTGACTGGAAGATTCAACGTCTGAATGATTTCCAGATAGGTGATATCCAGCTGGGCATTCAGAAGATTCAGGATGTTCTGACCCTCTGTTTCTGTAATTTTGGGCTTACATCCACGGAGATTTGTCTGCGTTTCATAGCTGCCGGTTTCTCTTCTGCGCTTCAGCAATCGGTAGATCGAACTGGTGTTTACAGAAAAGCATTCTGCCAGTTCTTTTACACTGATACCTCTATCGTATGCCTCTAGAATCAACTTTCTTGCTTCATTACGTAGCATAACATCCACCTTCTTTGCCTTTGTTATGCCACTTTTTGCGAAAAGGTAAAGTACCGTGCACTATATTTGAAAATTGCTATAATACTCCTAAGACCAAGTAGAGGGCCTTAAAATTATTAAACTTTTTCGATTCTTGTATCCAGCTGATATGAATAGCCATCTCACCGCAGAAACTATGGCTTTTACGGCAAATTTCTCAATTTTGTCTCCTTGTGTGTTATAGTACAATTATACATTTTAATGGATTGAGGTGACACCAATGCAGAAAGGTAAGAAGATGTAGACACTCAAATATTCGATTTTTCATAATTTAGAGGTAAGAAAATGAAACGTTTTGTTGCTTTGGTTCTTTCCACGTTTGTTTTATTTGCTGCAGGATTGGTTTCATTTGCTGCTCCTGTACATAGCAATTCTCCTGCGCAGTGGCATGCGACGGCAGTGCTAACCAATACTGATACTGGTGAAAAATCCTTCGTGCCTATTAATTTGGCAGAAAGCTCCAAAAAAAAAACTAGCGATTCCTCACAATGTTTTACTGAAAAAGCAACAGTATACTTTAAGATTTCTAATAGCGAGATTCAACCTTGTTATTCAGATACATCTATTTCCGAAACAGATGTTAAGGCCACCATTAAAATCACTTATAATCGCTCTAGTGATAAAATACAAGTGACTAATGTTAGCGGTTCATGGACACCTGATAATTCTCAAATTCAAATAAGCAACCGATCTGTTGATTATGGTGATGGTGGGCCTCTCAGCAGTGGTCATAGTGCACACCAAAAACCAACATCAAATTCTTTTTCCTACACAACCGGCTGGCCATGGGTGACATGGTATCCCGCTTCGTCTGATGCAATGAGTGGCGCAAGAGCATACTCGACTGCTACAGTATCTGTAACTGGTATGAGTTCACATACTATTGAGGTGTTTGTGACAGCCACAAAATAATTAATCGAGGGGGCAAAGCATTTTGTTATTTGAATTCAAAAAAATATCCTCTTCGTTGAATTATGAAAGGGCAAACAGAATCGGAGAATTGTTATCTAAGAATAGAATTGCTTATCAATTAAAGCCTCGTATTATGTCAACCTATAATATTTTTGATTCTGCACATTTGGGAAATATGAGTAATCAAAAACCGAAAGTAACTTATTCTGTTTATGTAAAAAAATCGGATATACAATCGGCGATTGAACTCATAAAAAAGATTTGAAGTTGGACATTCTTGTTCTTCAGCTTGAACTTGCAAAATCGATAAACAAGGAAAAGCAATAACAACATTTAACTTCCAAGTTTTTAGGTACGGATTCAGCAAATATTTTCTTGGTCTTCACAATCATGGAGCTGTTGCAAAATAACTCTTTGGAAAAATAATACACAAAACCCGGAACCTTTTCAGAGCCAAAACAGCTCAAAAAGAGTTCCGGGTTTCTTGTTTTGCACTATTTCTTTGTGCAAGTTGCTATTGCATTTTTATTTTGCAACAGTCCCATGAATCCATCATCAATATTGTTTATTCGTTGAGTTATTTTGCCTCTTACTGAAGACAGTGCCAATTGATACTTACAATAGCTTGATATGACAATATCCATCTCACTGCAAAAAATATGGCATTCACTGCATTTTAGGAAGTTGTAAAATTTTTGTGATATAGTATGAATAGAAGTAAGTGTGTACTTCATAAAATAATCGTATGATGTAGCTTTGTTCAGCTCTTGCGGTTGCATGATTGATACCAGCACAGCATTGGGATTCGCCGTACAGAGCGAGTGAAACTCTGATGCTGTGCTTTTTATTTGATACGAGGTGAAATTTTATGCGCCAGTCTGATCATGAGTACGAAGAACGGAGCTTTGGAGATATTCAACGTGCAATTGATTTTGAGAACAGTATGAATGACCTTGAATCGCAATTGTATTACCGGCGTCTTTCCCCGAAAGAAGTTGCCCAGCAGGTGCTGAAAGCCACCTGTCAATTCTACGATGCTGACTGGTGCGGATTGGTTCAGGTCGATCTTGATTTGAACTTGTGGACACCTTTCTGGTGGTTCAACACGGGTGCAACGGACAAAACGATGCTTTTGACCGAAGAATATGAATCTGCTGAATTTCTGGATCGGTGGGTACAGGCTGTCCGTAAGGGGATTCCGATGGTCGTTCCGGATGCCGAGGTGACAAAAGAAGCCTATCCTGCAGAATACGATCTATATCAGCGGCTTGGCATCCGGTCTGTCATTGCCGTTTCTCTGGAACCGCGCCCGGTCGCTCTGCTTGCCGTCCGCAATCCCAAACGATATATCCAGCAGACCAGTATGTTGAGGATTCTTGCCTATGTGCTGCTTGCATCGTACAACGAACAAAAAATGCTGAATCGGCTCCAGATGGCAAACATTCCCACTTCCATTCAAAACAGCAAGGACATCTATGTCAGTCTGTTTGGCGAGCTGAGCATCAGTACATCCAAAGGCGTTCTAAAAGAAGCCGATTTTAATTCTCCGAGAATCAGCCGACTGATTTCGTATCTTCTGATCTCCCGCAAAAATGCTATTTCTCCACAGGAGATCACTCAAACACTCTGGCCGGATGATTCAGACAACCCTGCCAAGAACGTCAAGGGACTAGTTTACCGTTTACGCCAGAAGTTCAGTATCATTTCGGATGAGCCATTGGTTTTATCCTCCGCATCCGGATACCAGCTCAACCCGGAACTCCATATTATGACGGATTATCAGCGATTTGATGAACTTGTATCTTCCGCTGTCAGAGCGTCCTCCGTAATCAACAAAGTGGACATCCTCAAAAATGCTCTTGACCTCTACCATGGAAAGGTCTTGTCCTCCGCAGACGGAGAACATTGGCTCATCCAGTTTGCCACAAAATACCATCTTTCCTATATGAGTGCTGTCAGTGAACTGCTGAAGCAGCTGGATTCGCTGCGTTCTTATGACCTGCTCAATCAGTACGCCATGAAGTCTCTGACCATCGCTCCGGATAATCCGAAAGCATACTGCTGGCTGATTCGCTCCCTGAAAGCGCAGGGAATGAATGAACTTGCAACCAATGAACTGGCCGCAGCAAAGGAACATCTTACCACGGAAGAATACGAAGAAATCCTTGCATTTGGAGTCAATTGGTGAGAATAATTCCTATAACACTTTCGTAACACCTTCATGTGACTTTCATAACACCTAAAATTCTTCAGAAAGGGGCAAAAACGGCTCCATAACACTTTCATAACACCGCCAGATGACTTTCATAACACCGTCGTGTGATATGCTTACAGGGCACGAATCGATGCCCTGCAAAAGCTGATCGCACGGCGGTTTTCTTTTTACGGGCTTCGATGCGCCAGAACAAAAACATATCGAAGCCTGAGATGCATTAAAGGCTGAGGATACTCATATTGCTTTCCATCCTCGGATGAAAAACAGTGTTTGTACCCTTTTCTTTAATGCGTCTCTTTTTTTGCGCCCAAAGAAAAGCCAGTGCCCTGTCCAGCAGTGAAGTGTTCTCATCCTCCGCATCCAGCAGAAAGGACACTTCATGTTTCTTTTTGCCCTCTTTTCGTGGCTGGAACTGGCCGCAAAGTATCCCTGAAATCTCCAGATTTTCGACTTTTTACGCTTTATCGAAAATTTGGAGGTTTACATGAAATTCAATAATGGCCTTGAGCGTGTACGTCTGGAAAACAAGTGGAAGAAACTGCGTATCCAGTATCGGGAAGCAGGAATGTCAGAGGAAGCAATTCAAGAGATGTACAACTTTGATGTTCAAGTTGTCAACTCCGAACAGCGGTACTACCGACATTCAAAAGACCTCGCCTTTAATGATGCAGACACGGAGGACACCCATAGTAACGACCGCTATGAAGAAGCTATTTTGATGGCCGACACATACAGGGAGACCAAAAGTCGTTTTACATGGATTGGCGAAATTGAAGATGAACGCTTGCTCTCTGCCCTTGAGAAATTGAAAGAGGAGGATTTGAAAATTCTGACCTTATATGCCTATGACGGCTACACTGTTACTGAAATTTCTAAAGCTTTACGCTGCTCTCAGCCTACAATTAGCATCAAAATCAAACGAATTACTAAATTTTTGAAAAACTTTGAATTTGATGCTATGGATTGAGCTTTCTCGTGAGCTAGTAAGTGAGGGGACAATTTCCCAGACGGCTCTCGCCGTTGGTGATATGTCCACACTCACGGACCTTGAAAGCTGAATAGTTCAATCATCTGGTACTTCAAGATAATGATACTTCTGTTCAACGCAGCCCGGTCAGAGTTAGGCGGGGTGGCTGAGATGCCAATGGTGCGGTGCAAGCCCGCCGCCAGATGATTCCCCACTCTCAGGGAGCCGAGGGCGAATATGAGAGACCTAAACATATTTTATCAGGAGCGGTCGGATTCGACTGCTCCTGTTCTTTACATAACTACCCGCTCATTTTTAATTACACATAGGAGGTAAGCCTATGGATGAACTGAATCCTACCATCAAAGAGCGTCAGATCTACCATGAGATGAAGCTGACTCCTGCGATGGTCAAGTCCATCCGTACCCTCTGCGGTGTCTGCCTCCGGCACTACGTTGAAACTAAGGCGTTCAAGATCGCCATTGTGCCGAACAAGGACAGATGTATGGAAACCTGCACGGTCTGCCAGACCCGGCGTGGCTACGACTACGTTGTCATGCCGCGCTGAATCCGGTTTTCATTCGCCCGCAGGGATGCGATAGAATCCCTAAAATCAATTACCACCATGAATTGAGCAAAAGCCCGCTGCCGAAAACGCAGCGGGCTTTTGCATATCAGAATGGAGGTTCGCATTTGGAATTGAATTGGAAGTTCCAACGCGGAGACATCTATTTTGTAAAACTGGAGGCAGGCGTTGGCTCCGAACAAAACGGTGCCCGTCCAGCAGTCATTCTTCAAAATGATGTCGGCAACATCTACTCTCCGACTTTGATTGTCGCGGCTTTGACAAGTAAAACAGATAAGAAAGTAACGCAGGCAACCCATTGTCAGGTAGAAGAAGATGGCCTGAAGCCGTCCATTGTTCAGGCAGAACAGATTTTTACCATCGACAAAAGCCGTGTCCTGAAGTTTATTGGACACCTCTCCCCGGAGAATATGCGCCGGGTCGATGATGCTGTGAAGATCAGTCTTGCTCTGAATCCAATGGGCAGCATTCAAAAGCTCAAACCGATCATTCGCTCTCAGGCGGCTTACGCGCCGCCTGAAGTGGTGGATGGAAAGCCGCCCATCTATCCCTACACACCCATCAAATCGTCCTTTGAGGACGCTGGGAGTGTGGAGGAGATGATGATGTACACCGAACTGCAATCCGCTGTTCATGCCATGATTCAGCGGCTCGAATACAGCTTTACCTTCAATCCCACCTTGCTCACCATCCCGAAGCGTAAGCAGCAGGTCACTGAGATTCTGGAAGAAGCTGAAAAATACATCTGGCGAATCAAGGAGGAAATGAGATGCGCCTGAAAAACACTGCGGATAACTTCTCCGCTTCCTTTCATATCACACCGCCGTACCAGATGATGGTCATTCATAGCAGCAAGCTGATCTACCCTCGTGAGCTGTACCAGCGGGGCATCCAGCGCAAGCGCGTTGAACGGATTGCCAAAGACTTCAACGAATATACGGCGAATGAGCCGAAGGTCAGCTTTCGCAATGGCCGGTATTATGTAACGGACGGCCAGCATACCATTGAAGCGCGTATCCTGCGCAACGGCGGTAAGGATCTGCCGATTCTGTGCAAGATCTACACCGGCCTGACGATGCAGCAGGAAGCTTTGTTCTTCGCAGAGCAGAACGGTCACGCCGCACCTCTGACGGCGGGCATCAAGCTCCGTGCCAAGGTCGTGGGAGAGGATGCGCCCTCCGTTGCATTTCTCGCAGCCACCAACCGGGTGGGTCTGGACTTCAACTATGACAGCTTGCAGTTGAGCGACTACCGCATCAGCTGCGTGGGCACCGCACTCAAGCTGTACAACCAGATGGGCGAGAAAATCTACTGCGAGGCCCTGCGGCTGATCGTGGCTGCATGGGAGGGCAAGCCCGATTCGTTCCGGGCATCTGTCCTGCGGGGCATGATGCACTTTGTGGAACTGTATCACGGTGAGTTCAGCGAGGAACGGCTGATTCGTGCGCTGCGTAGCATTCACCCCATGGAGATTTATCGCAGCGGTATGGATAATCCTGCCAAACTGCCCGGATGGAAGAAATACGTTTTCCCCATCTATATGGTATACAACGGCAAGTGCCGCAAGGATGCCCTGCCGATGAAATTCTGATAAATCAAAGGAAAAGGCACTACAATGATCGATAAGTTTTCTCAGGTCGCAGAGAACCTTCCTGGGGCTGACAGTGATGCCGACCAGCAATATCATGTAATCAACGGTTATCCTGTCGTTTTCAGTTTTTCCAAAGAACCCAACCCGGAAGCATTTGAACGCATTCGGAACATCCTGCTTGCCACCAGCTACACGAAGAAGGTAGGTTGACATCATGGACGAATGCAGAATCAAACGCTATACTGAGTGCGGTGATGGGCGGTGCCACAAACCGAGCCATTGCCGGACGTTCTTTGACAACGAAATAAGGCCTGTCCCCGCTTTTGTTATGAAAGTGAGGAATTTACAATGACAGAAAACAACAACCGCGTCTGCTGCTTGTACCGCGTTTCCACCGATAAGCAGGTGGATTTCAATTCCAACCATGAAGCTGACCTGCCCATGCAGCGAAAGGCTTGCCACAAATTCGCTGAATCGAAGGGATGGGTCATTGTTCATGAGGAACAGGAAGAAGGTGTGTCCGGTCACAAAGTCCGAGCCGCCGCCCGTGACAAGCTCCAGATTATCAAGGACTATGCCCGGAAGGGCAAGTTCGATATACTGCTGGTGTTCATGTTTGACCGCATTGGTCGTATCGCAGACGAAACTCCCTTTGTTGTGGAATGGTTTGTACGGAACGGCATCCGGGTATGGAGTACCCAAGAGGGTGAGCAGCGTTTCGACAACCACACCGACAAACTGCTGAACTACATCCGCTTCTGGCAGGCAGACGGCGAGAGCGAAAAAACTTCCGTCCGAACCCGCACCAGTCTGCGCCAGCTTGTGGAAGAAGGTCACTTCAAGGGCGGAAATGCGCCTTATGGCTATGACCTTGTACGGAGTGGGCGTATCAACAAGCGCAAACATGAACTCTACGAACTGCACATCAACGAACAGGAAGCTGCCGTAGTGCGGATCGTCTTTGACAAGTATGTGTATGAGGGCTATGGTCCGCAGCGCATCGCCACCTATCTGAACAATTCTGGCTATCGTGCAAGGTCTGGAAAGTGCTGGCACCCGTCAAGTATTCGGGGGATGGTACAAAACCTGACCTACACCGGCGTTCTCCGTTGTGGGGATGCACGGTCAGAATTGATGCCCGATTTGCAGATTGTCCCGCAGGAACAGTTTGAAAACGCACAGCGCATTCGGAATGAACGTTCTGTACGCTCAACTGCGGAAGCCGAAAATCGCCTTCCTTTGAACATCCATGGAAAGTCGCTGCTTGCCGGCAACGCTTACTGCGGACACTGCGGTGCAAAGCTGGAACTGACCAGCAGCCGTAAATGGCGGAAAATGGCGGATGGTTCGTTGGACGATACGCTGCGTATTCGCTATACCTGTTACGGAAAGCTCCGCAAGCAGACCAACTGCACCGGGCAGACGGGGTATACCGTCCACATTCTGGATGAGATCATTGATAAAGCTGTACGCCAGATTTTTTCCAAAATGAGAGGTATCCCGAAAGAGCAGATCGTTATGAAACGCTACGAAAAAGAAACTACGGAGCGCAAGAACCATCTGCAAGACCTGCAAGCGCAACGAGACAAGGCGGAGAAAGACTTGCTTTCTCTGAAAGCTGAAATTTTAGCCTGCATCAAAGGCGAAAGCGTGTTGCCGAGAGAAACCCTTGCCGAAATGATTACAGAGCAAGAAGAGAAACTCACGGAACTGGAAAACCTTTGTGAATCCGCCAGTGAGGAACTGGAGAAAACAGCAGAGCTGATGGATAAGGTGTCGAGGCTGTATGATGAGCTGATTTCCTATGCAGACCTGTACGACAGTGCCAACTTTGAAGCGAAGAAGATGGTTGTCAATCAGCTGATCCGCAGGGTAGACGTTTACCGGGGGTATCAGATCAACATCTCGTTCAACTTCGATTTGACTCCGTACATTGAGGGGGAGTGATACGTCCGCCTGCAAAACAGTCGGGCATCGAACAAGAGTCAAGAGTTTTCAAAAATAACGAAACAGCAAGAATTGGGGGTTGCCGTCCATGCGCCTGCAAAATCAGGCATTTGGCTGATTTTCAGTGTGACCTCCAAGAAAGCAAAAAGAAAAGCACCATACTTCAAACGAAGTACAGTGCTTTTTTGGTGGAGAATAGCGGGATCGAACCGCTGACCTCTTGCATGCCATGCAAGCGCTCTCCCAGCTGAGCTAATCCCCCACATATTCAGTTTGTGTCCTGCGACGTGTGTTATTATACCAGCTGCACCGCCCTTTGTCAACCTTTTTTGCAAAGTTTTTTCAGTAAACTGAACCGTGCAGGCACATCGACCGGGCACAGCCCCCTTCACGCAAAACAGCGCATCCCGCAGGCAGGCTCTGCCCGAAGGATGCGCTGTTATTTTTGTTCCGGTTACTGCTTATGCTTGGAACCAAAGCGGTACTCTTTGCCCTCACGGATGCGCTGGATATTGGCCCGGTGCATCCAGATGACCATGCCGCCCATGATGGCAGCTCCCACCACGCAGACGATGAGGTCGTCAGCGGCGAAACCCTTGAGCAGGCCGTAGATGAGGGTCAGCACCGGATAGGATGCCGCCATTGCAATGCTGCCCAGCGACACCATGCCGGTGGGCACAAGGCAGAGCAGAAAAACGACGGTCAGCACCGGCAGGAGAATGGGCTGGACCGCCAGGATGGCACCTCCCGCCACCAGCACGCCCTTGCCGCCCTTGAAGCCGAAATAGATCGGCTTGGTGTGGCCCACCACGGCCAGAATGGCGGTCAGATACACGCCCAGATAGGGCGAAACGGCGGCATCTGCGGGCAGGAACCCGAAGAGCCAGCGGCCGATGCAGACAGCTGCAACGCCTTTCAGCACGTCGCCTGCGGCGGTGAGCGCCGCTGCCTTTTTGCCAAAGGTGCGCAGCATGTTGGTCATACCGGCCGCACCGCTGCCGTGATTGCGGACATCATCGTGGTACAGGTACTTGCTGACCAGGATGCCGGTGTCCACGCTGCCCAGCAGGTAAGCCTGCGCAGCCGTGAGCACGGCGATGAGGATGGTTTGCATCATAACGGAACCCGGATGCCTCCTTCGGGGCACTTACACGTCCTTGGCACCCACTTCGCCGGAGCCGCGCTCCCGCACGACCAGACGGATGGGGGTGTGTTCCAGGCCAAAGTTCTCGCGGATCTGGTTGATCAGATACCGCTGATAGCTGAAATGGAACAGCTGCTTGGAGTTGACGAAGGCCACGAACGTCGGGGGACGGGTGGAAGCCTGGGTCAGGTAGAAGATCTTCAGGCGGCGGCCCTTGTCGCTGGGCGGCTGCATCCGAGCGGTGGCACGGGCCAGCATCTCATTCAGCAC
>OLSB01001090.1_pt1 | contig 28420 bp, 29 predicted proteins | sample 1672071 | NCBI WGS metagenome assembly OLSB01 (sample SAMEA3136642, study PRJEB25190) | human gut metagenome | biome: human gut; feature: human-associated habitat; material: faeces | place: Austria | collected 2013 | reverse complement strand
ACAGCGTGTGGCGTTTCTGCGTAAATCCGGTTGCAGAAACGCCGCACGCTTTTTTTGTGAATGCGCGAAAGCTTCATCAGCAAATCGTGCGGCAGAAATGCGTAAGTCCGGGTTTTACGGATCAGCGCATTTCTTATGTTTTGAAGGAGAGGAAAATGGAATGAATACCGGAAATCGGTTTTTGGGGACGGAGCGCATCGGCAGACTCATGCGGCAATACGCCGTCCCCTGCATCGTCTCGCTGCTGGTTGGCGCGCTGTATAACATCGTCGATCAGATCTTTATTGCAAACGCAAGCTATCTCGGCTCTTATGGCAATGCGGCGAATACCGTGGTTTTCCCTCTGACCGTCGTTGCACTGGCTATCGCCGTCATGGCGGGCGACGGCTGCTGTGCCTTTGTCAGTATGGCGCTTGGCAGAAATGAGACGGAAAAAGCAAGGCGGAGTGTCGGAAACGCCGTTGTGTTGTCGGTTGTCAGCAGTCTTGTCTTAACCGCCGTATATCTTGTGTTCGCGGACAGCATCATTGCCATGTTCGGCGGCACGGTCAACGAGGATACCTTCCGCCACTCCCGGGAGTACTTCTTTTATATCACGCTTGGGATCCCGTTTTATATGTTCGGTCAGGCCATGAACCCCATCATTCGCGCAGACGGAAACCCCAGGTTTGCCATGATCTCCACGCTGGCGGGCGCCGTGATCAACATCATTCTTGACCCCATCTTCATTTTCCTCTTCCGATGGGGCATGATGGGTGCGGCTGTGGCAACGGTTCTCGGGCAGGTGTTCACAGCGATCCTTGCTGTATGGTATCTGCTGCATATGAAGATCATCCGACCGGCGTCCGGCGACTATGCCCTGCGATGGAATATCTGCGGGCGGATGCTGACGCTTGGTATCACCAGCTTTCTTTCGCAGATCAGCCTGGTGGCGTCAATGGCGGCCATCAACAACATGCTCCGCAAATACGGCGCGCTGGACGCCGTGTTCGGCCAGGAGCAATATGCACAGATCCCGATGGCTGTGGTCGGCATCGTGATGAAGTTCTTCCAGATCGTTATTTCCATCGTTGTCGGCATGGCGGCAGGCTGCATCCCCATCGTGGGCTATAACATAGGCGCGGAGAAGAAGCAGCGCGTCCGGGGACTGTTTACCAGACTGCTGATTGCCGAGGCTCTGGTGGGCGCGGCGGCGCTTGTGCTGGCAGAGGGCTTTCCACGGCAGCTCATCGCTATTTTCGGGGCAGCCAACGAGAGCGGCTACTATACCGATTTCGCTGTCAGGGCATTCCGCACCTATCTCTGCATGATGGTGCCGGCCTGCGTCAACAAGGCGTGCCTTATCTTCTTGCAGGCGGTCGGCAAAGCGCTCGCGTCCACGCTTCTGTCCATGTTCCGCGAGGTAGTGTTCGGCGTTGGGTTTGCCCTGCTGCTGCCGGTGTTCCTCGGCTTGGACGGCGTACTGTATTCGATGCCGGTCTCGGATATCCTGACCTTTGTGATTTCGCTCGTCATCATTGTAAAAACGTATCGGGAGTTGCATACGGAAGGGGTGCAGAAAGCGTGAAAAACAGAGTCATTACCATCCGCCGCGAGTTTGGCAGCGACGGACGGCAATGAATACTTCTCCTGCATTCCGCCTGTCGTTCTCATGCATGAAAACGCAAAGAGCTTTCATGGAACAAACGACGGGTGTAAATCGGCGCGCCGATATGATATAATGGATAATCACAAAAAAGAACCGGAGAGAACCATGACAAAGATTTTATTCGTCTGCCACGGCAATATCTGCCGCAGCCCGATGGCGGAATATGTGATGAAAGCTCTTGTCGCGCAAGCGGGGCTTTCGGACAAGTTTTTCATTGTTTCCGCGGCGACGAGCCGTGAGGAGCTGGGGAACGGCGTCTATCCCCCGGCGCGGCGGAAGCTTGCCGAGCACGGCATCCTCTGCGCCGGTCACGCCTCGCGGCAGATTACGTTAAAAGATTATGCCAACTTCGATCTTCTCATTGGCATGGATGAAGAGAACCTCCGAAACATGCGCCGCGTGTTCTCCGGCGACCCGGAAGGAAAGATCTCCCTCCTGCTCGACCACACCGGACGCGGCGGGAATGTAGCCGATCCGTGGTATACGGGCGATTTTGACGCGACATGGCGCGATGTGAACGATGGCTGCCGCGCACTGCTGCAAGAATTCCGGGAAGAAATTATGTAAATTAAATTATGTATCTAAAATTATGTCAACATTTTGCAAACGGATTGGCCGGTAAAATGTAAAAAGGCGGTTTTTCGGTTCTTTTCATTCCCGGATAAAGCGTGTATAATGGTAGTCGAACAGAGCGTGAAGAGCGCCGCAGCGGACGGAGAGGCCGTGGCCGCCCTGCCCATTCTCCCCGCCGGGACGGAGCGCTGCGTGAAAGCTGTTTGGAACCGAAAGGAGTACGATGCAGATGATAAACTTCGGCACCGGCGGATGGCGCGCTATTATCGCCGACGGATTTACAAAGGAGAACATCCGTCTGCTCACCGCGGGGCTTTGCGCCCTCATGGAAAAAGAGGGTCATGCCGGCGCGGAGATATGCGTCGGATACGACCGGCGCTTTCTCTCCAAGGAATCGGCGCACTGGGCGTGCGAAGTCCTCGCGGGCTGCGGCTTTCGAGCGTATGTCATCAATCGCTCGAGCCCGACGCCGCTCATCATGTTCACCGTCAAGCGCCGGAACATGCCCTACGGCCTGGCTGTGACCGCAAGCCATAACCCCGCCATTTATAACGGCATTAAGGTTTTCACGGAGGGCGGACGCGACGCCGACGCGGAGGTAACGCGGCGCATCGAAGCCGAGATCGAGAAGCTCTCCCCCGCCGATGTGAAGAGCATTGACTACGACGCCGCCCTCGCCGGGGGAAAGATCGTCGAGGATTACCCGATGAACGAATATCTCGACAGCATTCTCTCCGCCGTAAACGTGGAGGCGATCAAAAAGGCCTCGCTGCGCATCGGCTTTGATCCGATGTACGGCGTGAGCTGGTCGAGCTTGAGTATGCTGCTCACAACGTGCCGGTGCGATCTTGAGGTCATCCACGACCGCCACGACACGCTCTTCGGCGGGAAACTGCCCGCGCCGAACGTCGATACGCTCAAGCCTCTCGCCGCGCTCGTGCTCGACCGGCACTGCGATCTCGGCATCGCGACCGACGGCGACGCCGACCGTCTCGGCGTCATCGATAATGAGGGACAGTTCATCCACCCGAACAAGCTGCTTGTACTTCTCTACTACTATCTTGTGAAGTATCGCGGCTGGGAAGGGCCGTGCGTGCGCAACAACTCCACCTCCTGCCTGCTCGACCGTGTCGCCGCCGGGCTGGGACAGAAGTGCTACGAGGTTCCTGTCGGGTTCAAGTGGGTTTCCGCGAAAATGAGTGAGACCGGCGCAATCATCGGCGGCGAGTCGTCCGGCGGCATGGCCGTGCGCGGCCATATCTCCGGCAAGGACGGGATTTATGCCGCGGCGCTGCTCGTGGAAATGCTCGCCGTTACAGGCAAATCCGTCTCCGAGCTCTTTGCCGAGATCACCGGGCAGTACGGCAACCCCCGCTGGGCCGAGGCGGACTTCCGCATGACGCCGGAGCGCAAGGCCGAACTGCAGAAGCTCCTCTTCATCGAAAAAAAGACGCCGGAATTTGGTGCGGCTATCGACCATGTCAGTCTCGCGGACGGCTGCAAGGTGTACTTTGCGGACGGCAGCTGGGTCATCTGCCGCTTCTCCGGCACGGAGCCGCTGCTTCGCATGGCCGCGGAAGCCGATGAGCAGGCGGCTGCGGACGGATACATCAAAGCCTTCCGCGAAATGCTCGATCTCTGAAAATCACATCGCGCTTTTCCATACAGACGCAGATGGGTCAGCGCGTGACACTTTTGCTGTTCTCCGCCCTGCCGCTGTCGGTATTCCCGTTCGTTTGAGCATAGCATATTCCTATATAGTAAAGTCTGCGCAGAGACACATCTCTCTGCGCAGACTTTAATTTTATGTTAATATAATTATGTTAATCAGATTATGTTAATTAAAGGATAAATCCTCCGTCCACGGTGAGAACCTGACCGGTGACAAAGCTCGCATCGTCGCTTGCGAGATAGGATACCGCGGCGGCGATGTCCTCCGGTCGGCCGAGACGGCGCAGCGGCGTTTCCTCGGCGAGCTGCGGCAGCACCTCGCTCGGCAGCGCATCGAGCATATCGGTTTTTATTACGCCCGGCGCAACGCAGTTGACGCGGATGTGTGTCGGTGCGAGCTCGGCGGCCAGCGAGCGCGTGAGCGCGATGAGCGCGGCTTTTGTGGCGGAGTACGTCACCTCGCAGCTCGCGCCGCGCAGCCCCCACATGGACGATACGTTTACGATGCAGCCCGCGTGCTCGCGGAGCATCGGCGGCAGTACGGATTGGATGGTGTGGAACGCGCCGTCGATATTCACGCCGAAATAACGCCGCCACATCTCCTCCGTCACGTCCTGAAAGAGCGCCTGTCCCGCAACGCCGGCGTTGTTGACGAGAAGGCTCACGCTGCCGAACATATCCTCCACGCGGTGTACCATATCCTCCACCTGCGCGCGGTCGGCGACATCCGCCCGAAACGCCGCGGCGCGAAGCCCCGCGGCGGTGAGCTCTGCTACGAGCGAGTCGGCACAATCCTGCCGGACATGATAGTTTACGGCAACGGTATAACCCTCGTGGGCAAGACGGCGCGCCGTCGCGCGGCCAATGCCGCGGCTCGCGCCGGTAACAAGTGCGATCTTTTCCATTTCGTTTCCTCCCGGTGATATGCGTTTATTGTACCGCAGACGCAAACAGAATACAAGTCACCGCTCGATTTCCGCCTCGTATTCCCCGGTCTCCGACTCGCCGAACTCTCGCGCCGTTTCCGCAACGACGGCCTCATACCCTGTGAGCGCGGCGAACGAGGAAAACTGCGCCGCCCGGTCGCGCCGCGGCATGGGCGGATGTACGTCGGAAACGTGATGCGGCAGCGTGATGATATCGTCGTAGTCGCGGCATTCCTCGCGCTTCATGCCCGGTGACCTCCAATCTGTTTGTTGCGCTCTCTCGTCGTCGCGCCCTCTTCGAGATTCATGCCCTTCAAAATGGCGTTGTTGCCGTAGCGCTGCTGGATGGAAAGAATGGCCTCCTGCCGCCGCCGTTCGCGCTCACGTGCCTTTTGATCGGCACCGGGCGCGTTCGCTTGCTCCTCCGCGGCGGAAAAGAGATCCATCTGCTCGCCGCTCGCGGCGGCGCGGGGGACTTTGTCCTCCGGCAGAACGCGGTTTGCCGCGACCGTCACGCGGCGCACGAGAAGGTTTTTGTCCGTAATGCGGTCATAGAGCGCCATGACCGCGTCCGTGATCTCGCGCGTTGAGGACGAATACCCCGTAAGATTGGCCGTGCCGTGGCCGTGCTTCGGCACGCGGCGGCCGTAGCGGTCGGTACGCGTTTCTCCCGTATACTCCGCGGCGCGGGCGGGGTCGGCCAGATTTTCGATGTCGTATCCGATCGTGAGCGTGAGCTGATCGGTACACAGGCGCTTTTTCACAAGATCGAGCACGAGAAGATCCGTCATTTCCCGCACGATGAGCTTTGCCTTGCGCCAGTCGTACGGCTCCTGAAGCACCTGGCCGGAGCTGATGCTGTTGGAGTCCGGCCGATAGGCGTGGATGTCCGCAATCGTACACGGCTCCCAGCCCCAGGCGTGGTCAATGAGCAGCTCCGCCTGAACGCCGAACGTTTTATACAGCAGCTCTTCGTTATAGAAATCCCCGCTTTTCCCGAGCGAGCAGCGGGCGATATCGCCCATCGTATGCAGCCCCAGCGCTTCCAGCCGCCGCGCCGTTCCCGCGCCGACGCGCCAGAAATCTGTGAGAGGCCGGTGGCCCCAGAGCTTGCGGCGGTAACTCATCTCGTCCAGCTCGGCAATACGCACGCCGTCACCGTCCGGCGGAATGTGCTTGGCTTCAATGTCCATCGCAATCTTGCAGAGATAGAGATTCGTCCCAATGCCCGCCGTGGCGGTGATGCCGGTCGTGTGCAGCACCTCGCGCAAGATCTTCCGGCATAGGTCGTGCGCCGACATACGGTACGTCGGCAGATAGTCGGTCACATCCATGAACACCTCGTCGATGGAGTAAACATGGATGTCCTCGGGCGCTGCGTAGTGCAGATAAATATTGTAAATGCCTGCGCTGTAGCGCATATAGTGCGCCATGCGCGGCGGTGCGACAATATAGTCGAGCTCCAGCGCGGGGTTTGCCGCAAGCTCCGGCGCGCTGCACGACTTTCCGGTGAACGCATGACCGGGTGCAGCGGCGCGGCGCGCGGCATTGATCTTCCGCACTGCCTCCACAACCTCGAAGAGGCGGGCGCGGCCCGGAATGCCGTAGGCCTTGAGCGCCGGAGACACTGCAAGACAGATTGTCTTTTCGGTGCGGGCCGGGTCCGCCACGACGAGATTCGCCGTCATCGGGTCAAGACCCCGCTCCATGCATTCCACCGAGGCATAGAACGACTTGAGATCGATGGCAAGATATGTCCGCTCTCCCATGGTGCACCTCCTTCCCGGTTAATTCATCTCTATTATATTAGCTTATTAAGCGAATTTCAAGCCCTTTTCGCAGACAAAGCCCCGGTATGGTTTGGCATCATACCGGAGCTTCGCTGTCCCGGGGACACAGGAGGATCAGAAGAAGAAAAAGAAGAAAAAGATCCAATAAAAGCAAGGGAGACTATTGGGCGCAGCGGAGGATAAGCGCGAGAAAGCTCACCGGCACGGGAGAGAAAACGGAAAAAGCCGCTCACCAATAGGAAAAGCCGCCTCTCGGCGGCCTTTCTCCGGATTTTGATTTTACGGGTGCAGCGTGCTTCCGTAATAAAAACCGGCGGTTTTTGCGGGAAAAGCTCAAAGGAGCCCGAGCAGGAGCTCCGCAGCGAACGCCACGCCGCAGCACGAAGCCGCCACCGTGATGAGTCCCCCGCCGCGCCAGGCAATGATGATCCCGGCCACGAGCGCCGCGGCGCCGGCGATGGGCTGCTCCGTCGCCTGCACAATGGCGGGAAATGTCATCACGGCAAGGGTCACATACGGCACGTAGTAGAGGAACGAGCGGAGAAACCGGCTGCGGATGGGCTTTCGGATGAGCGTGAGCGGCAGGACACGAACAAGATACGTCACGACCGCCGCCGTCAGGATGGAGAGGAGCGTTTTTGTCATGCCGCCGCCTCCTCTTCCACCGGGCGCGGGAACAAAATGGCCGCAAGCGCCGAAATGACGACCGTGAGGATGATCGTCCGGTTGCCGGAGGAAAGAGAGCGCAGCACCGGCAGAAACGCCAACGCCGCGCTCGCGGCAAATGCCGAGAGGACGCAGCCGAGCACTACGCGGTTCTCCTTTGCCGGGGGGACGATGATGGCGAGGAACATGCCATAGAGCGCAACGCTCAGCGCGCTCACAATGCGCGCCGGGAGCAGATTGCCCATAAAAATGCCGAGCGCCGTACCCGCCGCCCACAGCGGGATGGAGGCGGTCATCGCGCCGTAGAAATACCGCGGTTCGACGCAGCCCGGCCGGGCGATCGTAATGCCGAAAAGCTCGTCGGTCACGTCAAAACCGATGAAAAAGCGGTGGTAAAACGGCATATCGGGGCTCATGCGCTGGCTGAGCGCGCAGCTCATGAGAAGATAACGGGCGTTGATGATGAGCGTTGCGAGCGCGATCTCCACGCAGGCAGCCCCGCTGCCGATGAGCGTGAAGAGCGCGTACTCGCCCGCCGAGGCATTGCAGAGAAGGCTCGAGAGCAGTCCCTGCGCTACGGTGAGCCCGGCGTTGCGCGCGGCAATGCCGAGAGAAAACGAGACGGCAAAATAGCCGAGACCGATGGGAAAGCCGTCGCGCAGGCCTTCAAAATAGACGCTGCGGCGGCTGTTGGAATGCGTTTGATTCATGGCGGCTTCTTTCTTACTTATAACATAATAGGGGGTACGTTGAGAACTTGTACCACATTTTCCCCGCTCTGGCAAGAGCTTTTCGGATAGAAACGAAGAAAACCTCGTCTTGCTTTCTCCCGTCCTTGCCCTGTCGGTACCGGCAGAAGAAGCGGGAACATCAAGCAAAAGGGCGCCGCAATGTATTATATTTGTCAAGTCCTTTCTTCACCTTGACAAAGTGTGTATAATGATTTCGTAAAGAAAAAACAGGAGTGAGGTCCTTGAACAAGCCCCAGCAAAAGAGCGAGCGCACGCTCGGCGTTATATGCATTTTATGCTCGGCATTCTGTTTCTCGCTGATGTCGGTTTTTGTCCGGCTCGCCGGAGACGTTCCCGTAATGCAGAAGATTTTCTTCCGCAATCTGGTGGCGGCGCTTGCCGCCTTTGCCATTCTCGCGCGCGAGAGAAAAGGCTTTCGCATTCACAAGGGCTGTCTCGGCGGGCATCTCTTGCGCAGCGTCACCGGTATGATCGGTATGGTGGCAAACTTTTGGGCTATTGACCATATCGGTATTGCCGACGCCAATATGCTCAACAAGCTCTCGCCGTTCTTTGCCATTATCTTTTCCATATTCATCCTGCGTGAGTTCCCGAAGAAGGCGGACATTCTCAGCGTTCTGGCGGCGTTTATCGGCGCGGTATTCGTCGTCCGTCCCACGGCGGGCATTGCGAGCCTTCCGGCGCTTGTCGGCGTGCTGGGCGGTCTCGGCGCCGGCGCGGCGTATACGTTCGTGCGCCATCTCAGTCAGAAGGGCGAGCGCGGGCCGGAGATCGTGATGTTCTTTTCCGCGTTCACCTGCGTCTGCTCCATCCCGTTCTTCGCTTTCCGCTTCCAGCCGATGAGCGCCCGGCAATGGATCTTCCTGCTGCTTGCCGGCTGCGCCGCGGCCGGAGGACAGCTTTCCGTCACCGCCGCCTACCGCCACGCTCCGGCGAAGGAAATTTCGGTGTTCGACTACTCGCAGATCGTCTATGCCGCGCTCTGGGGCTTCTTCCTCTTTGGCGAGCTTCCGGACGCGCTGAGCATCCTTGGCTACCTTATCATCATCGGCGCGGCGGTATTCCGCTGCATCTTCAATCTGCGCGCCGACAAAAAGGCCGCCGCGGAAAAGAGCTGATTTCCGGAGAGCGTACTGCACAGATACGCTCTCCTGTTTTACGAAATATTTTTATCGTTTTTCGATAATTTTATATTGACTTTCGGGTTTCTGTATGGTATTCTCCGGACATGGAGGCGATAACATGAAACAAAAACTTACCTCACCGGGCGTCGCCCAATTCACTAAAGCCCTTCTGGACGTTCTCTTTTACGCCGGGATCGCCGTGACGGCGTCTCTGCCGTGGACAATGCGCTGGGCCGCGCGCTTTTATCCCTCGTTCGCAGCGCGGCTCGCGCTGCACACGGTGCTCTTCCTGCTCGCCGGGGTGTGCGCCGTGCTGATCCTTTTCGAGCTGCGGCGGATGCTCAAAACCGTCGTCTCCGACGATTGCTTCGTGCGGCAGAACGTTTCGAGCCTGTGCCGCATGGCGTACTACGCTTTTGCGATCGCAGCGCTCATGGCGGTGCGGCTCGTTGTGTTCTTTACGCCGGGAATGCTCGCCATCGCGTGCGTATTTTTGCTGGCCGGGCTTTTCTCGCTCGTGCTCGCACAGGTGTTCGACCGCGCCGTAAGCTATAAGCAGGACAACGATCTCACGATCTGAGGTGACGGTATGATCGTAGTGAATCTCGATGTAATGATGGCCAAACGGAAAATCGGGCTTGGTGAGCTGGCCGAAAAGGTTGACATAACAATGGCAAATCTCTCTGTTTTGAAAAACAACAAGGCCCGCGCCGTGCGTTTTTCCACGCTGGACGCACTTTGCCGGGCGCTGGACTGCCAGCCGGGCGACATTCTTGCCTGGGAACCGGATAAGGAGGAAAACGATGGATTCTAATTCGGAATCGGTATGGTACGGCGCGCCGCCCGCGCCGGAGAGCATGGGCGCGCCGGAGACGCCGCACGAAAACGAACGTTATTTCCGGCTGCGAACGGACGCCCGGTATTTCCTGCTGCTCTCGCTCGCGCTGGGCGCGGTATTTGCGCTTTTCTTTGTAAATGCCTATGCGCTCGGGCTCAACGCGGCGGTACTCGCCGCGGCGATGGCGGCCGCAACGCTTTTCGCGCTCGGGAAGCTCGGCTTGCGGGAGGGAAAGCGCGACTTTTTCTGGTCGGCTTCCCTCGTTCTGCTCGGTCTGTCGGTCGCATGGACAGCAAATCCCATGACGCAGAATGTGAGCTTTCTCGGACTTTTTCTCGCCGAGCTGCTCTGGCTGATGAATGCTTTTGCGGATATCCTCTCGTGGCGGTTCGGGCGCGTCGTTTCCGGCGGCTTCCGGCTCGTCGGACGGATTATCACGCACCTGCCGGTGCCGTTCCGTCATCTGGCTGCGCTACGCCGCGGGGGCAGGAAAAATGCGCAGAGCGTCCTCCTCGGCATTCTCATCGCAGTACCGCTTCTGTGGATCGTTGTATCGCTGCTCGCGAGCGCTGACGCAGCGTTCGGCGCGCTTACGGAGCGCATATTCGGCGGCTGGAGCGTTTCCAAAACCGTCCGGACGGTGATCCGTGCGGTTTTCTACACGCTGATCCCCGCCGCGGTTTTTTATGCCGCTCTCGCCGCGCAGACGGAGCGCAGCGAATTCCCGGCAAAGGAAACGCGCCGCGCAGGTGCTCTCATTGCGATAACGTTCACCGGCGCGCTGGCGGTTATTTACGCGGTGTTCTGCGGCATTCAGATCGCGGTGCTCTTCGCCGGGGACGTTTCGGCGCTGCCGGAGGGCATGACGTATGCCGAGTATGCCCGCGAGGGCTTTTTCCAGCTGCTGCTTGTGAGCGGCATCAATGTGGCGGTCATCATCACGGCGCAGCGCCGGTTTGTATCGACCCGGGCGCTGCGGGCGCTGCTCGTATTTCTCACGGTATGCACCTATCTCACGGAGGCGTCAAGCGCGATGCGCATGCTGCTCTATGTGAACGCCTACGGACTCACCTATCTCCGGCTTCTGGTGCTGTGGTTCCTCGCGCTGCTCGCGCTGATTCTCGGCGCGGCGGCATATACGGTGTTCCACGAGGATTTCCGGCTGTTCCGCTTTACGCTCGCCGTGTGTATGGCGTTCTGGCTCGTGTTCGCCTTCGCACGGCCGGACGCGATCGCGGCACGGTATAACCTTGCAAAGCACGGGCTGGACGATACGACGGAGGCGGAGATCTCCCACGAGTGCTCCAGCGACGCGATCGGCGCGCTGCGCCCCTATTTTGCGGATATCGCCGGGCGCGGTGAGGATTCGACGATGTATCTCCAGCTCACAATCTCCGTGATCCGGGACTGTTCCGAGCGCGGCGTGCGCAGCTTCAATTTCTCCGCATGGGAAGCCATGCGAACGGCGGAGGATTTTATCGATGCATACACCTGAGGGCATTCTCATGCGCCCTGTGGCGCACATCCGCTCGGATTTCCCAACGAAGTTCGGCATTCCCAAGCAGAGCGGACTTTCCAAGGCGCTCGAGGCGCGGGTGGTGTTCTGCCCGGAATACCGCAGCGCAGACGCCGTGCGCGGGCTGGAGGAGTTTTCCCACATCTGGCTTCTATGGCAGTTTTCCGCCGCGGTACGCGAGGGTGAAACGTTCTCCCCAACCGTGCGCCCGCCGCGGCTCGGCGGAAACAAGCGCGTCGGCGTGTTTGCGAGCCGCAGCCCTTTCCGCCCGAACCACATCGGTCTCTCGTGCGTGAAACTCGAGCGCATCGAATATACGGGCGAAGGACCGGTGCTGATCGTGCGCGGCGCCGATCTCATGGACGGCACGCCCATTCTTGACGTGAAGCCCTATCTCCCCTACGCCGACAGCCGTCCGGACGCGACCGGCGGATTCACCGACGCCGTTTCCGCACGGGTCCTCCGCGCGGAAATCCCGGAGGAGCTGCTGCGGCACGTGCCGGAGGAGAAGCGCGAACCGCTGCGGGAGGTTTTGGAGCAGGACCCGCGCCCGTCGTATCAGGACGATCCGGAGCGGATTTACGGCTTCGGCTTTGCCGGAATGGAGGTGCGCTTCCGCGCGTCAAACGGTGTGCTCACCGTTCTGGATATTCGGAAGGACAACTGAATCTTGCCGCGGACGGAGGAATATCTCCGCCCGCGGTTTTATATTTTAGTTTACCGTAATAAATTATTGTAAACTTAAATGATACTTGCACGGCTGCGGTTTCTTGGGTATAATAAAACCAGTTTTTTATACAGAAGGAGAAGCCTATGGCCGCAGACGGAAAAAGAAAAACGACCGGTGCGCTTGGCATCGTTCTGGCGCTGGCGCTGACGGTCGTTATTGCCGGGGGCGTTGTGTACGGCGCGTATGCCGCCGCGTCCGCGCAGCCCGGCCCTGCCGGAGAGACCGCCGCTGCCGCGGCGCAAGATACGACGCTCTCCGTTTTCGCCGCGCCCGCCGTGCAGACCGGCGAAGCCCCCTCCCCCGCGCCCATTCCGTCGGAGGACGCCGCGGAGAACGGGTATAACTATAAGGAAGTTCTCTATGATGAGGACGGGCTGCTCGTAGCGCGCATCGTCGGCAAGCGCTGGAGCGGCTACATCGCCGTGATCGACGATCCGATGCGTGTGCAGGTCTCCGTCTGCCCGGTGTTCAGTCCGGATATGCGCGGCTACTCCGTGGCGGAGCACGCGGAAAACTCCGGCGCGGTGCTCGCCATCAACGGCGGCGGCTTTGAAGACCCCGGCGGTGCCGGCAAGGGCGCCATGCCCATCGGCAACGTGGTGGCCAACGGCGAGCTTCTCTGGGGCGGCTATTCCTCCACTGTCGGCATGGACGGCTCCGGCCAGCTCCATGTGGGAGAGTTTTACGGCGGCCAATGCGTGGAGATGGGACTGCAGTGGGCCTTATCTTACGGTCCGACGCTTGTAGAAAACGGCGAGATCCGCCCGGGGCTGGACGCGCTCTATGTGGAGCCGCGCACCGCCGTCGGGCAGCGCGCGGACGGCGCGGTGATCTTTGTTGTATTGCAGGGACGCCAGCCCGCGGTGCTCGGCGTTTCGCGCCAGCAGCTCGCCGAGATCATGGTGGAATACGGCGCGGTGAACGCCGGAAATCTGGACGGCGGCGCTTCGAGCGATATGTATTTTCGGGGCGAGTATGTGAATGTGTGCAACACGTCCGGCGGGCCGCGGGGCATCCCCACGGCAGTCGTCGTGATGCCGGCACAGTAAGGAGGACAGAATATGAAACGCTCAACGCTTCTTCTGATCTGCCTTCTTGTGTTCCTGGCACTGGTCGGCGGCGCAGCCGCATGGATGTACTTCTCCCCTGCCGGCGCGCTCGCGCCGGTCTCGGCGGAGGACGCCGTGCAGGAACTTCTCGACACCACCGATACAGCCGCATGGCGGAGCACCTATATATCCCTCTGCGCGCCGGAGACGAGCGCTTTTGAAAGCGCCGAAACCGTCGCCGGAGATCTCTTCGACACCGCCGTGCAGGGACAGCGCTTTTCCTTCCGGCTGGACAGCGGGAACGCTTCGCGCGGCGCGCCGGTCTATATCCTCTCCGCCGGAGAAAATGATCTCCTGCGTCTGAACGCACGCTACGACAAAGCCGGCCGCGCGTGGAAAGTTGAACCCGCGCCGCTCAACGCGCTGCACGCCGAGGTGCGCACGCTCACCGTCACTGTGCCGGAAGGCACGGCTGTCTTCGTCAACGGCATCGCTCTCGGCGAGGAATATATCACGGACAGCCGTGTCCCCTACACCGGCATATCGGAGCTCGAAACGCAGTTCGATGTATGCCCCTACCGCGTGACCTACACCGTACCGGGCATTTATGCGGCAGTACATGTGGATGTCTCGCGCGAGGAGGGCGTTCTGCTCCTCTACTCGGACGGCACGCGCTTTGACTACACCGTTCCGGACGCCGGTACGCATGCCTTTCGCGTGACCGCGCCGCAGGAGGCGCTCGTCACGGCGGGCGGCGCGCCGCTCACCGACGCGCAGGCGGTCTCCTTTGCCCCGCTCTCCACACATGTGGACATTCCGGACGAGCTTGCGGGCGCGCTGCCGGTCTACACGGTGTACGCCGCCGGAGGGCTTTACAGTGACCCGGCCTTCACCGCCACGCTGCCGAACGGCACGGTGCTCGAACCGACAACCGGCGCCGACGGCTTCCCGACTTTTGAAATGCCCGGAAATGAAGCGCTCTGGAGCGAGTGCCACGAGCGTGTGGAGAACTACATGCGCGAGATCGCCGGATACGGCGCGGGCAACACCGCGGTGAATTATCCTGCCGGATATGTCGTACCGGGCACGCCGCTGCTGCTTTACTTCCAGTATGCGCTCGACACGCTGCACTGGACGCGCGGCTTCACGGTCACATTCAACGAGGTCAAAACGTGGGGCTATATCCCGCTCGGCGAGGATGCCTTCCTCTGTCAGGGCATGGCCAACTTCACCACGACCACGCGCAACGAGACGCGCGAGAACATTGTGGAATATGAAATGCTCTGGGTTCGCCGCAACGGTACCTGGTACGTCCAGGATATGAGCTTTCTGTAACAGCGCAAACAGACCGCCCCCGCTGCCGGTTTTCCGGTGAGCGGGGGCGGTCGCATTTACCTACCGTCGGCGGAGCGCTGTCATCTTTTCTTTAAGATCGTCCGGCAGCGCCGCGGTAAGCTCCATTCTCTCCCCGGTAACGGGGTGACGAAGCGAAAGGTACGCCGAGTGAAGAGCCGGGCGGCGAAGCATATCGTCCGGCGAGCCGTAGAGAGCGTCGCCAAAGAGCGGGTGGCCGATGGCCGCCATGTGTACGCGGATCTGGTGCGTGCGCCCCGTGAGCGGGCGGACGCGCAGCAGCACGCCCGCGGGAAAGCGCTCCAGAACCGTATACTCCGTGCGCGACGGCTGCCCGTCCGGTGTGACGGCGCGCTTCGTCGGCGAGGCTTCGTCCCGCCCGATGGGAAGATCGACCGTGCCGGAATCGTCCGGAAATGCGCCGCGCGCGAGAGCAAGATATTCCCGCCGGAAGGCGTCCGTGTGGAGCATCCGGCGCAGAAGATCGTGGACATACGCGCTTTTTGCGATGACCATAAGCCCCGAGGTGCCGCGGTCGAGCCGGCTCACGGGGTGGAACGCCGTCTCCCGGCCCCAGAGCGCGGCAAGCGCATTCGCCACGGTGCAGCCCTGCCCGCCGGTTGAGCCGTGCACCGCCATATCCGGACTTTTATTGAGCACGGCGATGTCCTCGTCCTCATAGACGAAGGTAAGCGGCGCGGCGATGGGCAGCGCCTCATTGACCGCACCCACGTCGCCGATCTCGACGCAAAGCACGTCGCCGGTATGGAGGCGCGCGGTCGTAAAGACGCGTTCGCCGTTTCGCATGAGTCCCGTTTCGCGCAGCTTGACCCGGGCGATCAGCCCCTCGGCCATATGCAGCCGGGCGCGGAGCAGGTGCTTTACCGTGCTGCCGTCCCACGCTTCGTCCACCGTGAGCGTCAATGTGCGCATACGCCGATTTCCTCCGTTCCGCCGTCAAGTTTCCGTTCCCTTTTCGCTCGGGATATGATATGATGAATACAGTTCACCGCTTCTCCGCCGAATGCTCTGACGGGAAGGATGTTTTATATGATCTATCTGCGCTGCGCATTTATCATAGCATACTTGACGGTTCTTTGTCTTTATTTCTTTTCGGAGACGAGCGGCAATTTCAAGCGCCGCGCCGTGAATAAAATTGCGCTCGCCGTGCTGTTTGAAGCCTATGCCGTGGGCGCGTACCTGCTGCACTCGCCGCTGTTCAGCATGCGGATGATCCTGCCGATCGGACTCTTTTTTGCGTTCCTCGGCGACATTTTCCTTTTATGGAATTTCGTCCGAGGAGGGATTTGCTTCAGCATCGGGAATTTCTGTCTGCTGTTCTATGAGATCATGCTCATGCGGTATCTGAACGTTTCGCCGCGCATTCTCCTTCCGGCGGTCGTCGTCTTTCTCCTCTTCTGGGGAACGACGATGCTTTTGTATCAGAAGGAATTCATCGATTTCAGCAGCGTGCGCATTTTCCCGGCGTATCTTTTCAGCGTTTCGGTGCATGGCTCTCTCGGCGCGGTGCTTGCCGCCGTATGTCCGAGCCCCGGCGTCAAGCTCTTCGGCGCGGGCGTTTTTCTGATGATGATCTCCGATTACATTCTCTCCGTACACAAATTCAAGCACGGCGCAAACTGGATATTGCGCTGCAACAGCGCGAGCTACTTTGTCGGCACGCTGCTCGCGGCGCTGAGTTTGTCGCTGCCGATCTGAGGAGGCGGTTATATGGCCGAGCGCGGCCGCTTCGCCCCGACGCCGAGCGGGCGGATGCATCTCGGCAACGTGTTCTCCGCGCTGCTCGCGTGGCTTTCTGTCCGCGCCGCGCACGGCGAGCTCGTGCTGCGCATTGAGGATCTGGATACGCTCCGGTGCAGTGCGGAAAACGCCGAAATACTAAAAGACGATCTCCGCTGGCTCGGCCTTGCATGGGATCGCGAGCAGCCGGATCAGAGCACGCGCAGTGAATACTATGAGGGCATTCTCGACCGGCTTCGCAGCGAGGGCTTTGTCTATCCCTGCTGGTGCACGCGCGGCGATCTTAAAAACGCCGCGAACGCGCCCCACGCCTCCGACGGCCACCCGATCTACCCCGGCACCTGCCGCGGTCTGACACAGGAAGAACGCGCAGCGAAAGCCAAAGAGCGCGCCCCGCTCTGGCGGCTTCGCGTGCCGGACGGGGACATTTCCTTTATCGACGGTCATTACGGCCCATACGCCGAAAATCTCGCGCGCGAGTGCGGGGACTTCATTCTCCGGCGTGCGGACGGCGTTTTCGCCTATCAGCTCGCCGTCGTGGCGGACGATATCGACGCCGGTGTAACGCAGGTCGTGCGCGGGCGCGATCTTCTCTCTTCCACGCCGCGGCAGCTGTATCTCTACCGTCTGCTCAACGCCGCACCGCCGGAATACTATCACGTTCCCCTGCTCACCGCACCGGACGGACGGCGGCTCTCCAAGCGCGACCGTGATCTTGACCTTGGTATTCTGCGCAAAGCATATACCGCGCCGGAGCTTCTCGGTGCGCTCGCCCACGCCGCGGGACTGCTGGAAAAGAGGGAGCCCGTCTCCGCCGAAGAGCTCATCCCGCTCTTCGACTGGGCAAAGATCCCCAAAGACGATATTGCCATCGATGTATAAAACCCTCGCGCCGGAACATTCGGCGCGAGGGTTTTAGCGTGTCAAAAAGGGATTTTTGACACGCTCTCTTACGCTCGCACGTTTGCGAGGCTTTTTTGATGGTCTGAGAAAACCCAAAATTAAGGCTCATCAGCGGATCTCTTTGATGATCTCCGTCACCAGCACTGCCGCGATCTCCGACGCTCTGGCGCAGTTGGCATGAAAGGTCTCGTTCCCGCTGTGCTCAGCCGTGTCGGTGATGCAGCGGATAGAAAGGAACGGGATACCGTTCACATAGCAGACATGGGCTATGCCCGCCGTTTCCATATCAACCGACAGCGGTGAATACTTTTCGAGGATTCTCCCTCGCCCCTCGTCGGTGATAAATGCCTCGCCCGTTACCATGCGCCCGAAATATACATTCCGAAGTCCCAGCTTTTTTACGGCATCCCGGGAAAGGCTTAAAAGCCGCGGGGAGCTTTCAAGAAACACGGTTTTCATTCGCGGATGGTATTCGGTGAGGATATTCTCGGCCACGTCGTGATAGCAGCACTCCGTCGCTACGACGGTATCATATATCCGGAGCCTTGCGTCCATTCCTCCGGCGGTGCCGGAATTGATGATGGCCGTTACGCTGAAACCGTCGATCAGAATCTGCGCGGCGACCGCCGCATTGACTTTGCAGACCCCGGAAACCACGGCCGCGACCTCCGTGCCGTGGATTTTCCCCTCGTAAAACTGCAGCATCGCCTTTTCCGATGTTTTGATGCCCTCGATCTGCGGAAGAAATGGGGCAAGTTCCTTTTCCGCGGCACATATGATCCCGATTTTCATGGACAAATCTCCGTAAACTTGATGTAAGGGTTCAAAAATCGCGCCGGAATTTCTCCCGGCGCGATTTTCTTATTTCAGGTTTTCCACTTTTTGCAGCGGTTGGCACGGCGGCGGCGGTCTCTCACGCCGCGGGCAGTAAGGTATACCGCGGCGAGCAGCACCGTTACGCTGATGCCGATGATGGGCGTATAATCCGTTTCGCCCTCGGTCTTGACCTCAAGCCAGAGCGAATCCATGAGATGCGTCGTCTCCTGGTCAAGATAGAGGAACGCTTCGCCGCGGCTGAGCGTTTCCTCGCTCGGGTAGGCGATGTCGGACGCCGCCGTCTCCGGATCCATATACTCCTTGGCCGCCGATTCCGGCGTGGAGTACCCGAGATAGTCGAGATTTTCGCCGTTTACTTCCGGCGAGCATAGGAAGTTGATGTACGCCTCCGCGCCTTCCTTATTTGTCGCGCATGCGGGAATGCACAGCGCGTCGATGAAGAAGTTGAAGCCCTCCTCCGGGAAGCAGAAGCGAAGATCCTCGTTTTCCTCGGCCATCATAAGATAGTCGCCGGCGTAGTACGGCGCGATCCACGCCTCGCCGCGCTCCATCTTGTCATAGATCTGATCCATGACATACGCCTGTACGAGCGGCTTCTGCTCGATGAGCTTGTAGGCCGCGGCGCGCAGCTCGTCCTCGTCGCGCGTGTTGAGCGAATACCCGAGCATGGATTCCGCGATCGCGAAGGCGTCGCGCGGGTTATCGAACATCAAAATTTTTCCGGCGTATTTGCTGTTCCAGAGAAGATCCCAGCTGCCGACGTCCTCTTCGTCCACATAGGCGCTGTTGTAGATGATGCCGACCGTGCCCCAGGTGTAGGGGACGGAGTAGAGGTTGTCGGGGTCGTAGGCGGTATTCTTATACGCCTCGTCTATGTACCGGTAGTTCGGAATGTTGTCATAGTTCAGCGGCAGGAGCAGCCCCTCGTCGATCAGCCGGCCGATCATATAGTCGGACGGAATGATGACGTCATACGAAGAGCCGCCGGTCTTGAGCTTGGTATACATCGTCTCGTTCGAGTCGAACGTCATGTAATTCACATGAATGCCCGTCGCCTCCTCGAAGGCGGCATTGATATCGATGTAGCCGTCCGAGCCGTCGGAAATATACTGGCCCCAGTTGTAGACGTTGATCGTGCCGGAAGCGGCGTGCGCCTCAGGTGCGGGGATCAGCGCGGCGCACAGCAGCAGTGCAAGCACGAGAGAGATCACACGCTTTTTCATGCGCTCGCCCCCTTCTTCCCGAACACACCGCGCGCCTGACGGCGGCGGCGCTCGTCGCCCGCCTGCACAAGATTCATCACGACCATCACAAGGAGGATCGCAAGGAAGAGCAGCGTGAACAGCGCGTAGATCTTCGGCTGGAGCGGCTTTTTCGTATAGTTGTAGATCTCGACCGGCAGCGTGACAAAGCCGGGGCCGTAGACAAAATACGAGATGACAAAGTCGTCCAGACTCATGGTGAACGCCATGAGCGCGCCGGAGAGAATGCCCGGCATGATCTCATGGATGATGACCTTGAAGAACGCCTGCACGGGCGTGCAGCCGAGATCGAGCGCGGCGTCGAGCAGGTTCGGGTCAAGCTGGCCAAGCTTCGGCATCACGGACAGGATGACGTACGGCAGGTTGAACGTGATGTGCGCAATGAGGAGCGTCGAAAAGCCCAGCACATTGTTGAGCTTCATCATCTGCCCGGCAAACGCAAAGAGAAGCGCGAGCGAAACGCCCGTGACGATCTCGGGGTTCGTAAGCGGGATGTTCGTCACGGCCATGGTAACGCGGCGCATCCGGCCGGACATGGCGCGGATGCCAATGGCCGCCATGGTGCCCAGCACCGTTGCCACGAGCGAGGCGATCACCGCGATAATGACGGAATTGGCAAGCAGCGGCAGCAGCACGTCGTCGCGGAAGAGCGCTCCGTACTGCGCGAATGTGAAGCCCTTCCACACGGCGATATCCGTCCCGGCGTTGAACGACGCCACGGCCAGAACGATCATGGGGATATAGAGGAACAAAAACACGAGCACGGTGAAAACGCGGTTGAAGGTCTTCATATCGTTGCGACCTCCTCCCCGTCCGAGAAGCGGTTCATAACCGCGACGCACACAAGCACCATCACCATCAGAACGAGCGAGAGCGCAGCGCCGAGGTTCGGGTTGTAGGCGGCCTTGAACTGGCTTTCGATCACGTCGCCGATGAGCGTCGTACCGGCGGAGCCCATTTTCTGCGAGATATAGAACGTGGACACGGCGGGGACAAACACCATCGTGAAGCCGGAGATGATCCCCGGCACGCTCAGCGGGAGCGTCACCTGCGTGAACACCTGCGCCGGGGTGCAGCCAAGGTCCTCGGCGGCCTCGGTAAGGCGCGGATCGAGCTTTACGAGCACCGAATAGAGCGGCATGATCATGTACGGCAGATAGTTATACACCATGCCGAGCACGACCGCGCCGTCCGTGCGGATGAGCGGTAGCGGCTGAAGGCCAAGACTCGAAATGAGGCCGTTGATGATGCCGGTATCGTCGAGCAGCGCCACCCACGCGAGCGTGCGCAGAAGAAAGCTCATGCACATCGGCAGCATAACGAGCATATAGAGAAAGCGCTGCCGCTCCGGTGCGGCGGACGCCAGACAGTACGCCACCGGATAGCCGATCACAAGGCAGATGAGCGACGAGAGGATCGCCAGCCATATGCTCTTGAGGAAAATGGGGAGATATGTCCCCATGCGGGAAATGTTATCGAAGGTAAAAGCGCCGGTGATGGAGTCGGTGAACGAAAACCAGATCACGATGCCGAGCGGGACGACCGTGAAGATCGCCATCCACACGAGATACGGCGCCGCGAGCGCTTTATTCTTCATTGGCGGATTCCTCCCGGCTCTCCGAGGATTCCTCCTCCGCCTCCGGATCGTATTCCGCGTCGGACAGCTCGTCGTACTCCTCCGAGAAGGAGCTGTAGTCGCCGTAGAGACCGGAATACTTGCTCTTGCGCATGATGTGGAAGCCGTCCGGCACAATGCGGATGCCGATGCGCTGACCGACCTCCGGGCTGTCGGTCGTCTGGATGAGCCACTTGAAGCCCTTGAAGTCCACGATGACGTCGTACTGCATGCCCTTGAAGGTAATGCTCGTCACGGTGCCGGTCAGCATGCCCTCCCCGACAGGAACAATGTCGATGTCCTCCGGGCGGACGACAACGTCTACCGGCTCGTCCTTTGCAAAGCCCTTGTCCATGCACTGGAAGCGGCGGCCAAACGTTTCGACCACATAGTCCTCACGCATGATGCCGTCGAGAATGTTGCTCTCGCCGATGAAGTCCGCCACGAAGGCGTTCTTCGGTTCATTATATATATCCTCCGGCGTGCCGATCTGCTGGATGATGCCCTCGTTCATGACGACAACGGTGTCAGACATGGCGAGAGCCTCTTCCTGATCGTGGGTCACGTAGATGAAGGTGATCTCCATCTGCTGCTGGATGCGCTTGAGCTCCTGCTGCATGTCCTTGCGCAGGCGCAGATCGAGCGCGCCGAGCGGCTCGTCAAGCAGAAGCACCTTCGGGCGGTTCACCAGCGCGCGGGCGATCGCCACACGCTGCTGCTGGCCGCCGGAGAGCGACGTCACCTTGCGGTTTTCGAAGCCCTTGAGCGATACGACCTCGAGCATTTCCGTTACGCGCTCGTCGATCTCGTTCTCCGGGACCTTATGGTTCCGCAGGCCGAAAGCGATGTTGTCGTACACGTCCAGATGCGGGAACAGCGCGTATTTCTGAAACACGGTGTTCACCTGCCGTTTGTACGGAGGAATGTCGTTGATCCTTACGCCGTCAAACAAAACGTCCCCCGAGGTAGGCTTAAGAAACCCGCCGATAATTCTCAGCGTGGTCGTCTTGCCGCATCCCGAGGGTCCTAACAGTGTAAGAAACTCTTTGTTGTTGATGTACAGGTTGATGGAATCCAGAACGGTCTCACCGTCGAAGGCCATGGTGCAATTGACCAGGCGGATGAGTTCTTTGGCCATTATCCTCCCCCTCTTTTCCCGATTTTTCGCGCTTTGCGCGTTAGGGCAATCATATAGATTTTAAGGGGGTTTGTCAATGCAATTTTCCTTTTCAAATCAAATTATTTTTTGCGCGGCGCGTGATGCAAAAAACTGCCGAAAACGAGCGGCGTTTCCGGCAGTTTTTTCACGTTTTCATGCGTTCCGCGAACGTTGGGAAGTACTTTTCCACGAACTCCGGCGTTTTGGTACGGAAGCTCTTTCCGTTGAGATATTCGAGCGCCCCGGCGGGGGTGTCAAAGGCAAATCGCAGCCGCCAGGAGCAGAGCGCCTGCCCCTTTTCGCCGTAGGCCCGGTTGTCCTTTTCCCGGCCGTATTTCCCGTCGCCGAGCAGGGGGCATCCGGCGTGGCGGAACTGTGCGCGGATCTGGTGTGTCCGCCCGGTGATGAGCCGGCACTCCACGAGCGTGAGACGCCCGTCCGTCGCGAGCGTTCTGTATTCCGTCACGGCGGTTTTCGTCCCCGTGCGCGGCGTATCGTAGACATAGACCTGATTGTTCTTCGCGTCCTTGAAGAGATACCCCTCGAGCCGTCCGGCAGCGGGACGCGGCACGCCGACAACGGCGGCAAGATAGATCTTCTCAATCTCGCGGTTTTTTACCTTATCATCCATGATACGCAGCGCCTCGGCATTTTTTGCCGCGATCACGATGCCGCCGGTGTTGCGGTCGATGCGGTTGCAGAGCGCAGGCGCAAAGCTGTTCTCCCGCGCCGGGTCCCACTCGCCTTTCGCGCGGAGATACGCCTGAATGTTTGCGATGAGCGTGTTCCAGCTCCACTCCCCCGCGCTGTGGCAGAGGACGCCCGGCTTTTTGTCCACGAGCAGGATATTCCCGTCCTCATACACGATGTCGAGCCGGGGCACGGCGATTTTGCGCCACGCATTTTCCTCCCGCGGCGCCTCAAAAAACTCGTCCGGGAGATATATGCGCACCGTGTCGCCCTCCGCGAGGCGCGCCTCGCCCTTTGCCGGGCGGCCGTTGATCTTAATATCCTTTTTGCGCAGCGTCTTTTGCAGAAGCGATTCCGGGATAAGCGGCGCCGCCTTGCTCACAAACCGGTCGAGCCGCTGCCCGGCGTCGTTCCGGCCGATGGTAAATTCCTTCATTATTCCTCCGAAAGCGTCAGCTTCCGGTCCATGTCCCGCAGCGCGCGGCACAGGAAAAACGCCGTCGCGCACGCCGACACGACCTCCGCGATCGGGAAACACCACCATACATTGCCCACGCTGCCGGTCAGCGACAGGAGATACGCCGCCGGGATAAGCGCCACAATCTGACGTATCACCGATGTGAAAAACGAATAGAGGCTCTTGCCGAGCGCCTGGCAGATCGACCCGCCCACGATGCAGAACGCCGCGATCGGGAAATGAACGGCAATCCGGCGCAGCGCCGGGATGCCGATGGCGAGCATGTTCTCCGACGGGGAGAACGCCTGAAGCAGCACGCCGGGAATCGCTTCAAAGAGCAGCAGGCCGACAGCAAGGATGCACACGGCATACAGCACGCCGTAGCGGATCGTCCGGTAAATGCGTTCCTTTTTCCGCGCGCCGTAGTTATAGCCGACGATGGGGACAATGCCGTTATTCAGTCCGAACACCGGCATGAAGACGAAGCTCTGAAGCTTGAAGTATGCGCCGTAGACCGCGACCGCCGTGGACGTGAACGCCATGAGGATGCGGTTCATGAGATAGTTCGTAAGGGAACCGATACCGACCATGAGGATGGACGGAAAGCCGATGCGATAGATGTCGAGGATGATGTGCCCGTCCGGGCGGCAGTCGGAAAGACGGATATTGACTTCTTTATTATGTTTGTGGTGAAACAGAAAGCCCGCCAGCGCGCCGAATGCCTGGCCGATGACCGTGGCGATGGCAGCGCCGGTGGTGCCCATCGCAGGCAGGCCGCACCAGCCATAGATAAAGAACGGGTCAAGAATGATGTTTGCCACCGCGCCGATCATCTGCGCCCACATGGAGAGCTTCGTCTGGCCCGTGGACTGCAGAAGGCGCTCAAAGTTGATCTCAAAATACACGAATACCGAGCCGATCGTAACGATGCGCAGGTACGAGTCGCCGTAGCTTCGGATGGATTCGATATCCGTCTGCGATCGGATGAAGGCGTCGGCAAAGAATATGCCGAAAACAGCCATGATGATCCAGCAGCACACGCAGAGGAACAGGCTGTTGCCCGCCACGCGGTTGGCGAGCTTATTGTCCCGGCTGCCGAGCGAACGGGAGAGCATCGTCGATACGCCGACGCCCGTGCCGGTGCCGAGACCGATGAGAATGTTCTGCGCCGGGAACGCCAGCGAGAGCGCCGAAAGGCAGTCCTCCGACACCCTCGCCACATATACGCTGTCAACAATGTTATAGAGAGCCTGCACCAGCATCGAGAGCATCATGGGCACTGCCATCGAAAGCAGCAGCTTTCCCTCCGGCATTTCGCCCATACGCCGCGACCGGGCCAGACTGCTTGTTTCCTCCATGGGATCCATTCCTCGTTTCTGTCTCATATGTGAATGATTATTATATCATAGGCTTTTGCGATGGGCAAGGTTTTTTCTTTTTTCGCTGTCTTCCTCTGGCTTTTTCCGAGAAGATGTGATACAATATGTTGTAGTTCCTATCAGACGGCTCAGCCGCGAAAAATAGGCGGTTCGGTGATTTTTCTGTTGACAATACAGAAATGCTCATATATAATAGCAAGGCTTGTGAGATGCTGACAGAGGGTTGGAATCAACATGAATCTCCACGAACTTCTTCGGAATCCCGGCTCGCGGCTGCCTTTTCGGTGTGAGCTTTCCACGGACCGGCTGGATTTCCCCGCCGTTCTCTCCTACACCGCCGCCCCTGTGGGCGAGGGCTATATCGTGAACAGCGCCGGCGCGCTGACGCTGCGGGGCACGCTCTCGGCAGCGATGCGCTGTGTGTGCGACCGATGCGCCGCCGAGTTTGACCGGGAAGTGAGCTGCCCGCTCGATATCCCGCTCGCGTCCGAGCTGCAGGACGAGGAAAACCCCGATTATTTCCTGCTGGAGGGCGATGAGCTTGATCTGGAGGATCTGCTGGAGACCGTGTTCATCCTGAACATGGACACCCGGTTCCTTTGCCGGGCCGACTGCAAGGGGCTCTGCTCCCGCTGCGGCAAGAATCTCAACGAAGGTCCCTGTGATTGCAGGGAGGAGTCGGATCCAAGACTGGCTGTTTTGGAACAGCTGTTGGACGATAAACCATGATTATGCGCTGTTCAAAGCAGCCAAAGTACGAGGAGGTGTCACCATGGCAGTCCCCAAGAGCAAAGTAAGCCGTACCAGACGCGACAAGAGACGCGGCAGCAACTGGAAGCTCACCGTCCCCGCTCTGGTCAAGTGCCCCCAGTGCGGCGCTTTCAAGCTCCCCCACCGGGCCTGCAAGGCCTGCGGCATGTACGATGGCCGTCAGGTTCTCAAGGTAGACGAGGAGAAAAAGTAACCGAGCTTAAGAAGAGGAGGCTTTGCCCCCTCTTCTTTTGCTATGAGGAGTTTGTATGTTCAACACGATCTCGTCCGTGGACCCCGGCTCCCGGCTCGAGGGCAGGGTGCTCCCCGGAGACGAATTGCGTTATATCAACCGGCACGAGATCCGCGACGTGCTCGATTATAAATACTGGGCGTATGACCGTTCGCTGACGCTGGAATTCCGGGACGCGGGCACGATCCGCATCCGAAAAAAGGAAGGCGAGGATCTCGGTCTGAACTTTGAAACGTACCTGATGGATAAGCCGACGGGCTGCTCCAACCGGTGCGTGTTCTGCTTTGTCGATCAGCTGCCGCGCGGGATGCGCAAAACGCTCTATTTCAAGGACGACGACGCGCGCCTTTCGTTCCTCACGGGGAACTATATCACCTGCACCAATCTTTCCGAGCGCGAGCTGCAGCGCATCTGCGATTTGAAGGTAAGTCCGCTGAATATCTCCGTGCACGCGACCGACCCGGAGCTGCGCGCAAAGCTCATCGGCAACCCGCGCGGCCGGGAGATCATGGACATTCTCCGCCGGTTTTCCGAAGCCGGTATCTTCATGGAGTGTCAGATCGTCGCCGTGCCGGGCTGGAACGACGGCGCGGCGCTGCAGCGCTCGCTGGAGGATCTTGCGGGGCTTTATCCGCATGTTAGCAGCGTTTCCATCGTGCCGGTAGGTCTCACCCGCCACCGTGAAAAGCTCACCCCCCTCTCCCCCTATACGCCCGGGCAGGCGCGCGCGACGATCGCGCAGGTGGAGTCGTTCGCGGCGGAGTGCTTTGAAAAATACGGCAGTCACATTTTCTACTGCAGCGACGAAATGTATCTGCGCGCCGGTCTTCCTCTGCCGGAGGACGAATATTACGAAGACTATGCCCAGCTGGAAAACGGCGTAGGCATGCTGCGTCTGCTCGAAACGGAATTTGACCTTGCCCTCTCGCTGGAGGACGAGGCCGACCGGAAGGCGACGCCGCGCTTCTCCATTGCGACCGGCAAGGCCGCCGAGCCATATCTGCGCGCACTTCTGGAAAAGGCCGGAGCGAACGGCACGGTCTACGGCGTCCCGAACGACTTTTTCGGTCACACGATCGAGGTTGCCGGGCTGCTCACCGGACAGGATATCATCCGCCATCTCCGGGGCAGGGAGCTCGGCGAGCGGATATACATTCCCAAAACGATGCTGCGCCACGGCGAGGGCGTGTTTCTTGACGATCTCACGCCCGAGGACGTATCGCGCGAGCTCGGCGTGCCGGTCATCCCGCTTGAGGTTGACGGCGCGGAGCTGCTTGCCGCGATGCGCTTTGAAGAACTTTAACACCCCCGAAAGGAGGATCATTTTATGGCTAAACGACCCCTTGTTGCGATCGTCGGCCGCCCCAATGTGGGTAAATCCCTGCTTTTCAACCGTCTGTGCGGAAAGCGTCTGTCCATCGTAGAGGACACTCCCGGCGTGACGCGCGACCGCCTGTACGCCGCGTGCGAATGGGCGGGGCGCACCTTTGATATTGTCGATACCGGCGGCATTGAGCCGACGGCGGACAGCGAAATCCTGCTCTTCATGCGCGAGCAGGCGGAGATCGCCATCAACTCCGCGGACGTGATCGTGTTCGTGACCGAGATCGGCACCGGCGTCACCGCCGCCGATCAGGAGGTCGCCGCAATGCTCAAGCGCTCGCACAAGCCGGTCGTGCTCTGTGTGAACAAGATGGACTCCGTCGGTCAGGTCGATCCGGGCATCTATGAGTTTTACTCGCTCGGTCTCGGCGATCCGATCGCGCTCTCTGCCATCCACGGCCACGGCACGGACGAAATGCTCGACGCGTGCATCGCAAACTTCCCGCCCGAGGAAGAGAGCGAGGAGGAGGACGATCTCATCCGCGTCGCCGTCATCGGCAAGCCGAACGTCGGAAAGTCCTCGCTTGTCAATCTTGTGCTCGGAGAAAACCGCGTGATCGTCGCGGATATGGCCGGCACGACGCGCGACGCCGTGGACACCCGGCTCGAGAACAAGTACGGCAAGTATATTTTCATCGACACCGCCGGCATCCGCCGCAAATCCAAAGTGGACGACCGCATCGAAAAGTTTTCCGTCATGCGCGCGCAGCTCGCCATTGAGCGCGCGGACGTGTGTCTCATTATGATCGACGCGCGCGAGGGCGTCACCGAGCAGGACACCAAGATCGCCGGCCTTGCGCACGAGGCGGGAAAGGCAAGCATCATCGTCGTCAACAAGTGGGATCTCGTCGAGAAGGACACCCACACGATGGACAGAATGCGCAAGGACATTTACCGCGATCTCTCCTTTATGACGTATGCGCCGGTCCTCTTCATCTCCGCGCTCACCGGCCAGCGCACCGAGCGTATTTTTGAGCTTGTGAACTTTGTGAACGATCAAAGCTCCATGCGCATCACAACCGGCCTTCTCAACGACGTACTCGCCGACGCGCAGGCGCGCGTGCAGCCGCCATCCGACAAGGGCCGCCGTCTGAAGATCTACTATATGACCCAGACCGGCACAAGGCCGCCGCACTTTGTCATCTTCTGCAACAGCCGGGAGCTTTTCCACTTCTCCTATCAGCGGTATATTGAAAACCAGATCCGCTCGACATTCGGACTGGAGGGCACGCCCATCCGCATCACCGTCCGGCAGAAGGGCGACCGCGAGGATAGTTGAAAAATCCGAAAAAATCTTCGTGCGCGGCAAAGTCGCTCTTGACTTTGCCGCGCACA
>OLSB01001088.1_pt1 | contig 28443 bp, 20 predicted proteins | sample 1672071 | NCBI WGS metagenome assembly OLSB01 (sample SAMEA3136642, study PRJEB25190) | human gut metagenome | biome: human gut; feature: human-associated habitat; material: faeces | place: Austria | collected 2013 | reverse complement strand
CGGATTTACTTTGTCTATCTTTTTTGCCGACACCCCTACTTTTATTATAGAGCCTGTAATTCGCGTTGAGTCGGTGATGGCCAATGAGTTTCCATTCTATGACAGAATCCTGATTTCCGCCAAAATCACAGCGACGATCGAGGAAATTATACAGCTTCATCCCGGTTACCAGACGCGCGGAACGCTGAAAATTTCTCACATCTTCAATTCTCGAAACGAATTTGACGCGCTCGGGCTTGCTCCCGGTCAGCGCTATCTGCTGAACGGAACAGACTACGCTGATGAAGATTTATCTCTGCGTACGGACATTGCCTCTCATCTTCGTCTTCCTCTGTCCGAGGTCGACCTTGCCGACCTGTCCTATGACATCCCTACAGCTATATTGGACAGCCTTAATGCGCATGATCCCGATTATCACCCTGTGGCCTCCTATGAAACAGAGGATGTCAGCATGCTCTTCGAATCGGGTGATATAGCTAAGATAGATGCCTGTGGCATCAGCCTTGTCCAGTTAGACAACGTCAAACTTAGCACACCCTTCCTTGCAGCCGACGGAACCGACACCGGCTTTACGACAGGAGATTTCTGCACAAACGCCTCCCTCACTCCACTGGATACCGACTGGGAAACCTTCGTTGCCTCCAATCCTGAATGGCAGCTTGCCCTTCAGGAAGTGGATACGCAATATCATACGTTCAGCGTCATTGGCACCGACCTTCTGGAAAGCCTGTACACCTTCCATCAGAAGGAATCCTTCGTTACTGATGGACGTTCCTTCACGGACGACGAATATCGGAGCGGCGCAAAGGTATGCCTGATTTCCGAATCTACTGCGCGGGCGAGCAGCCTTCATGTGGGTGACGAAATCGATATGTCCTTCTATTGGGGAATCGACTCAAGCTCGTTGCCTTTCAATGTCTTGTGGAAACCTCAGCCGGAGCCATACTCGGCAAAGCTGGGGTTCACGGGCGAGCCGCGGCGGTATCGGATCATCGGCATTTACAGGCAGTCGAACCTCTGGGATACCACGGGCTACAGCTTTACGCCGAACACGGTCTTTGTTCCCGCCGCTTCGCTGGACGAATACTGCTTTACCGCCCGGCAGGGAGTCATGTTCACCTATGTGCTTCAGAACGGCAGGATGCAGGATTTTAAGGACGCTCTCGCGGCGCAGGGATACCCCACGAACCTCGTCTTCTGCTTCGACGGCGGCTACTCGAAAATCGCGGATACGCTGCGCGGGTTCCATAAAAGCGCCGCTCAGCTGTTCATCGCGGCCTGCGCAACCTCTCTCGCCGCGTTGTTTGTGTATCAGGCGCTGTTCGTGAACCGCCAGCGCCGAACCATGGGCTTAATGCTCTCCCTCGGCGCGGGACGGAAGCGCGCCGCGTGGTTCGGCTGCCGCACCGCCATTCTTCCCATTGTAATGGCCACCGTCATCGGCGCGGCCGCCGGTCTGCTGACCATGAACGCGACCCTCCGGAGCCTGCTTTCCTCCGTCTCCGAGGTCATGGACACCGCCATGAGCAGCACCGCCGCGCTGGGACACGCAGCCGACGCCGCTGTTTCCTCCGCTCCCGCCGCCGTTCCCCTCGCCGCCCTCGCGCAATGCGCCTTCGCCGCCCTCCTCTCCTTCCTCACCATCTCCCGCATGACCCGAAAGCCCCCGCTGGAGCTGATTCGGAAGGGATGACCCGCGGCGATACAGGATAGTCATACAATCTATTTTGACCGATGCGCCGCATGTTGTTTCAGCAAGAACCGACCCGCTCAGGAGGTTTCAGGTATATGCTTCTACGAGCCAGCGCCCCGATTATCCCACTGCATGCCGGGCTGTGGCGAATGCGCATGAAATTGCTTTTCTCCGGCGCTGCGGTTAAACAGTAGCTTCGGCGCCAAAATAGCCATGCCTTATTTCTACCCGAAAGAGAGGTCACCGCCCATGATTATCGGCTTTTACGAGCGAACACGACTGAAACGCGCGCCATGGCAGGCTTTGAGTCTCGTTTTGCTGGTGGCGCTTCTGTGCGCGTTCTTTGCATTTTTCGAGGGCTTTCTTCAGCAGAAGGAACGGGACATAGACACCGCCTACGACGTAATTCCCGTAACGCTGGTTCTTTCCAACATCACCGGCACGCAGACAGATCATCTGGAAATCTTCGATTATGAAATTGATTATTTCCTTTCCGAAAAATACAGCGTTCGCGCTGTGCTGCAGCCCCGGGCGTTTTCCACCTACGTAAAAGACGTACGCTTGAAGGCGAGCATGTATTACAACGTCGGCTCCGGCTTCGACGAACAGAATCAGTTGTTCGGTCTCACCGCTGTGGAGGCCGCGCCGGCATTGCTTCCCGTTTCCGGTGCGCCAGTCGCCTATCTGGATGGCTTTGACGCGTCGCTTTTCGCTTCCTCCGAGCCGTTGTGCGTGGTTCCGGCATCCATGCTGGAAACGCTGACGCCGGACGCGGACGGAATCTACACCGTTTCTCTCACCGCGCGGATGGCCCCCAAGGCTCAGAAGGAAAGCGCAGAGAAAACGCGCCTGCGCGTAGCCGGAACCTACCAAACCGACTCACAGGCGATCTACTGCCCTTATTCCATAGTCGCGGCGCTTCAGGTGGAGGTAAACGGTTTCATCGTGGGTGACAGCCTGTCGGCCACCGTTCGAAATAACCGGGAGCTGGACGAATTCCGCGTGCTTCTGGCTCGTCACTTCGCGGAGCCGGATCCCTCCGGGAAGGGTACGCAGCTGCCGGGCGCGTCGACGCATTTCATCATGCAGCATTCCGTAACAATTCACGATGAGACGCTGCGCGCCACGCTGAACGCCCTGAACCGCAATCTCCAGACGCTTTATCGGCTTCGCCCGATTTTCGCGTTTATCGAGGTTGCCATCGGCGCTATCGCGGGCTTCTTCTACTTCCATGTGCGCAGGCGCGAGCTTGCCGTCGCCCGCTCGCTCGGCACTCGAAAGAGTCAGGTCGTTGGCATCGGGGTCATCGAGACGCTGCTTGTCTATCTGCCGGGTCTGGCGCTTGCCGCGGCGGCTTCCATTTTCACAGGAAGCGCGGCGCTTCACATACCGATCGCCATTGCCGTTCTGCTGTCAATGGAAGCGGGCGCGGCAACGGCCTGTCTGACCGCGACGAACGGAAACGGAATTCGAATTTTGAGGGAGGTTGAATAGAATGTCCATCTTATCCGCACAGGAGCTCTGCTACTCATACAAAACAAAATATCAGACCGTGCAGGCGGTGAAGGACGTTACCTGCGACTGGGAGGCCGGCGTATTTTACGCGCTGGTGGGCAAAAGCGGAAGCGGAAAAACCACGCTTCTCTCTCTGCTGGCCGGTCTGGAAAAGCCGCAGAGCGGCTGCGTACTGGTAGACGGCCGCGACCTGCGGGAACTGGACGTAGACCTCTACCGCCGCAGCCGGGCTTCGGTGATTTATCAAAGCTACAATCTGTTTCCGCTGATGACCGTGCGCGAGAACGTCATGTATCCGCTGAAGCTCGCAGGCGTTTCCGACGCCGACGCGCGGACGCGCGCGCAGGACGCACTGGCGCGGGTCGGATTGAACGAGGACTACTGGAAGCGTCTGCCCGCCATGCTGTCCGGCGGCGAGCAGCAGCGCGTTGCCATCGCCCGCACGCTGGCCGTCGGCGCGGAAATCATCCTCGCGGATGAGCCTACCGGCAATCTGGATACCGAAAACAGCTCGCAGATCGTGCAGCTGCTCGCGCGGCTGGCGCACGAAGAGCATTGCTGCGTGCTGGTGGTTACGCACGATCCGGAGGTTGCAAAAGTCGCGGACATCGTATACCGCATGGACAGCGGGCACATGAAGGAGGCGGCGGACGAATAACTCCGTTCCGCCAGCTTCTCCGGCAGCCTGGTCGGCTGGCTGACGGCCTGCCCACCTTGTATCACAGCCTGCGCGACCTCTCTCGCGGCGTTGTTTGTGTATCTGTCTTTCTCCCTCTCGTAATAGCCGCCATCATCGCGCGACTATTGGCCTGCCGGCCATGAACGCGACCATCCAAAGTCTCCTTCGTCTCCGAGGTCATGAACACCGCCATAAGCAGCACTGCCGCACTCCTCCGCCCTCCTTCCTCCCTCGCCATCTCCCGCATGACCAGAAAATCCCCTCCTGAGCTGATTTGAAGAGTATGATTTTCCCCGCGCCGCTGTTGATTCAAACGGCGGCGCTTTTCAGGCGGCGGATTGTGTGGTATACTGTAGGCGAAACAGAAGCCGGAGGGAACGCGGATGCAGAGGATTTTCATCGTGGAGGACGACCGGGGTATCGCCGAGGCGGTGGCCTCGCAGGCGGAAAAGTGGGCGTTCGAGGTGCGCATCGCGTCGGACTTTCGAGACGTGGCCGGAGAGGTCGCCCAGTTTCAGCCGCACATCGTGCTGATGGACATCGGCCTTCCGTTTTTCAGCGGCTATTACTGGTGCAGCGAAATTCGCAAGACCTCGCGCGTGCCGATCATCTTCCTGTCCTCGGCGGCGGACAACATGAACATCGTGATGGCGATGAACATGGGCGGCGACGATTTTATCGCCAAGCCGTTTGACATGAGCGTGCTGATGGCGAAAATTCAGGCGCTGCTTCGGCGCACCTACGACTTCGCGCAGCCGTCTCCGCTGCTCGCGCATCGCGGCGCGGTGCTGGACGCCGGCAGCGGCGCGCTGAAATATGAAGGAAAGACGATCGATCTCACGCGCAACGAGTTTCGCATCCTGCTGGCGCTGATGGAGAAGCGCGGGAATGTGGTGAGCCGCGAAAAGCTGATGGAGCGCCTGTGGGAAACGGACAGCTTTGTGGACGAAAACACGCTGACGGTGAACGTGAACCGCCTGCGCAAAAAGCTGGACGCGGCCGGGCTGACCGGCTTCATCGCCACGCGCTTCGGCGTGGGCTACATCATCGAATAGGAGGCGCGCATGCGGTTCTTTCTTCATTATCTGCGTTCCCGCCGCCTGATCCTCTGTTCGTTCGCGGCGGCACTGCTCGCGTTCCCGCTGATATTTTTTCTGTATGGACTGCCGAAGCAGGCGCTTTTATATCCCTCGGCGCTGGCCGCGCTGATCGGCCTGTGCGCGTTCACGGCGGATTTTCTGAAATTCCGGCGGCGGCACGCGCAGCTTGCGCGGCTTTTGAACTTTCAGGAGGGAATGACGCTGGAGCTGCCCGCGCCCGCCGACGCGCTGGAGGCGGACTATCAGGCGCTGCTTCAGCTGCTGGAAGCGCGCGAAGCCGAGCGGCAGACGCAGCAGGATCGGCGCTATCAGGACATGTGCGACTACTATACCACGTGGGCGCATCAGATCAAAACGCCCATCGCCGCCATGCGCCTGAACCTGAAAAACGAGGACTCGCCGCTTTCGCGAAGGCTTTTAAGCGACCTGATGCGCGTGGAACGCTATGCGGAAATGGTGATGGCCTATCTGCGCGTGGAATCGCCGTCGACGGATTATCTGCTGCGCAGGCTCTGCATCGACGACGCGGTGAAGCGCGCCGTGCGGCCGTTCGCCGGGGAGTTCATCGCGCGCAGGCTGAAGCTGAACTACGAGGAAACCGGACTTTCCGCCGTGAGTGACGAAAAATGGCTGGTATTCGTGCTGGAGCAGATTCTTTCAAACGCGCTCAAGTATACGCCCGAGGGCGGCATTCACATTTACCGCTCCGCGCCGAACACGCTCACGATTCAGGACACGGGCATCGGCATCGCGCCGGAGGATCTGCCGCGCGTGTTCGAAAAGGGCTACACGGGGCTCAACGGGCGCAGCGACCTGAAGGCGAGCGGCATCGGGCTGTATCTGAGCAAAAAGGTGCTCACGAAGCTCGGCCACGCCATTTCCGCCGAATCCGAGCCGGGGCGCGGCACGGCCATACACATCGACTTCACGCAGCGCGACGTTCGCGAATAATCGGTTCCCTTCCGGCGCGGTTGACACGAACCGCGCCGCGTGATACACTTTTCTTGAAACGGAAACATTCATTATCGATGGGAGGCGTTATTCATGTCAACCGTTCGCTATCACAAGCTCGTTCGAGACAGGATTCCGCAGATCATTGAACAGGACGGCCGCAAATGCCGCGTTCGCAGGCTTTCGGAAGCAGAATATCTGCTGATGCTGGACGAAAAGCTGAACGAGGAAGTGCGCGAGTATCAGCAGGACAAGACGCTGGAGGAGCTGGCGGACGTGCTGGAGGTCGTTCGCGCCGCGGCGCTGGCGCGCGGATGGAGTCTGGAAGCGCTGGAAGCGGCGCGCGCGAAAAAAGAGGCTGTATGCGGCGGCTTCCGCGAACGGATTCTTCTGGAAGAGGCCGACCGGTAACCGCCCGCATTTCGGGATAAACGGAAACGTACAGACAGGGAGGACACACATATGGGACACATCGATTTTGAAAAATACGCGCGCGTGATCGTTCGCATCGGCGCGAACGTGCAAAAGGGGCAGGATGTTCGCGTGACCGCTGAGCTCGACCAGGCGGAGCTGGTGCGCGCGGTCGTGGAGGAATGCTATAAGGCGGGCGCGAAGTACGTGGATGTCACGTGGAACTACGGCCCGGTAAACCGGCTGCACTATCAGTATGCCGACGCGCAGACGCTGGGCACGGTGCGCGAATGGGAGGAAGCGCGCGCGAAGGAAATGGCCGAGACGCTTCCCGTGCGCATCATGATCGCCTCCGCCGACCCGGACGAGCTGCGCGGCATTTCCGCCGACGTGCTTTCCGAGGTTCGCCGCATGCGCGCGAAGGTGCTGAAGCCGTATCGCGACCGCATCGACGGCCGTCACCAGTGGCTGATCGTCGCCGCCGCGTCCCCGGCGTGGGCGCGCAAGGTGTTCCCGCAGCTTCCGGAGGACGAGGCCGTGCGCCGGCTGTGGGACGCGATTCTGCACTGCGTGTATCTGGATCGCGAGGAAGACCCGGTGGAAATCTGGCAGGCGCACAGCGCCGCGTGCGAAGCGCGGACGCGCTGGCTGAACGCGCAGAACTTCACGCATCTCACCTATGAAAGCTCGAACGGCACGCACTTCCGCGTCGGCCTGATTCCGGGCGCGAAATGGTGCGGTGCGGGCGACGTGAACCACGAAAACGGCGCGTATTATGTGCCCAACATGCCCACCGAGGAGGTCTTCACCAGCCCCATGCGCGGCAACTGCGAGGGCACGCTGGTCGCGACCAAGCCACTGAGCTGGGCGGGACAGCTGATCGAGGACTTCACGGTGCGCTTTGAAAACGGCCGCGTGGTTTCGTGCAGCGCAAAGAAGGGCGGCGAGATTCTCGAAAAGATGTTCCACATGGACGAGGGCGCTTCGATGCTGGGCGAGGTGGCGCTGGTGCCGAAGGAATCGCCGATCAACCAGACCGGCCTTCTGTTCCTCAACACGCTGTTCGACGAAAACGCCTGCTGCCATATGGCGGTCGGGCAGGGCTTCGGCGAGGTGCTGGACGGCTATCTGGAGCTGTCGCAGGACGAGCTTCTGAAGCGCGGCGTCAACGATTCGCTGATTCACGTGGACTTCATGGTCGGCTCGGACGACCTGCACATCGTCGGCCACCGCGCCGACGGCACGACCGCCGACGTCTTTACCAACGGCAGCTGGGCGGAGAGCGCAGGTCAGTAAAATTTCACATTGCAACAAGGCCGAAGCAGTTTGCAAATCGAACGCTGTGCCCCCGTTCACGGTTGACATGAACGGGGGCGCATGCTATCATTTTCCCGAATCCACACGGAAATAACGGGGGAAGCATCATGCAAAATCACTATCTTGCAAACGTTCGACTTCTGGACGCCAACGTGGCGCGGCTTTTCGAATTGCAGCGCACGGAGGCGAACAGTCCGTGCCGCGGCACGTTCTGGGACGTGGCGCGAGGGCTGGATCTGGCCATCGGCGGCGTGCATATGGCGAAGCAGCTGATCGAAGCGTATTACGCGCCGGAATCGAAATTCTCCGGCGACGCGCAGCTGCTTGAGCGCGCGCGGCTGGCCGTAGAATATTCGATTTCCCATCAGTACGCGGACGGCTCGATCGACCTTCCGGAGACCAATTTTCACGATTCCTGCGAAAGCGCGTTCAGCGTGTACGATCTGGGCCCGGCGTACAAGGTGCTGAAGACGCTTTCCCGTCACACTCCGGCGGAGGACGCGCTGGAGGCCGACGTGCGGCGCTACCTGAACGGCGCGGCGGACGCCATGGTGAATCTGGGCTTCCACACGCCCAACCACCGCTGGGCAATCAGCGCGTCGCTGGCCTACTGCTGGCACCTGCTGAATCGCGAGGACTGCCGCGCGCACATCGACGATTTCCTGCGCGAGGGCATCGACTGCGATGAAAACGGCGAATACACCGAGCGCTCCGCCGGAAACTACAACTTTGTGTGCAACCGCTCCCTGCTGGTCATGGCGCGCGAGCTGAACATGCCCGAGCTGCGCGAGCACGTGAAGCGCAACCTGCGCATGATCCTCACCTACGTAGAGCCGGACGACACGATGTCCACCATCAATTCCCGCCGGCAGGACATGGGCAAGGCTTCCGACTGGTGCGGCTACTACAGCAACTTCCTCGAAATGGCGATTCTCACCGGCGACGGCGAATTTGCGTGGGTGGCGGATCGCATGCTCGCGCAGATGGAGACGCGCGAAGCGAAGCCGACAAGCCGCGAGCTCACGTATTTCGAGCAGTTCTCCGAAATGCTCCTGAATCCGGCCTACCGCGGCGGCTTCGACGCGATTGCGCCCATCGCGCCGAGCTTCAGCTACAACCGCTTCTACGAAGCCAGCGGCGTGGCGCGCTTCCGCGAGGGCGATTTCGCGCTGACGATCGTCAAGGAGCGTCCGGTGTTCATCAAGTTCCAGTATAAGAACCACGCGGGCTACGTGCGCATGGCGGGCTCCTTCTTCGCCCGCGGCCAGTTCGCCGCGCAGAGCCTTACGCAGACCGAAGACGGCTACGAGCTGCGCTTCCACGACCGCTGGGGCTACAAGCGCCCGCTGCCCGAGAAGCCCGAGACCAGCGACTGGACGAAGATGGATCACACGAAGCGCGAAAGCGTCGCGATGCAGGACTTTGACATGGCCGTGCGCATCCATCTGTGCGCCGACGGCATGACGCTGGACGTATCCGGCGAGGGCTGCGAAAACATCCCCAGCAAGCTGGAGCTTCTGTTTGAGCCGAACGGTCACTATCTGACGGAAAACGTGATCGCCCGCGCGCACGGCGGCGATTACTTCTTCCAGAAGGGCGATTCCGAATATATCTTCGACGATCACTCCGGCTTCGCCGTGCGGGGCGGCTTCCGTGCGCATCACGCGGGCGAACATCTTCGCGGCACGCTCGGCGCAGACGACGATCATTTCTTCATCGCCATGACCGCCTTCACGCCGTATCACGGGCATGTGTCCGTGAAAACCATGGAGAGGTAGGAATTCAAAATGCTGAATCATTATCTGGCCAACGTACGGTTTATGGACAAGTGTGTGGAGAGCAGCCTTCGCCTGCAATGCCTGGACGAAAACAGCTCCAGCTATGGCACGTTCTGGGACGTCGCGCGCGGCTACAACGAGCCCTGCACCGGCATTTCGCTGACGAAGCAGTTCGTGGAGGCGTACTACACGCCCGATTCCCGCTACTATCACGATGACGCGCTCCTTCGCCGCGCGCTTCTGTCCATGCGCTGGACGAACGCCCGCCAGCACGAGGACGGCTCGCTCGACCTGCTGGAAACGAACTTCCACGATTCCGCGGAGACCGGCTTCACCGTGCACGAGCTCGGCCCGGCGTACAAGGTCATGAAGGCGCTCACGCGCCACACCCCCGCCGAGGACGCGCTGGAGACCGAAATTCTGCGCTATCTGAACGGCGCAGCGGACGCGATGGTAAATCTGGGCTTCCACACGCCCAACCACCGCTGGGTCATCAGTGCGGCGCTGGCGTATTGCTGGCGGCTGCTGGGGCGCGAGGACTGCCGCGCGCACATCGACGACTTCCTGCGCGAGGGCATTGACTGCGACGAAAACGGCGAGTACACCGAGCGCTCCTCCGGCGTGTACAACGCCATCTGCGACCGCTCGCTGAGCATGATGGCGCGCGAGCTGGACATGCCCGATCTGTACGAGCACGTGAAGCGCAACCTGCGCATGATCCTCACCTATATCGAGCCGGACAACACGATTTCCACCATCAACTCCCGCCGGCAGGATGTGGGCAAAGCGCCCGACTGGACGATGTACTACAGCAATTTCCTGCAAATGGCGCTGGTGACCGGCGACGGCGACTTCGCGTGGGTCGCGGATCGCATGCTGAAACAGCTTGAAAAGCGTCCCTGCGCGCCGTACTGCGAGCAGTTCTCCGAGCTGATTCTGAACCCCGGCCTCCGCGCGCGCCTTGCGGAAATTCAGCCGGCCGCGCCGAGCTTCAACTACAACCGCTTCTACGAAGCCAGCGGCGTGGCGCGCTTCCGCGAGGGCGATTTCGCGCTGACGATCGTCAAGGAGCGTCCGGTGTTCATCAAGTTCCAGTATAAGAACCACGCGGGCTACGTGCGCATGGCGGGCTCCTTCTTCGCCCGCGGCCAGTTCGCCGCGCAGAGCCTTACGCAGACCGAAGACGGCTACGAGCTGCGCTTCCACGACCGCTGGGGCTACAAGCGCCCGCTGCCCGAGAAGCCCGAGACCAGCGACTGGACGAAGATGGATCACACGAAGCGCGAAAGCGTCGCGATGCAGGACTTTGACATGGCCGTGCGCATCCATCTGTGCGCCGACGGCATGACGCTGGACGTATCCGGCGAGGGCTGCGAAAACATCCCCAGCAAGCTGGAGCTTCTGTTTGAGCCGAACGGTCACTATCTGACGGAAAACGTGATCGCCCGCGCGCACGGCGGCGATTACTTCTTCCAGAAGGGCGATTCCGAATACATCTTCGACGATCACTCCGGCTTCGCCGTGCGGGGCGGCTTCCGTTCGCATCACGCGGGCGAACACCTTCGCGGCACGCTCGGCGTGGACGACGATCATTTCTTCATCGCCATGACGGCCTTCACGCCGTACCATCACAGTGTGACCCTGAAAACCAGAGACGTGTAACCACCTCACCGGGCGCGGGCGCTTCGTGCGTTCGCGCCCGGCTGCGTGAGGGCTGACAAATCGCCCTGTTCACGCTGCTGAAGCCCGGCATGCGCTCACCCCTGACCGTATTCCAGTAACAGATGATGACGCGAAACAAAACGATTGACACGTTGTCAAAATCCGATTTGCGCTCGCGCCTGACCGCATTTCAGCAACAGAAACGAAGAATGACGCGAAGCAATCCAATCGGGTACACTGCCAAAGCCCGCAGACTTGCATTCGCGCCCGGCCGCATTCCATCTACAGAAACGGAGGATGACCATGCACGCAAACCAAATCGGCCTGTTCACGCTGCCGAAGCCCGGCATGCGCAATCTGGAAGGCATCGACTGCGCGAAGGAGCTGGGGCTTACGGCCTTTGAGCCCTTCGGCACGGCGGACTTCGACGACGATACCTGCGCCCGGCGCATGCGCGCCCACGCGGACGAAATGGGCGTGACTCTGCCCTGCCTGTCCGTCGTGGCCGACCTGTACCACGACAAATCCGGCAGGGAGCGCGAGCGCCTGATCCGTATGGCGCGCGCCGCCGCCGAAATGGGCTGCGAGCTTCTGCACCATACGCTGCTGCCCGGCCTCAGCCCGCGCGCCGCGTACCCCACCCCGGCGGAAGCGATTCCCGTCGTCGCCGCGCGCGCCCGCGAGGTCTACGACGCGGCCGAAAGGCTGGGCGTTCGCTGCGTATACGAGGATCAGGGCTACGTGTTCAACGGAATCCAGCCCTTCCTCGCGTTCCTGAACGCGCTCGACCGCCCCGCAGGCGTCGTGCTGGACGTTGGCAACATCTGCTTCGCGGGCGAGGACGCGGAAGCCTTCGCCGAAGCCGTAAAGGATCGCATCGCCCACGTCCATCTGAAGGACTTCGCCCTCCTGCCCGCGCCCGCCCCAAAGGCGTTCGCCCTGCCCAGCGGCGCCTTCGCCCAGCCCGTCGTCCTCGGCCACGGCAGCGTCAACGTGCGCGGTGCGCTCGCCACCCTGAAGCGCATCTCCTACACCGGCCGCCTGATGCTGGAACACTCCGGCCCCATGGAGGAACAGATCGCCTGTATCCAGATCCTCCAGACATGGCTCGCCTGACCCCATACGAAAAGGAACCGCCTCGCTGTGAGACGGTTCCTTTTCGATTAAACTTCCAGAGATGGTTCATCCCACTTTTTCATGAATTCCAGCTAATTGAGCTCATATCAATGTAAGGTATGTATCCGTATCTACTGTTATATATTGCGTAATATACCTTCCCTTCTCCACCAGCCATCTTCATTTCTACCAAAGCATTTTTATGTCCATTTTCTTCGAATGACCAGTACTGTATATCAGAAAGTACCAACATAGCATAATAGTTTTTTCCATTCACTTTTTCACTTATTATTATCTGATAATCCGATCCTTTTGCATTTTTTGAGACTATCTTTGCCTTGCTAAGTTCAACATGTTTACCTTTATACTTGTTGTAATCCTTCGCTATCGCCGCACATGTTGTTTTTATATAGGACGGTTCAACTTTTATACTGTTCTTGCGGACGATAAACATAGTGTACTTACACGCGCGAACAGAATAGTTGTTATACTGTCCCTGCACCGCTTCCCTATCCGTGTAATTCGTCCCTTTCACCGTCGCAAGCTTCACGCCGTCCCGGTATACCTCATACCACTTCGCGCCCTTGGACGCCGTCCACGAGAGAAACACAGTGCCCTTATTCTGCGTAAGCGTCAGCTTGTCAATTGCCGCGGGCGCAGAAACCTTTTGCTTCTTGATAACCGCAACTTCTTCAGCCGTCAGGAAACCGTCCGCCTTGAGCTTCAAATCTGTTTCCAGACGCTTGATGCTGTACTGGTAACGATTCTCATAGGTATCGTGTTTTTCCGGCAGCGCGCCAAGCGCATCGAAGTAGCCAAGATCGCTGATGTACTCCAACAAACTGCGCACCTCATCGCCCTTGGAACCGGGAACAATCGCTTCCATCAGTTGGATGTATTCCGAGCAATGAATCACGCCGTCCGCTTCCAGCTCGAAATGCTTTTCCATCTTCACAATTGCGTCCTTATATTTTTCCTTATATGTCTGCTCTCCGTCAGGATACCAGCCCTGAAAGCTCATAGCCTTTGCCACGCGAAGCAACTCCGCGACGCTCCTTCCCTCGCTGCCCGGCTCAGCAACGACGAAATCTCCGGTCGTCCACGGCTGTTCCTTCATAATATCAAACTGCGTCTTCGCCGCTTTTGAATTGCCCTGCTCCAAATACTGAAGAATCAGCGACTGATTCACCGTCTTTAGCTTATCCAGCGAATCCATATAATTCAGGCATTCCTTGTAAAGCGGAAGAGCCACCGCCCAATCACTCTGATTATAGCTTTTCTCTGCCATTTTATAGGTAATCTCAAGATACAGCTGCTCTGCCCTCTCATAATTCAGTCCCTTGAGCAATCTCCGAGCTTTTTCCGGCGAACTGACAATCAACTTCTCTGCGTAATCGCAAAGCACATCATACTTTCGCGTTGCCGCATCCAGATAGTCGCCCGCGCTTTCAAAGTATTCCGATGCTTTCTCGTATTTTTTATTCTTCTCAGACCTTTCTCCAAGACAGTAGTAGCATTGCTTCACGCGTTCCTTGGCATCCTTGTAGCCCTCGATTGCCTGAAAGGCCTTTACAGCCTTGATGTAGTTTTTATTGACAAATTCAGCTTCCGCCGCAGCATACTTCTCTTCCAGAATGCATTCCTTCGCCTCGTCAACCCGTTTTGCTGCATCCGAGTAGTCTCCGGCCCTGGTGAACAAGGCAACGGCCTCAGCGTACTGTTTCGAAGAAAGCGCGTTTTCTCCTTGCGCATAATATACCGCAAGGATGCGTTCCTTCGCGTCTAAGACGCCGTCTGCCTTCGTGAAAGCAGAAAGTGCTTCGCTATAGCTTCCCTGCTCGAACAGCGCAGCGCCCTTCTGGTAATACGCCCGCAATATGCATTCCTGCGCATCCAGATAGCTTCCGCACAGCTCATATTCCTTTATCGCGTCATCGAATTTTTCGCTGGCCGCATACTGCTTCGCCAGTTGATAGTGACAATTCAAAATCTCATTCGCAACGTCGTAATACTTGGCCGCCGTCTCAAACGATTCCATAGCGTCCGCATATCTGCCCCGCTCCTTCTGATACAGACCCTGCTTATAGAACACTTCGTACTGACGGCTGATAGCATCCGAATATGAACCCGCGTAAATAAAGTCCTCATAGGCCTGTTTGAAATTATAGGCTGCCAGCTTCTGCTCCGCTCGCAGATAATATGCCTTCTGCATCTGAACTTCGGCTGAACAATTCTTCCCCGCGTTCGATTCCATCGACAAACAGTTAAAAGCGCCAAGCGCATTCAACGCTTCGATCGCCTGATCATAGTTTCCACCGTCAAGCTCCGAAAGAGCGTCGTTCATTTCGTCAAGCATTTTCTGAAGAGACGACCCGCAGCTGCCACAGAACTTTCCATGGTTAACCAGCCCACACCGGCATTTCCAGCTGGGCTTCTCCCTTCCGCACTCAAGGCAGAACTGACTGTTATTCTTGTTTCCGCAATCCGGGCACGACCACACTTCCACAAATGCATCTGTATCCGTTGTGCTCGTAACCGACGTTTCCGTTGACTCATCGTACACGCCCGAATAATTGAATGTCGCCGTGTTCTTATGGTTCGTCAGCGTGTACATGGTGCCGTCCCACGCCTGATACATCGCCTTGACGACCGCGCTATGCACGGCAAAGTTGATGTTCTGCGACTCTTCGTTTAAAGTGCCAGTCGTTATGCCGATTACCTTTCCATCGTCGTTCAGAAGCGCACCGCCGCTGCTTCCGGGAGAAATCGGCGCTGTGAACTGAATCACCGAAATATCGGTATCAGTGAAAATCGCGCTGATGTCGCCTTTGGAAACTGTATTCTTCTGACCTTTGGGACTTCCAATCGCAACAACCGGCGCACCTCTCTTCAAGTTCTTTTCCGCCCACAGTGCAAGCGGCTCAAGCGAGGTTTTATTTTTAAACCCCAGAATCGCAATATCCGCTTCCTCGTCCGCGCAGAGAACTTTCGTTATCGAATAGTTCCTGTCATCGTCGCCAATTGCGATAATTTCGTAAGTGCCCTTCTCGTCAATCACATGGTAGTTCGTTACCAATGTGCTGCTGTCAAACGCCACAAAGCCGCTGCCTGTCGCAAGTAATTTTCCCTGCCTGTTATAGACCTCCAACATCAGCACCGACTTCGCCGCCTGCTCAATTCGATCCGGGTCTTGCGAAAAACCAGACGCGTACGCGCATACTCCCGCCAGCAAAATCACGGCCATCAGCATCACACAGACGACTTTTTTCATATGCGTTCTCCTTTATTTCTTTCTAAATCAAATTATAGCATAATATTCCATTCTTTTCAATCATATCTCGGCAAAATACGCAAAAGGAACCGCCTCGCTGTGAGACGGTTCCTTTTCAAGAGACGCGCAGACAAAAAAGAAGCATTCGGATTTCTCCAAATGCTTCCAGCGTGCCTGAAGGGATTCGAACCCCTGACCTTTTGGTTCGTAGCCAAACACTCTATCCGGCTGAGCTACAGGCACTCATCGCTTAACAACGATGAACATTATACTCCTTCCTCCCCGGCTTGTCAATAACTTCGGACATTTTTCTTTGTAATGTTTTTGTGTTCACCGGCTGCCTTTTTTCTTCCCCTGTATCGCCCGCCACGCAGCTGCGCCGCAAAACGAGCCATGCAAAACATTTCGCACACAGTCTCACAAAGGTTTTGTCGAGTTTTATTACCATTTGGCCGTTTTGCCCTGCTTTTGGTTGTGTTTTTACATCCAATATTGTGTGCGTTAACATTTCTACTTTTTATAATGAACATAAAAGGATTGAAATTTAAGCTATTATATGATATCATTTTTTAAACTCGCATCAAGACGAGTTGAATAATTTAATTGGGGGTATTTTTGTGAGCCAGTCCGCAGTCGCCACGACCCAGCGCTCCGCAGTCCAGCTTTCATCCAACTACAGCATGCTCAAGCTGATTCTGCTCAGCCCGATCACGCTCGGCATCTACCCGCTGGTAATCCTCAGCCGCATCTCCTCGGACATCAACACGATCGCTTCGAGCCACGACGGCCGCCGCACCATGCATTACTGTCTGCTGTTCTTCCTCGTCGGCCCGATCACGGGCGGAATCGCGAATCTGGTGTGGAATCATCGCATCTGCAATCGCATGGGCACGGAGCTTTCGCGCCGCGGCCTTCCCTATAAAATCAGCGCAAGCACCTTCTGGCTCTGGGGAATTCTCGGCAGCCTGATCATAGTCGGCCCGCTGGTATTCCTGAGCAAATTCTGCAAAGCCATGAATTTCCTCGCGAGCGACTACAATACATACGGCTAATCCTCCTGAAAGGCCAGTGACAGCCGCCGGTCATCCCAAGCGGGAAGAGCGGCGGCTGTTAATTATGCGGGTTTGTCCGTTATTTCTGGTTCGCGTCGGTGCGCCACACGAAGCGGACGCGGCCGGTCATGTTCTCGCCGAGGGATGTGTAGGTGGTATAGGCGTTCGCGGCGTTGAGCGCGGCCTTCACGCGGTCGAGCATATCCGCGAGGTCATCCTCCACCAGACTCACGAGCTTGGAAACGCCCTCCTCATCGAAGGTGTTCAGGCCGTCCTTCAGCTCGTTCGCGCCGTCCAGCAGCTGCTGCACGCCGTCAGTGAGCGACGGGAGGTTCTCCGTGAGCGTGTTCATGCCGTTCGACAGGCTGCCGATGCCTTCCAGCAGCGCGGGCACCTTGCCGTTCAGCTCTTCCGTGCCCGCGGCCAGCTGCGCCGCGCCGGTCTTGAGCTCGCTTGCGCCGTTCGCCGCCTGCGCGGTACCGGCGAGGTAGGCGTTCAGGCCGTCATAGAAGGTGCGGTAGTCGTCCAGCTGCGCCTTCAGCGCCGTAAGGCTGGCCGCGGCGGCCTGACCCTGCTCCAGCGCGGCGGCGCGCTTGGCCTGCACGTCCTTGGACGCCATGTTCTGCTGCGTAAGCGCCTCGACCTGCTCGTTCACGTTCTGCTCGATCGTGGCCTTGATCCCGTCGCTGCCCATGGTCTGCTCGGTCTGCTGCGCGAGCACGGCCTTGACCTCCTGCGACTTCATCTGCGCGTCCACGGCCGCAGCAATCTGATTCTTCTGCGCGTCGGTCAGCGCGCCGCTCTCCACGGCGGCCTTGTAGGTATCGGGCGTCATGTCCATCGCGGCGAGCACCTGCGCGGTGACGTTCTCGCGCACGGCTTCCTCCACCTGCGCGGCGACCGTTTCCTGCACCTTCGCGGTAACGGCTTCCTCGATCTTCGCGCGGTTCTGGTTCACAACGGCTTCCACCTGATCGTGCAGCTGCTTGTCAATGCCCGCCTCGGAGCACGCGTCGAGCAGCGCGGTCAGGGTTTCCTCATAGTTCTCGATGGTCAGCGTGGGCGCGTTCTCCATCGCGGCGGACAGCTGCGTATTCGCGATGCCCAGCACGGTTTCGAACAGCTTCGTCGCGCCGCTCGCCAACGCTTCGTTGTTGGCGGTCAGGGTGTTCAGGCCTTCGGCCAGCTGCGTGGAGCCGGTTTCCAGCGCCGTCGCGCCGTCGTTCAGCTGCGATACGCCGTCGCCCAGCGGGTTCGCGCCCTCCTTCAGGGCTTCCGCGCCGTTCTTCAGCTCCGTCGCGCCGTCGGCCAGCGTCTTCGCGCCGTCCTTCAGCGCGGACACGCCGTCCGCCAGACGGCTCGCGCCATCCTTCAGCTGCGCCATGCCGTCCTTCAGCTTGTTGATGTTCTCCGTAAGCTCGGTGGCGTCGATGGAATCCACGTCCACGGCGCTGAAGAGCTCGTTGGTCACCACGGTCAGCGTGGTGGGCGCTTCGAAGTTCTTCGCGTCCGCGGAAATTTCCACGTATTCGGGCAGCGTCACGGTCTCCGCGTCCAGCTTCAGCGTTTCCTGAAGACCCGGCAGCGCCCAGCCCACGACCACGGTACGATCGCCGTCGTCGAGGAACTTGCCGTTGGTGACCTCGATGTTCGTGAACACGTCGTTGTCCAGCAGCGCGGCGGTCAGCGCGGCGAACGGCACCTTTACGCCGTCCTTCGTCTCCTTTACGTCGCACGCCACGCGGATGGTCACGCGGCCGCTCTTTCCGGTCATTTCGGCGGCGGTCTTCGCTTCGCCGTCCAGCGTGTAGCTTACGGTCAGGTTCACCGGCAGCGCGTCCTCCGCGTCGCCCTGATAATACACGTCCGCGCCGTCGGCGTTGTACCACACGCCGTCCTTCAGGAAGGCGCTGCCCTTCACGGCCTTCGCGTCCTTCAGAGTGGTCGCGTCCGCAAGATCCTTTTCACCGTCGGGATTCGTCAGCCAGTCGCTCACGATCACGCGCTTCGCCTCGCCCTCGGCGTTCGCAAGCACGTAAACCGTTTCATCCTTCGTCGTTTCGGCCAGTGCGCCGCCTGCCGCGCAGAAAACGAGGATCAGGGAAAGAAGCAGGCACGTCCGCTTTTTCATTACTCAATTCCTCCCGTGGTTTTTTTCTTCATACCCAGTGTGGTGTGGCGGACAACCGCGTCCAGCAGCATCAGCATGGCCGGCAGGATAAACACAACCGAAACCACGCTTACCAGCGCGCCGCGCGCCATCAGCATGCACATGGAGCTTACAATGTCAATGTTGGAATACACGGCCACGCCGAAGGTGGCGGCGAACAGGCCGAAGCCGCTGGTCACGATGGACGGAATGGACGTGGACAGCGCAATCGTCACCGCCTCGCGCTTATCCTTGCCCGCGGCGCGCTCCTGCTTGTAGCGCGTGGTCATCAGTATGGCGTAGTCGACCGTCGCGCCCAGCTGAATGGTCGAGATGCAGATCGGCGCGATGAACGGCAGCGTCTCGCCCAGATAGTGCGGCAGTCCAAGATTGATGAAGATGGCCAGCTCAATCACGGCGATCAGAATCACCGGCAGCGACAGGCTCTTCTCCACCAGCAGAATGATCACAAACACCAGCACGATGGACACCGCGTTAACCACCCGGAAGTCGTGGCCGGTGGTCTCGATCATGTCCTTCATGCAGCCGGCTTCGCCGATCAGCATGCCGCTGGGATCGTATTTCTTGAGAATCGCGTTCAGCTCATCCAGCTGATCGTTCACCAGATCGCTCGCGGCGCGGTATTCGGAGTTGATCAGAATCAGCTCCCACCGGTCGCTCTTCAGGATGGACGTGACGCTCTCCGGCAGAATCTCCTCCGGCACGCGGGAGCCGACCACGCTTTCCAGCGACAGCACGTACTTCACGCCGTCCACGTTCTCCATCTCGCGCTTCATGGCGCGCACGTCGCGGGAGGGCAGCTTGGCGTTCACCAGCAGCATGTGGGTGGAGGCAATGTTGAACTCATCCCGCAGCTTGCTGTTCGCAATCACGTAGTCGATGTCCTGCGGCAGGCATTCGCCCATGTCGTAGTACACCTCGTCGTTGGTCTTCGAATAGCCAATATAGGCCGGCGCAACCAGCAGCGCGAAAATCACGAGGAACACCGGGAATACCTTCACAACCCACTTGGCAAAGCCCTGACCCGTGGGAATCAGCGCGCGGTGGCGTGTCTTCTGAAGCAGCTTGTCGAGCAGAAGAATCAAAGACGGCAGAATCGTCACGCAGCCGATGACGCCCAGCAGCACGCCCTTGGCCATTACGATGCCCAAGTCGCGGCCCATCGTGAAAGTCATGAAGCACAGGGCGATGAAGCCCGCAATGGTGGTAATGGAGCTGCCCAGCACGGACACGAACGTGTCGTGAATGGCCTGCGCCATCGCCTCATACTTATCGTCCGTCGACGCGCGCTTTTCGTTGTAGCTGTGCCACAGGAAGATGGAATAGTCCATCGTGACGGCCAGCTGCAGCACGGCGGCCAGCGCCTTGGTTATGTAGGAAATTTCGCCCAAGAACCAGTTGCTGCCCAAATTCATCAGGATGCTCATGCCGATGCTGGCCAGAAATACAAACGGAACCAGCCAGCTGTCCAGCAGAAGCATCATCGCCGCGCAGGCGCAGACGACGGCCAGCGTCACATACACCGGCTCTTCCTCTTCGCACAGATCCTTGAGGTCTGTCACCAGCGCGCTCATGCCGGTCACGAAGCACTGCTTGCCCACGGCGCTGCGAACCTCGCGAATGGCGTCCATCGTCGCGTCGGCGGAGGTGGAGGTGTCAAAGAACACCGCCATCAGCGTGCTGTCTCCGCTGTTGAACTCCTTATAAATGCTCTCCGGCAGAAGCGCCTTGGGAATGGTAGGATCCGCCAGATCCTCATAGCACACGACGGTTTCCACATGCTCGATCGTGCGGAGCTTTTCGGCCGTCCGGCGAATATCCGCCGACGGCATATCCTCCACCACAATCAGCGAAAACGCGCCCTTGCCGAAGTCCTCCATCAGAAGGTTCTGCCCGGTCACGGTGTCCATGTCGTCCGGCAGATAATCCAGCATGTCGTAATTGATGCGGGTGTTGACCATGCCGAAGAACGACGGAATCAGCAGCGCCAGCGCAAGAATCAGAATGGGAACGCGGTACTTTACGACCGCTCTGGATGCTCGCATACCCAAACCTACCTTTCTTCTTTTTCACTCTCAAACCACGTTTCCACAACCTCGGGCTGCTCCTTGCGGATGACCTTCACCGCGAACAACGCGACGCACAGGTTCATCAGCCCTTCAAACAGCACCGACAGCCCCAGGAGGATCGTCAGCGTGCCCACGCTTTCCGCCGGGCGCGCCGCCAGCAGGCCGCCGATGGCGCCGGTAAGCAGCGCAAACGCCAGAATCAATCCCCACGAATGCAGGCCGAAGCGGCGCGCGTCCAGCGCCGTCTGCAGCTTGAACAGGCCGTCGACCATGATGGCGATGCCCAGCATCTGGCACAGGAACGTCATCGCGCGGGTGGGATTCAAAAGAATGATCGCCCCCAGCACGACCAGAAAGATTCCCAGCGCCAGATCAAACTGAAACGCCAGCCGGTACAGGTCTCTGGAAAAATACCCGATCAGCTTCACGATGCCAAAGGCAATCAGCATCGCGCCGACCAGCACGCCCAGCACAGAAACGGACATTTCATGCGTTACCAGCAGAACCACGCCCAGCACGCAGAACAGCACGGACATCACAATGTAGCTGATCTTCGCGGCGCGAACGGTTTTGAGTGTCGACATGAATGCCACCTCCTCTCATCAGTGGCTATAGTATACCGCGCGAGCGTCCTTCCGAAAACGGGCAAACACAGCTGCCTGTTCAAAAACCGGGCGCAAAGGCGAAATTGTCCAATTTTTGGATAAACGGGCGCAAGTGTCTGAAATTCGACGTTTTGAATGGAATTTTAACGGATGAATACGCATATGCTTGTGGTATTACAGGAGGACAAGCGTATGAATTCACAACTCCGAACATGGGCATGGAAGCTCCTCCCCACCAATATCGTCGGGCTGTTTTTCGGTATGCTTACGCCGGTTCCGTGGGCCGCGCCGTTCGCGGCGGGGCTGGCCGCGGCGTCGGGCGCGACGGACACGGCGCTGAGCGCCGTGCTTCCGGGCGCGCTCTGCGGCTGTCTGCTGGCGGGCGACCCCGGGGCGTTTCTGGGCTGCGTCCTCGCCTACATCCTCGCCCGCATCCTGATTCGGCTGCGCCCGGCGCGCTGCGAAGCCTTCTCGGCGGTAAGCGGCGGCATGGGCTGTCTGCTGCCCGCGATCGCGCGGCATCTGGATCAGGGCTTTTATCCGCTGGCGACGGCCGTTCTGGCGGCGCTTCTGGCCATGGCCGCCGCGCCCGCGCTGACGCCGCTGTTCCGGCGGGACTGTCTGCGGGCGCGAACGCTGTCCGCGGACGAGCGCGTCTCCCTGCACCTTGCCGCCGCCGTGCTCGTGGCGGGCATAACCCGTCTGTGGGAACCCGCGGGGCTGTTCGCCGCGGGGCTGCTCGCGCTCACGCTCTCCGGCGGCGGAGTCGCCGCCGGCGCGCTGGGCGCGTTCACCGCGGGTGTCGGCCTGCTGATCGAGGGACAGGGCGCGCTGATGCCCTCACTCCTGCTGATTTCCGCCGGATGCGCGGGCGCGCTGTGGGCCGTGGGCGCGTGGGCGCGCGCGCTCGCGTTCCTGATCGGCATTCCGCTTTCCTATTATTTAGGCTGGGATGTGCGCGCCGCGTTCCTGCTGGGCGCGGCGGTCGCGCATCCGCTGATTCCGGAGCGCTTCTCCGCGCGGATGCGCATGCAGCTTCTGTCCTCGCAGCCGTCCCTGCACGCCAGACTGCGCGTGACGGCCTCCCGGCGGCATGCCGCGCCGGAGGGCGGCGCGTGCGGCGACACCGGCGCAATCGAGAAAGCGCCGGACGGCCGCGTCATCCTGCTGCTGGCCGACGGCATGGGCACCGGCGAGGGCGCGCGAAGGCTGTCCCGCCGGGCGCTGGCGCTGGCGCGCGAATTTCTGGAATGCGGTCTGAACGAGTTCACCGCCTACCGCGCCATCAACCGGCTGTCCGACGGCGGGCGCGAAGCGTTTTCCACGCTGGACGTGTGCGAAATCGATCCCATCACGGGAACGGCGCGCTTTCACAAGTGCGGCAGCGAGCCGACGTGGCTCCTGCGCGGACGTACCGCCAGACGAATCGAGGGCGCGTCGCTGCCGGTGGGCGTGGTGGCCGAAGCCACGCCGTCGGTCGCCTCCGCGCACCTGCGCCCCGGCGACGCCATCATCATGGCGACGGACGGCCTTGTGAACGCGCTGGGCGGCGAGCCCGCCGCGGAAGCGTGGTTCCAGACCCTGAGCACCCTCTCCCCAGCCGCGTTCTGTACCGCGTCGCTGAAGGAAGCCCGGTCCCGCAACCGCGCCGCGCGCCCGGACGATATGAGCATCCTCTGCGCCCGCATCCAGAAGCGCAGTCCCCTGCTCGACCGCGCCCCCGCTCTGCCCGACCCCATTCCCGACGACCCGCCCGCCGCCCAGCCCGACACGGCCGCCGGGCCGTAAGTTCAGTCCCATTAAAATAAGAAGCGTTCCGGCGTACGGAGCGCTTTCCTCTTTTCTTCTGCAAAACTGCACCGTGCCTCTTGACACCGCATGTGACACCATATATAATATTGTATGTGGAGAGATTATCCAATGTCATAGTGGGAAAAGCTGCTCCGACGGATTCTGCTTCTTTCAAAGGATCTGCGATTTGACGAACTGCGCAAGGTATTGGAAAGCTGCGGTTACCAGATGCTTTCCCCTCGCAGCGGAAGCAGCCACTATACCTTTCGCAAACCCGGCTGCATGCCGATCACAATTCCCAAGCATGAACCCATCAAAAAGATTTACGTCGAAATGGTACGTGACATCGTAGAAAGCGAGGCAAGCAAACATGAAAACGCTTGAAGAATATATGGCCTTGCCCTATCGGCTGGAAATTATTCCCGACCCCGACGAGGGCGGTTTTGTAGGAACGTATCCCGACCTGCCGGGCTGCCTGACCAGCGGTGACACAATGGAAGCCGTTGCCCACAACGCCGAGGACGCCAAGCGCGCATAGCTTACCGCCGCGCTGCAAGACGGCCTTGCCATTCGCGAACCGGAAAGCCCCTGCGCATATTCCGGCCAGTTCAAGCTGCGCATTCCAAAATCTCTGCACCGCTCTTTAGCGGAACACTCCCGAAGCGAAGGAATCAGCATGAATCAGTATTGCCTGTACCTTCTGGCCAAAAACGACGCGCAGTACGGCGCATAACGATCCCCGGCATCCACACCATCTAATTCGCCGCATTCAAAAACGCCCGCATCCTCCGATTATTCTCGGAGCGGTGCGGGCGTTCGATTCGTCGTTTACAGCGGCGGCAGCGGCAGCGGGCAGTTAAGCAGCGCGAGCGAAACCGGCATATCGCACAGCAACTCGGGCAGCTTCCTCAGCGCGTCCAGCCGCGCCGTGGCGAGGATATACGGCAGGGCGCGCTGCGCGAACGCGTAATCCAGCGCCTTCTTCGGCGAAGCCGTCATCAGCGGGATAGCCGCGGCGCAATAGGCATGCATCTCCTCCAGCGTGCGCACGGAAAGGGTAATGCGCAGCGCCTTCAGCTTGTCCAGCAGCGTATGTACGCGGGCCTCCACCTCGCCGGGTATCTCGGTGGCCGGGTGGAACGCGCGCCGAATCGCGTCCAGCGACGGCGTTTTCTCCGCGGGTGCGGGCACAGGCTGCGCGGCGCGCCACATGTCAATATCGGGCGCGGGCAGGCGCACGAGGAACGCGCGGTCGAGCAGGCGTGCATCCAGCGGATAGCCAATCTGGTCGTCCAGCGCGGTCATCACCACGCGCAGGGACTCGTTTTCACCGTCCTCAAAGCGCGTGAGCAATCCGCGGGACTGGTCGTCCTGCGCGCTGCGGTTCACGTCGTCCAGCATAACCACGCGCAGCGTGCGGTCGTCCTCAAAGCGCGTGAGCGCCTTGAAGCGCGCGTCCTCGCGGGCGTTCTTCACATCCGCGTCCAGACAGGCAAAGCGACGCGAGCCGGGTGCCGTGAGACCAAGCGCCGCGGCGAGCAGGCGAATCATCGAGCTCTTTCCGCAGCCCGTCGGGCCGGAAAGCACGGTAAAGTGCCCCAGCGCCAGGCAGACGAGCAGGTTCACGGCTTCGTCGTTGTCAAGCGGCCGCCCGGCGCATTCAAACGCCCGGCGCACGTCGCTGACCATCTGCGCGGCCGTCGGCTCATAGGTCTCCGGACTGCGGGCATAGTCGCTCTGGTCGGTGCCGTCCCAGCCGCGGATCAGCTCCGCGGCGCGGCAATTGATCGCAAACCGGAGGAAATCGCCCTCAAAAGCCTCCTTCGACGCATCGTTCAGCAGCCGGTTTGCCTCCGCCTGCGCGGCACGCGCGCTTTCCGCCGCGCGCAGACGCGCCTCGGCTTCCTTCTTCAGCGCTTCAATGCGCTTTTCCTCGCGCGCAATCTCCTGCGCGTGCGTCTCGCGCACCTCATTCATCAGCTCCGCGCGCTTTTCCATGCGGCGGATGCGCAGCTCGTCCAGCTCGCCAAGCAGACGCAGACGCTCTTCCTCAATCGAATTCAGCGCGTCCACCTGCGCACCGGTCGCGGGGGCGCTCTGCGGAACGCGGAAGCGGCGCGACACCGTGTCGGCAAAGCCGTCCATCCGCAGAAGCTCATCCAGAAGGCCGTCGCGCGCCTCCGGCAGCGCCCACGCGCTCTTCGCCGTCTCCGCGGCGCGCTCGATGGGACTGAGCACCGGCTTTCCACCGGCGTTCCCGGGCACGGGCGCGCCCAGCTGATCGATGCGGGACTTGCGCCAGCCGTCGTCCACAACCTCGGACAGGCTGCGCCCGCGGCGCGGATTCAGGCCCGTCTGCGCCAGCAGCGCCGCCTCGCGCGGAGAAAGCCGCGGATTCGCGCGCACCGCGGGCGCTTCCGGCCGCATGGGTCTGGGCGCGGGCGCACTCGGACGCGCAGGCTCGGGCACAGCCGCCGGGCGCACCAGCGCAGGCGCACTCGGACGCACAGGCTCCGCCACGGCCGCCGGACGCACCGGCACAGGCACGGACACCGGGCGCACAGGCTCCGAACCCGTCTCGCACTCAGGCTCCGCTGCGCACACGGGCGCGGGTTCCGTCACCTCCGGCGCGGGCTTCTCGGCAGCCGTCTCCGGCACGCTCGTTTCTTCCTTTTTCTCTTCGGAAACAGCCGTCTCATCCGCGGGCGCTTCCACAGTCTCGGAAATCGGTTCCGCCTTCGGCGCAGTCTCGTTGTCCGGAATGATGATCTCCGTCTCCTCGCCCTCGGCCAGCGGAATGACATAAATGCCCGCCTCCGCTGCCGGCTTGCGGAAGCCCTCGGCCTCCGCGTCAAGCGTAAAGCGATACTCGCCCTCGGCCTCGCCCGCCTGGGCGTGCCACGGCGCGGAGACCTCGCCATCCAGCACCACGGCTACCCGGCGCGTGCCGGGACGGCGAGGCAGAATCGCGCGCACGACGCCCTCCGCGGTCTTCTCCGCCCGAACGACCTCCATCAGCCACTCGGTGCGGCACTCGGTCACAACGTCGGAATACACGATGTTTCGGTTGAACTCGGAACGGTCTGGATTGTAGTTTTTGTTGGGACGGATTTTGTCGTTTTCCGCGGGATGCTGACGCAGATCCAGCGCACAGTAGCGCCCAAGCGTGCGCATGCGCGCCTTAAACCGGCTGGACTCGTTTTTGTCCGGCACAATGCGAACGCCGCCCTCGTCGGGGAATTCCCCGCGAGCATCCTCAACGCGCTCAAACACGCCGTCTCCACTTACAAACAACGGCTTAATACGAAAATAGGCTTTTTGCGGCAGGTCTTCCTCCAGATACCCGATGGTTACTTTTCCCGGGAGAGTCATTGAAATTCCTCCTGGCATTGATCTCGTTTCCTGTATTTTACTATATGTGCGTTTATCATAAATATTATAGCGGTTAATCGCCTCCGCGTCAATCCGTAAACCCATGATTTTGAAAGAAAAATTGCTGATTAGAGCAAATTTCAACCGTTCAGTTCGCCCATTTTCGCGCCAAATTCCTCCCCCTTTCACCTTTTTGTCCGAACAGGCCAATTTTTTATCCATTTTACCTGCCATTTGTCCCACCGCCTTCTGTATGTTTTGCTGCTAAAAACGTAAAAACACGCGTTCATCCCCTTTCCCGTGAATCCGTCGACCGATAAACGAGGTGTCTGTATAACGAACGAAGCTGAAGATTTTATTGACGGAAAAGTAAAACAGCGGTATAATCGACAGGAACAGAATAGGCTTTTCAGTGCCGCGCGGTGGGTTTGATGCTGGCGCGGGTAAAAGGGAATCGGGTGAGAAACCCGGACGATCCGGTCACTGTGAGCGGGGAGCGGGGTCGAAGGACGCCATTGTGCGCATGCATGAGAAGGCTCGACCCATGTGATGATCCGCGAGTCAGGAAACCTGCTGAAAATGCCGGCGCACAGCTTCCGAAGAAAGCGGGTTGCCCGAAAGAGCGGTTTTGCGGAATATGCAAAAGCGTTATTGGTGTTTATCAAAACGGGCGGGTGTTTACTTCGGCGGCAGAAAATCAATCGGGTGAAATGGAGAGAGCCTTATGAAGGAAACGCGACGCGAGGGTCACTACAAGTTCTTCTGCAACACCGAATGCGAATATTTTCCCTGCCACGCAACCGACGATCAGGAAAATTTCAACTGTCTGTTCTGCTATTGTCCGCTGTACGCGCTTGGGAAAAAGTGCGGCGGAAATTTCCGATATACCGAGAAGGGCTACAAGGATTGCTCCTCCTGCATGATTCCGCACAGAAGAGAGAATTACGAGTATATTCTTTCGCGCTACAACGAAATCGTGGAGCTTGTTCACGAGAATGACCGGAAACAATAGCAGGAACGCCGATCAACAGAAAACGCGTCCGCTTCTTTCGAAGGGGCGCGTTTTCGTTGAATGGCGAACGGTCAGGTTGCCTGCTGAAGCCTGGCAAGGCTTTCATTCGACAGACAGCTCATCAGGGCAAACGCGGCGGCCGTGCCTTCCTCCGACGCAAGGCCGAAGCGGCGGGCAAACAATACCGCAATGTCGTCCCTCTGTCTTTCCAGCGTCTGCGCCATGCGCATGCCGTCGTCCGTCAGGTGAATATCGCCGTAGGGAGCTTTCTGAATCAAACCCTTCCGCTGCAAAATTTCCAGCGAACGGTGAATCGTCGGGCGCTTCACGCCCAGCAGATGCGCAACATCCTTGGACGCGACGACTTCAAAGCTCTCCGACAGGGCATACACAGCCAACAGGCATCGAATCAGGGATGAGGACATCTTTAAAACCTCCTTTATAAGACGGGGAACGCGAAATGCTCGCGTACGCTCGGAATGAAATAAACCGTACCAGAACCACTTTGTCAAAGACTAAGCCTTCGTCAGAACAACTCCGGGAGAGCGCGAGAGGGTCACAACCCTCTCGCACCCCCGTCACCCGAGGGGGTGCAGGGGAGCAGAGCGCCCCACGCCCGTTTCGTCGAAAACCAACACTTTCATCAGAACAACTCCGGGAGAGCGCGAGAGGGTCGCAACCCTCTCGCCTCCCGTCCCCCGAGGGGGGTGTAGGGAAGCGGAGCGCCCCACGCCCGCGTCGTCGGAAACCAGAACTTCCATCAGAACAACTCCGGGAGAGCGCGAGAGGGTCGCAACCCTCTCGCACCCCGTCGCCCGAGGGGGTGTAGGGGAGCGGAGCGCCCCACGCTCGCGTCGTCGGAAACAACGTCCTCAAAAG
>OLSB01001087.1_pt1 | contig 28456 bp, 26 predicted proteins | sample 1672071 | NCBI WGS metagenome assembly OLSB01 (sample SAMEA3136642, study PRJEB25190) | human gut metagenome | biome: human gut; feature: human-associated habitat; material: faeces | place: Austria | collected 2013 | reverse complement strand
GGTATCGCGGTCGGCATGGCGACGAACATCCCGCCGCACAATCTGACCGAGGTCATCAACGCCTGCCTCTGCGTGCTGGAAAATCCGGAGGCGACGCTCTATGACCTGATGGAGCACATCACGGGTCCCGACTTCCCGACAAAGGGCTTGATCCTCGGGCGGGCGGGCATCCGCAGTATGTACGCCACCGGAAAGGGTCGCATTACGATGCGTGCGCGGACGGAGCTGGAGGAATTCGGTCAGAACCGTCAGCGCATTATCGTCACCGAAATTCCCTATCAGGTCAACAAGCGGATGCTCATTAAGAGCATGGCGGACCAGGTCAACGAAAAGCGGCTCGAGGGCATTTCCGACATTCGCGACGAGTCCGACCGCAACGGTATGCGCATTGTTGTTGAGCTGAAGCGCGACGCGAATGCACAGGTCGTGCTCAACCGCCTGTTCGCGCAGACCTCGCTGCAAACGACCTTCTCGGCAAACCTCCTGGCGCTCGTGAAGAATCAGAGCCAGCCGAAGGTCCTGTCGCTGCGGGAGATTTTGGACGAGTATCTGGCGCATCAGGAGGAGGTCGTGATCCGTCGGACGCGCTACGACCTCCGCAAGGCGCAGGAGCGGGCGCACCTGTTAGAGGGTCTGCTCATCGCGCAGGACAACATCGACGAGGTCATCCGCATCATCCGCAGCGCCTACGACGACGCGAAGGAAAAGCTGATGGAGCGCTTCGGTCTGAGCGAGATTCAGGCGCAGGCGATCCTTGATATGCAGCTCAAGCGGCTGCAGGGACTGGAAAAGGACAAGCTGCTCGCCGAATACCGCGAGCTGGAGGAGCGGATCGCCTACTACAATCGTGTGCTGGGCGACATGGAGCTGGTCAAGGGCATCGTCCGCGACGAGCTGACCGCCATCCGCGACAAGTACGGCGACGAGCGCCGCACCGAAATTCAGGACGTCGAGGACGAGATCGACGATGAGGACCTGATCGAGGAGGAGGCGTGCTGCTACACGCTGTCGAACGCGGGCTACATCAAGCGCCTGCCGGTCGATACCTACCGCAGCCAGCGTCGCGGCGGCCGCGGCGTCTCCGGTCAGACGCTGAAGGACGAGGACTACATCAAGAATCTGTTCATCGCCTCGACGCATGACTACCTGCTGTTCTTTACGAACCTCGGGCGCGTCCATCGCCGCAAGGGTTATCTGATCCCCGAGGCGGGACGGACGGCGAAGGGAACAAATATCGTCAATATTCTCCCGCTGGAAAACGGCGAGCGGGTCACTGCAATGCTGTTGACGCGTGAGTTTACGGATAACGAGTATCTGATGATGGTAACGCGGAACGGCACCGTCAAGCGCCTGCAGCTCGACGAGGCGTACACCGCCCGAAAAGCGGGCATCCGTGTGCTGAATCTCGACGAGGGCGACGAGCTGATCGCCGTTATGAAGACCACGGGCGAGGACAATATCCTGCTTGCCACGCGGTGCGGCATGGCGATCTGCTTCAACGAGCAGGACGTGCGCTGCATGGGCAGAATGGCGACGGGCGTGCGCGGTATCCGTCTGACGGACGGCGACTGCGTGGTCGCGGCGGCGGTTGCCGAGGCGGGCAAGTGCCTGTTGACCGTGACCGAGCGCGGCTACGGCAAGCGGACGCAGGTCGAGGAATATCTGCGCGGCGACAGCGTGCAGTCCCGCGGCGGCAAGGGGATGCGCGGCTACCGTCTGACCGAAAAGACCGGTCTGGTGGCGGGCGCGGCGGTCGTCAGCGAGGAGGATGATATTCTGCTCATCGAGTCGGGCGGCGTGGTCATCCGTATGCCCGTCGGCGGCGTGAGCGTGTACCGCCGCGATACGCAGGGCGTGATCCTGATGCGCGTCGAGGAGGGAAGCCGCGTCATTGCCGTGCAGCGCACGGAGGCTGCCGAAGAGGAGCAATAAGAGTCAATCGGCACTGTCAATAGAATCCCGTAGGGCGGGAAGTATCACCAAGTGAATAGTGAACAGTGAATGGTGAATAGTGAATAATGTCGGTGTGCCTGCGGCACGGATTACAACCCCTCCGAGTCGCCTTGCGGCGACCCACCTCCCCTTGCACAGGGGAGGCTTTCGCTCGGCGATTGCGGACATCTTCCCTAAAAATGGAGCCGAAGTGCGGCACAGGATAGGAGAACTTATGGACAACGAAAAGAAACTGACAACGGAACAGACTGCGTCCGACGCGGCGGAGCCTGAAGCGACCGAAATGCCCGAAGCCGAGCCGCTCGGAGATGCGGCGCCCGCTGTCGAACCGCTCGAGGACGAAGCGACCGACCTTGAACCGACCGAGGACGAGGCGGTCGCCGACCCGCCGCGCTTCACGGCGAAAACGACCCTCAATGCCGCCGTGCAGCTCGAGGCGTCGAAGGCGCTTGCACCGAAGATCGGCAGCGTGACGGGAATCGTCGGCATCGCGCTGATGGCGGTGCTGCTGGGCATCTCGCTGTGGCAATATTTCACGACCTTCGCGACCGACCGACTGGTGATGGCGGGCGTGCTGGTGCTGGTGATCGCGTTCTTGATCTACAGTCGTCTGACCGCGCCGAAGAAGGCGCTCAAGCGCTGGGAGAGCGGGATGCGCCGCTCCTACGGTACGGACGCGCTGCACCTGACGACCGAATTTTTCGACCATTCGCTGGCGCAGTCGGTCGAGGAATGCGACGATCTGATCGTGGAGGGCTATTCCAAAATTTCCGAGCTGCGCGAGACAGAGCACCTGCTGTTGCTTCGGTGCAGTGCGCGGCAATGGTTTTTTGTTGACAAGTCCGGCTTTACGGTCGGCGACGCGGGGCAGTGTAAGGATTTCCTCCGCGACCGCATAGGGAGATAACTAACATGGCATTTTTTCTTTCCAGACAGTCGGGCGAGGAGCCGCGGCTGGGCATTTATGTCCATATTCCGTTTTGCAAGAGCAAGTGCGAATACTGTGACTTTTACTCGATCGGCGGCGGGCGCGACCGCCGCATGACGGACGACTATTTGCAGGCGCTCGCCGACCACATCCGCGAGGCGGGACGGTTGGCGCCCAACCACTTAGTCGATACGGTCTATTTCGGCGGCGGCACGCCCAGCTTCTTCGGGGCGGACAACCTTGAGAAGATTTTGGATGAAATTCACCGCAGCTTCCGCCTCAGCGTCGAGGCGGAGATCACCGTCGAGGCAAACCCCGACAGCGTGAACGTGCAGGGGCTGAAGCGGATGCTCCGCGCGGGCTTCAACCGTCTGTCGCTCGGGGTGCAGTCGGATGACGACGCAATGTTAAAATACCTCGGCAGACCTCATAACTTCGAGCAGGCGCAGACCGCCATGCAGAAGGCGCGGCAGGTCGGCTTTGCCAATATTTCGCTCGATCTGATGTACGGCTTGCCCAATCAGACCCGCGCGGGCTGGCAGGAGACGGTCGAGCATATCGCGCGGATGCGGCCGGAGCACGTGTCATGCTACGCGCTGAAGGTAGAGGAGGGAACGCCGCTTTACGAGTACAAGGACAGCGTGAATCTGCCGAGCGACGACGTGCAGGCGGATATGTACCTTGACGCGTGCGAAATTCTGCGCTCCTACGGCTTCGAGCACTATGAAATTTCGAACTTCGCAAAGCGCGGCTTCGCCTCCAAGCACAACCTGAAATACTGGACGGGCGGCGAGTATCTGGGCTTCGGACCCACGGCTGCCAGCGACTTTGACGGCAAGCGCTTTACCGCTATTCGCGACCTGCGCGGCTATATTCAGGGCATCGCGAAGCACGGGCAGATCCTCTCCGAGTTAGAGCACGTTCCCACGCGTGAGCGGGCGGGCGAGTATATCATGCTGCGGCTGCGGACGAGCGAGGGCATCAGCGCGGAGGAGTACGAGCGCAGCTACCTGATGCCGTTTGACACGCTCGGACAGGCGCTGGAGCGCTTCCGCGCGAACGGTTACGCGGAATTCGTGAAGGACCGCTGGCGTCTGACGGAGAAGGGCTGGCTGGTGTCGAATCGGATCATTTTGGTCCTGCAGGAGCTTCAGGAGCGCTCTACCCCGTTGACGAAGAAACGATGATCGGTAAGGGAAGCTCTGATGAGTACGTCATCGGAGCTTCCCTTTGAAATTTTTTACACTTACGGAACGCCCGCGGTTCTTTTTCGTCAAAAGAACAGAGAAGTGCAGGCAGTGTCCGTAGGGCGGGGTTCTTCAACCCCGCCGCGTGCAGGCACTTCCGATAGAATCCGTAGGGGCGCCGTTTCGGTGCCCGCCCATTGCAGCAACATTTAGTGAATAGTGAATAGTGAACAGTGAACGGTGAATAGTGAAGAATGGCGGTGTGCCTACGGCACGGATTGCAACCCCCTCAGGCGCTTCGCGCCAGCTCCCCCAAAGGTGGAGCCAAGGTGTAAACGGTAGTGCGTCCGTTTATCGACTGTAAGGGCGGCGGAAAACACGGGCGGTTACGACAAGAATTTGCAAAGAACAAGAGGTCAAGTACAATGTTCAGTCCGGAGACAATGGATTTCCTTTGGGGGATCCGCTTTAACAACAATCGCGAATGGTTCGCGGCGCATAAGGAGCAGTATCAGCGCACGGTGCTCGCGCCGATGAAGGAGCTTGCCGCAGCGCTGAGGCCGAGCCTGCCGGACGATATGCGTCTGCACGTTTCCAGAATTTATCGGGATATGCGGATGCACCCTGCCACATTCTATAAGGACAGCCTGTGGATGTGCTTTTTGGGCAAGGCGGGTCCGTGGCTGGAGCAGCCGAGCCTGTGCTTCGAGGTACGTCCCGAGGGCTATCGCTACGGCTTTCTGCTCTGTGGACAGGCGCGTGACATGGAGCAGTTCCGCCGCGTCATCAGCGACCGCAGCAACGAATTTCTGAAAATCGTGGAACAAGCCGAGCGGGAGAGCGGCGTTTTGCTCGACGGCGATCACTATGCGCGCCCGAAGCCCTGCCCGAACGTGCGGCTGGAGCGCTTTTTCCGACTGAAAAACCTGATGGCAATCAAGGACTGCCCGCCCGACGAGCTGCTGTATTCCGAGGCGCTGGTCGGGGAGGTGCGGAAAACCATGCTGGCTTGGCTGCCGCTGTACCGCTTTTTGCAGCGGCTCGGATAGAACGGGAGGGAACGATGAAAAAGAAGACCATCCTCTTGGTTGCAGTTCTTGCGATCGCTGCCGCGCTGCTGAGTGTGGCGCTGGTCGCCAAAAACCGCGCCGATGACCGCAAAACGAAGGCGCTTGTCGGGCAGTGGACGGCGGCGGAGCTGACGACGGTGAATTCCCACGGTGATGAGGGGCTTGCGGTCTATCTCGTCAGCTATGCGGAGGACGGCGCCTTTTCCGAGCGGTGCGATTATTATGTATGGGTCGATCCCGGTACGCTGGTGCCCGACGGTTCGGTGACCGTCTTTGCGGCGGATACCTACTGGTCGTCCCCCGAACCGAGCTTCCCCGAGGTGATCTCCGGTGAACACTATCGGTTTTCCGGCAGCACGATCAAGCTGAAGGTGACCGACGATGAGAAGGAGGACAACCCGACGCATGCCGAGTGGCGCAAAGCCTCGTTGGACGGCGGCTGCCTGTATCTGAACGGCAAATGCTTTTACAGGGGAAACCTGTCCGTTCGGGAGCTGTGCGAGCGGAACGGAATCCCGTTCAAATAATTTGAAAAATCAGGAAAAATCGAAAGAAATCCCCACGGCTGCGGACGCAAAAATTGCGTTTGCAGCCGATGCTTGTTTTTGGAAAGGAAAAAGAACAAGGAATTGGGAAGCTGAAATCGCCTTTTTTCGCACAAAGTAAGCGCGACGGCAAAAATTTTTTCTGCCGAAAAGCGGGGGAGGCGACTTATGAAACTGATTTATAGAACGGCGGCGGTCGCGCTGTCGTTGCTGCTGTTGCTCGGCGGTGTTTGGGCAGCGCCGGAGACGGTCATTCCGGGCGGCAATACGATCGGCTTGGAGCTGAAGACCGACGGGGTGACGATCGTTGAATTTTCCGATCCCGCGCCGGAAAAAGCGGGCTTGCGGCGCGGCGATCTGCTGCAAAAAATCGACGGGACACCCGTGGCATCGACGCAGGACATCGTGATGCTCGTCGAGCGGTCGGCGGGACGGGTGCTGCGGCTGACGGTGCAGCGCGAGGGCAAGGAAAAAACGGTTCGTCTCGCGGCGAAGCGGGACGGCGGCGTTTGGCGGCTCGGAATTTTGGTGCGCGACGGGATCACCGGCATCGGGACGGTGACTTATTACGACACAGAAAACGGCACGTTCGGCGCGCTCGGACACGGCGTAAATTACGGCAGCTCCGGCGACCTGCTGCCCATGCGCGAGGGGACGGTGCTGGCGTCGCAGGTGTCGTCCGTCACACGCGGCGAAAAGGGCGCGGCGGGGGAGCTGCGGGGGGCAATCCGACGCGGCGGCGCGTGCGGCGAGATTTCGAAAAATACGAATTGCGGCATTTTCGGCGCCATGCCCGCCGCCGACGGCGCTGCGGTGCCGATTGCAAGCCCCGCGCAGGCGCATACGGGCGCGGCGACCATCCTTTCCAATGTCGAGGGGACGGAGGTCGGGGAGTACCGCGTGCGCATTATCGCCGTGCAGCCGCATGACGCACGGGGACGAAACCTGCTGCTGGAGGTGACCGACCCGACGCTGCTGGAAAAGACCGGCGGCATCGTGCAGGGAATGTCGGGCAGTCCGATCATGCAGGACGGGCGGCTGATCGGCGCGGTGACGCATGTCCTTATCGACGATCCGACGCGAGGATACGGAATTTTTATCGAGACGATGCTTGCCGCCGCTGAGCAGGACAGCAGCGCGGCATAGCGGAGGCTCACCGCAGACGGCGAAAGCTTTTGACCATCGGGCGGGCTGGAAACAGCCCGTTCGTTTTTATTTCATGTTTATTTCATGCCGCAGCCCCCTGCTCTGCGGCGGGGCGTGTTGACATCTTCCCAAAAATGTGGTATAACATCCCACAGAGGGAAGCGCCGAGACGGCGCCTCCGAAACGAGATATAACGGGAGGTTCCAATGATGAAACGCTTGCTATCCGTGCTGCTTGCGGCGGTGCTGCTGCTCGCGCTGCTGCCGACCGCGCTTGTGTCTGCGGAGGAGACGCCGACGCTGATTGAGTACCCCGTCGAGGGCGGCAGCTTATACTTTGATCCGACGACGCAAACCGTCGAGAGTGCCGACAAGACGATCACCGCGATCGACCTCCCGTCCGAGATCGGCGGCGTGGCGGTCAAGAAGCTGAAAAGCGGCTTGTTTTACTGTAACGATACGCTTCGAAGTCTGAAAATCGCGGCGGGCGTGGACCTGATTGACGAGAGCGCTTTCGCCGAATGTACCGCGCTGGAGGAGGTCACGCTCCTCGGCGTGAAAACCGTCGGATGGCGCGCCTTTGCCGACTGCCCGAAGCTGAAAACGCTGACGCTTGCGGGGGTTGAGGTTCTGGAATACAACGCATTTTCATACTGCACCTCGCTGGAGACCGTGGCGCTCCCGGACGGGCTGCGCGTTATCGGCAGCGAGGCGTTTGCCGGCTGTGCGGCGATGACAGAGCTGCCGTCGCTTCCGACGAGCTTAGAGCAGGTTGACGGCGCCGCGTTCTATAAAACCGCTGCGTGGGATAATGACGAAAGCTGGTCGGACGAGCTGCTCTGCAAGGACGGCTGGCTGCTGTACAGCCGCAACAACAAGCGCGAGACCGTGTCCGTTCCCGACGGTATCCGCGGCATTGCGGGCAGTGCCTTCAGTCAGCATGAAAATCTCCTCTCCGTCCGTCTGCCGGAGGGCGTGGAGTGCATCGGTGAGGCGGCATTCCTTATGAACAGCCGTCTGAAAAAGGTCACCTTCCCCGCAAGCCTGAAAGCCATCGGGCGGTCTGCTTTTCTTTACTGCACCGATCTGACGGCGGCTTGCTTCCTCGGCGACGCGCCGAGCATCGGGCAGAAGGCGTTTTACGACGACTATAAGGACAGCTTTAGCAGTGCGACAAAGACGCTGCCGATCAAGAATCTGACGCTCTACTATCTCCCCGCACGGACGGGCTGGACGGCGATGACGGAATACGTCACCGCGCCGTGGGACGGCAACACGATCCCGACCGGAAATATGACGTATAAGATTGACGGCGGCGAGCTGTATTTCGAGCTTGAAACGGGCACGGTGAGCGGCGTCAGCGGTACACTGACCCATTTGGAGCTGCCGGAAAAGATCAACGGCTCCTACGTCCGCCGCATTGCCGCGAACGCTTTTGCGGGGCAGACGGAGCTGACGACCGTCACGCTGCCCGAGAGCGTATTTGTCCTCGGCGACAGCGCGTTCAGCGGCTGCACGGCACTGCGGACGGTCAAGCTGCCGCAGCGGATGCAGTCGATCGGCAGGGCTGCCTTCTGCGACTGCTCGGCGCTGCAAAGCGTGACGCTGCCGCAGGGCTTGACGACTGTTCCCTACCGTGCGTTCCGTGACTGCAAATCGCTCAATTACGTCAGTATTCCCGACGGCGTAACGAGCATTATCGGCGAGGCGTTCCGCGGCTGCTCGCTGCTGACGCGCCTGAGCTTTCCGGAGAGCCTGACGGAAATTAACATCGAAGCCTTCTGCGGCTGCCTCGCGCTGGAGAACCTTACCCTGCCGTCGAAGCTGGAAACGATCGGCGAGTATGCCTTTGCTTCCTGCAATGCGCTGAAAACCGTTACCATTCCCGCGTCGGTCCGGTATATGTACCTCAGCTTTGCGGACTGCAAGGCACTGCGCGAGGTGTATTTCCTCGGCGACGAGCCGACGAACGCCAATACTGCGTTTGCCGGCTGCACGGATATTACGATCTACTATACCGAGGGGAAGGACGGCTGGACGACGCCCGAATGGAACGGCTATCCCGCCTACCCCATCCCTCATAAGCACAGCTTCACCTCGCAGGTCGTTGCGCCGACCTGCACTGCGGACGGCTACACGCTGGAGAGCTGCGCCTGCGGAGAAAGCCGCAAGACCAACGAGGTCAAGGCGCTCGGGCACAGCTACAAGGACGGCGTCTGCACACGCTGCGGTCAGCGCGACCCCGACGCCAAGCCGACGGTCAGCTTCGTTGACATTCCCGAGAAGGCGTGGTATCGGAGCGCGGTGGAGTACGCCGTGGAGCACGAGCTGATGAACGGCGTCGGCGACGGTAAGTTCAACCCCGAGGGCAGCATGACCCGTGCAATGCTGGTCACGGTGCTTTGGCGCAACGCCGGAGCGCCGAAAACCGAGAGCAGCCGCTTTACCGATGTCCCGTCGGGCAGATGGTTCAGCACGGCGGTCGCTTGGGCGGCGGAGTGCGGCGTGGTCAACGGCGTCGGGGACGGCAAATTTGATCCGGACGGCGCGATCACCCGCGAGCAGATGGCGGCAATTTTGTTCCGTTACGCCGACAACACGAAGGTGAATACCGAAAAGCGCGGCGATTTCGCGCAGTTTGCGGACGCCGGGAAGGTCAGCCGCTGGGCAAAGGAAGCGCTGTCGTGGACGGTCGCCGAGAATATCATCGGCGGCAGCAAGGAGGGCGGCAAGCTCTACCTTGACCCGCAGGGCAACGCCACCCGCGCACAGGTCGCGGCAATCCTCATGCGCTATCTGGAAAAGACCGCCTGAGTAAATTTGAATTGCATTATGAAAATAGGAGCGCCCGAGCAATCGGGCGCTCGTTCAACGTTCATAGGGGGCGGCGCGCCCCGCGCGATGTAGGGGGCGGCATCCCTGACGCCGGCAATATGTCAAGCAAATGAAAACCAACGGCGGTGCGGGGAGTGTTTTGCTCCTTCGCACCGCCGATTATTCCAAAGATTTTTACGCTTCCTTAACGACCGCGCAACCCTCGACGAGATTCGCCATCATTAGCGTACCGTGAATCGCCATCTGCCGCTCCATTAGGTCGGTCAGGATCACCATGTCGCCGTCGCATTCGATCTTCATGACATTTTGCATGGCAACATTTTCCTTTTTCAGCTCATTTTTGTAGACCGTAGAAAGACACATTTGTGCTCGCCCCCTTATTTCAGCGCCGCCAGCACCGCGGACAGACGCAGATTGCCCTTTTCAAACTCGCTCACGGCGGCAAGCACCTGCTCTGCCGCGGTGTGATTGCCCAGCGCTTCGAGCTTTTTTGCAAGCTCCGCCAGCTCATTTGCATGGGCGGCGTTGTGGTTGACCATATACTGCATCAGCGCCAGCGTTTCCTGCATCGGGTCGCAGCCGCCGCAGGTGCTGCACTCGTTCGCGCAGCCGTGGCTGTGGGTGTGCTCGGTCAGCTCGCCGTCGGTGTGGGAATGGGCATGGTCGCCGCCCTCGTGGACATGGGCGTGGACGTGCTCGTGCGTGTGCTCCACGCCGTCATGCGTATGGGCGTGGATGTGGACGTGCGTATGCTCGCCGTCCTCATGGAAATAAACGTTACGTTTTATCATAACTCGTTCTCCTTGTTCGGTTTTCCTTTATTATAGTCCCCATGTGCGGGCTTGTCAATCCGCCGTCTCCGTAATTTCGGCAAACGAGAAAGGCACGATTGCAGCAAGCGCTTCGGGCGCGGTTTCGAGCATCATGCCGACCCGACCCGCGCTGAAGCATATGCGGTCGAAGCGCTCCGCGCTGCGGTCAAGGACGGTCGGAAAGACCTTTTTCATCCCGATCGGGCTGCACCCGCCGTGAATGTAGCCGGTCAGCGGCAAAAGGTCGCGCTGATGGACCATCGTTACCGCCTTTTCACCGACGGCTGCGGCTGCCTTTTTCAGATTCAGCTCCGCCTCGACCGGCACCATGAACACATAATGCCCGCCGCTTTTCCCGGTAGTGACGAGGGTCTTGAACACGCGCTGCGGCTCCAGCCCCAAGGCTCGTGCGACCTCCGCGCCGCTGAGCGCTCCGCCCTCGTAGGCGTGCGTCTCATAAGCAAGCTTTTTGCGGTCCAACTGCCGCATGGCATTTGTCTTTTCCGTGTTACTCTCCCCTTTCCAACAGGCAGACCGTCTCGATGTGGGCACAGCGTGGGAACAGATCGACCGCTTCGGCGCTGCGGAGTGCGTAGCCCTTTGCGGAGAGGAGCCTGACGTCCCGCGCCAGTGTTGCGGGGTCGCAGGAGACGTAGACCACCCGCGACGGCGCCATTTTGTCGATCGCGTCGATGACCTCGGCGCTGACACCCTTACGCGGCGGATCGACGATGATCACGTCGGGGCGAATCCCTTCTTCGGAGAGCTGCTGTGCCGCCTGACCCGCGTCGGCGCAGAAAAATCGCGCGTTTTCGATTCCGTTTCGGCGGGCGTTTTGCTTTGCGTCTGCGATCGCGGCGTCCACGACCTCCACGCCGATGACCTGCCTTGCGCGTTTTGCCGCGCAGAGTGTGATGGTGCCGGTGCCGCAATAGAGGTCGAGCACCGTTTCTGTCCCGTTCAGTGCGGCGGCGTCAAGCGCCTTGCCGTAGAGCACCTCCGCCTGAGCGCGGTTGACCTGATAGAACGAGCGCGGCGAGATTCGGAAGCGCAGACCGCACAGAATATCCTCAATCGCCTCCGCGCCCCAGAGAATCCGCGTTGCTTCGCCGAGGACGCTGTTGCCCTTGCGCGTGTTGCAGTTGAGCGTGATCGACCGCACCTCGGGCAGCTCCGCCCGCAGCAGCGCGACCAGCTCCTTTTCCCTCGGCAGCCGCGCACCGTTGACGACGAGACAGACTGATACCTCCCCCGTCGCGGCGGCGTGCCGCACGAAGATGTGCCGCAGCAGTCCGCTGTGGGTCGTCTCGTCGTAGGGCGCGACGCGATATTCCCGCGCCCAGCGCAGGACCAGCGACTTTGCACGGTCGGCGCACGGCGGCTGGATCAGGCAGCGCTCGACGGGAATGACCTCGTGCGTCCCTTTTTTGAAAAATCCTGCCGTCAGACCGCCTCCGAGCGGCGCGACGGGAAACTGTGCCTTATTGCGGTAGCCCTCGCAGGTTTTTGCGGCGGCGATCGGCACGGCGCTTAGGGTCTGTCCCCCGACGCGGTTGAGAGCGTCAAGCACGCGCTGTGCCTTGATTGCACATTCCGCCTCGTAGGTCAGGTGCCAAAAGTCGCAGCCGCCGCACTGCTTCGCGTAGGGGCAGGCGCGGTTGACGCGGGCGGGCGATTTTGTTATAATATTGACGATTTTTCCGTGCGCCGCGTCCTTCCCGACGTGCGTGATGCGCAGGTCGTACTCCTCGTCGGGAGCTGCATTCGGCACGAACACCGCGCAGCCCTCCACGCGGCAGACGCCCAACCCCTCGCTCGTGAAGCCCGTGACGGTCGCACGGTAGAGTTTGTTCTTTTCCGGCATGGCAAATTCTCCTGTTTCACGTGAAACATTGATTTTTCTTATTATACCACAACAGCCAACATTTCTCAACGGGGTGTTTTTATGCTGAGTTATGCAAATTGCAGACTGTGCCCGCGGCAGTGCGGCGTTGACCGCGACGCGGGACAAACGGGCTTTTGCGGGATGACGGCGCAGATGACCGCTGCCCGCGCAATGCTGCACTATGGCGAGGAGCCGCCGATCGCCGCCTCATTCGGGACGGGCGCGGTGTTCTTCAGCGGCTGCACTTTGCGCTGCCGCTATTGCCAAAATCGCGAAATCTCCCTGGCGCGCAAGGGAAAGCCGATCTCCTCCGAGGAGCTGCGCGATATTTTCCTTCGACTGATCGATGAGGGCGCGCAGAGCATCGACCTTGTGACGCCGACGCACTTTTTGCCCTCAATTCTGCCCGCCCTGACGCCGAAGCTGCCCGTTCCCGTCGTTTACAACTGCGGCGGCTATGAGCGCGTCGAGACGCTGCGTGAATTGGAGGGCTTGGTGGACATCTATCTTCCCGATTTCAAATATGCCGACGACCGCCTTGCAGCGCGGCTTTCCGACGCGCCCGAGTATTTTGACGTCGCCGCTGCGGCGATTTGCGAGATGTACCGACAGGTCGGCGGCTATGTGATCGAGGACGAGCAAATGCAGCGCGGCATTTTGATTCGCCATTTGGTCCTGCCCGGTGCGGTCGGGAATTCTCTGCGCGTTATTGAATGGGTCGCGCGGACCTTCCCGAAAAATGATGTTCTGTTTTCCCTAATGAGCCAGTATGTCCCGTCACCGACGCTGCCCGCGCCGCTGAACCGACGGCTGACCCCCGAGGAATATGACGGCGCGGTATCGTGGCTGGAGCTTTGCGGAATTCGCAGCGGCTTCGTGCAGAATCTGAGCGCCGCGACGGACGAGCTGCTGCCAAATTTCGATTTGTCTGGCTTGAATTGAAACAAACGTTTGCATTTCATCGACGGCTGTGGTATACTGAAGCTGTATAAATGCGAAAGGGGTGCGGCTAATGGCAAGAACCAGCAGCAAACGGGAGGAAATTCTGTCCTTTTTACGGGAATTTGTCGCCGAAAACGGCTATGCGCCCTCCGTCCGCGAGATTATGCACGCGGTGGGGCTTCGCTCGACCGCGACGGTCCATTATCACCTCTCGGCGTTGCAGGCTGCGGGCTTCCTGACCCTCGACAGCTCCAAAAACCGCGCAATTTCCCTCCCGGGCGGGCGCGGTCTGCCGATCGTCGGCGTGGTCACGGCGGGGCAGCCGATTCTTGCCACGGAAAATATCGAGGGCTATCTCCCGTGGGATGCCGACGCGGGCTGCTTTGCGCTGCGTGTCCGCGGCGATTCGATGATGAACGCGGGAATTCTCAGCGGCGACAAGGTGATCGTCCGCCCGCAGCCGACCGCGGAAAACGGCGAGATCGTCGTGGCGCTGCTGGGCGAGGAGGCGACGGTCAAGCGCCTGTCGCGGAAAAACGGCGAGGTCTGGCTGCTGCCCGAAAACCCCGCCTATGACCCCATCGACGGCAGAGAAGCCGTGATTTTGGGCAAGGTCAAGACCGTGATTCGAGAGCTGTAATGTAAGTTCGGACTGTTTCACGTGAAACAGCCTCGGTGTATTAAAAACCTCTTCGGTATGCCGACAGGCTGCAAAAAAGCTCGTAAGACAAGCAACTCACGTCCGTCGGCGTACATGGGTACGGTATACCCGCAAGGGGCACGCCGCATCCGTAACGCTCCTTCGTCGCGAACGGCTGCGCAGGGGCGTGAGTTGCGCAGTAAGTCAAAATCCTTGCGAAGCAAGTATTTTTTTGCACTATAGAGTTCGGAATACTCTGTTTTTGTAAATCAAAACGCAAAGAACGGAATTCAATTAAAAAGTAAACCGATTTTGACGGTTACGGGCTTTTTTGACAGCCTGAGACTGTTTCACGTGAAACAGTCTTGCAAAACCAAAGCAACCGTGATATGATAGACGAACGAAAACGAAGGGAGGCGGTTTGATGGCGCACATCATCGCCGTCGTCAATCAAAAGGGCGGCGTCGGAAAGACGACAACCGCCGTGAACCTGACCGCTGCGCTGACGCAGCTCGGGCAGCGCGTGCTGCTGTGCGATTTTGACCCGCAGGCAAACGCGACCAGCGGGCTGGGCGTCAACAAAAAAACCGCCGCCCACTCGGTCTACGATATGATTATTAACGACGTTCCTCCCGAGAATTGCGTCGTTTCTACGAGGTTCGGGGACGTGATTCCCTCGGGAGCGGCGCTGGCGGGTGCGACGGTCGAGCTGATCGGCTTGCAGCGGCGCGAGTACCGCCTGAAGGAGTGCCTGGACAAGCTGCGCGACCGCTACGACTGGATTTTTGTGGACAGCCCGCCGTCGCTGGAGCTGCTGACGCTGAACGCCCTGTGCGCCGCGGACAGCATTCTGATCCCCGTGCAGTGCGAGTATTACGCGCTCGAGGGGCTGTCCGACCTGATGGCAACGCTCCGCGCGGTCAAGCGCCGTCTGAACCCGAAGCTTGAAATTTTCGGCGTTTTAATGACAATGTTCGACGGACGGACGAACTTCTCCTCACAGGTGGCGCAGGAGGTGCGCCGCCATTTCCCGGGAAAAGTCTTTACCGCCGCCGTTCCGCGCAACGTCCGCCTTGCCGAGGCGCCGAGTCACGGTCTGCCCGTCACGGCTTACGACAAGTCCTCGCGCGGCGCCGCAGCCTATCTCACGGTGGCGCAGGAGATCGTCCGAAAGCAGGCGGCGACCGCTTGCAGATGAAAGGAGAGATTCCATGGCGACGAAGCAACGCGGGCTCGGCAGAGGGCTGGGCGCGCTGATCGACGATTTTTCCGCGGCGGAGGAGACGGGCGGCGTGACCGTTCTGCCCCTGCAAAAGGTCGAGCCGAACCCCAATCAGCCGCGAAAATACTTTGACGAGGAGGAGCTGCAGGCGCTGGCGGATTCCATTGCCGCGCACGGCTTGCTTCAGCCGCTTGCCGTCCGCGATATGGGCGGCGGCTTTTATCAGATTATTGCCGGCGAACGGCGCTGGCGTGCGGCACGGCTGGCAGGTCTTTCCGAGGTGCCGGTCGTCGTCGTCGAGGCGGACGATCGGACGGTCATGGAGCTGGCGCTGGTCGAAAACCTCCAGCGGCAGGACCTGAACCCCATGGAGGAGGCGGAGGGCTATCGCTCGCTCATGCAGGACTACGGTCTGACGCAGGAGGAGGCGGCAAACCGCGTCGGCAAATCCCGTCCCGCCGTGGCAAATGCGCTGCGTCTGCTGGCGCTGCCCGAGGAGGTGCGGCAGCTTGTGGTCGAGGGCACGCTCTCGGCAGGTCATGCCCGCGCCGTGCTGTCGCTGCCCGATGCGCGGCTGCAAAAGGCGGCGGCACAGAAAATTTTGGCGCTGCGGCTGTCCGTGCGGCAGGCGGAGACGATGTGCAAGCGCATGGCGCAGGAGCAGCCGCCCGCCGAGGAGACGCCGAAAAAGTCCGTTGCGGTCGATTACGTCGGCGAGTGCGAAAAGCTGCTGACCCGTCGGCTCGGCAGAAAGGTGCGCATCGTCTGCGGCAAGCGGAAGGGGCGCTTTGAGCTTGATTTTTACGGTCAGGACGACCTGCAGCGGCTTTATGAGGCGCTGCAAGAGCTGAATATTCCGGAGGCATCCAATGACTGAGCAGATAAAAACAGAACAACCCAAGGAAGAGCCGCTGACCCCGAAGAAAAAGCGCGCAATGCTGGAATACCTGGCGATTATGTTCGCCGTCGCCTTCCTGCTGGTGGCGGTGTCGCTGCTGGTGAAGGTCGGCGCGATGCAGGACGACCTCGACGCCGCGAATACCGGTGCGTCGCTGAACATCGGCGCGTTGGAGGCACAGGTAGAGAGCATCGGAGCGGAGAATGCCGAGCTGCAAGCGGCGCTGGATCAAACGCAGCGCAACGCGAAGGCGAATGAGCTGCTTGTTTTGGCGCAGGAGGCGGCAAAGAGCAATGACAGCGTGGCGTTCCACGGCTACATGGCGGAGTTAGAGGGCTACAGCGACGCGCTGAGCGATACCTCGCTTGAGATCTACCGCGAGCTTCTGAACCATCTTACAAAATCGTAATTGCAATATGAGGTGACTGAAATGCTGGATATTAAACGGATCAAGGACAATCCCGAGGCGGTCAAGGTGGGGCTTCGCGCGAAGGAGGTCGATTGCGACGCGCAGATCGACCGAATTTTAGAGCTGGATGCGCAGCGGCGCAGTCTGATCCTCTCGACCGAGACGGACAAGGCGGAGCAGAACCGCGTTTCCAAGGAGATCCCGATGAAAAAGAAGGCGGGCGAGGATGTCGCGCCGATCTTCAAGCGGATGGCGGAGCTGAAGGCGCAGATCGCCGCCAACGACGCCAAGCTGACCGAGGTCGAGGCGGAGTACCGCACGCTGATGCTGAGTCTGCCGAACCTCCCCGACCCCGACCTCAAGGCGGGCGGCAAGGAGAATAACGAGCCGTTACGTTACTACGGAGAGCCGCACAAATTCGATTTTACACCGAAGCACCACGTCGATCTCTGCACCGATCTCGGACTGATCGACTACGAGCGCGGCACGAAGCTTGCAGGCTCCGGCTTTTGGATGTATCGCGGGCTGGGCAGCCGTCTGGAATGGGCGCTTTTGAACTATTTCATCGACTGCCATCTGCGCGACGGCTACGAGATGGTCATTCTGCCGCATATGCTGGAGTACCGCTGCGGTGAAACGGCGGGGCAGTTCCCGAAGTTTGCCGACGAGGTATATAAGATCGAAAATCCGACCGACGATCGGATGCACTTCATGCTCCCGACCGCCGAGACTGCGCTGGCGAGCCTGCACCGCGACGAGATCCTCGCCGAGAGCGACCTGCCGCATAAGCTCTTTGCCTACACGCCCTGCTTCCGCCGCGAGGCAGGCTCCCACCGCGCCGACGAACGCGGTATGGTGCGCGGGCACCAGTTCAACAAGGTCGAGATGTTCCAGTACACCCTGCCGGAGAAGTCCGACGAGGCGTTTGAGGAGCTGGTCGGCAAGGCGGAGGCGCTGGTGCGCGACCTCGGCTTCCACTTCCGCACGGTGAAGCTGGCGGCGGGCGACTGCTCGGCGTCGATGGCGCGGACCTATGACATTGAAATTCAGATCCCCTCCATGAACGGCTACAAGGAGGTTTCGTCCGTCTCCAACGCCCGCGATTATCAGGCGCGGCGCGGCAATATCCGCTTCCGCAGAGAGGCGACGGGCAAGCCCGAGTATGTCCACACGCTCAACGGCTCCGGCTTGGCGACCAGCCGCATCTTCCCCGCGATGGTCGAGCAGAACCAGCGCGCCGACGGCAGCGTGATCGTGCCCGAGGTCCTGCGTAAGTACCTCGGCGGCTTGGAGATCATCGAGAAGAAGTAAAAAAAGTATAAAAACGGCTCCGTTTGAACGCGATTTGTGTTCAAACGGAGCCGTTTTGATGCTGACGGGCGGCGATTATTCGCTCTGCGGCACCTTTGCGCCCTTTTTCAGCTGCACTTTTTTTACCAACAGCCAAACGGCACAACCGAATGCGACTGCCGCCATGACAACGAACAGATAATGCCCGATGCCCCAACGGTAACGCTCGCTCGGAACATAGCCGCGCAGCCGATAGTCGGCGACGTGCAGGTAGAACATTCCAAGTGACAATACATCAAATACCAGCACGGGAATTGCTCTCCCGAGCAGCGCAAACAGTACCGTCGCGGCACACAGAACGAGCAGCAGAATAAAAATCACTGTATAAAATGCGCTTTGCTCCGACAAGATTCGCGCAAATTCCAACGCGGAGACGTGGCGCAGCTCTGCCGCCGTGAAGCCCAATTCCGCATCCACGACAGTATCGGGATACTCATTGATCCATTCTGCACGCTCCCCGGTCGCCGTTGCCTGCGGCAAAAAAACGGATAAAAGCATGGCAAGCGCCGCAATCAGTACGATCAAGCGCGGAAGTCTTACAGCCTTTGAATTTAACATTTTTTAATTCCTCCTTCTCAGCCGACCTCGGCAAGCTTCTGATAGATTCGGGCGGTCACCTCGGCGTAATATGCCGCGTCCGCTGCCGAGAGACTGCTCTCATCGATCGAGTACAAGCCATCGGTGACCTCTGCGTAACGGGTCAGAATGTCGGTGTACTGCGTCGTCAGGCTTGCGGGATCATCGCTTTCGTCATATGTCCGCATAAACTCCGCGTACTCGTCAAAAAACGCTTCGTAGCTGTCCATGGTTTTCTTAAATTCGGGATCGACGGTGTCGCTGCCGTTTTGCAGCGCCTCGGTGTCGGTTTGTGGTTCATCGGTCTGTTGCTCGTCGGTCAAAGCCTCTGTCGTCGGCTCGTCGGGCATCGTCGGCTCCTCCCGCATGATCTCCTGGCTGTCCGATACGCGCTTGAAAACAAGGACCCTGTTCCTCCGCAGCTCCAGCCGCAGCAGTCCGTCCGTGAGCGTGAGCGCCTTGCCGTTCAGGATGATGCCGCCGTCGGACCTGCTCCAGTCCGTAACGAACCCGTCGCCGCCCTCCGAGACGTATGCCTTCCCACCGCCCTTGAGAACAATCACGGAACGGCTTAGCTCGTCCTCTCCCATTGCCTCCAGCTCCGACAGAGTGAACGTTGCTCCGTCTGCCTCGACATGGTCGAGCTTCCATGTTCCGGTCAGCGCGGACTCCTTGCCGCAGCCCGCCAGTGCCAACAGCACCGCGACGGCAAGCAGAATTGCGACTGGTTTTTTCATTTTGTTTTCCTCCTTTTTATTTCACGCCCGCAAGGACCTTGCGGGTCGCGATTTTTGCTTCCGATGCCTGCTCGCGTTTCAGCTCTGCCTGTCTCCGCCCCAGCGCTTCGGCGAAATCCGCCGGTACGCTCTCCGGCAGCGCATTTTCCATGCCGATCTCGATCAGGTACTCCAGCGCGGCGAGCTGCCGCTCGAGGTGCGCCCCCTCTGCCTGCTTTTGCGCAAGCAGCGCTTTCAGAACCCGCGTGCTGTCGTAATTCGGATCGCGCATGAGGTCGCGAATTTCGTTGCGCTTTAAGCCGAACTGATAATACACGGCGATCTGCCGCAGCTTTTCCACGCCCGCAGCATCGTATAGCTTGTAACCGTCGTTGCCAACAACCGAATAATTCGCATACGCTGCGGCACGTACGACATTTTCATGATGAAAATAGTACAGATGCTTTCCCGTGAGTCCGGTCAGGACGCACACTTCTTTGACCGTCTTGTAATCATTCATTTGCCCTATCCCCCACCGATAGTATAGAGCGTTCTCGGAGAATGGTTCAACTCGGCGGACCATGTGCTGTTTCATAAAAATACCCCCTGTCACAGTGGCTTTTCCAGCCCTGCAACAGGGGGTGTTAATTTCGCGAGCTTCCTTTACACATTCAGGCGGATGCCGGAGGAGAGCGAGATGAGCTTTGCCTCCTTCAGCTCGGCAAGGGCGCGGTTGAGACTGCGGATCGATGTGCCGGACATCTCCGCAAGGACGTCCTTGGTGTAGAGAAAATAGTTGGCGCTGTTCAGATTCTCCTGAATGATGCGGAACACCTTGTCGCGCAAAAAGACGTTTTCCGAGCGAATTTTGTCGTCGCCCGCGCGGATGAGGCGCTCGCAGTGGACGTAGAGAATATATCGCGATACGTCGTTGTATTGATTCCACATGGCGATGAACTGCTCCTTGGTGAAGCGGTACAGCTCGCAGTCGGTCAGCGCGACGATGCTGCGGTCGTCGGTCTGCATTCCGACTGACTCCATCTCGCCGAAGAAGTCGCCGGTGTGGTACAGGTCGATGATGAGCGGCGGGTTTTCGCCGTCGTCGTAGACGAGCTTAGCCGTGCCCTTTGCCAGAATACAAAAATGGCAAAACGAAGAGCCGGAGCGCTTAATGAAGCTTCCGGCAGGGAATTTTTGGAGCTGCGCCGTTGCGAGAAGCTCCTTCGGTATGGTGTTGAGCAGCGTTGCCGCCAAATGCTGCTGCAAGGCGACCGCCTCCTTCCTGCTATTCCCATTATTTCACAATTCGGGCAAAAGCGCAAGCAAAAAAACCGACAAACGGAAAAAATACTCCGTCCCGAACAGCCCGAACTCCCCTGTCTTTCGACAGGGGAGCGGCACTATATGCAGCGGGGAGAAACGCGTCAGTTCAGGGGCGCGGGGAAGTTCTCTGCAACGTCGATCTTGCCCAGCTCCCACGGAGAGACGGAGTTCTCGGGGTTCTTGAAGTAGTACGGATGCAGCAGGTATGCCAGCTTTTCAATCGCGGTGATGGTGCGCGGTCCGAAGCGCTTCATCAGGCTCGAATCGTAGTAGCAGACACGACCGGTCTTGACTGCCTCGGTCTGATCGAAGCCGGGACGGGTCATGATCTCATAGATCGTTGTGACCTCGTAGTCAAATGCGCCGGGCCAGTACGGACTCATGATGACCTGCGGATCGCGCTTGACGATCTCGGCAAACGCCTCCTCGCCGTAAACCTCGTACAGGTTGATGTAGCCCTTGCCGTCGGTGAAGATGTTCTTGCCGCCGGCGATGGAGATCATCTCCTCGAACGGGGTGTTGCCGCCCTCGGTGTAGGGACCGAACTTGCCCCACTCGCCGTAGTCGGACTGATGGGCGATCTCAAAGTAAGTACGGATGGGGGTCAGATCCTTGGTGATGGCTTTGATCTCGTCGATGCGCTTGTAGTAGCCCGCGACCAGCTCCTTGGCATAGTCCTCACAGCCGAGCAGCTTGCCGACCTCGAGCATCATGTCGTAGATCTCGTCGATGCTCTCCGGCGTGAAGCAGTAGGCGTTGTACTTGTCGCACAGATAGAAGCTGCTTGTTTTGTCGGTGACCCAGCTCTCCTGCTCGGTGCCCTCGCACAGCACGAGCGTCGGGTTCAGACCCTCGAGGATGGCGGGATTGTAGTCGTAGAACTTGGAAACGGTGGCAACCTCCTTGGTGACCTCCTTGCCGTCGATGGTCAGGGACTTTTTGCCCAGCTCAAAGTCAACGTCGAAGTCCTCGGTGTTGGTGTTGTAGTAGTACTGATAGGGCTGATAGCCGCCGGTCTGGGTCGCGGCGACGGGGTAATCGGTGTACGCGGACCAACCGACGATGCTCTCACCGTAGCCGAGGGCATAGACGACCTCGACCATCGACGGAGCGAGGCAGACGATGCGGATGTCGTCACGGCGCGCTTTTTCCATAAAGGCGGCGAAGCGGGCGATCATTGCGGCGACCTCGCAGCGCTGCGCCGTGCCCTTGGGGTCGAGGGTGTCAGTGCTCTTGCCGTTGATCAGACCGTTGCCGACTGCCCACTTCATGGCATCGGCGGCATAGGCGGATACGGCTGCGGCGTCGGTGAAGGCGGTCAGCTCCTTGGCATCGGTCGCGCCGACGCCCTTGTAGACGGTGTAGAAGCGATAGAGCATACTGACGATCTGCTCACGGGTGACGGAATCTGCGGGAGAGAAGGCGTCCTTTGCGGTGCCGTTGACAACGCCGGCGCCCTTTGCCCATGCCACGGCGGAGGCGTAGTAAGCCTTTGCGGGAACGTCCTTAAAGTCCTCGATCGGCTTGGTTTCCGGCGAGCCTGCCAGACGGTAGAGCACGGCGGCGATCATGGCGCGATCCATGCCCTGCTTGGGGGAGAAGGTGGTTGCGGAGGTGCCGTTGAACAGACCGTTCTCGACGACGTAGTTTACGTCGTTGTAGAACCAATCCTTCTCGGCGACGTCCTTGAAATCACCGACGGACGCTGCCATAACGGTCGTGGCAAGCATCGTTACGATGACGGCAAGGCACAGGAGGATGCTGATGGCTTTCGTCAACTTTTTCATGATGAGTCTCCTTTATTTATAGTGTGTCCGTTTCCGACGGACAAATGGTACAAGGTTCATACCGGAATCTGTATTAAATATTTTAATCAAGAATCAGTATCAGTGACCGGCAAGATACGCCCGCTGCTTGTCGTTCAGCGTGTCGAGCGTGCCGCCGAAAGCCCTGAGCTTCAGCTCGGCGACGTACCGATCCAGCTCGTCGGGGATGTCGTAGACCCGCGGCGCGAGCTTGCCGCGGTTTTTGACGAGGAACTCCGCGCCCACGGCTTGCAGTGCGAAGGACATATCCATGATCTCGACCGGATGTCCGTCGGCAGCGGCAATGTTGCAAAGCCCGCCGTCGGCAATGACCGCGATCATCCGTCCGTCGGGCAGACGGTAGCCGTCGAGATTTTTCCGCAGCTCGGTCTTGCCGACCGACATTTTTTGCAGCCCCGCGAGGTCGATCTCAATGTTGAAATGCCCCGCGTTGGCGACGATCGCGCCGTCCTTCATCACCGCGAAATGCTCCGGACGGATCACGTCGCAGCACGCCGTCACCGTCACGAAAATATCGCCGAGGGGCGCTGCCTCTGCCATGGTCATCACGCGGTAGCCGTCCATGATGGCAAGGATCGCCTTCACGGGGTCGATCTCAGTGACGATGACCTGCGCGTTCAGCCCGTGCGCCGTCGCCGCAACGCCCCGTCCGCAGTAGCCGTAGCCCGCGACAACGACGGTCTTGCCGTTGATTTGGAGATTCGTGGTGCGCATGATGCCGTCCCACGAGCTTTGACCCGTTCCGTAGGTGTTGTCAAAAAAGCTCTTGCAGTGCGCGTCGTTGATCGCCATGACCGGGAACGCCAGCCGCCCCGTCCGCTCCCAGCCGCGCAGCCGCTGCACGCCCGAGGTCGTCTCCTCGCAGCCGCCGAGGATGCGGTCGGCATATGCCCTGCTCTCGCCGAGCAGGAGATTGATGAGGTCGGAGCCGTCGTCGATGACAAGATCGGGATGACACGAGAGCGTTTCCTTCCAAAGGGCGACGGTCTGCTCGGGGTCCGAGCCGTGGATGGCGTTGACGGTAATGCCGTCGTCCGCCAGCGCCGCGCAGATGCAGTCCTGCGTGGACAGCGGGTTCGAGCCGGAGACGTGCATCTCCGCGCCGCCGCGTGCCAGCGTCTTGACCAGATATGCGGTTTTCGCTTCCAGATGGATCGACAGGGCGATCTTCATGCCGGCAAAGGGCTTCTCCCTCTCGAAGCGGTCGCCGACGGCGTTGAGCACCGGCATATTCTTTGCGACCCATGCAATACGCCGGTGCCCCTCCTCCTTCAAATTGATGTCCTTGATGATCGACATAAGCTCCATCCTTTCGCGCAGCGGCAGCATCCGCAGCGCAGACGTGCCGTGAAGTCATTTTCTGATTTTATCGTAGCGGCTTTCGGAAAAATTCACAAGGACAATTGTCCGCAACTTTTTTCCGGCGCGGCTTCTACGATCCGTCGGCGGCGCATAGGCTGTGCGGGGAGGGATGCCTATGTCCGAAAATCGGAAATCGAGACGCCGCGCCTATGTGATCGCCGCGATCGTAACGGCGCTGGCGGGCAGTGCGCTGCATTTTCTTTACGACGTGCTGCCCAATCCGCTGACTGCGCTCGTCAGCCCGATCAACGAGAGCGTCTGGGAGCATCTGAAGCTGCTGTTTTTCCCGACGCTGGTCGCGGCGGCGGTGCTGTCGCTGCGGGAGCCGTATCCGCATCGGCTGTGGAGCGGCTTTTTTGCGGCGCAGCTTGCCATGCCGACGGCGCTGACTGCGGTCTATTACCTGCTTTCGGCGGGCTTCGGGGTCGAATCGACGGCGGTGGACATCGCGCTGTATTTTGCGGCGATATTTTTCGGCTTCTATCTCGCGTATCGGCTGCGCGAAAGCGGTCGATTGGAGCGCGCCGCACCGTGGCTGCTGCTGCCGACCGCGCTCTACGGGTCGGCGCTCATCCTGTTCACCTTCGCCGCGCCGAACCTGCCGATCTTTCAGCCGCCGACGTAAGCTATACCCATGAATCGCTTGCAGGTGCCGCCAATAGAATCCGTAGGGCGGGCTTCCCTAAGCCCGCCGTGTGCAGGCACTATCAATAGAATCCGTAGGGGCACCGTTTCGGTGCCCGCCCATTGCAGCAACATCAAGGGAATAGTGAACGGTGAATCATGGCGGTGTGCCTTCGGCACGGATTACAACCCCTCAGGCGCTTCGCGCCGGCTCCCCCAAAGGTGGAGCCAAGGCGTGAATGAAAGCGCTTTCGTTCATCATTGATATGCTTACTGCCCGGTCTTGCCGATTTAATCCGCGCTTCCGCAGAGTTCCCCTTGCATTTTCGCCGAAAAAATGATATTGTGTAGACGGAAGAGTATCCGAATGACGAATGAACAGGAGGGTTTTCAATGAAAAAAATCACAGGCTCCGTTGTTGCGCTGGTAACTCCCTTCAATACCGACGGCTCGGTCGATCTCGGTCGTCTGCGCGAGCTGGTCGATTGGCACATTGCCAACCACACCGACGGCATTTTGGTGCTCGGCACCACCGGCGAAACCGCCTCCACCACGCTGGAGGAGGACGTCAAGACCGTCGAAACCGTAATCTCACAGGTCAACCGCCGCGTTCCCGTCATTGCGGGCGCCGGCTCGAACTCCAGCGAAATGCAGAAGCATAAAAGCGTGCTCTACTCCGAAATGGGCGCCGATGCGCTGCTGTGCATCAGCCCGTACTATGTCAAGACCAACGAGGAGGGCATGTACCGTCACTTTGCAATGTCCGCCGACGCCGCCACCGCGCCGATCATTCTCTATAACGTCCCCGGGCGCACCGGCTGCAAAATTTCGCCCGATGTTGTGCGCCGTCTGTCCGTCCATCCGAACGTTATGGGCATCAAGGAAGCCAGCGGCGACATGAGCTACGCGATGAAGATCGCACGGTATCTGTCGGATGATTTTGCAATGTATTGCGGCAACGACGACATCACCGTCCCGCTGCTGTCCGTGGGTGCGTCGGGCGTGATCTCCGTTTGGGCGAACATCATGCCGCGCGAGGTGCACGATATGGTCGCGGATTGGTTCGCGGGGCGTCGGGATAAGGCGCTTGCCGAACAGCTCCGCTGCCTCGACCTCATCAACGGTCTGTTTATGGAGGTCAACCCCATCCCCGTCAAGGAAGCGATGAATCTGATGGGGCTGAAGGCGGGCAGCTTCCGGATGCCGATGTACCCGATGGCGCCGGAAAACCGCGCAAGGCTGGCAAAGCTCATGCGCGAGGTCGGGCTGCCCGTGCGGGAGGACGTATAAATGAGGCTGTTTCTGAGCGGCTACGGTCAGATGGGGCATATGGTCGAGGCGCTGGCGAACGAGCGCGGCTGGGAAATTGTCGGACGCGCCGACGTGACCGCGCCCGAGGTCTATCGGACCGCGCCGAAAGCCGACGTCTGCATTGATTTTTCGGGGGTCGGGGCGCTGCCGCAGCTTGCGGAATATGTCCGTCGGACGCGCACGCCGCTTCTGAGCGGCACGACCGGCTTTACCGACCCCGATTTTGCCGTGCTGCGGGAGCTTTCGAGCCTTGTCCCCGTGATCTGGACGGCAAATTACAGCACCGGCATTGCGATTCTGAAGCGGATGGTGCGGGAATTTGCGCCTGCCCTGCGCGATTGGGACAAGGAGCTGGTCGAGCTGCACCATCATCGGAAGGTCGATGCCCCGAGCGGCACGGCAAAGCAGCTTTTGCAGGAGCTGGACCCCGACGGCAGCGCGACGCTCGTCTACGGTCGGCAGGGTCTGTGCGGCGCACGGAAGCCGGAGGAGATCGGCGTGTTCTCTCTGCGTGGCGGAACGGTCGCGGGGGAACACAGCGTGCTGTTCTTCGGCGAGGACGAGTCGCTTGAATTGACCCATAAGGCGCAGAGCCGCAAGGTATTTGCCGCCGGTGCGCTCCGTGCGGCACAGGTGCTCGCGGAAAAGCCCGCGGGATTTTATACCTTGGAAGAACTGATTTTTGAAGCATAAAAGGAAAGCATAACAATGGAAAAACTGAAACCGCGCACCCTCTCCGGCTTTATGGAGCTGCTGCCCGCGCCGCAGCAGAAGCTGGAGCGGATGCTGGAAATTTTGCGCAAGTCCTTTGCGCTCTACGGCTTTACGCCCATCGACACGCCGACCATCGAGGCGGCGGAGGTGCTGCTTGCCAAGGGCGGCGGCGAGACGGAGAAGCAGATCTATCGCTTCCAAAAGGGCGATTCCGATCTGGCGCTCCGCTTTGACCAGACCGTCCCGCTGGCGAAATATGTCGCCCTGCACGAAAACGAGCTGGCGTTCCCCTTCCGCCGCTATGCCATCGGCAAGGTCTACCGCGGCGAACGGGCGCAGCGGGGACGTTTCCGCGAATTCTATCAGGCGGATATTGACATCATCGGCGACGGTAAGCTGAGCATCATCAACGAAGCCGAAATTCCGTCGATCATTTATAGGGTCTTTTCCGCGTTCGGTATGAAGCGCTTCTGTATCAGCGTCAATAACCGAAAGATTCTCAACGGTTTTTATGCGATTTTGGGGCTGACCGAGCAGTCCGGCGACATCATGCGCACCGTGGACAAGCTCGACAAGATCGGTCCCGAGAGGGTGAAGGCGACGCTGGTCGAGACGCTCGGCATCCCGTCGGACAAGGCGGAGGAGATTCTTCGCTTCATCTCCGCGACCGGCACGAACGAGGCGGTTCTTGCCTCGCTGGAGCAGTATCGCGGGCGCGACGAGCAGTTTGACACGGGCTTGGACGAGCTTTCGACCGTCGTGCGCTACCTGTCCGCGTTCGGCGTGCCGGAGGAGAGCTTCGCCGTCGATCTGACCATTGCCCGCGGGCTGGACTACTACACCGGCACGGTCTACGAGACGCGGATGCTTGACCATCCGGAGATCGGCGCGATCTGTGCCGGCGGACGGTATGACAACCTTGCCGCCTACTACACCGACCGCAGCCTGCCCGGCGTCGGCGTCGCCATCGGTCTGACGCGCCTGTTCTTCGTGCTGGACGATCAGGGGCTGCTGAATCCCGACCTGCCCACCGCGCCTGCCGACTGCATGATCGTCCCCATGAGCGAGGACCTCGCGCCCGCCATCGAGCTGGCGACCTATCTGCGCAGCCGCGATCTGCGGACGCAGCTTTACTGCGAGCAGAAGAAGTTCAAGGCGAAAATCCAATACGCCGACAAGCTCGGCATCCGCTATGTCATTTTCCTCGGCGAGGACGAGATCGCGCAGCAAAAATGCGCCGTCAAGGACCTCACGAGCGGCGAGCAGCAGCTCCTGAGCTATGCCGAAGCCGCCGACCTGATTTCCGCCGCCGTCGCCGCGGGCAAGGATCTCCCCGTCATCCGCGAGTGAACCTCAAAGGTACGCACCCCCGAGGCTCCCTTGTGCAAAGGGAGCTGTCAGCCGGAGGCTGACTGAGGGATTGCGCAGGGCAACCTTCCGAATCCGCCCGACCCTCGGCGAACTTGTAACACCCCCCGCTCAATCCCTCCGGCGCTCGCGAACGCCTGCCCTTTACACAGAGGAGCCACCGGACGGGGACCGAAAAAATGTCAAAAACCCAATCTACAAAGAGAGGTAATGTAATATGTTCCAATCCCGCACCCATACCTGCGGCGAGCTGCGGCTGAGCGACGCCGGAAAGACCGTAAAGCTCGTCGGCTGGATGGAAAACGTCCGCACGGTCGGCAGCAATTTTGCCTTCGTCGTTCTTCGCGATTTCTACGGCACGACGCAGATCGTCGTCGAGACCGAGGAGATGATGCAGATCATCAAGGGGCTGAACAAGGAGTCCACGATTTCCGTTGAGGGCGTCGTCCGCGAACGCGCCTCCAAGAATTCCAAGCTCCCCACCGGCGAGATCGAGGTCGTCCCCGAAAAGATCGAAATTCTCGGCCGCTGCCGCTATAACGAGCTGCCCTTCGAGATCAACCGCAGCCGCGACGCCGACGAGAGCGTGCGTCTGAAGTATCGCTACCTTGACCTGCGCAATCCCGCGGTCAAGGCGAACATCGTCCTGCGCAGCAACGTGGTCGCCGCGCTGCGTCAGGCGATGACCGAGCACGGCTTCCTTGAGATCACGACCCCGATCCTGACCGTCTCCTCCCCCGAGGGCGCACGCGATTACCTTGTCCCCGCCCGCAAGCACCCCGGCAAGTTCTACGCCCTGCCGCAGGCGCCGCAGC
>OLSB01001077.1_pt1 | contig 28526 bp, 30 predicted proteins | sample 1672071 | NCBI WGS metagenome assembly OLSB01 (sample SAMEA3136642, study PRJEB25190) | human gut metagenome | biome: human gut; feature: human-associated habitat; material: faeces | place: Austria | collected 2013 | reverse complement strand
GGGGATGGCAGCGGAGATATTCGTGAGACTTCACGAGGAAGATCAGCAGGTGCAGATGATGCGCTATATGGTGGCGAACGAAAAGGCAACGCCGGAGGAGCTGCTGAACGAGGCGCGGAAGATCAGCAGGGAGTAACCGTTCAGAACCAGCAGCGCGACCCGCGGCTATCGGACAGGGCTGTGCTTCTCTGGGCGGCGGAGAAGGCCATGAGCGAGAGGAGCAAGCGGTGGAGCATAGAAGATCGCAACCGCTTCGACCTCCTCGTGAACAAGCTGAAGGGACTGGACGAGGCCTACACCGAGCTGGAGGCGCTGAAGCGATATAAAAACAGGCGGCAGGCGAATTTAACGCCTGCTGCCTGTTTTTGCAAGAAATCAGATGTACCGCTGGGTGTTCACATCGAACACGCCGCGGGTGGTGATGCGCAGAGTGGGGATCACCGGCAGCGCCATGAAGCTCAGGGTCATGAACGGGTCGATGTCGCGGGACACGCCCAGACGGAACGCCTCGTCCTTTGCGCTCTCCAGAGCGCTGTTGACCATGACCAGCGGGTCGTCGCTCATGATGCCCGCGATGGCCAGCGTCACCTCGCCCAGCACCTTGCCGTTTTCCATGACGGTGATGCCGCCGTGATTCTCTACAATACGGTTGGCGGCGGCGGCCATCTCCTCCTCGCTGGTGCCCACGACGATGATGTTGTGGGAGTCGTGGGAGATGCTGGTGGCCACGGCGCCGGACTTCAGGCCGTAGCCCTTGATATAGCCCAAGCCGATGTGGTGGGTGTTCTTATGCCGCTCGATGACGGCGACCTTGAGAATGTCGTACTCCACGTCGATGTGGTCAATGTAGCCGGCGTCCTCGGAGATGATCTCCCCGGGCACCAGGCCGATGATGGCGTGGGGACGGCCGTCCTTGAAATCGTCCGCTGTCAGCTTGCTGAGGTGGAAGGTGTCATGGGCGCGGTTGACCAGATAGGGGTCGATCTCCGGCGTGGGGAAGTCACGAAGCTGGCCGTCATACATCAGCTCGCCCCGCTTATAGACCATTTCAATATCGAAATTCTCGAAATTATCAATGATAACGAAATCGGCCAGATAGCCGGGGGCGATGGCGCCGCGGTTATTGAGCAGGAAGTAGCGGGCGGCGGTGTGGCAGGCGGCCTTTACGGCGATGATGGGGTCAACGCCCAGAGAAATGGCCTTTTTCACGATGTAGTCGATATGACCCTTTTCCAAGAGGTCGTTGGGGTGCTTGTCGTCAGTGCAGAACATGCAGCGATCCACATACTTGCTGCACAGCAGGGGGACAAGTGCCTCCAGATTGCGGGCGGCGGTGCCCTCGCGGATCATGATGAACTGGCCGCGCTCCAGCTTGGCCAGAGCGTCATTCAGATCGGAGCACTCGTGGTCGGAGTACACACCGGCGGCTATGTAGGCGTTGAGGTCGTTGCCGCTGAGGCCGGGGGCGTGGCCGTCGATCTTCTTGTGGTGCGCCTGAGAGGCGACGATCTTTTCCACTACCTGGGGGTCGCCGTTCACGGTGCCCACAAAGTTCATCATTTCGGCAAGACCCTGTACGCGGGGGTGGTCATAGAAGGAGTCGATGGCGCGGTAATCCAGCACGGCGCCGGATTCGTCCAGAGGCGTGGCGGGTACGCAGGAGGGCAGCATGAAGCGCACGTCCACCGGCAGATCCTCCGTGGCCTGGAGCATGTACTCGATGCCGTCGGTGCCCATGACGTTGGCGATCTCGTGGGGGTCGGTGATGACGGTGGTGGTGCCGTGGGGGAGGACGGCCTTGGCAAACTCCGTAGGGCTGACCAGAGAGCTTTCCAGATGGATATGGGCATCCAAAAAGCCGGGCAGCACGAGCTTGCCGCTGACGTCTACCTCCACATGGCCGTGGTACTCGCCCATGCCTACGATAAGCCCCTCGGCAACGGCGATGTCGCCGTGACCCAACTCATTGGAGAAGACATTGACATAGGTGGCGTTTTTCAGCACCAGATCGGCGGGGACACGGCCGGCGGCCACGTCGATGACATGGAGCTTTTTGTTGAGCTTGCGGTTGATCTTGCCGGCATAGCTTTCTTTCACGGACATAAAATTGTTCTCCTTTCATACAGACAGACGGGGAGGAAGGCTCTCGGGTGGTATCTGTTTTATTAATTCCTCATATTACCACAGCTTATCTTAATTGTCCATAAAAAAATGAAAAAAGATGGCCGCTTTTTAGGCAGCCATCTTAAAAATGCAGATTGTTTACTTGATCGTGCCGTCGGCATTGAACACGGGCAGGGGAGCCAGGAACTTGATGTCCTTGCGCTGGGCGGCAGCGCCCTCGGCCAGAGCGGCGATGCGATCCACCACGGTGCCGCCTGCCAGCGCCACCAGATGCTCCATGGCCAGCAGGGAGCCGCCGGTGGAGATCACGTCGTCCATGAGGACGATGCGCTTGCCGCGGATGAGGGCGGCATCGTCGCTGCCCAGATACAGGCGCTGCGTGCCGGTGGTGGTGATGGACTTATCCTCCACGTGGATGGGGTCGGGCATATAGACCTTTTCCCCCTTGCGGGCGATGAAATACTTTTTGGCGCCGGACTGACGAGCCATTTCGTGAATCAGAGGAATGCTCTTGGCCTCGGCGGTGAAGAGATAGTCGTAGCTGCCGGGCTCCAACAGCTCCAGCATAGCCTTGGCACAGGCCACGGTCAGCTCGGCGTCACCAAAGCAGATAAAAGCACCGATGTGCAGATCGTCCGTCACCTTGCAGATGGGCAGCTCCCGATGCAGGCCGGCCACTGTCAGCGAGTATGTATGCATAAAAATTCTCCTTTTGCCCCAAAAGCACCCGACATAACAAAAGCCCTCCCCGACGGGGGGGTCGGCTTTGGGGGATGCACTGTCGCATGAGGCGATTTTTTTTTGCGGTGCGGAAGGATAGAAAACCTTCCGTATCTATTATATAGAAGAATCAAAAAAAGTCAATATGAAATCGGTGCGGATGCGGCCTGGCGGCGAAAAAACCGGCCTAAGGGCGATTGATTCGCACTTTGCACAAAAAGACAGCGGTTTTTTTTACGGGATATGCCCCCTTTTTTCTTTCGGAAACCCTTGTGAAATATTGGGAATGGTGTTATCATCATTATGAACGGGATATGAAGTCCCGTCATATAAACATTCCGAATCGGAACATATTTGAGGAGGCAATTTTTATGAATGCTTATCTGGCAAGCGTGCTCGAGAGCGTAAAGACCAAGCACGGCAACGAGCCTGAGTTCGTGCAGACCGTTGAGGAAGTTCTGTCCTCTCTGGAGCCTGTCATCGAGAAGCACCCCGAGTATGAGAAGGTCGATCTGCTGGGCCGCATGGTAGAGCCTGAGCGTATGTTCACCTTCCGCGTTGTGTGGTGCGACGATAACGGTCAGTGGCACACCAACCGCGGCTGGCGCTGCCAGTTCAACGGCGCTATTGGCCCCTACAAGGGCGGCCTGCGTTTCCAGAAGAATGTCTATGAAGGCATTATCAAGTTCCTGGGCTTCGAGCAGACCTTCAAAAACAGCCTGACCGGCCTGCCCATCGGCGGCGCCAAGGGCGGTTCCGACTTCGATCCCGCCGGCAAGTCCGACGCCGAGGTCATGCGTTTCTGCCAGAGCTTCATGACTGCTCTCTATCGTTACATTGGGCCCGACATCGATGTTCCCGCCGGCGACATGGGTGTGGGTGGCCGCGAGATCGGCTATCTGTACGGCCAGTACCGCCGCCTGAAGGGCGTGTGGGAGAACGGCGTACTCACCGGTAAGGGTCTGAGCTACGGCGGTTCCCTGATCCGTCCCGAGGCCACCGGCTACGGCGCTATGTACTATCTGCAGGAAGTGCTGAAGCACGAGAACGACACCATCGAGGGCAAGCGCATCGCCATCTCCGGCTACGGCAACGTGGGCTGGGGCATCATGAAGAAGGCTGCGCAGCTGGGCGCTAAGGTCACCTACTTCGCAGGTCCCGACGGCTACGTTCACGATCCCGACGGCGTTATCACCGACGAGAAGCTGAACTTTATCCTCGAGATGCGCGCTAAGGATCCTATGCACTGCAAGCCCTATGCTGACAAGTTCGGCTGCGAGTTCGTCGCCGGCGAGAAGTGCTGGGGCGTCAAGGATGTTGACGTGTATATGCCCGCCGCTATGCAGAACGACGTCAAGATGGAGTCCGCTGAGAAGATCGCTGCTTCCGGCGTGAAGTACTACATCGAGGTCGCCAATATGCCCACCACCAACGATGCTCTGAACTATCTGCGTGCGCAGAAGGGCATCATCGTGGCTCCCTCCAAGGCTGTTAACGCCGGCGGCGTGGGCGTTTCCGCTCTGGAAATGGCGCAGAACTCCGAGCGTCTGGTCTGGACTGCCGAGGAAGTTGACCATCAGCTGCACAAGATGATGGAGAACATCCACAAGGTGTCCGCCGAGGCCGCTGCCGAGTACGGTCTGGGTTACGATCTGGTGGCTGGCGCCAACATCGCCGGCTTCAAGAAGGTCGCCGAGGCTATGATGGAGCAGGGCTGCTTCTAATCGAGCCGACTGATCTGCATAATAAACGGGGGAGGCCGCTGTGCCTCCCCCTGTTTTAATCATAACAGTCATGATATAAAACGTCCCCTTCGGCTGCAGCCGAGGGGGACGCTGTTTTTTTATAGATTGGACTCAATGAACTGCATGAAGCGCTGGGCGGCAGAGGTCTGGGGCACATCCCGCAGCACGCACAGATCCACGCTGCGGGGCGGGATGGAAAAGTCGGTCTTCAGCTTGCGCAGTTTACCGGAGGCCAGCTCGCTCTTCACAAACTCCTCCGTGACGCCGGCCACACCGAAGCCGATGGCCGCCAGATCCACCAGTAGGCTGCGGGCGCCCAGCTCGATCTCGGGGTTGAGGTGGTGGCCGTTCTGCAGGAAGAATTTATCCAGATACAGGCGGCTGGAGGCCTTGCGCTCCAGCAGGATCAGCGGGAACTGCACGATCTCCTCCAGGGAGTAGGTGTGGTCAAAATTGCAGTCATAGTCTGCCGCCGCCACGAAGATGGAGTGGGTGGCAAAGCAGTGGAAGGTGCTCAGAGAACTGGCGTCCTGGGGCGTGCTGGCAAAGGCAATGTCCACTTTTCCGGATTGCAGCAGACCCAGCACCTTGTGGCTGCGGCCGGACACGATCTGGATGTGTACGCCGGGGTACTGGCGGTGGAACCGATCCAGATAGGGGAGGAGGAACTGGCTGGTCACCGTGTCGCTGGCGCCGATGGTCAGGTGCCCCACTTGCAGCTGGCGGGACTGGGACAGCTTTTCCTCGCCTGTTTCCAGCAGACCCATGGCGCTGCGGACGTATTCATAGAGCATTTTTCCGTCCGGCGTCAGGGACACACCGCGAGAGTTTCGGGCAAAGAGGCGGGTCTGCAGCTCCGACTCCAGCTGCTTGATGGACTGGCTCACCGCAGACTGGGAAATAAACAGATTCTGCGCTGCGGCTGTGATGTTGCCGGCCTCGGCGACCTCCTTAAAAACCCGATACAGCTCCAGTTTGACACTCATTTGCTCACCTCGTTATTAGGATCATTAATTAAATAGGGAAAGACATATGCGATAATTATACCAAATATCCGCAAAAAAGCAAGCATTTTTTTTCAGCCCTTGCATATGGAAGGGGAAAGTGGTATCATACAGGAAGCCCCGAAAAGGAGTTATTGTATGAAAAAGATTTTGAGTACGTTGAAAAGACAGGATCTGATGAACCAGATCCTGCTGGCTGCGGGTTTCATTTTGTGCATTGTTTCCATTTTTATGAAGCAGGCCAAGATGGGGCTTGTTTTGGTGATCGTTGTGTGTATGCTGGTGGTGGTCAGGAGCGGCAACAACCGCAAGCGTTTGAGCCGGCTGTACGGCGCGCTGTTTTTCCACATGCCCGATGGGGAGATCTACCCCATGACCTTCGAACAGGTGCGGGCGGAGTATACCCACGGGCAGCAGAGCAAGTATAACGGCCGGAAGGTGACGGTTCGCTTTCCTTACTGCGGGCTGGACGAAAACGGGGAGATTGATACCGGCTTCGGGCTGGTGATCCACGCGGAGGAAAAGCTTTTGCAGAAGTGGAAAAAGGGGCAGCTTCTGGCGGCAACGGGCGTTATCAACGCCGTGAGCCGGCAGTATTTCAACATCGACGAGGTGGAGGAGATCCGCCTGACGACGGATAAAGAGGATTTGACCGCTTCGGCGCAGCCGAAGACGGAGGATCATACAAAACAGGAGGAAGATCAAAATGAAATTCATGATTGAAACATCTGCCCGCCACATTCATCTGACGCAGGAAACTGTTGAAAAGCTGTTTGGCGCCGGCTATCAGCTCACCAAGCGCAAGGATCTGTCCTATCCCGGCCAGTTCGCCTGTAATGAGCGGGTCACTCTGGTGGGACCGAAGAAGGAAATGGCCAATGTGTCCATTCTGGGGCCTGTGCGCAAGGCCGACCAGGTGGAGGTCTCCGGCTCCGACGCCCGTGCGCTGGGCATTGACGCGCCTGTGCGGGAGAGCGGCCATGTGGCCGGCTCCGGCGCCTGCAAGCTCATCGGGCCTGCCGGCGAAGTGGAGCTGACGGAGGGCGTTATCATTGCCAAGCGTCATCTTCATGTGCTGGAGGCGGATGCCGAGAAGATGGGCATCAAGAACGGCGAGATCATCCGCGTGGCCTGCGGCGGCGAGGGCCGCAAGCTGATTTTTGACGACGTTGTGGTTCGCGTGAACACCGACGGCGCCACCACCATGCACATCGACACCGACGAGGCGCAGGCCGCCGGCGGCCCCACGGAGGGCGAGATCTTCCGCGGCTGATTTGCTGAGAAAATCAATAAAATCAATAGCCATACAGATAAAGGGCATCTTCTTTGGGGAAGATGCCCTTTTATCATGTTTCATTTATTTGCGGAGCTTATCCCAGAGAACGATTTTTCCCGCCTGGCGGCTGCGGTCCATGTCGATAATACGCTGATTGCGGCTGCCCCGAAACTGGAGAGAAATGTCCTTTTCCTCGGCGATGAAGCGGCCGTCGATGAGGATGTCGATGCAGGAGAGCATTTCCTCCGTGGCCTCGCATCTGGGGTGTGATCCCGCGGACATAAGCTCCTCCAGACGGTAGCCGGTGTAACACCACACGGTCTTTTGGGGATATTTTTCCCGAATGCGGCGCAGCATGGGCAGGAGGGCACGCTGGTTTTCCGGCTCGAAGGGGTCGCCGCCCAGCAGGGAAAGCCCCGCTATATAGGACTTGTCCAGCTCGGCAAAGATCTCCCGCTCCGTGTCCTCCGTGAAGGGCTTTCCAAAGCAGAAGTCCCAGGTTTCGGGCTGAAAGCAGTCTTTGCAGCGGTTGCGGCAGCCGGACACGAACAGGGAGACCCGCACGCCTTCGCCGTTGGCAATGTCGCATTTTTTCAGTTCGCCGTAGTACATACGATGACCTCGTTTCCGCAAGCAAGGGACAGGCTGTGCCTGCCCCTTGTTTTCATGATTTCGGTGGGGATCACAGGTGCAGGACGCGATCCTTGATCTCCTGCGTGCGACCCTGATTCCAGAACTGGGTGCCGATGTAGCCGCAGGTGCGGCGCGCCACGTTCATCTTATCCTGATCGGTGTTGCCGCACTGGGGGCATTTCCAGATGAGCTTGCCGTCTTCCTCAACGACTTCGATCTCGCCGTCCCAGCCGCAGACCTGGCAGTAGTCGCTCTTGGTGTTCAGCTCGGCGTAGATGATGTGGTCATAGATGAACTTCATCACTTCCAGCACGGCGGGGATGTTGTTTTGCATATCCGGCACTTCCACATAGCTGATGGCGCCGCCGGGGGACAGGTGCTGGAACTGCGCCTCGAACTCCAGCTTTCGGAAGGCGTCGATAGGCTCGGTGACATGGACGTGGTAGCTGTTGGTGATGTAGCCCTTGTCGGTGATGCCCTCAACGATGCCGAAGCGCTTTTGCAGGCACTTGGCGAACTTGTAGGTGGTGGACTCCAGAGGCGTGCCGTAGAGGGAGTAGTCGATATTCTCGGCGGTTTTCCATTCCTGGCACTTCTCGTTCATCTTCTTCATAATGGAAAGCGCGAAGGGGGTGGCGGAGGGGTCGGTGTGGCTCTTGCCGGTCATGTACTTTACGCACTCATACAGACCCGCGTAGCCCAGAGAAATGGTGGAGTAGCCGCCGTAGAGGAGCTTGTCGATGCACTCGCCTTTTTTGAGCCGAGCCAGAGCGCCGTACTGCCACAGGATGGGGGCGGCGTCGGAGGTGGTGCCCTTCAGACGGTCGTGACGGCAGCGCAGCGCGCGGTGGCACAGCTCCAGCCGCTCGTCAAAGACCTTCCAGAACTTGTCGATGTTGCCGCCGGAGGACAGAGCCACGTCCGGCAGGTTGATGGTGACCACGCCCTGATTGAAGCGGCCATAGTACTTGTGCTTGCCGGGCTCATAGTTTCCGGCGTTGGCAATATTGCCCACTCCGGCGTCGGTGAAGCGGTCGGGGGTCAGGAAGGAGCGGCAGCCCATGCAGGTGTATACGTCGCCCTTCAGCTCCTTCATCTTCTTTTCGGAAATATAGTCCGGCACCATGCGCTTGGCGGTGCACTTGGCGGCCAGCTCCGTTAAGTACCAGTAGGGGGAATCCTCGTGGATGTTGTCTTCCTCCAGCGTGTAGATGAGCTTGGGGAAGGCGGGGGTGACCCACACGCCTTTTTCGTTCTTCACGCCCTGATAGCGCTGCAGGAGCATCTCCTCAATGATCATGGCCAGGTCTTTCTTCTCTCGCTCGTTGCGCGCCTCGTTGAGGTACATGAACACGGTGATGAAGGGAGCTTGACCGTTGGTGGTCAGGAGGGTCACCACCTGGTACTGGATGGTCTGCACGCCGCGGCGGATCTCCTCCCGCAGACGGGTCTCCACCAGCTCGCTGATCTTCTCCTCGCCGGGGTCTACGCCGATGGACGTCATCTCGGCCAGCACGATCTTGCGGATCTTTTGGCGGCTGACCTCCACGAAGGGAGCCAGATGGGTGAGGCTGATGGACTGGCCGCCGTACTGGTTGCTGGCCACCTGTGCCACGATCTGGGTGGCGATGTTGCAGGCGGTGGCGAAGCTGTGGGGGCGCTCGATGAGGGTGCCGGTGATGACGGTGCCGTTTTGCAGCATGTCCTCCAGATTCACCAGGTCGCAGTTGTGCATGTGCTGGGCATAATAATCGCTGTCGTGGAAATGGATGATGCCCTCCCGATGGGCATCCACGATGTCCTGGGGCAGGAGGATGCGCTCGGTGAGGTCACGGCTGACCTCGCCGGCCATATAGTCCCGCTGGGTGGAGTTCACCACGGGGTTCTTATTGGAGTTTTCCTGCTTGGCCTCCTCGTTGTTGCACTCGATGAGGGAGAGAATCTTCTCGTCCGTGGTATTGGATTTGCGCACCAGGGAGCGGGTGTAGCGGTAGGTGATGTAGTGCTTGGCTACCTCGAAAGCGCCGTGAGCCATGATGTAGTGCTCCACCATGTCCTGGATCTCTTCCACGGTGGCGGCGCGGCCGATCTTCTGGCACTGGAGCTCCACGGACTCGGCAATGCGCTGGATCTGCACGGGGGTCATGCGGTCGGCCTCGTCCACGGAGTCATTAGCCTTGGTGACGGCGACGATGATCTTTGTGATGTCAAAAATCTCCTCCGAGCCGTTTCGCTTGATGATCTTCATCTCTTTATCCTCCTCTGCCCTGGGGGCAAACATTTATCTTCTCTATGTGTGAACACATTTATAGTACACTATATATTGTGGAATTACAAGAGGGGAGAGCACAAAATATGGAGAGAATCTGTGCCAAAAATACAGCGAGAAATTTGGAGAAACAAACAAAAAGCACAAAATGTAGTAAATATGTACCCACTACACATACAAAATATAGTATAAAACAGAAACTGCGCTGCCACAGATGCAGCAGCGCAGTAGGACGGAGAGGAAGATCACACCGGAGTGTCTGCCTGCGACGGGGTATAGCGCTCCTCGCACACCACCATATAGTAGGCCAGAGCGATGAGCGGCAGGGCACACAGGGAGGAGCTTAGCTCCAGCCACTGGGCGGAGAAATAGGCTATGGCGGCGCCCACATGGAAGCAGAGGATGGTGGAGATATAGAACCACATCCGCCGAAGCTGGCCTTTTTCGCGGAAACACAGGTGCCGCGCCAGCGACAGGGACGCCTGCTTGGTGTTGTTGGTGGAAAAAATGGTGGAGCTGATGTGATCCTGCGCGCCGGTGAAGGAGCTCCACTGGACGCTCATGGCAAAAAATATGGGGTACAGGGAGAGCATCACGGGCATGTCCACCGGCAGAAACACCAACACCACGGCGCACAGGGCGTCGATGAGCGGGCAGACCCGCCGCATATCCCACCCGAACAGATGGGGCAGCACCACCGTGGACATGGTGCCCAGCACATACAGCGCCAGAGCGCCCACATGCATAAGCGCCGTCAGCCAGTTGCACCGCAGAATGGATATGAGCAGCTCCAGCAGGTTCAGCGTCTGGGCATTGGCCATGACGCCCATTCGCAGCAAAACGGCGTATGCGGCAAAGAAGCCGCCTACGGCGGCGAAGGAGAGGTGGCGGTACCAGTCAATATTCTTGTTTCGTATCATTTGAAATCAACCTTCACCTTTCTCTTTTTGACGGGACACACTAAGTATAACAGAAAAATTATGGGGAGCAAGGGGCAACATGGACAAAAAAAGGAGGAGAGGGCGGGGAATGTATTGACAAGCGGCGGATTTGTGATAAAATGAGAAAAAAGCTGAGAGGAAGTCAAGCAGACCGCTGATCCATAGCGAGATGGGGAATGGTGGAAGCCCATTGGAGGAAGGCGTCTGCAAGCCGCTTCGGAGCCGCCGGCGAGGAGCCGGACGATCCATCCCCGTTACCGGATGGCTAAGAGGGCAGACCTGTCTGCCGAATTAGGGTGGTACCGTGAAGTATTGCTTCGCCCCTATGCGTGGGGGCGGAGTTTTTTTATTGGAGGCGATGTAATGGCGTATAGATTCGTGGATATGGCGTCCGATCCCCGCAGCGGGCAGTTTGCCTACTTCCGCTCCATGGCGGATCCGTGGGCGGGCATCACCGTGCAGGTGGATATTACGGCGTTTCACGCGGCGGTGCAGGGGCGACCCTTTTTCCTCAGCTTTCTCTATGCCCTTACAAGAGCCGCAAATGCCGTGCCGGAGTTTCGGCGGCGGCTGCTGAACGGGCAGGTGGTGGAGTTTGACCGCTGCTGCCCCTCCTACACGGCCATGAAAGACAGCGGCGTGTATGTCTACTGCTTGGTGGACAGCGGACAGCTTCCCTATGAGGCGTTTCTGGCGGAGGGCAAGCGCCGGCAGGCGGAGGCTCTGGCGGGGGACGAGCTGGTGGAAAGCGGCGACCCGCTGAGCAATTTCTTTGTTTCCTGCGTGCCGTGGCTGGCCTACACTCAGCTCAAGCATCCCCATGTGGGGCCGGAGGACAGCAATCCCCGCTTTTCCTGGGGAAAGTACACGGAGGCAAACGGCCGGATCACCATGCCCGTCACGGTGTTTGTGAACCACGCCTTGGCCGACGGCTGGCACATCACCCAGTTTTTCCATAATCTGGAGCGGGAGCTGGCAGAACTCACTGAAAAATTAAAATAAATTCATATAAAAGGAGTAATCAACTATGTCCCATCCCTATCACGGCCTCAACGAGCTGCGGGAAATGTTCCTGAGCTACTTTGAGAGCAAAGGCCATCTGCGCCTGCCCAGCTTTTCGCTGGTACCCCAAAACGACAAGTCCATCCTGCTCATCAACGCCGGCATGACTCCCATGAAGCCCTGGTTTAAGGGCGAAGAGGAGCCGCCCCGCCATCGGGTGTGTACCTGCCAGAAGTGCATCCGCACCGGCGACATCGACAACGTGGGGCACACCGCCCGCCACGGCACCTATTTTGAGATGCTGGGCAACTTCTCCTTCGGCGACTACTTCAAGCACGAGGCCATTGCCTGGAGCTGGGAATTTCTGACCAAGGTGGTAGGGCTGGAGGAGGATCGGCTGTATCCCTCCGTATATGAGAGCGACGACGAGGCCTTCGACATCTGGAACAAAGAGATCGGCATTCCCAAGGAGAAGATCTTCCGCTTCGGCAAGGAGGATAACTTCTGGGAGCATGGCTCCGGCCCTTGCGGTCCCTGCTCGGAAATCTACTACGACCGGGGGGAGAAATACGGCTGCGGTAAGCCCGGGTGTACCGTGGGCTGCGACTGCGACCGGTATATCGAGATCTGGAACAATGTGTTCTCTCAGTTCGACAACGACGGGCACAACAACTACACGGAGCTGAAGCAGAAGAATATCGACACCGGCATGGGTCTGGAGCGTCTGGCCGTGGTGTGCCAGAACGTGAACTCCCTGTTCGACGTGGACACGGTGATGAACATCACCAACAAGGTCTCCGAGCTTACCGGCGCTTTCTATGGCCAGAGCCAGAAGCGGGACGTATCCCTGCGGGTCATCACCGACCATATCCGCGCGGCCACGTTCATGATCTGCGACGGCATCCTGCCCTCCAACGAGGGGCGGGGCTATGTGCTGCGCCGTCTGCTGCGTCGGGCTGCCCGCCACGGCAAGCTCCTGGGCGTGAACGAGCCGTTCCTGTATCAGATCGTGGACACCGTGGTGCACGAGAACGAGTGCCAGTACAGCGACCTGCGGGAGAAGCAGACCTATATCACCAAGGTCATCCGCACCGAGGAGGAGAGCTTTGCCCGCACCATTGACGGCGGCATGCGCATTTTCGGCGAGATGCTGGCGGAGCATCAGGCCAAGGGCGAAACGGTGTTCTCCGGCGCCGATGCCTTCAAGCTGTATGACACCTTCGGATTCCCCATCGACCTCACCGCCGAAATGGCTGCCGACGAGGGACTGACGGTGGACGAAGATGCGTTCCGTCAGCTGATGCAGGAGCAGAAGGAGCGTGCCCGCGAGGCGCGCAAGGCACTGGGCGACCTGGGCTGGGCCGGCGTGGAGTTCGGCAAGGAGGTGCCCTCCACCGAGTTCGTGGGTTACGACCATGACAGCTGCGAGGCCACGGTGGTGGCGCTGGTGTGCGAAGACGAGTTGTGCGGCCAGATCGAGGCCGGCAGCGACGGCATCGTGGTGCTGGACAAGACGCCTTTCTACGCGGAAATGGGCGGTCAGGTGGCGGACCACGGCGTTATTACTGCAAAGGGAATGACCTTTACAGTGACTGATGTACAAAAGAATAAGGGCGGAAAGTTCATGCACTATGGCCATGTGGCCGAGGGCGTGGTTCAAGTGGGTGACACCGTGGAGGCGTCCATTGACACCCAGCGGCGCAAGGCCATCTGCCGCGCCCACAGCACCACCCACCTGCTGGATGCGGCGCTGAAAAAGGTGCTGGGTGACCATGTGCATCAGGCCGGTTCTCTGGTGGAGCCGGATCGTCTGCGTTTTGACTTTACGCATTTCGAGGCCATCACGCCGGAGCAGCTAAGCCAGGTGGAGTGGATGGTCAACGACGCCATTCTGGAGGGCTATCCCGTTGTCACCGAGGTGCTGCCCATTGAGGAAGCAAAAAAGAAGGGCGCCGTGGCCATGTTTGGCGAGAAGTACGGCGAGACCGTCCGCGTGGTGGAAATGGGCGATTTCTCCATGGAGTTCTGCGGCGGCACCCATTTGGACAACTCCGCCAAGGCCGGCCCCTTCCGCATCAAGTCCGAGAGCAGCGTGGCCTCCGGCGTGCGCCGCATGGAGGCGACTACCGGCCGCCTGAGTCTGGAGAGCATGGAAAAGAGCCACGGCGTTCTGTCCAAGGCGGCACAGTTCTTCAAGGCCGCACCTTCGGAGCTGCTGGAGCGTTTGGAGCAGCAGGCCGGCGAGATGAAGCAGCTGCGGCAGGCACTGGAGAAGTTCAAGTCCGAGGCTTCTCTGGGCGAGGCCAAGCAGTTCCTGGCGGCGGCCAAGACTTTGAAGGGACTTCACGTCCTCACCGCCACCCGAGAGGGGCTGGACGCAAACGCTCTGCGCAAGATGGGCGACTTCCTGCGGGATAAAGACCCTGCGGTGATAGGTGTGCTGGCCAGCATTTCCGGAGAAAAGATCACGTTCCTGACTGTGTGCGGCAGGGAAGCCGTGGCCAAGGGCGTGAAGGCCGGCGACCTAGTGAAGATGGTGTCCGGCATCTGCGGCGGCAAGGGCGGTGGCAAGCCCGACAGCGCCATGGGCGGCGGCAGCGACCTGCTGAAGGTGGACGACGCGCTGGCAGCGGTGGATGACTTCGTGTCAGAAAAGCTGGGCTGAGATGCTTCCTAAGGATCCTGTGATGCTCTTGAGCTTCGTGAACACCCGTCTGCGGGATGAATACGACAGCTTAGAGGAGCTGTGCGCCGCGCTGGATGTGAGCCGCTCGGAGCTGGAGGAGCGGCTCGCCTCCATCGGCTATCAATATAATGAACAAACGAATCAATTTATTTGAAAGGAGCAGATCCCATGAAGAACGACTGCCTGTTCTGCGCCATTGCGGCGGGGGAGATCCCCTCCAACAAGGTGTATGAGGACGACCTGTGCTATGCCTTTTATGACATTGCGCCGCAAGCGCCCACCCATTTTCTGGTGATCCCCAAGGAGCATATCGGCTCCGTGGCGGAGATCGGCGCCGAAAACAGCGCCGTGGTGGCGCATATCTTTGAGGTCATAGCCAAGCTGACAAAGGAACTGGGGCTGGAGAGCTACCGTGTTGTTTCCAACATCGGCGAGCAGGCCGGCCAGAGCGTGCATCACCTGCACTTCCATGTGCTGTCCGGCCGCGATATGACTTGGCCTCCGGGCTGATAAATTTTGTAAATTAAAAGCAGGAAGCCGACTTGAATCATCAAGTCGGCTTCCTGCTTTTTGGGGGGTGAAAGATGAATATCAGAATTTATACTCCACATACAGCTCCCGCACAGCGTTGGGATCTGCCTTAGTGGGGGCGGGCGCCGCAGCCGGTGCAGCCTGCGTGGCGGGATTATCCCGATTGGCGATAAACTTGGGTGCCACCTGCGGGAACAGAGCCAGGGACAATACGTCCTCTTCGCTCTTGGCAATGCCCTTGAACTCCTCTTTGTACTTCTTCAGCTCCGGCTCCAGCTGGTCTGCCGGACGGCAGGTGATGACGTCTTCGGGAGCGATGCCGGCCTTGGCACGGACTTCCTCATTGACCTCGCCGGGCAGCTTGCCGTATTCGCCCCGAAGCATGGCTTTGGACTCCTTGGGGAACACCTTATAACGCTCGCCCATGATGACGTTCATCACGGCCTGCGTGCCCACGATCTGGGAGGAGGGCGTCACCAGAGGAGGATAGCCGAAGTCCTTGCGCACACGGGGAATTTCCGCCAGCACATCGTAGTATTTATCCTCTTTTCCGGCCTGCTTCAGCTGGGAGATCAGGTTGCTGAGCATGCCGCCGGGCACCTGATAGAGCAGGGTGTTGGTGTCCACCCGCAGCACCTTGGGATCCAAAATCCCGGCGTCCTGCAAGCGCTGCGCTACCTTGCGGAAGTGAACGGCAGCGTCGGACATTTTGGAAAGATCCAGTCCGGTATCCCGGGGCGTGCCCCGCAGCGTGGCCACCAAAGACTCGGTGGCGGGCTGGGAGGTGCCGTTGGCCATGGGGGATAGGGCAGTGTCCACAATGTCCACGCCGGCGTAGGCAGCCATCAGCAGCGTCATGTCGCCGGTGCCGGAGGTGTTGTGGGTGTGCAGGTGGATGGGGACGGAAACGGTTTCCTTCAGCGCCTTCACCAGAGAGTAGGCCTCCATGGGCAGCAGGAGGTTCGCCATGTCCTTGATGCAGATCGCGTCAGCGCCCATCTGCTCCAGCTCCTTGGCCAGCTTGACAAAGTAGGCCTCGCTGTGAATGGGGGAGATGGTATAAGACAGAGTCGCTTCCACCTCGCCGCCGTATTTCTTGGTGGACTTGATGGCCTGCCCCAGATTGCGCACGTCATTCAACGCGTCGAAAATGCGGATGATGTTGATGCCGTTTTCGATGGACTTACGGCAGAAAGCGTCCACCACGTCGTCGGCATAGTGCTTGTAGCCCAGAATGTTCTGGCCGCGGAACAGCATCTGCAGCTTGGTGTTGGGCAGACCCTTTTTCAGCGTCCGCAGCCGCTCCCATGGATCCTCATTCAGAAAGCGCATGCAGGCGTCAAACGTGGCACCACCCCAGCACTCCAGCGAGTAGTATCCGATGGAATCCAGCACCTCCAGCGCAGGCAGCATATCCTCAATGGTCATGCGGGTGGCCGCCTGGGACTGGTGGGCGTCGCGGAGAATGGTGTCGGTGATGAGCAAGGGTTTATTGGACAAAAATTCCATCATATTTTACCTCCAGTTAGCCGAAAAGGGAGATCAGCACACCGGCTGCAATGGCCGAGCCGATAACGCCGGCCACGTTGGGCCCCATGGCGTGCATCAGCAGGAAGTTGCCGGGGTTATACTGCTGACCGACCTTCTGGGAAACGCGGGCAGCCATAGGCACAGCGGACACGCCGGCGGAGCCGATGAGGGGGTTGATCTTTTCCTTCAGGAACAGGTTCATAAACTTGGCCAGCAGCACGCCGCCTGCGGTGCCGAAGCTGAAGGCCACAACGCCCATGCCCATAATGGCCAGGGTCTTGGGGCTGAGGAAGGTGGCGGCGGTGGCGGTAGCGCCTACGGAAACGCCCAGGAAAATGGTGACGATGTTCATCAGCTCGTTCTGCATGGTCTTGCTCAGACGATCCAGCACGCCGCACTCTCTGGCCAGATTGCCCAGCATCAGGCAGGCGATGAGCGGAGCGGCAGAGGGAACCAGCAGCGCTACGAATACGGTGACGACCACGGGGAAGAAGATCTTTTCCTTTTTGCTGACTTCCCGCAGGGGGCGCATGACGATCTGGCGCTCTTTTTCCGTGGTCAGCGCTTTCATGATGGGCGGCTGGATCACAGGCACCAGCGCCATATAGGAGTAGGCCGACACGGCGATGGGACCCAGCAGAGCCGGCGCCAGCATGGCGGTGACGAAGATGGCCGTGGGGCCGTCTGCACCGCCGATAATGCCCACAGAGGAGGCCTCAGCGCCGCTGAAGCCCATGAGGCGGCAGCCGATGAAGGTGATGAAGATGCCCAGCTGCGCGGCAGCGCCCAGCAGCAGGCTCTTGGGGTTGGCGATGAGGGGGCCGAAGTCGGTCATGGAGCCCACGCCCATGAAGATGAGGCAGGGGTAGATGCCCAGCTTGATGCCCAGATACAGCACGTCGATAAGGCCGACGCTGACGGTGCTGCCCACGGCCACGGTGCCCAGCACGGCATCGGAAACGCCCAGCGCCTGCATCTCGGCGATGAATTCCGGCGTCACAACGCCGCCCTGGAACAGATCCCAGTGGACATGACCGCCGGCAAAGAGGATCTCGTGGTACATACCGGCGTCGGGCAGGTTGGTCACCAGCATGCCGATGGCGATAGGCACCAGCAGCAGCGGCTCAAATTTTTTCTTAATCCCCAGAAACAGCAGCACGCAGGAAATGGCGATCATGACGAGGCATTTCCAGTTGTCGCCTTGGGTGAACAGGTAAAAACCGGTGCTTGTGAGGAAATTATTAATAGCTTCCATGCAGGGATCCTCCCCTTAACCGATGACGCACAGCAGCGTGCCGGACTCCACGGCTGCGCCCTTGGTAACGCTGACGGACACGACCTTGCCGTCGCAGGGGCACATGATCTCGTTTTCCATCTTCATGGCTTCCAGAATCATCAGCACTTGGCCTTTTTGCACGGTGTCGCCGGCGGCCACATTCACGCTCAGGATGTTGCCGGGCATGGGGGAGGTGATCTTTTCGCCGCCTGCAGGGGCAGAAACGGGAGCGGCTGCGGGAGCAGCAGGTGCGGCCGGTGCGCTGGCAGGGGCGGCGCCAGTGATGTCCTCCAGCTCTACATCATAAACAGTGCCGTTCACATTCACTCTGTACTTCTTCATTTATAATGTCCTCCTACTCAGATTTGTTTCATGGAAATAATACGGATGGCGGAAATATCAGTACCCATTTCCTCGGCGATGGCAGCGGAAACGGCGGCAATAAGCTCGGGACTTGTGCCGACCTTCGGCGCACCGGCCGGTGCGGCGGGTGTGGGAGCAGGCTTTTCTCCGGTGCTGCGGCACACAAGACTCATCAGGGTCACAAGAAGAATAATGCAGACCAAGCCTACAAAAACCGTTCCCAATCCCATCAGACACACAAACAGATCGGAATACTCCATGGGCAATTCCCTCCTACATCGAAATTTGGACTCATTGTATCAAATTATTTGTGCACATTCAATAGTTTGACAGAAAAAACTAAAAATTCGACAGAATAGCTAAAAAATTTTCAGAGATTGCAGGAAAATTAACAAAGACTTTTCTTTTTAAGAATCTTATGATATAGTTTCCCCATAAGAAGTAATTATTACGGAGGAAATTTTCCTGATGCGATACGGAGAGATACTGCCGGCGGTTTTTCTGTCCCGCCCCAACCGCTTCATAGCCCATGTGCTCGTGGAGGGGGAGGAGGTAGTCTGCCATGTGAAGAATACCGGACGATGTCGGGAGCTGCTGTGTCCCGAGGCGCGGGTGTGGCTGGAAAAGGGGACGAATCCCAAGCGCAAAACGGCCTATGATCTGGTCACGGTGGAAAAGGGGCGCCGCCTTGTGAACATGGATGCCCAGGCGCCCAATAAGATCTTCGGCGAGTGGGCGCTGCGGCTGGAGGCGGGGATCCGCAGCGTCCGGCCGGAGGTGACCTTTGGGGACAGCCGCCTGGATTTTCTGCTGGAAACGGAGCAGGGCAGGCACTATGTGGAGGTCAAAGGGGTAACTTTGGAGGAGGGCGGCCATGTGTTTTTTCCCGATGCGCCCACGGAGCGGGGCGTGCGGCATCTGCACACGCTGATGCGCGCCGTGGAGCAGGGGCACCGAGCCACGGTGTTTTTCGTGGTGCAGATGGCGGATGTGCTGGACTTTTCTCCCAATGACAGCACGGATCCCGCCTTTGGGCAGGCGCTGCGGCAGGCAGCTGCCGCTGGTGTACAGGTGCTTGCCTTTACATGTCAGGTCACGCCGGAGGAGGTGACCATGGATCGTCAGATCCCCGTGATCCTATAATATAAAAAAGAGCGATACGAAAAACTCGTGTCGCTCAATTGAATGATTTATTGAAATATCACAGCAGCAGTACGCCGGCCTTTTCGCAGGCGTCCACGGTGCCCTTGTCCCACTGGCTGGCCTGCACCTCGCCGATGTGGCAGGTGCCGATCATCAGCATGCACAGGCGGCTCTGGCCGATGCCGCCGCCGATGGTGAGGGGAAGCTCACCGTCAAGGAGCATCTTGTGGAAGGGCAGCTTGCTGCGCTCCTCGCAGCCCCGCTTCTTCAGCTGGTAGCGCATGGAATCTTCATCCACACGGATGCCCATGGAGGAGATCTCAAAGCCGCGCTGCAGCACGTCATTCCACATGAGGATGTCGCCGTTGAGTGCCCAGTCGTCGTAGTCCGGCGCGCGGCCGTCGTGGGGCTTGCCGGAGCGCTTGAGGTCATCGCCGATCTGCATGAGGAAGACGGTGTGATGCTCCTTGCAGATGGCATCCTCCCGCTCCTTGGGCGTCTTATCGGGCCAGCGATCCTCCAGCTCCTGGGTGGTGACGAAGTAGACCTCCCGATCCAGCTTCGTGTGCAGGCTGGGGAAGGCGATCTGCAGGGCTTCGTTGGTCTCGCACACGGCGCCCACAATGGCGCGCACGGTCTGGCGCAGGTAGTCCTCGGTGCGGTCTTCGCGGGAGATGACCTTTTCCCAGTCCCACTGATCCACATAGATGGAATGGGTGTTGTCCACCTCCTCGTCGCGGCGGATGGCGTTCATATCGGTGAACAGACCCTTGCCCACGTTGAACTCATATTTCTTCAGCGCCAGACGCTTCCACTTGGCCAGAGAATGCACCACCTGGGCGTTGGAGCCGACGTCGGGAATGTCGAAAGAAACAGGGCGCTCCACACCGTTGAGGTTGTCGTTCAGTCCGGAATTTTCATCAACGAACAGGGGAGCAGACACACGGCGCAGGTTCAGCGCCTGACCCAGATTTACCTGGAAATTGCTCTTGATGAATTCGATGGCGCGCTGCATCTCGTACACGGACAGCGGCGTTTTGTACCCTTCAGGAATGACGATCTTGCTCATGGTTTTACACACCCTTCTATAAAATATTGTTTTATTATAATAGGATGAAATGGGTTTTACAAGTGGAAATTTGTCAATTTTTTTGAAAAAATAAAAGGAAAAATTGTTAAAGAAGATAATAGAAAAACGGGACGCCTGACCGATAAAGTCGGGCGTCCCGTTTTTGCTGTGGGAGAGGTTCTTACTTGTAGGCATCCATCATGGCCTTGAAGGCGGGGAGAGAGCGGCGGATCATGTCGTTGGACACGCAGTAGCTCAGCCGGAAATAGCCCGGGCAGCCGAAGCCGTCCGCCGGCACCACCAGCAGGTTATGCTCCAGCTTGGCCTTTTCGGAAAAGGCGTTTGCGTCGCCGCCGGGAGCTTTCACGAACAGATAGAAGGCGCCGTCGGGCTTGGCGCACTCATACCCCATTTCCCGCAGGCTGCTATACAGCAGGTTGCGGTTTTCATCGTAGGCCTGCAGGTCGGGCTGCTCCTCGGCGCACAGACCCACCACCTTCTGCATCAGCGTGGGCGGGCAGACGTGCCCCATGGTGCGTGCAGCGCCGGCCACGGTGGCATAGACGGCGGCGCTGTCGGCTGCGAAGGAGGGCACATAGACATAGCCGATGCGCTCGCCGGGCAGGGACAGGGACTTGGAGTAGGAGTAGCAGACAATGGTGTTTTTATACAGGCAGGGGATGAAGGGGACTTTCACGCCGCCGTACACCAGCTCGCGGTAAGGCTCGTCGGCAATGATGTAGATGGGATGGCCGTACTCGGCGCTCTTGCGCTCCAGCAGAGCGGCCAGACCCCGCAGTGTTTCCTCGGTATACACTACGCCGGAGGGGTTATTGGGGGAGTTGACGATGATGGCCTGAGTGTGGGGCGTGATGCGCCGCTCCACCTCGTCCAGATGCACCTGAAAAGCCTCGGTGTCAGCGGGAACCACAACCATTTTGCCGCCGTTGGCGGTGATGAAGGGGCGGTACTCAGGGAAAAAGGGGGCGATGACCATGATCTCGCTGTCGGCATCCACGATGAGCGCCTTCATCACTGAGATCAGCGCCGGCGCGGCGCCGCAGGTGAGGAACAGCTCGCTGCCGCGGATGTCCAGACCAAAGCGACGGGCGAGATCGGCTGCGATGGCCTCGCGGGGCTCTTCAAAGCCGGCTGCCATGGAGTAACCGTGGAGCTGGATGGAGTCCGTTTCGTCCACGACCTTATGAATGGATTCATTGACCTTTTTGGGGGCGGGAATGCTGGGATTGCCCAAAGAATAATCGAAGACGTTTTCCTTGCCGACGACCTTGGCCTGCTCCAGACCATAGGCAAAGAGCTGCCGGATCACGGACGGAGCGGTGCCCAGCTCATAAAAAGTTTGATTGACCATATTTTTCTCCTTTTATACAATTACACGATTATACGATTACACGATGTTTGTGCCTGCAGCAAATGCTTTTCAGGCGAGATGCATCCGCTGCGCCAGCACGCTGCCGGCGGCGATGGAGGCCAGCTTGGACTCGGCGCTGTCGGCGCGGGAGACCAAAACGATGGGCACCTTGGCGCCGAGGATGATACCGGCGTTCTTGGCGCCGCCGAAGAGGGAAGCAGCCTTGCCGATGCCGTTGCCCACCTCGTAGTTGGGCACCAGCAGGATGTCGGCGTCGCCGGCGCCGGCAGCGGTGTAGTGCTTGTGGTGGCAGGCTTCCTTGCTCACGGCCAGATCCAGCGCCACGGGGCCGCAGACCTGCATGTTATACTTGCTCCAGCGGTCGGTCATCTTGGTCAGGGCGTCGGCGTCCACGGTGGACTGCACCTTGGGATTCACCTGTTCCGCGCCGCAGATGCAGGCGGCATTGATGGACTCATAGCCCAGCGCCTGCAGCACGGCGGCGGCATTCTCCAGAATTTCGGCTTTCTTCTCCAGATCGGGGAAGGTGTTCACGCCGCCGTCGGTGAGGATGACCATTTTGCCCAGGGCGGGGATCTCGTAGAACATGCAGTGGGTGGTGAGGTGGGAGGTGCGCAGGCCGCACTCCTTGTTGAACACAGCCCGCATCAGGTCGGCTGTGCCCAGAATGCCCTTCATGAGGAAGTTGGCCTTGCCCTCGGCGCACAGAGCCACAGCCTTGGCGGCGCTGTCCGTGTCGGAATCGGCGGCGATGATCTCATAGGATGCGGGGTCTTCGCCGATGCTCTGCAGCATCCGGCAGATCTCGTCAGTGTGACCCACCAGAATGGGGGTGGCAATGCCCTCGCGGCGGGCGGCCACCACGGCCTCGATGACAGGCTCATCGTGCGCCGCAGCTACGGCGATCACGCCGCTCTGACCGCCCTTGGCGGCCTCCACAATGCCTTGGATGGTATTGATCATAAAACAGCCTCCTGATATGTACTTGAAAGTGCGTATAGCCGCAATTATCCGCATTTAATTATATAGTACTTTCCGCTGTGCGTCAACAAAGTTTACCGAATGGTTTGGTAAATTTTTGCGCGACCATTTTGGCCACCTTGACGAAGGTTCCGCCCTTTGTTATAATGAAAAAACCACGGCAAAGGAGAGAAAAAATGAAGGAAATCAAAATCATCCCGCTGGCTCTGGCCTTTGCGGGATGTTTCTTGGGCGCCGGATTCGTGTCCGGCCAGGAATTATGGCAGTTTTTCGGCGAGTTCGGCGTGAAAGGGTATGTCGGGCTGCTTCTGGCCTGCGTGCTGCTGGCAGCCTTCGGCATCATCATGATGCGGCTGCTGCAGGAGTCGGGGCTGGAAAAGGTGGAGGAGATCATGGTGCCGTGGAACGTGCCGTTTCTGCAGACGCTGGCGGGGCTGATCCTCAACGCGTTTTTGCTGGGCGTGGTGGTCATCATGACCGCCGGCGTAGGCGCTACCGTGGAGCAGCTTTTGGCCGTTCCTTCGGAGATCACCTCGGCGGTGTTCGTGCTGCTGCTGGGCGTGGTGGCGCTGCTGGGCATCTCCGGCATGATGAAGGTGTTTTCCGCTCTGGTGCCCATCATCGTGGCGGCCACGGTGATCTTTGCGGCGATGAGCTGGATCGAGTTCGGAACGGAGGGGATCCTGTCCCTGCCCGAGCAGGAACACAGCAACCCTCTGATGCCCAACTGGATCGTGGCGGCGCTGACCTATGTGGCCTACAACCTCCTCGGCGCCGTGGGAATCATGGCGCCGCTGGGCAAATATCTCAAGGAGAAGAAGACGGTGCGGCTGGGCATCGCCTTGGGCGGGGTGCTGCTGATCCTTGTGGCCGGAAGTGTGCTGACTTCTCTGACGGGCTATATGGACGCGGCGGCGGAGCAGATGCCCATGGTGGCGCTGGCCTCCCGCCTGAATCCGACGCTGGGCATCGTGTACGGCGTGCTGCTTTTGATGGGCATGTTCAGCAATGGGCTTGCGTCCCTTGTGGCGCTGATGGAGTATGTCAACCGCCATGTGAAAGCGTTTGACAGCCACCGGAAGATCACCATGGCGGTGCTGATGCTTTTGGTTTGGGTCGCCAGTCTGGCGGGCTTCGGCAATCTGGTGGGGACGGTGTTTCCGGTGTTCGGCTACATCGGCATCGTGGCCATTGTGTGCGTGTGCATCAACTACGCAAAGTGGAGAAAAAAGAACAAAAATGGTATAAAGGGAAATAGCATTACAGAGCCGAATAAACCTCAATAAAATGCATGGTAATACGCGCCGTCAGACCCCATAAGGGGTAGGGAAGCCCCTCATAGACCGGCAGCACCATGTTGCCGGGGAGCCAGGAATAGTCCTTGGGCGTGCGGACGAGGTGATAGGGAAAATCATCGCCTACCTCCGGCCTGAGGGGGTAGCGGTAGACCTGCGGCGGGTTCTGCCGGAGCCAGCTGACGGGCACGGTGAACACGCTGCTGACCTCCTGCGGGTTCAGGGTGAGGGCTTCCGGTTCAATGCCGGAGAGCAGACCCACCACGGGACGCATGAGGCACTCGGAGCGCAGATGCAGAAAGTCGGCTTCTCCGAAGATCCGGATTCGGTCGGGGGCGATGCCCAGCTCCTCCCATGTTTCCCGCAGGGCGCAGGCGGCGGGAGTTTCCCCGCGTTCCATGCGGCCGCCGGGGAAGCACACCTCACTGCGATGGTGCTGCAGAGAGGAGGCGCGCATCTCATACAGCAGGTGCAGACCGTCCGGCTTTTGCAGCAGGGGGAGCAGAACGGCGTATTCGCTGCGAGCCTCCTGCAGCGTGGGCACATGGCGGCTATAGTATCGTTCAATGGCGCTGAGATCCACGGAAAGCACCTCCTTTTTATATAGTATACCACATTTTTGCCTGTGAAAAAAGAAAGAAATCCCCCCGTCCTGTCGGACGGGGGGATAAAGCTTTTCAGCCGGTCAGCAGCCGCAGCCGCAGCTGTTCTGGTTGTTGTTGCAGCCGCAGCCGCAACCGCAGCCATTGCCGCAGAACAGGAACAGGATGATGACGCAGATGATGATCCAGCAGCTATTCCCCTGATTGCACATATTGTGACCTCCCTATGAAATTTGGGGCCGTGTCGCGGGCCTCACTTCATAGTATGCCGGTCGGAGAGAAAGGTGCATCAGGGGCGGGTGATGCGGTAGCTCAAGGTCAGCAGCGTGTCCACAAAATGCACGTCCTCAAAGAAAACATCCGGCACGTCGGTGCTCAGCTCCACATTTGTGAAGTTCCAAAAGCCCTTGATGCCCAGGTCGATGAGGCGGCTGGCCATGGGCTGCGCCACATGCTGCGGCACCGTCAGCACGGCCACGTTGGGGCGGTTTTCCGCCACATACTGCTCCAGCTCGTCCATGGAGCGGATGGTGACATCGTGGATGTTGGTGCCGATGAGATCCGGAGAGATGTCGAAGGCGGTGTCCACATGGAAGCCGACCTTTTCAAAATCAAAGTTCTGCAGCAGAGCATGACCCAGATGGCCGACGCCGATGATGATGAGGCGGTGGCCTTTGTCAATGCCCAGAATATGCCCGATCTCCGAGCGTAGCTCGGCCACATTGTACCCGTATCCCTGCTGGCCGAACTCACCGAAGCAGCTCAGATCCTGGCGGATCTGGGAGGCGGTGATGTCCATTTTACTGCCCAGGGAATTGGAGGAAATACGCACGACGCCTTTATTATAAAGGTCATCCAGATAGCGGTAATAGCGGGGAAGACGATGAATGACGGCATCAGATACTTTTTGCTTTTTCATAAATCGGTTCGATCCTTTTCCTTTGCGTTTGATTATCCATAATTGTAACGCAGGAAGGGCTACTTGTCAACTTTTTTAACAATGTTTTTTGGAAATTTTCTTCGCAAATTGCATTTGGCCGCTGAGGATCCGTAAAAAACGACTGCAAAGGCGTTTTGTTCCGCCATCGCAGTCGTTTTATCCGCATCACTTCAGCAGCAGGCCGCCCACCAGCACAAGATAGTCCGGCGCTTTGCCCGCCCGTCCCCAGAGCATGGGCATGTGAAAATACTGCTGTAGGCAGCCCTCCACGTCGCCGCCCAGCGCTTCGATGGAGTAGCGCAGCAGCTCCGGTTTTTTGCAGGGGCGCCCCTGCGTTTTTTCGCACGCTTCGCACTCGTGGCAGATGCCGGCCAGCAGCATCCGGCTGTCCGGAGTGTCTCGCTCCCACTGCTGCAGCTTGTCCCGATACAGCAGCTTTTCCCGCTTCAGCGCCGCAAGAGCTTCCTCCAGCGGCTGCTCCGGTGTGTCGGCCTGCAGAATGCGGGCATACAGCAGCAAGCCGGTGTAGTTGTGCCAGATCGTCATGGGGTCAAAGTCAAAAGGCGGGCAGGTCCAGCGGGTACCGTAACTGTCGCACCGGCGGCAGAGGGGAAGAAACTTTTCCACCCACACAAACCGCTCCACGAACGCCGCCGTGGTCGTTTTTGCCGTCAGCTCTCGGATATGATATTGAAATGGCATCTCAACTCATCCTTATTCCTTTTTATATTGATTTTGTTTGCATAAAAATTAGCGTGGAGGCTTGTTTTTTATATACTTTTCCCACACATGTATGCGGTCGCTCTCGCTGATCTGCCGCAGCACCTTGGCGGGTGCGCCGGCGGCAATGCTGTGGGGTGGGATGTCGCGGGTCACCACCGCGCCGGCGGCAATGATACTGCCCGCCCCGATGGTTACGCCGCCGCAGACCATCACGCCGGAGCACAGCCAGCAGTGGTCGCCGATGGTGATGGGCTGGGCGTACTCCAGCTCGTGGCAGCCGTCGGGGTAGTCGGCAAAGGCTCGTTCCTCCGCAAGAAACGGATGATTCGGCGTGGCCAGCGTCACATTGGGGCCAATGAGTACATTGTCCCCCAGCGTAATGGGCGCTACATCCAGAAATACGCTGTTGTAGTTGACGAAGCAGTTCCGCCCCACATAAATATTCACGCCGTACTCGCAGTAAAAGGGTGCAAACGCCTCGAAATTCTTTCCTTCTGCGGGGGGATCAGGCGCTCCAGCGCACGCTGTTTGGTCTTTGCGCACCACAGCGGGAGGCGGTTGAACCGGTCACAGCGGCGCATACCAACACGGTGCCTCTTGGCAATCTCCGGATCGACAGGCGTATAGAGCTGCCCCGACACCATCCGTTCCCATTCACCGCTCGTCCTGCTCTTATCCATGATCAGTAACTCCTTTATGTGCGCCTGTACCGGTACAGATACAGGGCCGTTTCCAATGCCAATCGCTTCATCGGATCGACCGGATCGGCCTCCAGCAGCAACCATAACTGCTGGAGCCGGTAACTCACGGTGTTGTAGTGCAGGTGCAGCTCCCGCGCCATCCGGCGCTGGTTGCCCATACAGCGCAGCCAGCTCGCCAGCGTGTCCAGCAGCTCTTGCCGCCGCGGCTCTGGCTGCCGCAGGAGCGTTCCCAGCTGCCGATGGATATAGGCGTCCGTTTCCGCCGGGGAGGATTCCTCCAGCAGCCGTACCACCCCCGCTGGGTCGTCTGTCACGCAGGGTGCTTCCGATCGCGCCGCCATGTGGAGCGCCGCACGGGCGCTGCGGTCTGCTTTCTGAAAGCCCATCGTACCGCCGTAGGGGCGGCTGACGCCGCAGATAACGCCGTGGTCGGCGGCAAAGTCCGCCATCACCTGCCGCAGCGGCATCTCCAGCGCGAACAGGTCGTCCGCCTCCAGCGCCAGCAGAAAGCCATCCTCCGACAGTGCGCCCCACGTGTCCGCGCCCAACGCCCGGCAGCGCTCTTCTACCTCGTGCAGCCAAGAGCGCCGCTGCAACTCCGGCGCATCAGCCCGTATCAGCAACAGGGTATGCGGACATTCCAAATGGATACCGGACTCCGCCGCCTGCCGCTCCATCTCTTCGCTCAGCGGCGCGCCAGAGATGAGATGGTGCAGTAGTACGGCCAGCTGCCGCTCCTGCTCCGCCGGTATTCGCCGCCGTGCGATCTCGCGGGACACCGCATCGGCCAACTCGGCAAAGCGCATATCGGTCGGCAGTTGGAGCAGCGGCAGTCCCAGTCGGTCAGCCTTCTCCGCCAGCGCCGCCGGCAGGGGGCTGGGCAGGTAGCGCCCCGGCTTGATACCCACACCGGACAGGCCTTTTTCTGCCGCCGTGGGCAGCAGCGCATCCACGGCCTGCGGATCGTCTGCGATGGCAAAACCAGTGGTGATGAGCAGTTCTCCCTGCGCCAGCCAGCGCGCGTAGTCCGGTGTGTCCGTCAGATTGACACCGCTGACCCTACGGCCAAGTCCCGCCGCGCCGCCGCAGACCGTGCAGCCCGCGAACACGGGCAGGCGCAGCACCTCCTGCAGTGTGGGATAGTCCGCTGTGTGCTGTGATGTCATGGCTTCTGCCCCCTTGTGATACTATCACAATTTTCATAGAAATGTTCATTTATTTTTGCCAATGGAACAGACCGTCCGTTGTTTTATGATAGCGGTAGTAAAACGAACGGAGGTATATTCCATGGCAAAGCAAATGAAACAGGATACTCCCTTAGTCCCCCGCAAGCGGAGACTGGCCGCGCTGATAGCAGCCACCCGGTGCGGCGGAGAGAAACATGATACGCTCTCCTGCTATGCCCGCCGCTGTACCGCCTCATCCATGGCGCAGGGTCTGAAGCACTACGCCTGACGCGGCGCACCCCTTCGGCAGATCCCCCGGCAATATGCCGGGGGATCTGTCCGTTCAGGGCTTTCTGGTTTCCTTCTTCAGCAGGGACGCCGCCGTGATGATGGTCAGTACCGACTCTGTCACC
>OLSB01001072.1_pt1 | contig 28613 bp, 21 predicted proteins | sample 1672071 | NCBI WGS metagenome assembly OLSB01 (sample SAMEA3136642, study PRJEB25190) | human gut metagenome | biome: human gut; feature: human-associated habitat; material: faeces | place: Austria | collected 2013 | reverse complement strand
CTTGCATGTGTTAGGCACGCCGCCAGCGTTCGTCCTGAGCCAGGATCAAACTCTCAATAAATCTTATCTCATAGCCTTTCGGCTGTGAAATCTTTTATTGATCGCTATATCTAGCTCTCAAAGAAATTTTATGCAAAACTCTCTCGAGTTTCACAAAGAACCCTTTCTGGTGCTTATTCAAACATAAGCTATCTTACTTTGTTCAATTTACAAGGTACACAACTTTCGCTGCCATTCTCAAGACTTTTTCGGTTCTTTCGCCCTGTCTCTCGGCGACAGCTTAGCTAATATAACATTCCAAAACCCTTTTGTCAACACCTTTTTCACGATTTTTTTGAAGAAATTTTATTCTTTTTCCGGGACTCTACATATAGTATTCCGCGCCGGACATACTTCCCATATGTTTGATTTTCTCTCTTTCGATCCCGCCCCGGCGCGGCGGGATTTTTCCGAAGCCGTCGAAAAATCGTTCGGCAATTGCGCCGACTTTGAAAGCCGCGCGCTCTCGGCGGGCGGCGTGAGGCTCATGCTTTTTTATCTGGACGGATGCGTCAGCGCCGAGCAGATCAGCAAGGAGATCGTCCGTCCGGTCTCCCGTCTGCGCGCCCGGTCGGAAAGCGCCCTGCTTGAGGCCGCGCTCGGCGGCGGCGTGTGGGCCTGCACCGTCCGGCAGCGCTCCTCCCCCGCAGACGCCGTCTCGGACATTGCCGCGGGGTACGCCGCGCTTGTTTTCGACGGCGAGCGGACCGCGCTCACCTTTGAGGTCAGAACCGGAGACAAGCGCAGCGTGGACGCGCCGACGGTCGAAAAGAGCGTGCTCGGCGCAAAGGACGCCTTCGTTGAGTCCGTGCGCGTGAATACGGCGCTCCTCCGCCGCCGCGTCGGGAAACCGACGCTCAAGCTCTGGGAGACGGTGCTCGGCTCGGAGACGAAAACGAGGGTGGATATATTATATATAGAAGGCGCGGCGGCGCCCGAGCAGGTCGAGCGCGTCAAGGCGCGCCTTTCGCTCCCCGATATCCCGGCGGTGCTCGCCGCCGGGGATGTGGAGCAGTATCTCGCGCCTTCGCCGCGCAGCGCTTTCCCGCAGGTGATCCACACCGAACGGCCCGACCGGTTCGTGCTCGGTCTCGCCCGCGGGAAGGTCGGCGTGCTCTGCGACGGGCTGCCCATCGGCTTTCTTCTCCCCGCCACGCTGCCGGACATGCTGCGCGTGCAGGAGGATCGGGCGCGCCACGCCGCCGTTGCCACGGCGCTTGTGCTGCTGCGCTATCTTGCGCTCTTCCTCTCGCTCACGCTTCCGGCGCTGTACGTTGCCGTTGCGATGTACCACCAGGAGATGATTCCGTACAAGCTGCTGCAGAGCGTCATCGACTCCAAGCAGTCCGTGCCGTTCTCCACGGCGGTGGAAACGCTCGGCATGCTGCTCTCGTTCGAGCTGCTGCAGGAAGCCGGCATCCGTCTGCCCGACCCGGTCGGACAGACGGTCTCGGTCATCGGGGCGCTGATCGTCGGACAGAGCGCGGTGGAGGCAAAGGTCCTCAGTCCCATCGTTATCATAGTAGTGGCCATGGCAGGCATCGCCGGGTACGCCCAGCCGAGCCAGGAGCTCGGCGCCGCCGTCCGGCTCTGGCGCGTCGCGCTCGTGCTCGCCGCGGTGGCGCTCGGGTTTTACGGCGTAATGGCCGGGCTGATGCTGCTGCTCTGGCGGCTGTGCGACATGGAAAATCTCGGCGTGAGCTACCTCTCGCCGCTCACGGATTCACGTCCCGGCTCCCTGCGGCGCGCCCTTCTCCGGCGGCCGCTGCGAAAGGAGGACCGGAAATGAAGCGCTCTCTCCGGCTCGGCGCGGCGCTCGCCGCGCTCGCGCTCCTTTCGGGCTGCTCGTCTCTCCTGCATCCGCGGCAGGTCGAGGACCTTCAGCTCATCCAGACGATCGGGTTTGACGGCGGCGTGGGAGATGTGACGGTGTCCGTCTCCTCGGGGGAAGCGAGCGAGGACGCGGTATCGGCGCAGCTTGCCGCGCGCGGCGCGAGCATCCAGACCGCCGTGCAGCGGCTGCAGGACTTCTCGCCGCGGGAGGAGCTGTTCTTTGCGCACATCCGGTACGCCGTCGTCGGCGAGACGTGCGCGCGCGGCGGCATCACGCCCGTTCTCGATTATTTTGAGCGCAGTACGCAGACGCAGCTGAGCGTGCCGCTGTTCGTCGTAAAGGGCGAAAGCGCATACGCCCTCGTCGCCGCTCCCGGCGGCGAGGACGAGATCACCGCGGCGCTCTCCTCGCTCGAAGCGGACACCGAGCGGCTGGGCAGCGCGCACTGCTTCACGGCGCTCGAGATCGCCTCGCGGCTCAACCGCAGCGGCGCGGCGCTTGCCTGCGCGATCGCCCCGGCCGCGCCGGAGGGGAGCGTTCCCGCCGCGGAGGACGGGGACCTGCTCGCGCTGGAGACCGGGTACGCCGTTTTCCGCGGCGACGCGCTCTGCGGCTTTCTCGATACCGACGCCGCGCTCGGCGCGGATCTTCTGCTCGGCTTCACGCCGCAGGCAAGCTACGTCCTCTCCGACGGGAACGGCGGCACGGTGACCGTCCAGCTGCACGCGGCGAAGGCCTCCCTCTCCCCCGTCCGGGACGGCGGCGAGGCGGCGGTCCGGATCACGGTGCGCGTCCGCGCCGGGGTGACGGAATCCTCCGGCGCGGACACCGCAGACAGGGAAATGCTCGCGCTGCTGGAGAATGAGCTTTCCCGCGCCGTCACCGCGCAGATCGAAGCCGCGGCGGAGGCGTCCCGGACGCTGGACGCCGATTTTCTGGAGCTTTGGCGCATACTGCCGGAGGTAAAGAACGACGGCGTCCTCGCCGCGCTGCGTGCGGACGTGCAGACGGAGAGCACGCTCGAGCGATCCTACGACATTTACGGCAGCGCCCACGGGAAGGAGAAACCGCATGGATGAACGCACCGACGGAATATCCCGCCGCCAGCTTTCGATACTGCTTTTCGTTTCGGCGCTCTCGCCGCTCATCCGGCAAACGCCGGGCATGGCGGTGCAAAGCGCCGGGAGCGCGATCTGGCTCTCGGCGCTGCTCGCGCTCGTGCCGCTGCCGCTCGCGGGGCTCCTGCTCGGGCGGCTGCTGCGAAAGCGCGTCCCCGGCGAGGGGCTCGGCGGCGTGCTGCTGCGCGTGTTCGGGCGCGCCGGCGGCACGGCGGCGGTGCTGCTCTTTACGGCGTGGACGGTGTTTTATGCCGGGTTCGTGCTGCGCGCCGGAGCGGACCGGTTCGTAACGGCGGTGTATCCGGTTCGTAACGGCGGTGTATCCGGGGAGCCGGCCGTGGCTTTTCATGGCGGTGATGGCCGCGCTGTGCGTTCCGGCATGTCTCGGACGGCTCAAAACGCTCGGGCGCTGCGCGGAGATCGCGCTGCCGCTGCTCACGCTTGTGTTTCTGTTCGTCTTTCTCTTCGCTCTGCCGGGGCTGGACGCGGCAAATCTAGCGCCCGTATCGCGGGAATCCGCCGCGGACGCCGCGCGCGGCGCGCTGTGGCTTTTGAGCACGATGAGCGTGCTGCTTCTGCTCGCGTTTCTCTCTGACCGGACGGAGCCGGGGCCGCTCGCCGCGCCCTTCAACCGCGCGTTTCTCCCGCTCGGCGCGCTGACGGCGCTGCTGTGCGTCACGGTCGTCGGTACGTTCGGCGCAAAGCTCGCCGCCGAGATGCACTATCCGTTTTTTGTTATGATCCGGTGCATCCGTATTTTCCGCCTGCTCGAGCGCGTGGAGGCGCTCATCGTGGCGCAGTGGGTCACGACCGACTTTCTCCTGCTCGGCGCGCTTTTGCAGTCGGCGGCGGGCAATCTCACGCTGTGCTTCCCGAAGCTCGGGGCGCGGCGCGGCGCCGTCGCGCTCTCCTCTCTCGCGCTCGCGCTCGTGTCCGGGGCGCTGTGCGCGCCGACGGGGTTTTCCCTGCGGGAGCTGTCGCGCACGCTCATTCCCATTGCGAGCGCTTCCGCCGCGGGCGTGCTCGTGCTGGCGCTTCTTGTCGGGCTGGCGCGGAAAAAAATATAAAAATTGCCGCCTCCCCTGCTAAGGGGGAGGCGGCAGCGGATCATTCGTCCTCTTCGTTTTTCGTTTCCGTTTCCGCTTCGGCGCCCGCTTCCTCAGCGGTCGGCTCCGCGCCCGTTTCCTCAGCGGTTGGCTCCGCGCCCGTTTCCTCCGCCGGCGCGTCCGGTTTCTTCGCGTTCTTCTTTTTCGTCAGCACCGTGACGATGATGGCGATCACGACCGCGATGAGCAGATACGGCAGAATCTTTCCGAGCGTGCGATAAAACGCTGCGTCCTTCTGCACGTTCTCGACAACGTCGTCCCCCGTTTCGGGAGCGGCGAACAGCTCGTTATAATCCATCGTGCCGAACTCGTCCTGCCACTCGACCTCGGCGGTGTCGATCCAGTCGAGGAGCATGGCGTTGAAAAGCTCGTTGGCGGCGTCGGCGCGAAGCGTCATATAATCGCCCGTGCCGGAATCCTGCGAGAGAGTCTTTCCCTCGGGATCGAGCGGCAGACGGAGGATGATGTGGCAGCCGTAGCTCGACTCCACGATACCGGAGAGCGCGTAGTCTTCGAGCGCGCGGGTGCCGTCCTCAAACTCCTGTACCATCTGCCCCGATGTGAACGTGTAGCCGTCGGGGAAGGTCGTCATGCCGGGGTCGTCGGCGTCCGCCATCAGCTCGTCAAAGCGCGCGAGCAGCGCCTCGCGGTCGGATTCGAGCGCGCGCAGCTCTTCCAGCGCCGCCTCGGCCTCCTTGCGGATCTCCGCCTTCTCCTCGTCCGTCATGTCGGTGCCGTCGTCGTTTTCCGTGAGGAAGAGGATGTGCTTGCAGCGGAGGTAATCGTTGTCGTTCGCCCAGGCGAGCACGTCCTCGTCGGAGAGCTTCTCGCCGTTCAGGCCGTAGGTGTTTTCCATGATGGCGTTGAACGCGGCGTTGCTCGAAAGGAGCGTGCGGTAGGTCGGCTCGTCGAGATACGCGCTCTCGATGGCCTCCATCAGCGCGTCCACGCCGCCGTACTGCTCCACAACGTTCTGCCACTGCGTTTCGACCTCGGCGTTCACCGTTTCGGTCAGGCCCCGCGCCTCCGCCTCGATGAGCGGAACGGTGTAGTACTTCATGCGCGCCTCGAGCGTTTCGCGCAGCGCGTCCTGGAGCGTCGTGCCGTCGCCCACGTCGGTCGAAAAGTCGGGGATCGCCATGGTGTAGTTGATAAACTGGCTCGTCAGGCTGCCGAGGAGATAATAGTACAGCTTCCAGGTGACCTCCGTGCCGTTCACGGTGGCGACAACGGCGGAGCCGTCGTACTTCTTGCTCGCCGCGTCAAGCTGGGCTTCGATCTGCGCATACTTTGCCTGCATCTCGCTCACGGCGGCGTTCGCGTCATCGGAAGCGCTGTCCGTGACGCCCTCGGTGGGCGTGCCGGTCGCTTCGGGGGAGGCGGTCTCCTCGTCGGCGGCAAGCGCCGGGATGCTCAGCGCGCCGAGCAGCAGCACAAGGCTCATCAGCAGGGCGAGCAGTTTCTTTGCGTTCATAGATTTTACTCCTTTTCCGCGGCGGGCTCCGCCGCCGGTTTTTGCAGTTTGTGCCACGCGGCGATGAGCGCGCGGGCTTCCGGTATGGGCCTGGCGCCGGGCTTGAGCTTCAGCCCCAGCCGCGGCTCGCGTCCGGCTTCGAGCTTGACGCGGCCTTTGAAATCCTTCTGCGCATACAGCGCGGAAAGCGTTTCCATGTCGAAATTCTCTATCTTGAAATAGAGCATGTTCCCCTTTTGGGAGATATCCGAAATACCGGCGCGCCCCGCCTCGCCGCGCAGCAGCGCCACGTGGACGAGCGCGTTCACCGCCGCCGGCGGATCGCCGAAGCGGTCGATCAGCTCGTCGGTGAGATCGTCGGCGTCCGCCTCGGTGCGGATGAGCGCGATGCGGCGGTAAAGGTCCATGCGCTGCTCGGCGCTCGGGACATACTTTTCCGGAATGTTCGCCGTGACGGAGAGATCGGCGGCGCACTCGGTGCGCACGGGCGGCGTTTCGCCCTTTTCCTCCAATACCGCCTCTTCGAGCAGCTTCAAATACATATCGTAACCGACGTCCATCATGTGCCCCGACTGCTCGGCGCCGAGAAGGTTGCCCGCGCCGCGGATTTCCAGATCGCGCATCGCAATCTGGAACCCGGCGTTGAACTCGGCAAACTCGCGGATGGCGGTCAGGCGCTTTTCGGCGATCTCCGTGAGCGCCTTCTCGGGCCGGTAGAGGAGATACGCGCTCGCGCGCCGCGCGCTGCGTCCGACGCGCCCGCGCAGCTGGTGGAGCTGGGCAAGACCGAGCTTGTCGGCGTCCTCCACGATGAGGGTGTTGACGTTCGGGATATCGATGCCGGTTTCGATGATCGTCGTGCAGACAAGCACTTGAATTTTCCCCTCGACCATGTCGTCCATGACGCGGGAGAGCTGTTCCTCGTCCATTTTGCCGTGCGCGACGCCGACGGCGACGCCGCCGCCGAGCTGTTTTTGCAGCCGCAGCGCCGTATGCTCGATGTTCTCCACCCGGTTATGAAGATAGTACACCTGCCCGCCGCGGATAAGCTCGCGCCGGATGGCGTCGCACACGGCCTTTTCGTCCTGCTCCATCACGAACGTCTGCACGGGCTGGCGGTCGCGCGGCGGCTCCTCGATGGTGGACATGCTGCGCAGGCCGGAGAGCGCCATGTTGAGCGTGCGCGGGATTGGCGTGGCCGAGAGCGTCAGCACATCGACGCCCTTCGACATTTCCTTGAGTTTTTCCTTGTGCGACACGCCGAAGCGCTGCTCCTCGTCCACGATGAGAAGGCCGAGATCCCGGAAGGCAACGCTCTTTTGCAGCAGACTGTGCGTGCCGATCAGAAGATCGACGCTGCCCGCGAGCGTCTTTTTGAGAATGTCCCTTTTCTGGCCGGGCGTACAGTACCGGGAAAGGAGCGCGATCTCGACCGGGTAGCCGAAAAAGCGGCGCATTGCGGTCTGGTAATGCTGGCGGGCGAGCACCGTGGTGGGCACGAGGATCGCGCATTGTTTTCCGTCGAGAATGCACTTCATCGCCGCGCGCAGCGCGACCTCCGTTTTTCCGTAGCCGACGTCGCCGCAGAGCAGGCGGTCCATCGGCACCGGCTTTTCCATATCGGCCTTGATCTCCTGAATGCACCGGAGCTGATCGTCCGTTTCGGCGTAGCCGAACGACTCTTCAAACTCCGTCTGCCACGGGCTGTCCGGCGCAAAGGCGTAGCCCGGCGTGCGGGCGCGCGCGGCATAGAGCTTTGTAAGCTCGGCGGCGAGCTCCTTCGCCGCGGCCTTGGCGCGGGACGTCGCCCTTTTCCACTCCGCGCCGCCCATGCGCGAGAGTTTCACGGGGCGGTCCTCGCCGCCGCCGATGTATTTCGACACAAGGTCGAGCTGCGTCGCCGGAACGTACAGACTGTCCGACCCGGCGTAACATATTTTAATGTAGTCCTTTTCCACGCCGTCCACCGGCAGCCGGAAAATGCCGGCGAAGCGGCCGATGCCGTGGTGCTCGTGCACCACGAGATCGCCGACCGAGAGATCGGCGCAGGAGCCGAGCTTCTCACGGTCCGCCATGGCGCGGCGGCGCTTGCGGCTTCGCAGCGCGCCCGCGGCGATCTGCGTGTCGGTCAGCACGGCAAGGCGCGCCTCCGGCGCCTCAAGTCCCGCGGAGAGCGCCCCCACCGCGACGGCGGCGCGCCCCTCCGGCGGAAGAGCGCCGTTCGGAAAGCCGCGCAGCGGCGGTATGCCGTTTCGCTCGAGCATCGCGGCGAGCACGTCCGCCCTTCTCCCGTCCGAGGCGAGCACCACGACGCGGAATCCGTTTTCCAGATACCGCTGCACGTCGGCAAGCGCCGTTTCCGCGCTGCCGCCGTAGCTCGGGAGCTGGCGGACGTTCGTATCGAGTACCGACCGGGGAGAGAGGGGATAGCGTCCCGCGCTGAAGGCGTCCGCCATCACAACCGCAAAATCCGCGATCTTTTCGCAGGCGGTCTTCCACGGGAGAAGATACTCCCCCGTGTCCGCCACGGGGAACGCCCCCTCGCGCAGAATTTTCAGATCGTCCGCAAGCGCGTCTGCAACGTCCTTCGCTTTTTCGGCGCAGCGGTTCGGCGCGTCGATATAAACGATGGCGTCCGGCGCGATATAGTCGAGCGCCGTTGCATACTCGCCGTGTAGTTCCGGGAGGTACCGGTCGCTCCACGGCAGGGGCGCACCGGACGAAACAAGCTCCGCGTCGCGGCGGAGACGGCGGGAAAGCTCCGTCGATCCGCGCCGTTCGGCGCGCGCGGCGCGGCTCAAAAGAGCCTTGGCGATGCTATCGGCGCGGTTCGGATCGACAAGCGATTCGCACGCGGGCAGCACGCGGAACGATTCGATATTCTCCGCGCGGCGCTGCGTGTCGGTATCGAAAAAGCCCATGGAGTCGATCTCGTCGCCCCAGAATTCGGCGCGCACGGGGCGCTCCGCACCGGGGGAGAAAATGTCGAGTATGCCGCCGCGGCGGGAAAACTGGCCGGGGCCTTCCACCATGTCGCTGCGGCGGTAGCCGCACGCGAGCAGGCGCGGCTCGAGCGCTTCGGGGCCGTCGCCCTCGCCTGTGGTGAGCGTAAAGGCGGCGTTTTCCAGAATCTCCGGCGGCAGCGTGCGCTGCAGCAGGCCGGAAACGGTGCACACCGCGACCGCCGCGCCGGCGCTGAGCGCGTCGAGCGCGCGCAGCCGCCGCTGCTCCTCCTGCCGGGAAGCGACCTCGATATCGCGCAGCGCGAGATCGCGCCCGGTGAGCCGCACAACGCTCTCGCCGAGCAGCGCCTCCAGATCCGCGGCGAGCGTCCCGGCGTTCGACTCATCGGTACAAAGCACAAAGACCGGCCGACCGGTCTCGCGGCGGAGCATCGCCGCGCCGAGAGCGCGCATCGCGCCGCCCGATTGGGTCAAAAGGGCAGGCAAATAGCCCTCCTCGACCCTCAGGGGGAGGGTGGCAAGGGAGGGTGTTTTTCCTATGGCTTTGATGATGGCGTCCATATGTACAAAGAATACACCTTTATCGTGTCGTTTGCAAGAAAAAAACCTCCCCGGAGCACGGGGAGGTCAGAACGCGGGAGCTTTTTCCCGGAGGATTACCATGCGTTATCAAAATCGCACCAGCCTTCGGCTTCGTCCTCTTCGCCGTCCGCTTCCGGCTGCCGGCCGAACACGACCGGGATCTTTTTGTATTCTCCATTGCGGTAAACGGTGAGCACCGCCTCGCCGCCGGGGACGCAGCCGTTTTCCGCCGCGGTGAGATCGGCGGCGGTGGCGATGTCGGCGCCGTCCAGCCGGATGATAACGTCGCCGCTGCAAAGTCCCGCGACGCTCGCCGGGCCGCCGTCCTCCACGGCGTAGACCTGCACGCCGGGGACCATGGCGTTGCTGTCCGAGCGGTTATAATACTCCGCCGCGGCACAGCTCACGGTCTGGACGATGACACCGAGATAGGCGCGCCCGCCGGCGGGCGCGCTCGTCGCGGACGGGGGCGTGTCGGCATGCGCGGCCGCGGAGATCTCCGCGGTGCCGGAAATGCTCCCTTCGGCAACGGCCGACTCCGGCAACGGCGCCGGGACGGCGCCCTTGGCGCTCCCGGCGCCGTTTTCCGCATCGGAAAGCGCCGTCGTGAGCAGAGAGCCGAGCACAAAAAACGCCAGACAAAGCGCGCCTACGCACAGCGGCGAAGCCGTTTTCTTCGTTCCGGACGATTGCTCTTCCGCAAAGGAGTAACAGCGCGGCGTATTCGGCGCGTCGTCCTGCCGTATATAGCTTGCGTCGGTAAAGCCGACGGATCGATCCCGCGTGGGTTTTTCGTTCATACCTGCCGCTCCTCTCCAATTTTTTTCTTATTATAGCGTGGAGTTATGACAAATGCATGAACAACCCGGGAATTTTCCTCGGTATTGCATTTTTTGCATATTTACGATATGATGAACAATCAGTTAGAAAGAAAAACGGAGGCAATCTCTATGGCAAGCAAATATCTGGATATGTGTCCGCCGGTGCTGGCGTCGCTCAAGGCGGGAACGCCGATCATCGCCATCGAGACCGGTTTTTTTATGCAGCTGCCGTACCCGCGCAATCTGCAGGCGCTGCAGGAGTGTGAGCAGGCGTTTTACCGGCGCGACTGCGTGCCGTGCTGCGTCGGCATTGTAAACGGACGGCTCAAGGCGGGCCTCTCCAAGCAGGATATGGACACGCTTTGCCGCAGCGGCGGCAGCTGCACGCGCTCGCAGATCCCCGCGCTCGTCGGCGGCGGGTCCACGTCCGGCACAGGCCCCTCCGCCACGCTGGCCGTTGCACGCATGGCGGGCATTGTCCCGGTCATGGCGCCGGGGCTGCGCGATTCGCTCGCCGATTTGGACGCGCTCTCCGGCTCTTCGCGGCTTGTATTCTGCGGCAAGGTATCGCCGGACAAGGCGCTGCTGTTCTCCTCGCGCGGCGTGCCGGTGCTGCGGCTGCCCGCGGAGGAGCTGGCGGACGCCTATCTCGTGCAGCGCGATCTTGAGGTGAGCGAGTGCACCGTCGTCCCCTGCGGCGACACGCTCGGCGATATCGCCGAGAAAGCCTCCGCCGTTGCGATGGACATTAAGCGCAAGATCTCGGCGGTATAAAAATAAAAAAGGATCTTCCTCTTTATGAGGAAAACCCCTCCGTCAAAATGTAGATGTCCATAAAACAGCATCAGTCCCGGCAGTAATGTCTGCCGGGATTGTTCTTGCCGTACATTGAAGCCATATGATATGATTAAACAGACTGATAAACTTGAGTTTATTTGATTAAGGAGAATTGAAAATAATGTTGGAATTAAAAAGATTGTCAGTTGATGATGGCTTAGATATTTACACAATGCTGCAAGAGATCCCTGCTGAAGAAAATGGATTAATTAACAAAGCCAACGGATTAACATTTGATGAGTATAAAGAATGGCTGATTGTAAAACAGAGGGATTCTGAGCAAGAAGGGATTGTAGATGGTTGGAAAGTGCCTTCTACAACTTTTTGGCTATATGCTGATGGTATTCCGGTTGGATTTGGTTCTGTCAGACATTTTTTGACTGAGGCACTGAGAAAAGCAGGAGGAAATATCGGGTACGGAATTGCACCAGCGTTTCGTGGAAAAGGATATGGAAAAGAACTGCTGAGATTATTGCTTAATGAAGCGAAAGAAATGGGAATAGATAAAGTGTTAGTAACCATTCTTTTAGATAACATAGCATCTCAAGCTGTGGCAATAGCAAACGGAGGTGTTGTTACTGAAAGAACTGACGAGAGAGTTTTCATTTGGATTGATACTAAGAAATAAAAAGGAAAATCAATTCCAATTTGTCAAACAGTAAGGGCGCACTTCTATACACCATTCGGTGTAGTGCGGTAATGTGCGATTTTGCACCGCATCCAAGCCTCCCGCGTCAGAGGGAGCCATGGATATTCTAGCCCTAACATAAAAAAAGAATCCGACCTTTGATTGCAGCCATAGGTCGGATTCACTTTTTTATGAGCAACCAGCTAAAAACCGGGAGCATTTTTCATTTCGTGTTTTAACGGCAAAGGTGCCGCTTCAAAAACAGTCTGCTGTATAAGGTTTTTATTCCGCCTTGGAAAGCAGTCCGTCGATGAACTGACGGGCAAGTCTCGCGGAGCGGTTGCCACGCTCCAGCGCAAAGCGCTCGGCGAGCAGCTCCAGTTCCTGCGTCGGCATATCGATGCCGTTTTCCTCCGCAAGGTGGCGCACGATGTGCAGGAACGTGTCCTTGTTCGGCTTGCTGAACGTCACGTGGATGCCGAAGCGCTCGGAAAGCGATGCAAGCTCCTGCATCGTATCGTTGCGGTGAATATCATCGCCCTCACGGTCGGAGAACTTCTCCTTGATGATATGACGACGGTTGCTCGTCGCGTAGATTGCCACATTCTGCGACTTCGCCGTAACGGAGCCCTCCAGCACCGCTTTCAGTGCATTGAAGTTATCGTCGTCCTTGAGGAACGAAAGGTCGTCGATGAACAGAATAAACTTCAGCGGGTTCGCAGAAAGCTCATCGAGAATTTTCGGGATAGACTGTAACTGATCCTTGCGCACCTCGATGATACGCAAACCCTCGCGCCACAGCGCATTGACGACGGCTTTCACCGTAGACGATTTACCCGTACCGGCGTCGCCCGTCAGCAAAATGTTCGCCGCAGGTTTACCCTCAAGCAGCGCCTTTGTGTTATCGATGATGATCTGGCGCTCGCGGGCGTAATCCACAAGGTCGGAAAGCTCCGTCTTGTCCGGGTTACTGACCGGCACGATCTCGGCATTCTCGCCAAGGTAGAACATACGGTTTTTGGCGTAAATGCCGTAGCCGTACTTGCCGATGTTCGCAGTGCGCTCTGTGTAGCACGCTTTAATGTCCGGCGCTTCGCTGACAAAGCCGGGTAAAAAGCCCCTATACTCCATCGCGCTGCGCAGCGTTTCCGGCGTGAGCTCCGCCGTCATCTGCAGCGTTTTAAGCTCTTCCAAAACGGCCTCGCGCAGGTAAGCGGGGATCTCTTCCTTTTTGCCCACAGCCTGCACGTAGACGTTCTCGCTGTTTTCACAGATTTCGCGCACATATGCGCCGAGTATGCCGCCGTTTGCGCGGTACAGCGCAGAGACGAACAACGCATACAGCGCCGGGGACGGCTCTGCGAGATACTTACGCAGACTATTTATAACCGCATCTTCCTGTAATTCTCTGAACACCGCCAACGTGGAAAGGCGGATGCTCAACTCCTGTAAACTACCCATCAGTTCAAAATCGCCCCCGAAGCACCGCTGGAGACCAGCGCCGCGTAGCGCTTCAGGTAGCCGGAAAGTTCTTTCTTCTTCGGCACAAAGTTCTTCATGCGTTCATTGAGGACAGCCTCGTCCACCTTCAGTTCAATTCTGTTCTCCGGAATATTGATGCTGATGATGTCACCTTCCTCCACAACGCCGATGGGGCCGCCGGAAGCCGCTTCCGGGGAAACATGGCCGACGCACGCGCCGCGCGTTGCGCCGCTGAAACGGCCGTCCGTGATGAGCGCCACGCTGTTGCCGAGCCCCATGCCCATGATAGCAGAGGTCGGGTTCAGCATCTCGCGCATACCGGGGCCGCCCTTCGGACCCTCATAGCGGATGACAACGACGTCGCCCGGTACGATCTTGCCCGCGTTGATGGCCGCCTGCGCGTCCTCCTCGCTCTCAAACACGCGTGCCGGGCCTTCATGCACAAGCATCTCCGGCAGAACGGCAGAACGCTTTACAACGCTGCCCTCCGGCGCAAGATTACCGCGCAGCACGGCGATGCCGCCGGTCTGACTGTACGGATTCTCGATGGGACGGATAACGTCGTGGTTCAGGTTCACGCAATTCTTGATGTTCTCGCCGACGGTCTTGCCGGTCACGGTTATGCAGTTCGTGTGCAGCAGACCCTTTTTGCTCAGCTCGTTCATCACAGCGTACACGCCGCCCGCTTCGTCAAGCTCTTCAATGTACGTTCTGCCCGCCGGTGCCAGATGGCACAGGTTCGGGGTCTTTTCGCTGATCCGGTTTGCGATGTCGAGGTTGATCTCGATGCCGCACTCGTGCGCGATGGCCGGCAGATGCAGCATACTGTTCGTGGAGCAGCCGAGTGCCATATCGACCGTAAGTGCGTTCATAATGGCGTCCTTCGTCATGATGTCACGCGGGCGAATATTCTTTCTCAGCATATCCATGACCGCCATGCCTGCGTGCTTTGCAAGCTCGATACGTGCGGAATATACCGCCGGGATGGTGCCGTTGCCGCGTAGACCCATGCCGAGGGCTTCCGTCAGGCAGTTCATGGAGTTTGCGGTGTACATGCCGGAGCAGGAGCCGCATGTCGGGCAGGTCTTGCACTCATATTCGCGCAGCTTTTCTTCGGTAATCTTACCGGCGTTGAATTCGCCCACCGCCTCCGAAATGGAGGAGAAGCTCGTTTTTGCGCCGTCTACGTGGCCCGCAAGCATCGGGCCGCCGCTGACGAACACTGTCGGAACGTTAAGGCGCGCCGCCGCCATTAAAAGGCCCGGCACGTTCTTGTCGCAGTTCGGCACCATGACGAGCGCGTCAAAGCCGTGTGCCAATGCCATGGCTTCGGTGGAATCCGCAATGAGGTCGCGCGTAACGAGCGAATACTTCATACCGGTGTGGCCCATTGCAATACCGTCACATACCGCGATCGCCGGGAAGACAATCGGCGTGCCGCCTGCCATCGCAACGCCGATCTTTACGGCGTCTACAATCTTGTCGATATTCATGTGGCCCGGGACGATCTCGTTATAGGAGCTGACGATGCCGACGAGCGGACGTTCGATCTCCTCCTCCGTGAGGCCCAGAGCATGGTACAGCGCACGGTGCGGCGCGTTCTGCGTACCGATTTTCAGAGAATCACTTTTCATTTTATTTCCTCGATCCGTGAAATTTTGGCTGTGGCGCGGCGTCCCGCATGGAAAAACGCGCCGTGTGTAAATAGGGTTTAAGCCATAGAGGAAAACTCCCCTATGGCTATCCCCTTAAAACAGATTCCGTTCAAATCAGTTGTTGATGAGCTTATCCTCGTCGCTCCAGCTGTACAGCTTGCGGATATCCGCGCCCACAGCCTCGCTCGGATGCTCGGAAGCCAGCTTGCGCATTGCGTTGAAGTGTACCTGGCCGCCTGCGGAAGACATGTCGAGCAGGAAGTCCTTTGCGAAGGTGCCGTCCTGAATGTCCTTCAGGATCTTCTTCATGGTCTTCTTCGTCTCCTCGGTGATGATCTTCGGGCCGGTGATGTAATCGCCGTACTCTGCCGTGTTGGAGATGGAGTATCTCATGCCGGCAAAGCCGCTCTGGTAGATGAGGTCAACGATGAGCTTCATCTCGTGGATGCACTCAAAGTACGCGTTTCTCGGGTCGTAGCCTGCCTCAACCAGCGTCTCGAAGCCGGCCTGCATCAGAGCGCAAACGCCGCCGCAGAGAACTGCCTGCTCGCCGAAGAGGTCGGTCTCGGTCTCGGTACGGAACGTGGTCTCCAAAACGCCTGCTCTTGCGCCGCCGATACCGAGTGCATAAGCAAGGCCGATGTCCCAAGCGTCGCCCGTTGCATCCTGCTCGACCGCGATGAGGCACGGTACGCCCTTGCCTGCCTGATACTCGCTTCTGACCGTGTGACCCGGGCCCTTCGGCGCGATCATGATGACGTTGACGTTCTTCGGCGGCTTGATGCAGCCGAAGTGAATGTTAAAGCCGTGTGCAAATGCCAAGGTCTTGCCCTCGGTCAGGTTCGGCTCAATGCTCTCTTTGTACAGTGCAGCCTGCTTTTCATCGTTGATGAGAATCATGATGATGTCCGCAGCCTTTGCAGCCTCGGCGCTCGTCATGACCTTGAGGCCCTGTGCCTCGGCCTTTGCCCAGCTCTTGGAGCCTTCATACAGACCGACGATAACGTCAACGCCGCTGTCCTTCAGGTTCAGTGCATGTGCGTGACCCTGCGAGCCGTAGCCGATGATGGCAACGGTCTTGCCTGCGAGCTTCTGCAGATCGCAATCCTGCTGATAAAAAATTCTTGCCATGATAAATTACCTCTTTCTGTGCATGAATTGGTATGTTAATTTAAATGGACAAACTAAATTAGAAATTGATGGCCTGACGGATCGTCGTGCTGCCCTTTTCAAGGGAAACATTGCCGGTGCGGCAGATCTCAAGGATCTCGTAGTCGCGCATCAAATCGACGAATTCATCGATTTTTCGCGATTCGGAGGTCAGGCAAAGCATCAGGGAATCCTTGGAGTAATCCATGGTCTTCGCGCCGAACGCGTCCGCCGCGGCAAGGATGTCACTGCGCGTTTTGGAATCGTTTTTCAGCTTAATGAGCATCAGCTCGCAGCTGACGGAAGTGTCCGGGGTGAACTCTTTAATGGAGCAAACGTCCGGCAGCTTATAAAGCTGGTTCACGAGCTGCTGCTTCTGCGTCTCGCCGCCCTCAAACGTGACGGTGATGCGGGAAAGCGCGTTCGATTCCGTTTCGCTGACGGTCAGAGAAATGATGTTGAACTGACGTCTTCTGAACATGCTCGTCACACGGTTCAGCACGCCGAACTGGTTATTGACCAGAACCGCTACGGTATATCGATTCATCTCATTCACCCACCTTCATGATAATATCATCCATGCTGCCGCCCGGCGGGAGCATGGGCAAGACGAATTCGTCCTTATCGATCCTGCAATCGATGACATACGGGCCGTCGCAGCTGAACGCGTGCTCAAACGCCTTGTCGAGCGCCGCCACGGTATCAACAGCCTCGCCGTCCGCGCCGAACGCGCGCGCAAGCGCCACAAAGTCAGTTTTGCGGTCGAGAATCGTGTTGGAATAGTGCTTATTAAAGAACAGCGTCTGCCACTGACGCACCATGCCGAGCACGCCGTTATTCATCAGAAGGATGACAACCGGCACGTTGTAGGTTACGGCAGTGGTGAGTTCGTTGAGACACATGCCGAAGCTGCCGTCGCCCGTGACGAGCACGCTGCGCTCGCCTGTGCCGACCGCCGCACCGATGGCCGCACCGAGGCCGAAGCCCATGGTGCCGAGGCCGCCGCTGGAAATGAAGCGGCGCGGCTTTTTGAAGTTCACGTTCTGCGCCGCCCACATCTGGTGCTGGCCGACGTCCGTTGCAACGGCGGTATTCTCGCCGAGGTGCTTGTTCAGCGTCATGATCGCATTGCGGGGCGTAAGACCCGGGCGAATATCGAGATAATCGTTTTCGGTTTCTTTTAAGGCTTTTACAGCCTTTTTCCAGTCGGGCTTCTGCTCTGCGTTGACGAGCGGAATGAGTTTTTGCAGCGTCAGCTTCACGTCGCCGCGCAGGCCGCAGGCGGAGTTCACGGTTTTCGAGAGCTCGGAGCCGTCCACGTCAATATGGATGATCTGCGCAAGCTTCGCAAACTTCTCGCGGTTGCCCGTCACGCGGTCGTTAAAGCGCACGCCGAGCGAAATGATGAGGTCGGCGTCGTGCATCGCCATGGAAGAAGCGTAGTGGCCGTGCATGCCCTGCATACCAAGGAAACGCGGGTGGTCGGTCGGAATGCCGGAAAGACCCATCAAGGAGCAGCCGATCGGCGCGTCAATCTTCTCGGCGAGCGCCAGCATTTCTTCCTGCGCTTCCGATGTGATGAGACCGCCGCCGAAGTAAATGAACGGGCGCTTCGAGACATTGATGAGCGCCGCGGCTTCTTTGATGCGCACGTCCTTCGCCGCGTGGCGTTCTTCGGGCTGTACGGGTGCCTGCGGCTCGTAGTCGCAGACCGCTGTCTGCACGTCCTTCGGCACATCGATGAGCACCGGGCCCGGTCTGCCGGACTGCGCAAGCGCAAACGCCTCGCGGATGGTGTCCGCCAGATTCTCCACGGAGCCGACGAAGTAGTTGTGCTTCGTAATGGGCAGCGTCACGCCCGTAATGTCGATCTCCTGGAAGCTGTCCGTGCCGATCTGTGTTGTCGGCACGTTGCCGCAAATCGCGACAAGCGGGATGGAATCGAGGTACGCCGTCGCAATACCGGTCACAAGGTTCGTTGCGCCCGGGCCGGAGGTGGACATCACCACGCCCACCTTGCCGGTCGCTCTTGCGTAGCCGTCCGCCGCGTGGGCAGCGCCCTGCTCGTGCGCCGTCAGCATGTGGCGAATTTCATTCTGATATTTATAAAGACTGTCGTAAACGTTCAGGATCTGCCCGCCCGGATAACCGAAAACGGTGTCGCAGCCCTGTTCAATTAAAGTTCTGATGAGGATATCTGCACCTGTAAGCTGCATTCAATTACTCCTTCGTTAAGTATTCAAGGATGAGGTCGCCGCACTTTTTGCAGCCAACCTTCGTCATGCCGTCTTCCATAATGTCGGCAGTACGGTAACCCGCGTCAAGGTACTTGGAAACCGCATGCTCCACCGCATCGGCTTCCTTCGCCATATCGAAGCTGTAACGCAGCATCATGGCGGCGGAAAGAATGGTGCCGATCGGGTTTGCAAGGTCCTGACCCGCAATGTCCGGTGCAGAGCCGTGGATCGGCTCGTACAGGCCGCAGCTCGTTGCACCGAGGCTCGAGGACGGGATCATGCCGATGGAGCCGGTGATCATGGAAGCTTCGTCGGAAAGAATGTCACCGAACATGTTCTCCGTCACGATGACGTCGAACTGTGCCGGGTTCTTCACGATCTGCATCGCGCAGTTATCGACGAGCATATCGGTCAGCTCCACGTCGGTGTATTCTTCCGCCAAGCGGTGCATGACCTTCTTCCAAAGGCGGCTCGTATCGAGCACATTGCTCTTTTCTACGGAGCACAAACGGTGATTGCGCTTTCTTGCCGTCTCGAATCCGATGCGGCCGATGCGCTCGATCTCCGCTTCACTGTACTTCATAATGTCCGTCGCGACCGGCTGGCCGTCTGCATCATCGGTCTTATGCTCGCCAAAATAGATGCCGCCGATGAGCTCGCGCACGATGATGAAATCGATGCCCTTTTCGACAATAGATTTTTTCAGCGGAGAAGCGTCAGAGAGCTGCGGCCAGATCTTTGCCGGGCGGTTGTTGCTGTAAACTCCCATACCCGCGCGCAGGCGCAGCAGACCCTTTTCCGGGCGCTTCGGGCCCGGCACGTCGTTCCACTTGTCGCCGCCTACGGCGCCGAGCAGCACACTGTCGGAAGCTACGCACTTATCGAGCATTTCCTGCGGCAGCGGGTCGCCCCACTTATCGATGGCACAGCCGCCCATATCGACGTCTGTATAATGAAAGGTGTGTCCGTACAGCTCTGCAATTTTATCCAGCACGCGGAGCGCTTCGTTTACGATCTCCGGTCCGATGCCGTCGCCGCGGATCACCGCGATGTTCTTCGTCATTTGTTTTCCGCCTCCTTGAGGGACTTCAGCAAGCCGCCTGCTTTGATGATATTCTGAATGAACGGCGGGAACGGCTGTGCCTTATACGTCTTGCCGGTCGTGATGTCGGTGATGATGCCGGTATCAAAATCGACCGAAACTTCGTCGTTTGCGTTGATCTCGTCCGCCGCTTCCTCGCACTCGAGAATCGGCAGGCCGATATTGATGGCATTGCGGTAGAAAATACGCGCAAAGCTCTTTGCAATGACGCAACCCGTGCCGCAGGTTTTAATGACGAGCGGTGCGTGCTCACGGGAAGAGCCGCAGCCGAAGTTCCAGCCCGCCACAATGACGTCGCCCTTTTCGACCTTCTTTACGAACGCCTTGTCAATATCCTCCATGCAGTGGAGCGCAAGCTCCTGTGCGTTCGGGGTGTTGAGGTAACGTGCGGGAATGATAACATCCGTATCGACGTTATCGGGATATTTGAAAACCTTGCCCTGTGTGTTCATGCTTACGCCTCCTTATATTCGGTGATGTAGCCGGTCAGCGCGCTGGCTGCCGCCGTGTGCGGAGAAGCCAGGTACACTTCGCTGTCCACATGACCCATGCGGCCGACGAAGTTGCGGTTCGTTGTGGCGATGCAGCGTTCGCCCGCTGCCAGAATGCCCATATAGCCGCCGAGGCACGGACCGCACGTCGGGGTAGAAACAACAGCGCCCGCGTCGATAAATGCCGTCACGTAGCCGCGCTCCACGCACTCGCGGTAGATCTGCATCGTGCCCGGAATGATGATGCAGCGGATGCCGTCCGCAATCTTCTTGCCGTTCAAAATGCTGTACGCCGCTTCCATGTCTTCCATTCTGCCGTTCGTGCAGCTGCCGATGACAACCTGGTCGACCTTAATATCGTGCAGCTCGCTTGCCGGGTGCGTGTTCTCCGGCAGATGCGGACAGGCGACGGTCGGCACAATCTTTGCGAGATCGATATCGATAACCTTTTCGTATTCCGCGTCGGGGTCTGCTTCGTATACAACCGGCTCGCGTTCGCTTCTGTCCTGTAAATAGGCAAGCGTAATATCGTCCACCGGGAAAATACCGTTTTTCGCACCGGCCTCAATCGCCATATTGCAGATGCACAGGCGGTCGTCCATGGAGAGGTTCTTCACGCCCTCGCCGGTGAACTCCATGCTCTTATACAGCGCGCCGTCCACGCCGATCATGCCGATGATTGTGAGGATAACGTCTTTGCCGCTGCAATTTTCCGGCAGCTTGCCGGTCAGGTTAAATTTGATCGCGGACGGAACCTTAAACCACGCCATGCCCGTTGCCATGCCGGCTGCCATATCCGTAGAGCCAACGCCTGTGGAGAACGCGCCCAGCGCACCGTAGGTGCAGGTGTGGCTGTCCGCGCCGATGATGCAGTCGCCGGCGGTCACAATGCCCTGCTCCGGCAAAAGCGCATGCTCAATGCCCATCTTGCCCACGTCATAGAAGTGGCTCACGCAGTGGCTGCACGCAAACTCGCGGCACGTCTTGCTCTGCTCCGCCGCCTTAATATCCTTGTTCGGCACAAAGTGGTCGAGTACGATCGTTACTCTGTCCTTATCGAAAACGTCTGTAAAGCCCGCTTTCTTAAACTCATGAATTGCGACCGGCGTCGTGATGTCGTTGCCGAGCACGATATCCAGCTTTGCATTGATGAGCTGACCGGCGGTAACTTCACGGAGACCCGCGTGCGCCGCAAGGATCTTCTGCGTCATGGTCATTTTCATTTTAGTTTCCCCCTTTGATCATATTGTTGTAAGCGCTCAACAGCGCCTTTGTATTCGCCTTTACAACGTCGGTGTCGGTGCCTGCGCCCCAGAACATCGAACCGTCTTCCTTTTCAAGGCCGATGTACGAAGCCGCCACGCTCTGCGAGCCCTGTCCCTGCATACTGTGCTGGGTAAAGACCTGCAGGGTGTACTCTGCACCGGTGTACGCACGCAGCGCGTTGTTGATTGCGTTGAGGGAACCGTTGCCTTCCGCTTCCATCTCGGTCTCTTCGCCGTCCTTCGCGAACGTGATGCCGATCTTCACGTTGTCCTTGTCGCGCATAAACTCAAAATCCGTCACGGTAACACCGTTCGTCAGATTGAGGTAGTTTTCTTCAAAGATATTTAGAACCTCATCCGGCTTCAGTTCCTTGTGTTCGTGGTCGGAAATATCCTTGCACAGATAGCTGAAGTGCTCGCGCATTTTTGGCGGCAGGTTATAGCCGTACGTCTGCTCCAGCAGATAACCGATGCCGCCCTTTCCGGACTGGGAGTTGACACGGATAACGTCTGCGTCGTACGTTCTGCCGATGTCCTTCGGGTCGATCGGAATGTACGGTACGTTCCACTGATGCAGCTTATTTTTCGCTCTGTATTTCATGCCCTTTGCAATCGCATCCTGGTGGCTGCCGGAAAACGCCGCAAACACCAGTGCGCCCGCATACGGGGCTCTTTCGTACACATGCATACGCGTGCATTTTTCATATTCGTCCACAAGGTACGGCATGTCGGAGAAGTCAAGCTTCGGGTCAACACCGTGGGAGTACATGTTCATCGCAAGCGTAATGATATCCACGTTGCCGGTACGTTCACCGTTGCCGAACAGCGTACCCTCTACGCGGTCTGCGCCGGCAAGGAGCGCCAACTCGGTGTCCGCAACACCCGTGCCGCGGTCGTTGTGCGGGTGCAAAGACAAAGTCACGAATTCACGGTACTTGAGGTTCTCGCTCATGTACTCGACCTGCGAAGCATACACGTGCGGCATACTCATTTCCACCGTGACCGGCAGATTGATGATAACGTTGTTCGTCTCGCTCGGCTCCAGAACGTCGAGAACCGCATTGCAGACCTCCAGCGCGTATTCCGGCTCGGTGCCCGTAAAGGACTCCGGAGAATACTCAAAGCGGAAGTTGCCTTCGTATTCGGCCGCAAGCTTTTTGACGAGCTTCGCGCCGTCTACGGCGATCTTCTTGATCTCCTCCTTGGACTTCTTAAACACCTGCTCGCGCTGTGCAACGCTGACCGAGTTATAGAAGTGGATAATCGCGCTCGGTGCGCCCTTGCACGCGTCGAATGTCTTACGGATGATGTGCTCGCGGCACTGGGTGAGCACCTGCACGGTAACGTCCTCGGGAATCATGTTGTTGTCAATCAGCGTGCGGAGGAACTCATATTCCGTCTCGCTCGCCGCCGGGAAGCCGACCTCGATCTCCTTAAAGCCGACCTGCAAAAGCACTTTGTAGTATTCAAGTTTTTCTTCAAGGCTCATCGGGATGACAAGGCTCTGGTTGCCGTCGCGCATATCCACGCTGCACCAGATCGGCGCCTTTTCAATGTGGTCTTTTTCCACCCACTTGTTATATTCTTTCGATACCGGGAAGTACCCGACCTTATATTTGCTTGCGTCCATCATTTTGCTTTCTCCTCTCAACCCTTGGTGGTTCTGAAGCCTGCTTCACGCAGGGCGTTTTTGATCGTTTTCACATGGTTGTTGTCGCGCGTCTCCATTTCGATGCGCAGGAAGCAGCCGTTAATGCTTTCGGTGTTGCCCTTTTCATAGTGCACGCCGGTCACGTTGCCGCCGCAGTCCGCGATGATCGAAGAGATCTCCTTGAGCTGACCGGGCTTGTCGATAAGCTCGATGAGGAGGCTCGCGGAACGGCCGGAGTTCATCAGGCCGCGGTCAATCACGCGGGAAAGGCTCGTCACGTCGATGTTGCCGCCGGAGACGATGCACACAACGCGCTTGCCCTTTAAATCAAATTTATTGAACATCACGGCGGCAACGGAAGCAGCGCCCGCGCCCTCCGCGATCATTTTCTGTTTTTCGATGAGTGCCAAGATTGCGCTCGAAACTTCGTCCTCGCTCACCAGCGCGATGTCATCCACATATTTTTTGACAATCTCAAACGTGTTGTCACCCGGGCGCTTTACGGCGATGCCGTCCGCCACGGTCTGCACGGTGTCGAGTGTCTCGATCTTGCCGTCGTGAATGGAGTTGTACATGCTCGGTGCGCCGGTCATCTGTACGCCGTACACCTTCACGCTCGGGCGGATGTGCTTTGCGGTGTACGCAATGCCGGAGATGAGTCCGCCGCCGCCCACCGGCACCACAATGGCATCGATGTTGTCAAGGTCATTCAGAACCTCCAGCGCGATGGTGCCTTGGCCCGCGATAACATCTTCGTCGTCAAACGGGTGCACGAACGTATAGCCCTCTTTTTCTTTCAATTCAATCGCCTTGTTATACGCGTCGTCGTAAACGCCCTCCACAAGGCAAACCTCTGCGCCGTAGCCCTTTGTGGCCTCCACCTTGGAGATCGGTGCGGAGTCCGGCAGACAGATGAGCGATTTGATGCCGTTTTTCGTTGCCGCCAGCGCCACGCCCTGTGCGTGGTTGCCCGCGGAACAGGCAATAACGCCTTTCGCTTTCTCTTCTGCGGAAAGCTGGGAGATCTTATACGCAGAGCCGCGCACCTTAAAAGAGCCGGTGATCTGCAAATTCTCGGGCTTTAGGTACAGGTCGCAATCCGGCGCGATGCCGTAGGTCTTCACGACGTTTGTTTCGCGGATGATGCTCTTTAGAACGGTTTGTGCATCAAATACTTTGTCTAATGATAACATGTTCTTCTGCCTTTCCTGCTGTGTTCGGTTTAAAGCCTTATGAATTTGAAAGTTTGTGCTTTCAAACTTGCAGCTTGTTTCTTTGTTCTTCCGCTTTGAAGTGTAAAAAAACCGCCTCAAAGCCGTTTATGCTTTGAGACGGGTGTAATAACTAAATTATGCACTCGCGGTACCACTCAAATTGCGGAGAACCTCCGCCACTCTTCGAAGTCCAATAACTTCTATGCACTGACGTAGCAATCACGGGATACCCTACTGAATTCGCTGTTCAGGCATCCGGCTCGGAAGGGAGAAATCTCTGCATCTCTGCACCGGTTCACACCTTCCACCGGCTCTCTGAAACAGCTCTGCACAGACAGTCTTCGTCATCGCTTTTTGTTATGAAATTGAATAGATTATAACACCCGTTTTTCTCGTTGTCAATGCTTTTCGACCGCCTTGTCAAAATTTTTCTTCTGTAAGTTTTGCAGGAAACACCTTTTCTCCCACCGTTTTTCCTTTTTTCTCAAATCGGGCGCTTTTTCCGCAATTCACGCAAAAAGTGTGGAAAACAACGTGCAAAATCCGCAGTTCTGCCATAGCCAAAATAAAAAAGGTATGATAAAATAAGAAGGTTGAAAAGAGACTATGTATTTTCGGGTGATTTTCGTGACAAAAAGCATGACAGAGGGTAAGCCCCTCAAGCTTATCCTGCAATTTGCGGTGCCGCTTTTGCTCGGCAACCTCTTGCAGCAAATGTATAATCTGGTTGATGCCGCCATCGTCGGCCGTGTGCTCGGCACCGGCGCACTTGCCGCCGTCGGCGCCACAAGCAGCGTGCAGTTTCTGGTACTCGGTTTCTGCATCGGCATCTGCATCGGCTTTGGTATCCCCATCGCCAAAAGCTTCGGCGCAGAGCGTCTTGATAAAATGCGTTCGTACATTTTCAACTCCGTGCTGCTTACCGCCTTATTCGCGGTGCTCATCACGGCGGTATGTTCTCTGTGCTGCACGCTCATTTTGCAAATGCTCTCCGTGCCGCAGGATGTTTTTGACGACGCCTACGCGTATCTCATCGTCATTTTCCTCGGCATCCCCTTTACCTTATTATACAATCTGCTCTCCAGCATCCTGCGCTCCGTCGGTGACAGCCGCACGCCGTTCCTGTTCCTCGCCATCTCGACCGTCCTGAATATCGGTCTTGACCTGCTCTGCATCATTGTCTTCAAGTGGGGCGTTGCGGGCGCGGCGATCGCCACCATCGCAGCGCAGGCGGTCAGCGGCATTTTGTGCCTCATCTATATCCGCTTCCGCGTACCGCTCCTCACGCTTTCCCGCGCAGACTGCAAAGCGGATGCCGAATCCATCCGTGACCTCGTCGTCATGGGCATCCCCATGGGACTTCAAACCTCCATCACGGCCATCGGCAGCATGGTCATGCAGGCAGCGAACAACGGCCTCGGCAGCGTGTATGTTTCGGGCTTCACGGCCGGTATGCGCCTGAAGCAGTTCTGCATGTGCCCGTTTGATGCCCTCGGTTCTGCTGTTTCCGTCTTCTGCGGTCAGAATCTCGGTGCCAAAAAGCCGGAGCGCATCCGGCAGGGCGTACGGCTCGGCGTCATCGTCGGCGTCGCCTACGGCTTCTGCATCGGCCTTGTCATGATCTTCTTCGGCCGCAGCATGTCCACGCTCTTTGTTGAATCGAGTGCAGGCGACGTGCTCGACGCTTCCGCAAAATATCTGCGCTGCATGGGCTACTTCTTCTGGAGTCTCGGCATCCTCAACATCTGCCGCATGGCGACACAGGGCATCGGCTTCTCCGGCCGCGCAGTATTCTCCGGCGTAACGGAAATGTTCGCGCGCTCCATCGTCAGCCTCGGCTTTGTCGGCGCGTTCGGCTATACGGCTATCTGTTTCTCGGATCAAACCGCGTGGATCGCCGCCGTGCTCTACATCACCCCTACCTGCCTGCACTGCATTAAGAAAGTCACAAAACAGATCGAAGCGGAAAAAGCGAACGCCAATTTCTCCGAAAGCGTTGGTTAAAAGTTTTTGATCCAACTTTTTTCAAAAAGTCGGTCAGATCCCAAAGGTGAAACCTTTGGTCGTCGTTCGCAGACGACGAAATCCTTTTGCCTACCCAAAAATCAGGAGTGATAGTAAGCAATGCTTCGCATTGCTAGAACTGTCCGGCGGACAGTTGAACCGCAAGGGACTCAATTAGGGGGTCCCTTGAAAGGCTTGCCCTGCAAGCCTTTAGAAAAAGCTCCCCCATCTCAACTATATAAAAGGAACCCATCTATGAACGAAACTATTGTAACACTCAAAAAAGGCGAAGGCCGCGCTTTCAAAGCGGGCGGTCTTTGGATCTATGATAACGAGATCGAAAGCATCCACGGCACGTTCAAAAACGGCGCCGTCGTCACCGTGCAGGAGCAAAACGGCTTCCCGCTCGGCCGCGGCTTCATCAACCAGAACTCCAAGATCCGCGTCCGCATGCTCACCCGCGACGCGTCACAGGAGATTGACGACGCGTTCCTCGAGATGCGCGTGCGCAACGCATGGGCATACCGCAAGCGCACGGTCGATACCTCCGCCTGCCGCGTCATTTTCGGCGAAGCGGATTTCCTGCCCGGCCTTGTCATCGATAAATTCTCCGATGTCCTCGTCGTCGAGTCCCTCGCGCTCGGCATCGATAAAATGAAGCTGCAGATTGTTGACATCTTAAAGAAAGTCCTGCTCGAAGACGGCATCAAAATTCGCGGCGTGTACGAGCGCAGCGATGCCAAAGAGCGATTAAAAGAAGGCATGGACCGCAAAAAGGGCTTCATCGGCGACGAATTCGACACCGATGTCGAGATCGTCGAAAACGGCGTGCGCTACATCGTGGACGTTAAAGACGGCCAGAAGACCGGCTTTTTCCTCGACCAAAAATATAACCGTCTCGCCATGCAGCGCATCTGCAAGGATATGGATGTGCTCGATTGCTTCACACACACGGGCTCCTTCGCGCTGAACGCCGGCATCGCGGGCGCAAAGCACGTCCTTGGCGTAGACGCGTCCGAGCTCGCCGTCGCGCAGGCGCAGAAAAACGCCGCTCTAAATAATCTTTCCGATACGGTCGAGTTCAAGTGCGCCGACGTTTTTGACCTGCTCCCCGCGCTCGAAAACGAGGGCAAGCAGTTCGACGTCGTCATTCTCGATCCCCCTGCGTTCACAAAATCCAAAAACGCCATTAAAAACGCCGTCAAGGGCTACCGCGAGATTAACCTGCGCGGCATGAAGCTCGTCAAGGACGGCGGCTACCTTGCCACTTGCTCCTGCTCGCACTACATGAACGCCGAGCTCTTCGCCCAGACCATTGGGCAGGCCGCGCGCGCCGCGCACTGCCGCCTGCGTCAGGTGGAGTTCCGCACCCAGTCGCCGGATCATCCTATTTTGTGGAGTGCCGACGAATCCTATTACCTCAAGTTCTATATTTTTCAAGTCTGCCACGAGCACTGAGGAGGCGCTTTTCCTTGAAATTCACAAACGACCTCGGATCGGATAACATTAAAGGCCTCGTCTGGACCTTGGCCGTTCCCTCCATGCTCTCGCAGCTCGTCAGCGTACTGTACAGCATTGTAGACCGTATGTACATCGGCAATATTCCGAGCAACGGCACACAGGCGCTCGCGGGCGTCGGCGTGTGCGGCCCCATCGTCACGCTCATCTCGTCGTTTGCGTTTCTCGTCGGCATCGGCGGTGCGCCGCTTGTCAGCATCAACCTTGGCGAAAAGAACATAGACGCCGCTAAAAAAGTTATCGCAAACTGCTTCGTGTACATTTTGTCCCTCGCTGTGCCCGTCACGGTGCTGGCCTATATCTTCCGCCGCCCCATTTTGCTCACGTTTGGCGCGACCGAGGCCGTTTACCCCTACGCCGAGACCTACTTTTCGCTCTATCTTATCGGCACGGTCTTCGCCCTCACCGCCACAGGCATGAACCAGTTTATCATCACACAGGGCCACAGCCGCAGCGGCATGTTCTCCGTTTTAATCGGCGCCATCATCAACATTGTGCTCGACCCCATTTTTATCTTCGCTCTCCATATGGGCGTCGCGGGCGCGGCCATCGCCACGGTCATTTCGCAGGTTGCAAGCTGTGCGTTTGTGCTGTGCGTCCTGTTCGGCAAACATATCGAAGTTCCCATCACATTTGGCGGATACGATTTAAAAGTCATCGGCCGTGTGACGAGCATCGGCATGAGCGCGTTTCTCATTATTCTTTTCGATAACGTCATGCTCATCTCGCTCAACATGATGCTTCAGCGCTACGGCGGCGACAACAGCGACATGCTCCTCACCTGCAACACCATCGTGCAAAGCTTCGAGCTGCTCATCACCATGCCGCTCGGCGGCCTCACCATGGGCACACAGACCATTTTAGGCTACAATTTAGGCGCACGCCGTCCGGAGAAAATCCTTCGCGCGCAGCGGTACATCTTCGTCATCGCGGTCAGCTTTTGCGTCCTCATGACGCTCGCCGCGCAGACCATCCCGCATCTCTTTGCAGGCATTTTCACCAAAGAACCCGAATACATTGCCATGACGGCGCGGCTCATCCGTATTTACACGCTCGGCACCGTGTTGCTTGGCATGCAGTACGAGATTGTGGACGGCTTTACGGGCATGGGCGTCGTCAAAATCGCGCTGCCGCTTTCGGTCTTTCGCAAGGTCATCTTCTTTGCGTGCATTTTCATCCTGCCGCGCTTCCTGCCCATCGAGCAGATCTTCTTCTGCGAGCCCATCTCGGATATTTTACCGCCGCTCGTCTCCATTTTGGTCTACGCACTCACCATCAAACGCGTTATTAACCGCGGTCCGCAAAAGCAGATCGCCTGACTTCTGTAAATCTTTTCCGAAAGGACTGTTTTAAATGGCATTTCGTTCCGTACCGTATGACTCCCTGTCTTTAAACCCGTTCACAAAAATCGGCAAAGAGTGGGCCCTGCTCACCGCCGGCGAT
>OLSB01001070.1_pt1 | contig 28654 bp, 29 predicted proteins | sample 1672071 | NCBI WGS metagenome assembly OLSB01 (sample SAMEA3136642, study PRJEB25190) | human gut metagenome | biome: human gut; feature: human-associated habitat; material: faeces | place: Austria | collected 2013 | reverse complement strand
ATATTGAAGGATTAGAAAAAAATAAAAAAATTGCCTACATTTACTTGACACATACCTAATATTATTACAGAATCCATTATGTTGACCATTAATATATAATCTGATATAATATAAATATATCCTGATAGAGCTTATAAGACTATACCTGTAGGATAGCATAGTGAAAGGAGAAAAAATGAAGTTCTTTACAAATCAATTTAGCTTGAACATGTTAAGGATGGCGAACTTATGCAAAGTGCATATTCGGAGAGTAAAGTATATTCCAGAATATGCAGAAGAAAAGGCTAGCAACTCTAGAGTTACTAGTGATGATATTCTGTATGTTGTACAAGGATCAGATATCTTTAGGGTGTCTTTCAACTAAGTATGAAAAAAGAACTGAAATAGAAAAAGGCCAAGCAAATTGCGAGGCTTTTTTCTATACGAAAATGTTATCCACAATTTGTCAAAAAAATGTGGATTTATAGTACAATAAAACTATAGAAACAGAAATAAATTTAGATACAATAAAATTTATATATTTGGTATTTATGCATGAAATGAGTAGAAAAATTGGGAAAAAACTAATTTGACATTTTTTATAGATTTGATATAATTATTAAACATACTACAAGGAGATGTATCGAAGAGGTCATAACGAGGCTGACTCGAAATCAGTTAGCTGGCGAAAGCTGGCCCGTGGGTTCGAATCCCACCATCTCCGCCAATTCAATAATGGGGGAAATTATGGAGATAGATATGAAAGATAAAATAAAAATGTGTATAGCTATTATCATATTATCAATAATTATTGCTGTAGTATTTATGATAGTTATAAAATATCAATTAGAGGGCGAAAAAAACATGCCATATCAGCTATCAAAAATAACAATAATAAGTACTGCAGAGGGTGAACAAAATACAACTAATGTAGATGAAACATCTAAATGGAATTTAGACATATATCAAAACAATGATATATATTTCTTTATTGATAAAAATGAAAAAGCACCAAAAGATTCAGTAATAAATTCTTTAACAATAGATAATATACAAATTACAAAAAAGCCAGTTAAGGGAAATATAGAAACTTTTATGCCAAATAGTTTAGAAGGCAGAACTTTTACGTATAATAAAGACTATATAGTAGAGAACAAATTGGAATATAAAGGTGGTTTAACAAGTAATCCAAAGACTTTAGAAATAGGAAACCAAGGAGGTTCTGCTATAATAAGATTTTCAAATGCAGGAATAGGTCAATTTGTATCTAATGAAGATGATGAAATAAAACATGATGGTACACTTCTAACAAAAATTGGAGTACTAGAAGAAGATGTAAATTTCCAAGTTAATTTTGACTTAATATTGGATATAAGCAATATCAAATACAAATCAAATATTACATTGGATTTGCCTTGTGAAGATTTAAGTATAACAGGAAGAAGTTCAAAAGAAATTTTAAACATTCAAAACTTTGTATTTAAAAGAACAAAATAAAGCAATATTTACTTGCTAAAAAGAAAAAAATAGTATATAATGCAGGAAGTATGAGAATACATCTAACTTTTGTATGGAAGGTATTTCAATAGAGAACTGTGAATCTTGTCAGGTCCGGAAGGAAGCAGCAATAAGCAGAACCCTTTATGTGAGATGCTTTCCATAGAGAAGTTAGAATAAAAAATCTCATGCTTTTTTAAAATAAACTAATTGTATGTAGCAAAATTATCCAATATTATCAATAATGTGACATATCTTACATTATATATGGGGGTGAAAAAATTGGAATATACAGCTTTATACAGAAAATTTAGACCACTAACTTTTGACGAAATAGTGGGACAAGAACATATAGTAAAAACAATAAAAAATGAAATTATTAATAACAGAGTAGGGCATGCATATTTATTTAATGGGGGAAGAGGAACAGGAAAGACTTCAGCTGCCAAAATATTAGCAAGAGCTGTAAACTGTTTAAACCCAAAAGATGGAGAACCATGTAATGAATGTGAAATTTGCAAAGCTGCACTAGAGGGATCATTAACAGATATAGTGGAAATGGATGCTGCATCAAATAATAGCGTAGAAGATGTAAGAGCTATAAGAGATGAAGTAAACTTTTTACCAACTCTTGCAAAATATAGAGTATATATTATAGATGAGGTTCATATGTTATCAACGGGAGCATTTAATGCATTACTAAAAACATTAGAAGAGCCACCCGCACATGTTAAATTTATATTAGCAACAACAGAACCCCAGAAGTTGCCGGCAACAATACTTTCAAGATGCCAAAGATTTGATTTTAAGAAAATATCAAATCAAAATATAGAAAAAAGATTAGATTTTGTATGTAAAGAAAGCAAAATAGATATAACTCCAGAAGCAAAAAAACTAATAGCCATACTTGCAGAAGGAGCAATGAGAGATGCACTTAGTATTTTAGAAAGATGTATGCAAGAAGAAGAGCTTATTACAGAAGACCTTGTGAAAGAATTAGTTGGAATTCCTAAAACAGAAAATGTAAATCAAATTACAACAAGCATATTAAATAAGGATACAGAAAATGCTTTAAAAACAATAGATAATGTTTTAGAGCAAGGGAAAGATATAAGCAACTTTTTGTGGGAAATAATTAAGTATGTAAAAGACATATTAGTTTATAAGACCAATACTAAATTAGAAATATATAGTGAAGAAGAACTTGCAAATATAAAAAAATTAGCAGAGGCTACTTCGAAAGAAAGACTTATATCTATAATATATGAATTATCAAATTTGGCTAATGAAATAAAATGGTCTTCACAAAAATTGATAATGTTTCAAGTATGTATTATAAAACTTTGCAATAATCAAGAAAGTAATAATAACATAATGCCACAAAGTGGTAATGCATCAGGGACAAATTCAAAAGAAATAGAGGACTTAAAATATAAAATAGACAGATTAGAAAAAGAAATAAAATTAATGAGTACAACTGATAAAACTATTCAAAAAGTGAATAAGGCCACAGAGGTTAAAGAGCAAAAGGGGTTTAAGCCAGAGATAAAAAAATCTTCAACTGTTAAACTTGGAGAAAAAGTAAAAAACTGGCCCAAAATAGTTGATCAAATAAAACAACAGGGAAAAATAACATTATATACAAATTTATTAAACTCATCAGCAAATCAAATAAATGACATGACGGTTGGAATAAATTTTGAAAAAGGTATTACACCATTTGGGAAAGCAATATTGGAAAAGCCAGAAAACATGGGTGAAATTGTGAAACAAGTATCTATAGAATTAGGAAAGCCAATGAGGGTAATATTAATAGATAATAATGATGAGATAATGTCAAAAGCAGATAATTTTAATAGCATTGAAAAAGATATAGATATGCCAATTAATATTATAGATTAAATATAAAAAACAAATAGGAGGAAACGAAAATGTCTAAAAGAGGAGGATTCCCAGGAATGGGTGGAGGATTTGGAGGAATGAATCTAAATCAATTAATGAAAGAAGCAAAAAAAATGCAATCAGATATGGAAAAATCTCAAGAGGAATTAGCTGAAAAAGAATTTGAGGCATCTGCCGGAGGAGAAGCTGTAAAAGTTAAAGTATCTGGAAAGAAAGAAATAAAAGAATTAAAAATAAAACCAGAAGTATTAGATCCAGATGATGTAGAAATGTTAGAAGATTTAATTACAACTTGTATAAATAATGCATTAAGTCAAGTAGATAATGCTCAAGCAGAATCTTTAGGAAAATATAATATTCCAGGCTTAATGTAAAATAATAGGAGAAATATATGTCATATTATTCACCATCAATAGAAAAATTAATAGAAAGCTTTGAAAAATTACCAAGCATAGGGAGTAAAACAGCAGCAAGATTAGCATTTTATATATTAAATGCAAGTAAAGAAGAAACTGATGAATTTATTTCAAGTATACAAAATGCTAAAAAGAATTTAAAATACTGCTCAAAATGTTATAATATTACAGATACAGATCCTTGTCCAATATGTTCTAATACATTGAGAAATCAAGAAGTTATATGTGTAGTAGAAGATGTAAGAGATGTTGTTGCAATGGAAAAGACACATGAATTCAAAGGATTGTACCATGTTCTTCATGGATCAATTTCACCCATGAATGGTATTGGACCAGATGATATAAAAATTAAAGAATTACTAGCAAGACTAATGGACGGAACAGTAAAAGAAGTAATACTTGCGACAAACCCTAGAGTAGAAGGCGAAGCAACAGCAATGTATTTATCAAAATTAATAAAACCGTTAGGAATTAAAGTTACAAGAATTGCACATGGAATTCCGGTAGGAGGAGATTTGGAGTATACAGACGAAGTAACATTAAGTAAAGCGCTAGAAGGAAGAGTACAATTATAAGAGCACAATGAAAAAAGTTTAATGCTAGAGACGAAGTAAAGTTTTTTTGTTAAATATGTGTGTCTATAAAAATAAAACAATAAATTAGCTGATGTATTTTATTTTACATCAGCTATTAGTTTATCTTTAAGAATAATATTGCAAATATCTCGTGTAGAATTTTTCTTTGCTAAAATTTTGGTATTACGTTTCATTTGATGTAACTTATTTTTATTAGAAAGCAATTCGGAAATTATGCTATCAAAATTACTATCTTTTTTCAACCAAACAGCCACACCAGAGTTTTCTAAAAATTCTGCGTTTTCTTCTTCTTGCCCAGGAATTGGGTTAATTAAAATCATTGGTAAACCAGAAGCTAAACTTTCTGTAGTCGTGAGACCACCAGGCTTTGTAACAACTAAATCAGAAATACTCATAAGTTCTGGAACTTCATTAGTATAAGAAAGAACTTTAACAATATTTTGTGCGTTTTCTTCTTCTACTACTTTTTTAAATTCTTCATGCATCTTTTCATTCTTGCCAGAAATTGCGACAATTTGATATCCGTCTGAATGAGAGATGAAGGCTTTTAAAATTTTTATTGTTACCTCTCGACCTAAACCAAATTCTCCACCACCAAAAAATAAAATTGTTTTTTTATCAGGATCTAATCCAAAAGAATTCATAATTACTACTTTATTATAATGTAGTAAAAAACGGTTAGATAAAGGTATTCCAGTTGCAAATATTATATCTGCAGGAACATCATAATTTTGAATTAGTTCTTGTTTCATCTTCTCGTGTGAAACAAAAAGATAATCTAAATGTTCTTTGCCGACAAGCCATTGTTCATGTGGGGCATAGTCTGTCAATATAGTTGCAAGTTTACAGTCTACTAAAGCTTTTCTTTTTAAATAGCTAACCATTTGGCTACCAAACGGATGAGTAGATATTACAATATCAGGATTATATTCTTTTAATAATTTTAATAGCTTTTTAGCCATTAGGTTGTTAGAAACAGAACTTATATGTGCAAGAGGTCCTTTTTGAGAATGAGCATAAACCTCACCCCATGCCCAAGGAAATTTTTTAGCCATTTCTTTATAAGCAGTGGTAGAAATTTTGTTTATAGGTTTATTAACATATAACATACAATCAACCAAGCGTGTTTGACAATCCTTAAAATGTTCATCAATGTATTGTTTTATAGAATTAGCAGCAGACAAATGCCCACCACCAAAAGATGCGTAAAATATTAAAATTTTTCTCACTTTTATTTCTCCATTCGTTAGTTTAATAAAATAAATTTTATTAAAACGATTTTACCATAATATACAAAAAAACAAAAGCAAAATGAATAAATTTAGAAAAAATACTAATAATATAAAAAATAGTATTAAAAAGGAATTTTACAAACATTATAAAAAATGCTAATCCACAGAGTTCTTATAAATATTATAACAGATTTCAAAGAAAGGAGAAATTCGTATAATAAATATTTATATTATATGAAGAAAAATTATGAAAAAAGGTAAAGCTATAAAAATAATAATATTATTAACAATATTGATATTATTAATTACAAATTTTTCTGCTATAAAAAATTTATTTACTCCAAAAGTAGAAGCAGCAAGTAATTCCAATTCGACATCAGATGTTCAATTGCTTGCAAGGGCAATAAATGGAGAGGCAAGAGGAGAACCTTATGAAGGACAAGTTGCAGTAGGAGCTGTTATATTAAACAGAGTTAAAGCTTCAAATTTTCCAAATACAATATCTGGTGTAATATACCAACCAGGGGCGTTTACAGCTGTTAGTGATGGACAAATAAATGTAGCACTAGAAGATAGCGCAACAGTAGTAAAAGCAGCACGTGATGCTATAAATGGATGGGATCCATCAGGAGGAGCAATATATTATTTTAACCCAAATACAGCAACAAATTCTTGGATTTGGTCAAGACCTTTAATTAAAACTATTGGAAAACATAGATTTTGTAAATAATGGAGGGATTTATTTTGAAAGAAAATAAACATTGGAAAAGTAAAATGACAAACAAGGCGTCAATAATAACTATAGTTATTATACTAGCAGTAGTAATTGTGGCTGCTATAGCATATTTTGCATATCAGCAAACAAGAAAATATAAAGTCGCATCAGAAAATAAAAACAATATGGCTTTTTTTGAATTGGTAGATTATGTTCAAAACGTCGAAACATATTTAGCAAAAGCATTAATATCAACTACTCCAGAGCATGGAGCAGAAACTTTAACAAATGTATGGAGAGAAGCGGGAATTGCACAAAGCTATTTATCTCAACTACCAATTAGTAGTAACGAATTAGAAAAAACTTCTAAATTCCTAAACCAAGTAAGTGATTATAGTTATTCATTATCAAGAAAAAATATAAAAGGAGAAAAACTAACAGATGAAGATTTTGATAATATAAAAAAATTGCATCAATATAGTGTAGAATTAGAAAACACATTAAATCAATTATCAACAGATTTAAATGACGGAAGAATAAAATGGGGAGAGCTACAAAACGAAGGAACAAAAGCATTTGCAACACAAGTTACAAGTATAACAAGTGACAGCTTTTCAAGTTTAGAAGAAAATTTCCATGAATATTCTGGGTTGATATATGATGGAGCATTTTCAGAGCATATTACATCAATACAGAAAAAAGGATTGACCGGGGATGATATAGACGAAGAAAAGGCAAAACAAAAGGTAAAAGAGTTTTATAAAGAGGACAAAATAGAGAGTATAAATTCTAATGGATATTCAGAAAATGCGGAAATTCCTTCATTTGATTTTACTGTAAAAATGAAAGATAGCGACAATTTAGCAACAATATCTGTATCTAAAAAAGGAGGCCATATTATATTTGCAAATTACAATAAAACAGTAAATGCAGAAACAATATCACAAGAAAAAGCAGATGAAATAGGAAAGAAATTTTTAGATGAACATGGATATAAAGATATGAAAGAAACATATTATTTAAAGCAAAATGGAATAGTAACAATAAATTATGCATATTCACAAACAACGTCCAGTGGAGAAAAAGTAGTAATTTATCCAGACTTAATAAAATTAAAAGTTGCATTAGATGATGGAAGCGTGTTAGGAATAGAAACAACGGGATACTTAAATTCACATGAAACAAGAAAAATTGAAGAAAATATAATTACAAAAGAAAAGGCAAAGGAAGTGTTAAACAAAAAAATAAATATTGAAAGTGAAAATTTAGCAATAATTCCAACAAAATGGAAAACAGAAGTATTATGTTGGGAGTTTAAAGGAAAAGTAGAAGACAATGAATTTTTAGTTTATATAAATGCACAAACAGGAAAAGAGCAAGATATTTTAGTAATAGTAAATACACCAGATGGAACACTAACACATTAAAATAGAATATTTTTACGGATTTAGAAAGCACTTCTAGTATATAAAAAATAAAAAAATACAAACTAATAATAATCTTTTACAAGGAGGATAATAAAATGACAAAAAGAAAAATAATGTCTGAAAATTTAAAAGAGGAAATAGCAAAAGAACTAGGAGTATATGAACAGGTAAAACAAGATGGAAGCTGGGAAAATGTACCATCAAAAACTTGTGGCAACATGGTGTCAAAAGCAATAGAAATGGCAAATAGAAACACAAACAAATAGCAACAAACGAAAAAGGGAGCTGTAAAGCTCTCTTTTAAATTGACCTCTTTTAAATTTTAATATAAGCCAAGTATTTAACATTGCAAAAATAAAATAACTAGCATATAATAATAAAAAAGTTGGAGGACGAAAAAATGAATATACAAATAACAGTAAAAGATATAATAAATGTTACAAAAGGAAAACTCATATATGGAAATGAAAATGAAATATGTGAAAATTTTTCAAGAAATACGAAAGAAGTAAAACAAGGAGACATATACATAGGATTTAAAGGTGAGATATATGATGGAGGAGTATTCTATGAAGAAGCTTTTTCTAATGGAGCAAAAGGTTGCATTATTAATGAAATAGAAGGGTTGAAACTAAAAAAAGTAGAAAATAAATTTATAATACAAGTAGAAGATACAGTTAAAGCAATTGGACAAATAGCAAGATATAAAAGAGAAAAATATAATATACCAGTAATAGCTGTAACTGGAAGCGTTGGAAAAACTAGTACAAAAGACATTATAGCAAGTGTAGTATCACAAAAATATAAAACATTAAAAACACAAGCAAATTTAAATAACCATATAGGAATGCCACTTACAATATTAAGTTTAAAAGACCATGAAGCATTAGTAGTAGAAATGGGAATGAATCATTTTGGAGAATTAAGCTATTTAACAAATATTGCAAAACCAACAATTGCTGTAATTACAAATGTTGGCACAGCGCATATAGGAAATTTGGGATCAAGAGAAAATATACTAAAAGCCAAATTAGAAATATTAGAAGGATTACCCAAAGATGGAGTCGTTATAATTAATAATGATAATGATTTATTACATAAATGGCAGTTGGAGAACAAAAAATACAATGTTATAACTTATGGAATAAATAACAATAGTAAGTATGTTGCAAAAGAAATAAAATATACTACTACAGGAAGTGAATATCAATTAAATGGAAAAGAAAGTATCAAAGTGCCTGTTGGGGGAGAAGCTTTTGTATATAACAGTCTAGCCGCAATCAGTGTTGGAGAACTGTTAAATATACCAATAGAAAAAATACAAGTAGGAATAAAAAATTTTGAGCTTACAAAAATGAGGTTAGATGTTCAAAAAAGTAGCAAAGGTTATACAATAATAAATGATTGTTATAATGCAAATTATGATTCTATGAAGTCGGCAATAGAATATCTAAACTCATCAAAAGGAAATAGAAAAATAGCAGTTTTAGGAGATATGCTAGAACTTGGAGAGTTCTCTCAAGAGTTACATAAAAAAGTTGGAGAAGAGGTTGCTAAAAATAAAATAGATATATTAATTACAGTTGGAAAAGAAGCAAATAATATTGCCGAAACAGCGAAGAAAAATGGAATTAATACTACATACATGTTTGAAAATAACCAAAAGGCTATAACTAAATTGAAAGAAATATTAGAACCGAAAGACGTTGTTTTAGTTAAAGCGTCAAATTCTATGAATTTTAAAGAAATAGTTTCAAATATATTATAATAAAATCTAAATAAAAAAGAGGAAAAGTAATGGAATTAATAGAACAAATAAAAAAAGATTTAAAAGAAATATTATCTGAAAGAAGATATATACATTCACTAGGAGTAATGGAAATGGCAGGAAAACTTGCTAAAATTCATAACGAAGATATTGAAACTGCAAAAATAGCAGGATTACTCCATGATATTGCAAAAGAAATGCCAAAAGAAGAAATGCTAAAATATGTAAAAGAAAACAACATAGAGACAAACAAAATAGAGAGAATTAATACAGCAATATTACATGGGAAAATTGGTGCAGATATAGCTAAAAAAAGATATGGAGTAAGTAAGCAAATTCAGAATGCAATAAAATATCACACAACAACAAGTCCAGAAATGGATACATTAGCAAAAATAGTGTATGTGGCAGACAAAACAGAAATGAACAGAAAGTCAGAAGATTATGATATAGAATATGAAAGAAAGCTAGCAAAAAAAGATTTAGACGCAGTAATAATTTATATAATAGATGCCAATATAAAATCCTTAATAGACAAGAATAAATTAATAGAGGAAGAAAGTGTGAAAACAAGAAATAGCTTGATGATAAAGAAATTAGAAAACTAATTGCCCGTCAAGAACAAAGACAAACGCAAATTGAATAAAGAAAAGTAATTTTGATTGTTTATTAAATTTATATTTTTTGTATTCCAATAATTACATATATGTGATATAATACAAACACCAAAGTATTGGAGGATGTCAAATGATTTTTAAAGATTATTATAAAATATTAGGATTAGACACAAATAAAGTTAATGTTGAAGATATAAAAATAGCATATAGAGAGCAGGCTAAAAGATATCATCCAGATGTAAACATTGGAGATATCAAAGCTGAAGAGAGATTTAAAGATATAAATGAAGCGTATAAAACGCTATTAAATCCATCATTGAGAAAAAAATACGACAGAATGTGGAATTCTTATATAGGAAAGAAGAAAAATAAAGAAGCAAAAAGCAACAAAGAGAAGACTACATCTCCAAGAGAAATATTAAATATAATATTAGGAGTGGAAAAAGAAAACGAAAAAGAAGAAATTTCAAGAACTAAAAAAACAAAGATGCCAATACAAGGGGAAAATGTAGAGACATCAATTCCAATCTCTATTATAGAAGGATTTTTTGGACTAAAGAAAACAATATCTTTAAGAACCGTAAATGGCAAAATGAAAAATTTTGAAATAAATATTCCGGCGGGAATAAGAGATGGAGAGAAGATTAGACTAATAGGACAAGGAAAGCCAGGAGAAAACGGTGGAAAAAATGGAGACTTATTAATCAAAATCAATATAAAAGAAGATAAAAAATATAAACTAATTGGTTCAGATATATACACTGAACTAAATATTAGCCCTTGGGAAGCGGTACTTGGAACAAAGGTAAATATTGATGCCATAGATGAAACAATTGGAGTATATGTCCCTCAAGGTATAGAAACAGGAGAAGAAATACAAATAGAGAATAAAGGGTATAAAGATATAAAAACAGGAAGAGGAAAGTTCATTATAACAGTAAAAATAATGGTTCCAAAGACTCTTTCAGAAAAAGAAAAGGATTTATATAAAGAAATGAAAAAGATTTCAAAATTCAACCCAAGAGATATATAAAACACATTCTATAGTTGTAAAATATAGACATATTCTACAAAACACAAGAGACAAAAACCTGAAATATGGAAAACACAAAGAGTTTGACAAAAGGTAAACATAAAATTAATATTGACATATTCTTATAAATGATGTATAATATAAGAGTATGCAGAAGAAAAGATATGGAAAATATTCCATATTAGAAAGAGGTGTAAAAATGGACCAAATACAGGGAAAACACTTTAGTATAACTGATCCACACAATGTAAGCACAGTAATCTATCAAATTAATAAAACAGAAAAAGAATTTGAACAAAATTCACCTAAATTTACATTGGAAAGATTAAAGTGCAGAGAAGAGTTAGTAGGAGAAAACAAAAAGAAAACTTTTTTCGTTAATGTGGCTAACAATAATGATGAAAATCAGTTAGTTATTCTATCTTTTGGTCAAGATAGAGTTGTGGTAAACATGGGAATACTAAACAAAAACGAAGTAAAGATTTCAAAAAAGCCTGCTCCGGTTAAATTTAACACATTATATTCAGAACAAGAAATAGAGTATAAGGATGTTAAATATACACCAAATTTGCAAAGGCCAATAACAATAATAGACCCAGAAACGACAGAGGAAATAAAACCAGTCTTATATTTTGATAAAGATACAAATGAAGTTAAAGGAAAATGTAAACTAAAACCATATAAATCTTATTTTGCGTTTGAAATAAGAGAAGATAATAATTAAGGGGGAACTTAAATGAGCGACAATAAAAAAGAACCGACAAATGGAGGTTCAAAATATATAATAGTTGGTGGACAAATAAATGTAGATGAAAGAGCAAATGAATTAAAAATGCCACCAGAGGGAGCAATGAAAATAAAATTGCCTCAAGACGAAAAAGATTTTATTTCCATTCCATTAGTTCAAGACCAAGAAATAGAAAGATAGAAGTATAATAAAACACAAGAAAAGGTGAAATTATATGAATTATAAAATAGAAAAGAAATTACAAGATAATAAAAAATATTTAATAGTATTTTTAATACTTTGGATAGTATTAGAAATACTATTAATTGCGCCTATAGCAGTGGCAATTAATAATAATACTATAAATGAAAAATTAGATTTTGGCAACTGTATAGTTGATGTTTTCAAAGAGATATATCAATTTAAAGCAATTACAAAACTAGCTGTTGGAAATACAATGGCTATATTTGGAAAAACAACATTATGGTTTACAATAATATTTATAATAGCAATTACTATAGGATTGATTAAATCAAAATCAAAAAACAACTTTAAAGATATAGAAAACGGTTCAAGTGATTGGAGCAGAGGTGGAGAACAGTATAGAATATTAAGCAAAAACAAAGGAATAATTTTAGCAGAAGACAATTACCTACCAATAGATAAGATGGGAAATATAAACGTATTAGTAGTCGGAGGTTCTGGCTCTGGTAAATCTGCATGTTATTCAAAACCAAATGCATATCAAATGCTTGGATCTTATGTATTTACAGATCCAAAAGGAGAATTATATGATGATACAGCTGGTTTTCTAAAACAGAATGGATATGATATAAAAGTATTAAATTTAGTAAATCCAGAAAATAGTGATGGATATAACCCACTAATGCACATAAACAGTAATATCGATGTAGATGTTATAGCACATACAATAGTAAAAGGACAAGAAGCAGAGGGAAAAAGTTCAGATCCATTTTGGGATGATAACGCAGAAATGCTATTAAAGGCTTTAATATATTATTTAATAGCCACTAGACCACCAGAAGAACAGAATTTAGCATCTTGTGCAGAACTTGTAAGAGCAGCAAATTCAAATAATGGAACAAGTTTATTATCAGAATTAATAAATGAACTACCATTTGATCATCCTGCTAGAACAAACTTTAAGTCAATAGAGCTAGCATCCGAAAAGACTTTTAGTTCAATATTAAGTACTTTGCAATCTAAATTAGGAAAATTTGATTCAAAGGAAATAGCAGAAGTAACATCAACAAACACAATAAACTTTGAAGATATAGCAACTCATAAAACTGCATTATATGTAATATCATCAGATACACATACAGCATATAATTTCTTATTAACAATTTTCTTTGCACAAATGATACAACAATTATATAACTTTGCAGATCAAAATGGTGGAAAATTGCCAATAAGAACATATTTCATATTGGATGAGTTTGCAAACATTGGTCAAATACCAGACTTCGATAAGAAAATATCAACAAGTAGAAGTAGAGGAATTTCATTTAGCGTAATACTACAAAATTTAGACCAGTTAGAAGCAGTATATGAAAAGTCTTATGAAACGATTATGGGAAACTGTGATACTCATGTATTTTTAGGAAGTAACTCTTTTAAAACAGTAGAATATTTCTCTAAACAATTAGGCGAAACTACTATATTAAGAGATACAAAATCTATTAATAGAAACAAAGACTATTCTAAATCAGGATTTAATACTTCAGACCAAGTAATGGGAAGAGCATTAATGACACCAGATGAATTAAGAAGAATGGATAATGATTTATGTATAATTTTTGAAAAAGGATTAAAACCAATAAAGGCAAAGAAATTCTATTACTTTAGAAAACCAATGGCAAGAGAGTTCCAGAGATATAAAATAAGCCATAATGATTTTAATTCGGGAGTTAGAGGAGAATGGAGAAAATTTAATCCAGCAAATCCTTATACAGAAACGAATAATAATGAAAAAGAGCAAGATTTAAAAGTAGAATCTTTAGATGATTTATTTGAAAGTGATGATACAACTCCGAAAGTAGAGCAGGTAGCCACAAACAATCAACAAGAATACACAAATATTTCTGAAACAAAACCTACTAATAATTCGGAAGAAGCACCAGTGTTACCAATGGAAGATAATACAAAACAAGACGAATTATTTACTAAAGACTTACAAGAAGAATTAGAGGCAAAATTTGATGAATTATTTGGACCAATAGATAACAACGAAAATTAAATTAATAAAAAGTTCTAAATACTAACAATATATTTAGAACTTTTTTGTTAAACAAATAAGAACAAATGTTTTAAAACTATTGACTAAATACTTGACTTATGATATAAAAATATAAAAAAGAAGAAGTGATAAAATGAAATTTATACATATTGCAGATATGCATTTTGATGCTCCATTTGTAACATTAGCAGGAAAAGGAAATTTAGCTCAAGAAAGAAGATTAGAGCAAAGAAAAGTAATGAAGGAAATTGTGAAATATATTAAAGAAAATAATATTTCATATTTTTTTATTGCGGGTGATTTTTATGAACAAGATTATATACGTAAATCAACAATAGAATATATAAATAATCTATTTAAAGAAATAGAAAATACAAAAATATTTATAACGCCAGGCAATCATGATCCATATATAAAAAATTCATTTTATAAACAATATAGATGGAACAAAAATGTTCATATATTTACTAATGAACTAGAAAGGGTGGAAAATGAAGAAGTAGATATATATGGTTATGGCTTTAACGACTTTTATATGGAAAATAATTACAAAAAAATACAAATATATAATAAAGAAAAAATAAACATACTAATAACACATGGAAATTTAGATAATGGAAAAGATGAAAATAAGCCATATAATCCACTAACAACAAAGCAATTAAATGAGTTAAATTTTGACTACGTTGCATTAGGCCATATACATAAAAGAAGCTATAATGATTGTAAAAATCAAAAAATAGTATATCCAGGTTCAACTATTTCTTTAGGGTTTGACGAATTAGGGGAAAGAGGAATAATACAAGGGGAGATAAATGAAGACACAAGAGAGTTAAAGTTAAAATTTATACCAACCTCTGCCAAAACATTTGAAGAAAAAGAATTAGATGTAAGTAATATAAATTCAGAAGAAGAATTAATAGAAACAATAAAAAATTTAAATTTAGATGAAAACAAATATTATAAAATAATACTTGTAGGAAAGTGCAATTTTAATTTTGAAGAAAAAAGAGTATTAGAATTATCAAATATAGAAAATTTAATAAAAATAAGAAACCATACTAAAGAAAAATATGATATTGAAGAAGTATCAATTCAAAGTAATTTAAAAGGATTATTTGCAAAGAGAATATTAGAGAAAATGAATGCAGAAACAGATTTAGAAGAAAAACAGAAATTATTAGAAGCTTTTGAAATAGGGATGGAAGTACTTAATAAATAAGAGGTGAACTTATTGAAAATAGAAAATATAAAAATAAATGCCTATGGTAATTTAGAAAATAAAGAAATAAATTTAAAAGATAAAATAAATATAATACATGGCGCCAATGAAAGTGGAAAGTCAACACTTTTAAATTTTATAGTAAGTAGTTTTTATGGAATATCAAAAAATAAAGACGGAAAAGAATTATCAGATTATGATAAATATAAACCATGGAATAATGAGGAATTTTCAGGCAGAATAAAATATAAATTAAATAATAATGAAGAATATGAAGTATTTAGAGATTTTAAAAAGAAAAATCCAAAAATATATAATGAAAAACTAGAAGATATATCAAATCAATTTGAGGTAGACAAAAAAGATGGAAATAAATTTTTTGCAGAGCAAACAGGAATAGATAAACAAATGTATACTTCAACTGTTGTTTCTATGCAAGAAGAAGTGAGATTAGATGATAAAAATCAAAATATACTAATTCAAAAAATAGCTAATTTGGCAGGAACTGGAGATGACAATATATCATTTAAAAAAGTTATAGCAAAATTACAAGAAAAAATAAGGGACGAAATTGGAACAAACAAAACAACATTAAAGCCTATAAACATAATTGAAAAAGAAGTAGAAGAAATAAATAAAAAAATAGAGGAAATAAAACCACAACAGAATAAGAAATACAATATAGATAATGAAAAAGAAGAAATAAGCAAAGAATTAGAGGAAACACAATTAGAAAAGACAATTTTGTTAGAAATAAAGGAAAATATTGACAAGGAGACTGAATTATTTAAAGAAAAAGAAATAAAACAAAATAATAAAAAAGAAAATATATTAAAGATAGAAGAACTAGAAAAGGGAGAAAAAACATTACAACAAAATAACAACGAAATTTCAGAAGAAATAAATAATATAAAAGAAAAGATAAAAAGTTGTCAAGAGAGAAAAGAAGAACTAAATGCTAATACAGAAGATACTAATAAAAAAAGACATAAAAGTAATAATTTTATTTATATAATTGTTACCGTAATAATGCTAGCTATGTCAGTTATTATGGCAGTAATGGTAAAGAATTATATATTAACAAGTATTTTTGGAATTTTAACAATTGCTGGTACTGTAATCTTTGTAACAAAAACAAGTAAAGAGAGAGAAAAAAATAATAAAAAAAATATTAATTTAAATAAACAAAAAGAAGAAGAAGTAAGAAATATAGATGAAAAAATAGATAGACTTACAAAGGAAATTGATGCAAAAGAAAATATAGAAAAAGAACTTTCTAATAAAATTGCTATGATTAAGGGGCAAACAATATTACTTGAAAAAAATAATGAACAAACAAACTCTAAAATAAATGAAATATCAGAAGATATAAAAAAGCTAGAAGAAGAACGAGACAATCAAATATTAGAAAAGTTTAGTAATAAAATAAATAATAGTAAAATAAGAAAATTATTAGAGAGTAAAAATCTAAAAGAAGATTTAGTAAATATAGAAGAGAAAATAAACAATTGTAAAATAAAAATTAAAGGTTTAGAAATAGAAGAAAACACAATATTACCACAACTAGACAATTTAGTTAATTTGGAAGAAAGATTAGAAGCGGACAAAGAAGAATATAAAAACTTAAAAAGAAAAGAAGAAGTAATTACAAAAGCAATAGAGAACCTAGAAGAAGCTTATGAAGAGATGAAAACAACTATAACTCCTAAATTCACAACAAATTTATCATCAAGTATAAAAACAATTTCTAATAACAAATATAATAAGGTTACAATAAACGATGAAAATGGAATGGTTGTTGAAAATTCTAGAGGAGAATACATAGAAGCAGGCAAATTGAGTACAGGGACTATAGATCAGTTATATTTATCTTTGAGACTATCTATGATAGACGAGGTATCAAAAGAAAGTTTACCAATAATACTAGATGAAACTTTTGCTTATTTTGACAACAATAGACTAGAAAATGTAATTAAATATTTAAATGATGAATTAAACAATCATCAGGCAATAATTTTTACTTGTTCAAACAGAGAAAAAGATATATTAGAAAAATTAAATATAAAATACAATCTTGTGGAATTATAATAATATTAGGGGATTGATAATAAAACAAATCTGTTATATAATAATAAAGCTAGAGGCTCTTATAATAGAGCAAATAAAAAATAGAGGAGAAAAGTTATGTTTCAAAAATTAGAGGCAGTAGAAAAAAGATACGAAGAACTTAACAAAAAAATTGCAGATCCAAATATAATTGCAAAAACATCTGAATGGACAGAATATATGAAGGAACATGCAGAAATAGAAGAGGTAGTATTAAAATATAAAGAATATAAAAAAATCAAAGAAAATTTAATAGAAGCAGAAGAAATGCTTAAAGACCCAGAAATGAAAGAGCTTGCTGAAGAAGAAATAAAAAATAATAAAGAAAAAATACCACAATTGGAAGAGGAGCTAAAAATATTATTAATTCCAAAAGACCCAGATGATGATAAAAACACAATATGCGAAATAAGAGCTGGAGCCGGAGGAGAAGAAGCTGCTTTATTTGCAGGCACATTATTTAGAATGTATTCAATGTATGCAGAGAGAAAACACTGGAAAATAGAAATACTAAATGAAAACGAAACCGGATTAGGCGGATACAAAGAAATATCATTTATGGTTACAGGAAAAGGTGTTTATAGTAGACTAAAATTCGAAAGTGGAGTACATAGAGTACAAAGAGTGCCAGAGACAGAAGCAAGTGGTAGAATACATACTTCCACAGCAACAGTAGCAGTATTGCCAGTAGTAGATGATGTGCAGATAAATATAAATCCATCAGATATAAAACTAGAAGTGTTTAGAGCATCTGGTGCAGGAGGACAACATGTAAACAAAACATCTTCAGCAGTAAGATTAATACATATACCAACAGGAACAATAGCAGAATGCCAAACCGAACGTTCTCAAACTCAAAACAGAGAATATGCAATGAAGTTATTGCAATCAAGACTATATGAGAAAGAAAGACAAGAAAGAGATTCAAAACTTGCCAGTGAAAGAAAGAGCCAAGTTGGAAGTGGAGATAGAAGCGAAAAAATACGTACATATAATTACCCACAAGGAAGAATAACAGATCATAGAATTGGAATGAGCATTTATCAAATGGAAGATTTTCTTAATGGAAATTTAGACGAGATGATAGATAATTTAATTGCAGCAGATAGGGCAGAAAAATTAAAAGGCTCTGAAGAAGAATAGAAGAATATTTAAATTTCAAAGTTTGAAAAAATTTTGAAATTTATTTTTAACTATTGACAAGAACAAATTTTATAAATGCGTGAAACAGTTATATTAAATACAAATAGAACACTTTATAAATGAATAATAACAAACTTCCTGAATATAAATTAAAAAATAGGAAGTGATAAATTGAGTGATTTATTAAGGGTTACCTTATTAGGATTGTTTTTTGGAACATTTGGAACAACATTGGGAGGAATAATTGGAATTAAATTTAAAAATCCATCAAACAAATTCTTAAGTTTCATACTATCATTTGCTTCAGGATTAATGACAGCAATATTAAGCTTTGATTTAATTCCAGAGGCACTAAAAATATCATCTGTATTAAATGTAACAATAGGAATTATTCTAGGAATAATATGTATGGTTGTCTGTAATATTTTAGTAGATAAAAAATTTAAAATTGATAACTCAAAAATTGATACAAAAAGAGAATTATTAAGAACTGGAATAATCACAAGTATAGGACTGGCAATACATAACTTCCCCGAAGGTTTAGCAATAGGGTCTGGATTTGGAGCATCACTTACATTAGGATACTCATTAGCAATTGCAATATGCATACATGATGTACCAGAAGGTAGATTTCAAAGTAGGCAGTATGCAAGAGAAAACAATTTAAATTTAATATAAATACTTAAATTTCAGAGTTTGAAAAAATTTTGAAATTTATTTTTAACCATTGACAAAAACAAATGTTTGATATAAAATTAAGGAAATTGTAAAAGTTTGTAAGTTTATGAAAAATTATTTAGTATTAAGATATAAATAAAAAAGATTTATAGGATGATGACTATAATACAGATATTCAAAAGCTAAAAAACGAGATAAAATCGATAAATATAATATTAAGTTATGGAGGAAGAATAATAAATGAAATATGATAATAGAAAAAAAGCAGATAAATTAATTCGTTCAAGTGCTGCTGAGTATTTAACATATGTAGCAGCTGCTGGAGAAAATGGAGTAGAACTTAGATATGAAGATGAAAATATTTGGTTAACTCAAAAAATGTTATCAGTATTATATGGTGTATCAACATCTGCAATTAATCAACATATAAAAAAGATATATGAAGATAAGGAATTAGAAGAAAAATCAACTATTAAGAATTTCTTAATAGTTCAAGATGAGGGAAATAGAAAAATTTCAAGAAATGTAATACATTATAATCTTCAAATGATTATAGCAGTAGGATTTAAAGTAGATAATGAGAGAGCTATACAATTTAGAAAATGGGCTAACCAAATAGTAAAGGATTTTACTATTAAAGGATGGGTAATGGATGATGAAAGATTAAAGAACGATGGTTCAATTTTAACTAAGAAGTATTTTGAAGAGCAATTAGAAAGAATACGAGAAATTAGAATGTCTGAAAGAAAATTTTATCAAAAAATTACAGATATTTATGCAACGTCTATTGACTATGATAAAACAGCAAAAGCAACAATTAGATTTTTTTCATCTGTTCAAAACAAATTACATTATGCTGTTTCTGGAAACACTGCTGCGGAGATTATATATAATAGAGCAGACAGCCAAAAAGAAAATATGGGATTAACATCGTGGAAAGGAGCTCCTGACAGTAAAATTCATAAATATGATGTAGTCATTGCAAAAAATTATTTATCAGAAAAAGAAATTGGACAATTAGAGAGAATGGTATCTGCATATTTGGATTTGGCTGAAATGCAAGCAATGAGACATATTCCTATGACAATGGAAGATTGGGAAGAAAGATTAAATGGATTTTTAACATTATGGGATCATGATGTGTTAAAGGATAATGGTAAAATATCTGCTGAAATGGCAAAAATACATGCAGAAACAGAATTTGAGAAATATAGAATAGTACAAGATAAAATATATATTTCTGATTTTGATGAATTATTATTAAAGAGCAAAAATATTAAAGAGGAGGAATAATTTTATATGAATATTAGAAATGCACAAATAGAAGATATAAATAAAATTAGTAAGCTAATGTTACAAGTCGCAGAAATTCACAGTAATGCTAGAAAAGATATTTTTAAAGAAAAAAGTATTGAAGAAATAAAGGCTGAAGTTAATAATAGAATAAATAACAAGGAAAATATATTAGTTGCAGAAGAAGATAATAATATATATGGAGTTATTATTTATAAAATTAAAGAAGTTAAGGAACACATAAATCTAAAAGATAGGACAACCTTATGGATAGACGAATTAGTTGTAGATGAAAAAGCTAGAAAAATGGGAATAGGTAAAAATTTATTTTCAGAAGTAAAAAGAATTGCAAAAGAAAAAAATTATGATGCAGTTGAATTGAATTGTTGGAATTTTAATGAAAGAGCAATTCAATTTTATGAAAAATGTGGAATGAATATACAAAGATTAATAATGGAGATAAAAACAGATATATAAATTATAGTAACAACTTACAATTATTGTTGCTAAAACTAAATTTTAAAATGTGAGTTTTGTAATTTGCTTTAAATTTTAAAATAAAAAATTTTTGTAAGAATATTACACAAAAACAAAATATTTCATTACTTTTTATGAAATTACGTATAAGCTAAAAGTGTCCAAATTTTCAAACAAAACAAACTCCAGAATTGGACATTTTTTATTATTTACAAAATCAGCAATACCAATGTTTTTGAACAAAACATATAACATATTTTACTATACTGGGTAGGTGTGTGATAGTGAAAACTATCGCATAGCTACCCTTAAACTATTTATGAGCAAATGTGGATATATTAAAAAATATTAAAATAAATTTTAATATAAGGGAGAATTTTTATAAGAAAACAGATGTATATATAGTATAGGGAGAGTGAGTTAATATGAGTGAAACTTTCAAAATCAATATATACTTCGACGAAAAAGGTGAAGAGTTAGAAGGATTAATAAAACACTTAATAATTAATATCTTAAAAAAAGATATTTTTGAGCATTAAAATTTTATTAAAAATAAGATATAATAAAATTTAAATTCAAATTGTTTTTATCAAGCATAGAAGGGAGGAAAAATGCTTGAACAAATAGAAAAAACAATATACAAGGTAGCAATATATATAAGGTTATCAAAAGAAGATGTAGATAGAGGCTATGATGAAAGTGAAAGTATAAAAAATCAAAGAACCTTACTAACAGAATATGTACAAAAATTAGGATGGAAGTACCAATTAATAGATACATATATAGATCAAGGATTTACTGGAACAAATTTTAATAGACCAGACTTTCAAAGAATGGTAAGAGATATAGAAAATGGAAAAATTAATATGGTTATAACAAAAGATTTATCCCGTTTAGGTCGTGATTATATAGAAACAGGAGAATATATAGAAAAATGGTTTCCGGAAAATAATGTAAGATATGTTTCGGTAACAGATGGAATAGATACTTTTGAAACATCAAATGGTAACAATGAGATTGCACCTTTCAAATCAATATTAAATGATATGTATTCAAAAGACTTATCTAAAAAAATTAGGACAGCTCTACATACTATGCAAAAACAGGGAAAATGGGTAGGAGGAAAAACGCCACTTGGATACATAAAAGATTCAAATGATAAAAATAAATTAATAATATATGAACCAGAAGCTCAAATTGTAAGGACTATTTTTAATATGGCATCCAATGGAAAACAAGTTGGGATTATAAGAGATTATTTAAATAGCAATAACATTGCGACAGCCAATAAATCAAGATATAATAAAGAAACTTTTTGGGAAAATAAAACAGTAAAGAACATATTGAAAAATAAAGTTTATATAGGCACAATAGTGCAAAACAAAAGAAGTAGAATAAGTTATAAAAATAGAAAAATTAGACAAAACCCAGAAGAAAAATGGATAGCTGTAGAAAATACACATGAACCGATAATAGATAAAAAAGTATTTGATACAGTGCAAAAAATGGTAATAGTTCAAAACTATAATAGAAATGAAAAGAAAAATATGTTTTTATTAGATGGTTTACTTTTTTGTTACGAATGCAAACATAAAATAGGAGTAAGAGGAAAAAAGAATGGTAATTATTATATGGTATGTAATAATTATCGCAGAAATTCAAAATTAAAACTTTGCACATCACATGGTTTTAGCTATTCTAATTTAGAAGAAACTATAATTGATTATATTAAAGATCTTTTTCAAAAAATAAATAGTGAAAAAATAGAATTAGAAGTAAAAAAGGGAATGACTAAATATGATTATGGAAAAGTACTTCAAAAACTAGAAAACGAGATAAAATTAATAAATAGCAATATTGACCAAATGTATGTAGATAAATTAAACAATAAAATAAGTGAAGAAATGTATGAAAGGTTATTCTCGAAACTAAAAAATGAAATAAAGCAAAAAGAAAACGAATACATAGAAATTAAAAGACAAAAAGAAGAATCAAAAAAAGATGATACCGAAAAAATAAAAAGTGTTATACAAGAATTTTTGAGTCTAAATAGACCATCACCAGAAATTATGAAAGTAATTATTAATAGAATAGAGATACATCAAGATAAAAAAGTTGATTTATATTTTAATTTTAAACAATTAAATGATTTAAAAGAAAAAATATAAGGCTAATTTAATATTAAATATTAGATTAGCCAAAAATAAGGATTTAAACTGTCTACTTTGACTTCAACCAGAAGGAATATCAATGGCGGTACCAATGAAAAACGGAGGAATGAAATCTAGTAGGGTTTTATTTTACGTAATTTTATCTGGAATAACAACAGGAATAGGGGCATTCGTAGGAAAAATAATAGGAGGAATATCGCAAGATGTAATATCAATATGTTTAACGTTTGCGGCAGGAGCAATGCTATACATAGTATCAGGAGAGCTAATACCAGAGTCTAATACATTAAATAAAGGAAAATGGCCAACAATAGGCATTATAATAGGTTTTATATTAGGACTAATCGCTGTAAATATTTAATAAAATTAATCTTGAAAAAAATACTATATTAATGTAAAATTATACAAAACAGCAGATAAACTTTTAAGTATATAAATTTTAGAAAGAGAGGAAGTATTATGATACAGACAACAGAACCAATAAAAAAAATAATGTTTATATGCACGGGAAATACTTGCAGAAGTGTAATGGCAGAGGGACTCTTAAAAAAGTTATTAGAACAATACAATGAAAAAGGAATAGAAGTATATTCGGCAGGATTACATGCATCTAAAGGAGAATACACAACAGATGAAGCAGTAAAAGTAATGAAAGAAAAATATGATGTAAATATATTGCAACATCAATCTATCAATGTAAAAGAATCAAATATAAAAGAAATGGACTTAATCTTATGTGCGACACATGCACAATTGACAACACTAGAATACATGTATCCAGAGCTTGATCATAAAATATTCACAATAAAAGAATATGCCTATGGACCAGATGTTAAGGATAAAGATATAAAAGACCCATGGGGTTATCCACTTGAAGTATATGAAAAATGTGCAGAAGAAATATATAATGCTTTAATAGAAATAATACCAAAGATATAATCAGTACAAAAAATGAAAGGAAATAACATGAACAAAGAAGAAATAATACAAGGATTAAATAAAGAACAGAAGGAAGCAGTACTTTCAACACAAGGGCCATGTTTAGTAATAGCAGGTGCCGGAAGCGGGAAAACCAAAGTTTTAACACACAAAATTGCTTATGACATTGCAGAAGGAATAAAACCTTGGAACATTTTAGCAATAACATTCACAAATAAAGCTGCAAACGAGATGAAAGAGAGAATAGAAAAATTAATTGGAGATGCAGCAAAGGATTTATGGATGGGAACTTTTCATTCTATTTGTGTTAGAATATTAAGGAAAAATATAGATAGAATAGGATTTAAAACAGATTTTATAATATTTGATACATCAGATCAAAGAACTTTAGTAAAAGAATGTCTAAAAAGCTTAAAAATAGATGATAAGCTATTTACAGACAGAGCAGTACTCTCAGAAATTAGCAATGCAAAAAATGAATTATTAGAACCAAAAGCTTATAGAGTAAAATATTCTGGAGATTTTAGAAGAGAAAAAATAGCAGAAATTTACACACTATATCAACAGAAACTAAAAGAAAATAATGCAGTTGATTTTGATGATATTATAAATCTTACAATAAAAATTTTAACAGAAAATCCAGAAGTATTAGATTATTACACAGAAAAATTTAAATATATATTAGTAGATGAGTACCAAGACACAAATAAAGCACAGTTTATGTTAGTATCTATGCTAGCATCAAAATATGGGAATATTACAGCCGTGGGCGATAATGACCAGGGCATTTATAGCTTTAGAGGAGCTGATATTAGCAACATATTAAACTTTGAGAAAGACTTTCCAGGAACAAAAATTATAAAACTAGAGCAAAATTACAGATGTACAGGAAATATTTTAAAAGCAGCTAATGCTGTAATAAAACATAATGAAAATAAATATGATAAAAAACTATGGACAGAAAATGAGGAAGGACAACTTCCTTGTATATATAATGGAGAAGACGAATATGACGAGGCAAGATATATAGTAGAGCAAATACAACATTTAAAAACAGAAGAATATTACAAAAATTCTGATTTTACAATACTTTATAGAATGAATGCACAATCAAGAGCAATAGAAGATATATTAATGAGAGAAGGTTTGCCATATAAAGTTATTGGCGGACTAAAGTTCTATGAAAGAAAAGAAATTAAAGATATAATTGCATATTTAAGATTAATATATAATTCTGCAGATAATCTTTCTCTAAAAAGAATAATAAATGAACCAAAACGTGGAATAGGAAAAACAAGTCTAGACAGAATACAAGAAATATCTGAAAAGTCAGGAATATCAATGTATGATGTAATAAAAGATGCAGATAAATATGAATTGAGCAGAGTGTATGCAAATTCTAGAGATTTTATAGAACAAATTGAAGAATTAAAAGCTAAAAAAGATAGTTTAAAGATTTCTGATTTAATAAAAGAAACTTTGAACAGAACAGGATATACAAAAGCGTTAGAACTAGAAAGTAGTGTAGAAGCAGAGACTAGAATACAAAACCTAGAAGAGTTTTTGACAGTAGCAATAGAATTTGAAGAAGAATCCGCAGATAATACACTTGCAGAATTTTTAGAAAATATAACCCTTTCAAGTGATATAGATTCAATGGAGGAACAAGAAGATTCTGTAACATTAATGACGTTACATAGTGCTAAAGGCTTGGAATTTCCAGTGGTGTTTTTGGTGGGAATGGAGGAAGGAATATTCCCGGGATATAAATCTATTGGAGAACCAAAAGAGCTTGAAGAAGAAAGAAGATTGTTTTATGTAGGAATAACAAGGGCAAAACAATATTTATATTTAACATGTGCAAAACATAGAACTATTTTTGGAGCTACAAGTTATAATCAAATATCAAGGTTTGTAAACGAAATACCAGATGAATTATTAGAGGGTTATGCTGAAATAGTAGAAAACAACTCAAAACCAAAAGATGAATTTGGAGACTTCGGGTATAGATGGAGTTATGGAAAAGGACAAACAGTAAAAACATATAAAATGGGAGAGGAAGATAAAAAAGAAATACAGTCAGCTAACGATACAACATTTCAATATAGAACAGCAGAAAGCTTCTTGAGTGCATTAAAAAACAATAATTCTAATCAAATTGATTTATCAAAATACAAAGTAGGACAAAGAGTATATCATAAAAAATTCGGAGAAGGAACTATTACAAAACTAGAGGAAGAAGGAAATGATATAAAGGTAGATTTAGAATTTGATAAAGTAGGACATAAGAGATTAATGGCAAAATTTGCCGGATTAGAAATAATAAAATAAAAAACAAAAAATTATATGATGAAAAAATCATATAATTTTTTTGAATAAGACTATAAATTTTATAAATTATTTAGACTATTGGCAAATTATAAAAATATTTTGCCAATAGTTTTTTAAGTAAATTTTATCTTTTATTAATGATTATTAAATACAAATAATTTATTACATGTTTTATCTGTATAAAAGTGAAAAATATGTGAATAATAATTTATATAAAAGCATAGAAAGGAAGGATAAATATGGCAAATTTAAGTCAAGTAGAGTTACAAAATTTACGTCATCTAATTGGAGCACACGAAACATCTTATCAAAAATTGAATACGTATGCTTCACAAGCTGTTGATCCACAAATAAAACAAGTATTTACAAAGTCAGCCCAAGATGCGTTAAATACAAAACAAAAATTAATGTCATTTTTAAACAATTAATTTTTTGCTAAACAAAAAATTAAAAATAAGGAGGAAATAAAATGGACGAGAAGACAATGGTAAATGATATATTAGATAATGTTAAGTCAAGTTTAAAAACATATCAAGGTGTAATAACAGAAGCTGAAAATATGCAATTAAGACAAACAATACAACAAATAAGAAATAATGATGAAAGCTTCCAATATGAGTTATTTAAAATAGCACAAACAAAAGGATATTATAAACCAGCAGCTCAAGCTACACAAACAGAAATTATGACTGTAAGAAATGAATTACAATAAAATAAAAATATAATAAAAAATAACAAAAAAATTCGCTATAGCGAATTTTTTTCATTTAAAAAGTTAGATACACAATCAAATATTAAGACTGTGTATCTAAAAGTAATTTAATCAATTCATCGATAATAAACTTATTATTCTTATTTAACTTATCATAGTTTGCTATAGAATTATAATAAGAGCAAATATCAGGGTTCTTTAGAAGAGGAGCAAGTAAGTGGTTAGGAGTAATGTTATAAGCATCACAGATTTTGATTAAAGTATCTACACTTCCAATAGATAATCCTCTTTCTAATTGACTAATATAACGTGGAGCAAGACCAGTAAGTTCAGAAACTTTTTCTTGTGTATAATCATTTCTTAATCTATATTCTCTTAAAATTTTACCAATATTACGTTTATCTTTCATATAATCACCTTCTAAAATATATCAATTTATTATTCAACAATAAATGACTAATTATGCGAAAAAAACGCATGGAAAGTATTGACAAAAATAAAATTAATGATATATTATTTGTATAGATAAAATAATAAAACGGTAGTGTAAAGTAATCTATAAAAAATGGATTATGAAAATGTTATTTAAAAATTAAGAAAACAAAGGAGAGGAAAAAATGGGAAAAGAAAAACTTAAAGAACAAACAAATTTTAACACACAAAAGCTAAAAAACAACAAAGCAATAACCCTAATAGCTTTGGTTGTAACAATAGTAGTGCTATTAATACTAGCAGGAATAAGCATAAGTTTAGTAGCAGGAGATAATGGGTTAATAAAAAAAGCTAGAGATGCAAGAGATGAGACAAGATATGCATCTATAAAAGAAGAAGTAGAATTGTGGAAAGCAGATAAAAGCCTAGCAGAAACAACAGGAAGAAGTAGAGAAAATTTAAATGACTTTATTACAAGATTAAAATTAAAAGACAACGAACAAGAAAATGTAGAAAAAGATGATTCAGGCAAAATAAAGAAAATAACAATAAAAATAGGAGATAAAACAATAGACTTGTCTGATTCAAAAACATTAGTACAAGCATTTAAAGATGGAGAAATAAAAGTAGGAGATTATTTAAATTACAATACAAAAGTAGATACAAGTAAAAGTTATAAAAGTGAAACAAACCAAAATGGATGGGCAGACCAAACATATACAGCAACACAAGAAACAAGTTGGAGAGTATTAGGATTAAATGAAAGAAAAGACCAATTAATATTAATATCAGCAAATCCAATAGCAAAAAATATGGATACAAGTTCAACAAATGACTGGGACAAAAATCCATATTTATATATGAAAGGTGCTTATAGTTACGTAAATTGTGTAGAAATGTTAGATGGAATATCTGGAATATATAGTACAAGTTTAGGAACAGCTAAAAGTTTAACAGCAAAAGAAATAAACAGATTATTAG
>OLSB01001069.1_pt1 | contig 28662 bp, 25 predicted proteins | sample 1672071 | NCBI WGS metagenome assembly OLSB01 (sample SAMEA3136642, study PRJEB25190) | human gut metagenome | biome: human gut; feature: human-associated habitat; material: faeces | place: Austria | collected 2013 | reverse complement strand
AAAACATGGCGTTTTTGAAGCGTGCAAAAAAGTCTCGAGGACTTTTTTGACACGCATAAACGGGCAAGGCTTTGGTCCTTGCCCGTTTATGCTGTCGTATTATCGCAGCTTTATGCAGTAGTATGAAAGCAGGTAGGTTTTTTCGGATTTGTATGCGTTCCAGACCTGGTCGGCGAGTTCCTCGGGGAGACCGTCCTTCCGCTGCATGGAGCGGATCTCCTCTATGACCTCCTGCAGGTCGTTTTCACAGTCCTCCTCAAGCGCGTAAAAACGGTCGCAGTTGAGGTAGGAATAGACCATCAGGCTGCGGTATTTTCCTTCCGGCTGCGCTTCAAATTCCGCGCGTATCTCCTGAACGAGCGCGTCCAGTCGTGCCGTGTAGCAGTGCTTTATCGCTTCGATCTCGGCGGCGGCGAGAGCCTTTTTGTATTGATCGCGGCTCATATCTCCCGCCTGAAGAAGGACCTCCTTGGCGATGTCAGTGTAGCTGGCCTCCTCGTTTATTATTCGCTGCGCGCCCTCCTCAAATATGCTGTAATCCCAGCGGGAGGTGTCCGCGCCAAGCAATTGGTCTATCTGGCTGTGATAGTTGCCGGCGATCTCGGTGATCTGTTCGGAGCTGAGGTTCCGTGCGAGGACATAGGATTTGAGCAGATCGTACTGCGCCCAGACGAAGCAGCCCAGCACAGCGGCCAAAAGCAGCATAAAATATACGGCGACCTCGGCAAACAGCTTGCCGCGGCTTTTTTTGAGCAGGTTTTTCGGATTTTTTTCCGTTGCCTTAAGCGACTGCGTTTCAGGAAGTACGCCGGTGTTAAGATATTCCGAGTAGGCGTCGCACACGGTCTTGGGGTCGCCGAACATGACCATGCGGCCCTTGTCGAGCCACAGCACCTTGTTGCACTGTGCGCGCACCGTCTGCAAAGAGTGCGAGACCATGAGCGCGGTAGTGTCGCCGGAGGCGATGATCTCCTGCATGCGCTGCTGGCTTTTTTGGCGGAAGTCGCCGTCGCCGACGGCGAAGATCTCGTCAAGGATTATAATGTCCGGCTCCACCATGCTCGCAATTGCAAAGGCGATGCGGCTTTTCATACCCGAGGACAGGGTGCGGAAGGGGTTATTCTGAAACTCGCGCATATCCGCGAAATCGATGATCTCGTCATATTTGGAGTCAATAAACTCCTTTGAATAGCCCATGATCGCACCGCGCAGGTACACGTTTTCCTTGACGGTCATCTCGCGGTCGAAGCCCGCACCCAGCTCGAGCAGAGCGCAGATCCTGCCCTCTTTCTCAATGGTGCCCGAGGCGGGGGACAGCGTGCCGCTGATGGCCTTCATCATGGTGGATTTTCCGGCACCGTTTTTTCCGATAACGCCCAGCATATCTCCCTTTTCAAGGCTGAAGGACACGTTTCTGAGAGCCCAGAACTCATCGGAGCGGTCGCTTTTTTTGAAAATACGCTTTACTATATCCGCAGTTGCGCGGGAATTTGCCTTTCGGTAGCGCACGGAAAGGTTGTCAAGAACAAGGACTTTATTGTCTTCCATTCTGCGCCTCCTTATACATAGAGCGCGATCTTATCGCGGCATATGCGGTAGGTAAATCCGCCAAAGAGCATGCAGAACGCAGCCATGCAGGCAAGAACGAGGTGATATGAGATGGAGGGAACGGTGGAGTGGATGATGAGCTGCCGGAAATAGTCGACGCACAAATAAAGGGGATTGCAGTTTAAAAGTCTGCGCATTATCCCCGGCAGGATGGACACATCATAGAATATCGCCGAGGCGTACATGATGATGCGGGTTATGACCGGCCAGAGATAGCTAATGTCTCTGAAGAAAATATACAGTGTGCAGAGGAACATCCCGATGCCGTAGTTAATAAAAAACAGGCAGGCGATGGGGAACAGCAGATACAGGAAACGCCAATGGAAGCTGATACCGTCAATGGCGACGAATATGAAAAAAACCATCAGAGAAACGAAAAAATCGATAAATTGCGCACTGCTGTGGGAGATAAGGAAATAGTATTTGGGAACGGGCACCTTGCTGTAAATAGGCGCGTTGTCGTACAGCACTCGCATCGCGCTGCGTGTAGCGGAGGCAAAGTAATTAAACAAAAGCAGGCCGCAGAACAGATATATCGTATAGTGCGGCATGTTCCGTCCGAAAAAGGTGCCGAAAACAACATCCATAGTCAGCAGCAGAAGCAGGGGCGAGAGCGCGCTCCAGAGTATGCCGAAGGTCGTGCGCTTGTATTTCTTAATAAAATCTCGCCTTATAAGCTCAGCAAGCAGAAAACCGTGATTGGTTTTGTCCGAATTCATAAAACGTATGTTCTCCTTAAAACAAAAAACCATGCATATAGCGGCCTTTTGCGGGAAAAGCCCGCACGATTATGCCATTATAACACAGTTTTCTGTATAGTTCCATATTATTTTTCGGATATAAAGCTCAAATAGTCGTCGGGGGAGTTAAAATCCCGCGTAAAGCTGTCGAGCAGGACATAGCTTTTTCCGATGCTTCGCCCGCCGAGCGGGAGTCCCGCGTACAGATGATACACCTGCCAGCCCTTGCACTCGCCGATCTCTTTTTCAACATAGCGCCTGCGCACCTCAAGATACAGGCTGCGGAAAAGCTCTCCGTCGCCGACGAGGACGGCGCATATGCTCTCCCTGCTTCCGAAAAACAGCACGGGCTCTTTTCCGCGGCTTTCCGCGATGGTCTTTATCGCCTGCTCGGAGTACAGCACGTCGCCGTAGAGAAAGCACATATCGTCGCCTATGAGCTCGGCGGTGAAGCGGTCGATCTCAAGAACGTTGTTTTCAGGCTCGTAGCGCTGCGCGCCGGCTATGCTCAGGGAGGCGTCGTGCGAGGTTATTATAACCTCGGCGGTATCGTCAAAGGCGTGCGTAAGGCGCACGGTACGCTCGAGCAGCGTCTCGCCGCCTATGCGTATATCATGCTTGCTGTGCCCCATGAAGTTGTTCCACCGGCTGCCTCTGCCGTCAGCCATTATAACGTATTTCATTTGATTATTCCGTGCTCGCGGTAGAAGTCGCCCAGTCTGCCGTAGCGCTGCGGGCCCCAGAGCTGAATGATGTTCACGCCTGAGGATGTGTTGGCCTCTATGACAGTGAAGCCGTCGGCGGTGGGCAGGATATCCCAGGCTATTATATCAAGATAGGGGAAGTGGCTGCTAGCTTCAAGCACGCCGGATTTCAGCCCATCCCAATCGGGTATCACTGCGCCCTCGATCTGCGCGCCGGTGTCCGGATGAGTGCGGTAGACAGTGAGGTTATGCAGAGTGCGCGCTTCGCTGAGCGTGCCCGTTTTGATGTCGACGTTTGCAATGAGTCCGCCGCGGCTGCCGTTATCGACGGCGCCCGTCCACGCGGCCCCTATGCGCTGAACCGCAAAGCAAAGCTCAAATTCCTTCGTTTCTGCGCTGCGCAGGACTATCATTCGCAGGGTGTTCGCGGCGCTGGGATAGATATCGTTGAGGTAGTCGGCCTGATGGGCGTAAGCGCAGATGAGCCACTCGGCATCGTGCCGAAGCCTGTCCGCCAGCTCATTTTCAGTGTGCGGCTCATCGTTGCAGATGATGCCGTGGCCGTTGTATTTGACGACGTACACGCCCTTGCCCTTACCTGCTCTCACGGGCTTTACGACGAAGGCACCGACCTCACGCAGCAACGCGATGATATCGTCATAGTCGTTGAAGACGCGGCCGTTCATGCCCGCGAGGCGCTTATCCTTCTTAACGCAGTATATCTCGGGTGTTGAGCAGTACCGCTCTATTATCTGCGTAAATACGACCTTGTTGTTGAGCATTTCGCTGTAGGGATCGTTAATGCAGCGCGAACGGTACCAGTCGAACTCGGAAAGGTACTGTTTCTTATCATTGTGCTTGAAATCGTACAGTGCGGCCTGATCGACCATGTAGCCGCCGAAGATGCAGTAGTACAGCCTTGTGTGCAGGGGAAGCTTAAAGTGATTGGGCGCAAACAGTATCCTCACTACCCACAACACCATCAGCTTGATTTTGGCGAGCAATATGCTCAGAAATCGCATCATGTTTGTCTCTCTCCATGCAATCGATTATAAGTTCCGCAATTTTATCCGTAGCCCTGCCGCTGAGGTCGGGAAGATATTTTCTGCAGAAGCGTGCGTAGTTTTCGTAGTCGTATTCACCGCTGTTGACGGCATCCATAAGCTTTTTCGCATCGCTGAAGACGCAGTCGGGGAATTCCTCGAAGAGCTTCACATTCAGGCCGTTGTGAGCTATGTAATCATCATAGTCGAAGAGATAGAAATACACAGGCTTGCCGAGCAATGCGGCTTCGATGGTGATAGCGGAATAGTCGGTTATAACGCAGTCGCAAACCGACAGCACCGTTGAGGTCGGTACCTTGCTGCAGGTGATGGCGGGGGCGATGGACTCCAGGTCGAGGAGCTGGTTCGGGTGCCGCTTTATGACGAGCATCTCCTCTGCGTCGAAGGCGAAGGCCTCGACAAGCTCCGTGGGCTCAAGCGTCTGACCTTTGCGGAAGGTAGGGGCGTAGAGAATGATCTTGCGGCCCTTGAGCCAGGGATAGGCCTCGTCAAACTGCCGTCTTGCCTCGGAAACGCCCTCGCGGAGCCTATCCATGCGGGGCAGGCCGACATTGTAGAGGATATCGGAGCTTACGCCGAAGGAGGCGCAGTAGAAGGGGTTGAATGCCCTGCCGCCGGCGATGATAACGTCGTAGTTGCGGTGCATTCTCATCTCTCGGGCGATAACGTCGCTCCTGCCGAACTTCTTGCCCAGCGACTGATAGCCGGACTTCTTGATCTTGCCCATGGCGTGCCACATCTGGATGACCGCAAGTTCCTTCTTGTGGTGCAGCACGGAAACCGCCGGCCAATAGGAGTCCAAAACACATACCCTCGCGGTGGCGAGGTGGTACATACTCTTTAAGGTGACGCCGGCAAAGCTGAGCATACTTTTTAAATTGTTGTCCACCCGCTGGGTTATGGTGACGATCTCCATGTCGGGATCAAGCTCAAGGAGCTTATCCTGCAGAAACAGGAAATCTTCAGAGGGGGTGTTGGACTGGCGGCTGAGAAAAACGAGCTTGTTGCTTCTTATGGGGCACAGCTTCATAAACAGATAGATGAAATTCATCAGCCAGCGCAGCAAAATAAGTGCTATTCGCATAATACTCCTCCGGTATGCGCCATGTCGACACATATCGTTAAAAATTTACATCGTTTTATTATACGATTGTTTCATCGTTTTGTCATCATAAAAATATTAACAAAGCTTTTTGCCCTGTCTCTTGAGTTCAAGCTTATGCATGAAGTAGGCGTGAACATTCTCGTTATAGGTCGGATAGCGGTGAAGATCCTGATGCGTGTTTATCTCGAGAATCTTGAAGCCTGCGTCCGTTATGACCACGTCAAAGCCGAGATATTCAAGAGGGCTTATGTAGCGGCACAGCTCGGGTATCATTTTTGTGACCTCGTCCCAGTGCGGAAGTGTGCCCTCAATCTTAACGCCTGTGTCAGGGTGTGTTGGGCAGGGGGTTATGATGTGCTCTTTTATGATCTCGGCGTCGTGAAAAAAGCCCGTTTTCTCGTCCACATAGGCAAAAACGCCTCCGGATCCGATATTATCGGTGAAACCGGTGCTTTTGGTGCCGATGCGGAAGTATGCGTTTTCTATGATGGGATCCGAGCCGCGGCGGTTTATGACCATTATGCGCACCGTGCAGGCGACCTCGCTGTATATTTTACGCAGGTCGCGGTGCATGACGATGTATTCGGAGATGTTATAGTAATCGTCAAGACCGGAGAGAAACTCGAGCATACCCGCCTCGTCCTTATCCTCGCCGTTTACGGTATAACGCCCGCCGCCGAGATAGCCGAGTTTGTAAAACCCGATGCCGTGAGAGCCGACGGTGGGCTTCATGGCAAGCAGTTTCTTTTCCCGCAGGAGCGCAAGGAGCCCCTCAAAGTCACGCGCATACCCCTCCGGGCAGTCGGGCATTTTGAGAAGCTGCATCCTGCCGTTTCGGGGAACGAGATGGTAGTAGTACTCAGGCAGACAGCGGCTGTATTTATCCAGACAGTATCGCAGCGTTACCTTGTCCCACAAAAGCTTGCGGTATTCGTTGTTCAGAGGACGCAGCCATTTATAATCCCGGTCGGACAGGCAATTGCGGTAATTTTTCTCCGTAAGGCCGTACTGCCTTATGCGGAACGACAGAAAGCCCCGCTTATGTGCCCATCTTTTCTCCGCCGGCGTCGTGTATTTATCGTACCAGTCCTCGCGCAGAGCCTTTTTCCAGCCGCGGTACATATAATCCATGAAGCCGCGGCGCTTTGCACGAAAGCTCCAGAAATATCGGTCTATTATCGTCATTGCGCGCCTAAAGCCCACGAAGCGCGGCTTCGTTTGCCGTTTGAGACGGATAAACTCCGCCGTTTTTTCATTGAAATGCTCAAGATATGTAAGATCCGCGCCGGTATCCACGCGCATTATCTTAAAGCCGCCGTCGGTGAGCCTTACTGCAAAATTCATATACTCAAGCTCGCCGAACTCGGCTGCGACGCCGCGCAGCTCTTCGGCGATTGCGGGAAAGGCGTCTATCCTGCCGCCGTCGTAATTTCCCGCCCCGTCCACAGCGGAGAGCTCGCGGTTGGCTGTATACCAGTTTTGCGGCGCGTCCTTCTGAGCATCGGTCAATATTGAAAACAACAGCTCCGGCCCGTCGCCCTCGTTCAAAAATGCAAGGTGCAGTGTGGGAGCAAATTCTGAACGCACGAGCTCCGTGATGATGGTCCCCGACGGGAGCGATACAAGCTTTCGTCGCATTTCGTCTTCGCCGAGTTCCCTGCCGTCGGCAAAGAATGTACTTCCGTTAAAGCCGTAGGTGTGCTCCCTTGTTCTGACGGAATTTGACGCCTTTCGAACCGAAACCTCGCCCTTTTCACGCAGAAGCGCCATCACACCGTCGAGGCTTTGCTCAAGCCCGCTGCGCAGGGGAAGGATGAACTGCTCGCCGTCGCGCGTGAGCAGACTGTAATACTGTTCGGGCAGAAGCTCGGGGTGCTTATCGAGCGCATAGGACATCGATAGGATATCGCCGAAAAGCTTATCGAATTTTGAATCAAACGGCAGCAGGGAAAAAATATCCTTATCGCTCATGCCGATGTTATTCTTCCGCTTGTATTTTTTTATACGGTCAAGATAAAACCACTCGTCGGCTGTTGCAAAGGTGAAGCCGCGAAACAGCAGCGTGGCGCTTTTTATCAGTTTTGAAGCCTGCATATCAAAACCCCGAAAAACATAGTCAAAATATTATACTACAAACTTCAGATATAAGCAAACTATTATATTTGTTGCCGTCGGGATTGAATTCAGGCGAACTTTGTAATATAATATCAAAGTTAATAAAATGGATATCTGTGCGGATTTCACTCAGCAGGAAAGAGAGGGACGTAATATGGGGATATTCAGCAGGATAAAGAGAGAATTCTTTATCCGCCCATGGCTCGGACAAGGCTATTCAAGACGTCTTGCGAATTCATACTACAAAAAGGTCTGCATCGACCTTGAAAACGACAACGGAGTATCGAAGGAGGATAAAAAGTGGGCGCATGCGCACAAGTATTTCTCCGACAGCATTGAAAAATACGATCTTAAGAATAATCCGGATAAGTATATCACCGACCTGGACTATATGTACTTAAAGCCGTTTAACAACAGCTTCACAAAATGGGTCGGGGATCTTGTGACGGAAAACCTCGTGCTCATTGATTACCGCGAGCACCTTCCCAAGCTGTATTTCAACATCATTGAGCGCGAGAATAACAAAGTGTTCCTGCCTATAGATACGGTTGGCCGCGAGTACGGCGAAAACTATGATGATTTCATAAAACTCCTCGATGAGCGCGGCGAACTCGTCATACGTCCCGACCGCGCCTCTGCTTACCGCAGCGCCTACAGGATAAAGCGCACGGGCGAGGACCGCTACGAGCTTACAGAGGACTCAGCGTGCAAAATGCGTATGAGCATCTACGGCAATGACTACGACAGAGACCTCCTGCTCGCAGACGAGCTTCCCGACGATCTGCCGGAGGACTTTGAGCTCAACCCCTGCCGGAGCGATCACTATGATAAAAAAAGCTTGTATGAGCTGATATCCACCTTTAAATACAGCTACGTCATTGCAGAGCCCTACCGCGTGAGAGCCGACAAAACCGGTATGCTCCGCATTTACGCTGCAAACGAGAAGCTCAGAGATACGAAGCTGCTCGATTATTACTACACCGACATCGTTGACGGGAATGTACGCTGCCGCGCCGTCACGCCCGATGGTGTGCTCGACGGAGAGAAGCTTTACGGATGGGACAAGATAACCGCTGCGGTTACGGATATCGCACACTTTATAAGCGAGATCGAGTATTTTACCGTGAGCATCTTTTTCACCGAGGACGGCTTTGTCATCGACTCTATCGACACTAACCCCAGCCTTCCGCCGATAGTACACAGTGACGCACTCAACGACTATCTGCTCGCGCGCCTCGCCAAAAAACGCGAGACCGTTGTCGTGACGCGTGAGCGCTGGATAAAGGCGTTCAGCGAAAAACGCTTCAAGCGCTTTGTGAAGCGCTTCTGTCGTCCCGGCATCAGACCGTATATGCAGAAGCTGTGGATGAACTCGGTATGGGATGACCTTTGGCATAATAAGACGACCACCCTGCGTCAGAAGTTGTGGAGCTATAAAAGGGGTTTTCTGTCGTTCAGAATAAAACAGTACGGGCTGACGAAGGATAACTATAAGAACTTCCTGTCCGACTATCAGTATCACTGGCTCAACAGGATAAATAACGGCTATCAGATATGGATAAACGACAAGACCACGACGCGATATGTCTTTGAGCCGTACAAGCAGTATCTTGCCAAGTACTATTACGATATAATAAAAATGGAGGGTGAGACCTGCATAAAGGCGCTTCAGGATATACCCGATGGCTTTGAAGCGTCCTTTGATGGCATATTCCGTCTTCTGCGGCAGGAAAAGCTCCTTGCCCTCAAACCCTCGGCGGGCACACACGGCGACGGTTTTTACCGCATGGAGTACGCGGACGGTAAGTATTTCATAAACGGCAATGAGATGACCGAGGACGAGATAATCGCCATGATAGAAGGCTTTAAGTCCATCTACATCATCACCGAGTACCTTTTCATGCACCGAGAGCTTAAAAGGATCTATCCCAATTCGGTCAACACAATCCGCGTCGCAGTCGTAAACCAGAGTGCTTACGAACCGAAGATAATGCAGACGTATATGCGCATCGGCTCGTCAAAATCAGGCTTTACCGACAATGTCGGCTACGGCGGCATCTGTGCAAAGATAGACATACCCACCGGCAGGTACTACTGTGCCGAACAGCTCAAGGATCATGTGTTCACGCCCTGCCCTATACATCCCGACACGGGAGTGGAGATCGAGGGTGTCGTCCCGAACTGGGAGCTCATGAAAAAGGGTATTATCGATATATGCCGCTTCATGCCGGAGCTTGAGTATCTTGGCTTTGACATCGCAATTACCGACGACGGCTTTAAGATAATCGAGATAAACATACATCAGGATCTGCACAAGGTCGCCGAGCACTCTGAGGAGTTCAAAAGCTTCTATCGGGATAAGCTGCGCCTCAAGGCAGAGAAATACGGGCTTAATAAATGGTAACCATCATACCCATATAAAGAAAGGAAAAGCTATGAAAGTTGCAATTTTGGGCGCAGGAAACGCCGGTTGTGCGGTCGGGACCGACCTGTCGATCAAGGGACACGAGGTAACGCTTATAAAGACCTCAAACTCCATGCATGATGATAACTACAACTATATGATCGAAAATGACGGGGCAATGACGCTCGTCGAAGTCGACGGCACTGTCCGCCACGGAAGAATAAACAGAGTAACACGCGATGTTTCCCTCATCTCTGAGGCGGAAGCGGTCATAATCTATGTCCAGACCCGCTATCACGAATCGCTTATAAAAAGGGTCGCGCCATATTTCAAGGACGGCCAGATCGTCATCATCAACCCCGGCTACTTTTCCACGGCATATATGCTCAAGTACTGCGGCGATAAGAAGCTGAGCATCGTCGAGGCGACCAGCTCGTTCATCGACTGCCGCATATCCGAGCCCGGCACCATCAAGGTGGGCTTCAGAAACGTTCGCAATCCCCTCGGCGTATATCCTCCCGAGGACCGCGCAATGGTAGAGGAAAAGCTCGCAAGCTTTGATTTCAACTTCCAATACTGGTCCACCGTCGAGGTCGCGCTGCACAATCCCAACCTCATCGTCCACACCGTCGGCGCCATCATGAGTATACCGCGCATCGAAAAGACCAACGGCGACTACTGTATGTACCACGAAGTGTTCACCCCCAGCGTGTGGAAGATCCTCGAAAAGCTTGACTCGGAGAAGATGGATGTTCTTGAGCATCTGGGCTACCCGCGTATGCCCTATGTCGAGGCTGCAAAGTTCAGAAACACTCTTGATGACGCAGCCGATGCAAAGGAAACGTTCTTCTGGTATGCCGCGATGCCTACAAGGGCAAAAGGCCCCGTGGTGGTCGATTCAAGATACATCTCCGAGGACGTCCCGCAGGGTCTTGTGATGCTGGAGGCGATAGGGCATCACCTCGGCATACCTACGCCCGTATGCACCGCGCTTATAGAGATAGCGACCGCGGCGCTCGGCAGGGATATGCGCGCTGAAGGCAGAACGCTTGAAACGCTTGGACATGAGAACGTCAGGAAGATACTCGACGCAATGAAAAAGGACTGAGTCCGGTTAACGGAGGCGCGTCATGACAGACGGCTACGGCAGGAAAATTGAATATCTGCGAATGTCGGTCACCGATGCCTGCAATCTGCGCTGCGCCTACTGCATGCCCGAGGAGGGGATGCGCGTATGTCCGTGCAAAAGCGCAATGAGCGCCGACGAGTTCATCGAGATTGCTGCTGCTGCGGCGGAGCTGGGCATCAGGAAGCTGCGCATAACCGGCGGCGAGCCGCTGGTGCGTGCCGATATCGTGGAGCTGGCGCGCGAGCTTGGAAAGATTGAGGGCATTGAGGACATCAGCATGACCACCAACGCGACGCTGCTTGCGCCGATGGCTGAGGACCTGTACAAGGCCGGCATACACCGCATAAACATAAGCCTCGACACGCTCGACGCGAAAAAATACGAAGACATGACCCGCGGCGGAAAGCTCTCCGACGCGCTTGAGGGACTGCGCGCCGCGATGTACGCGGGAATGCGCCCCGTGAAGCTGAACGCGGTGCTCATAGGCGGCTTCAACGATACGGAGATCGAAACGCTTGCAGAGCTGACCCGGGCGTATCCAATAGAGCTGCGCTTTATCGAGCTCATGCCCATAGGTCATACGAGCTGCTTTCCTGAAAGCGCCTATATCCCCGACAGTGTCGTATTACAGAAGCTGCCCGGGCTTGAGCTGGTCGAGAGCGCGCCGCACTCGGTCGCGCGGCTGTACAAGCTGCCCCATGCTCAGGGCAGGATAGGGCTCATAAGCCCGCTGAGCAACCATTTCTGCGCCGAGTGCAACCGGCTGCGCCTTACCGCGGACGGCTGCCTGAAGCCCTGCCTTCATTCTGCCGAGGAGATACCGGTCCGCGGCCTGCACGGCGAGGAGCTGAAAGCGGCGATACTCACCGCCGTTTCGCATAAGCCGGAAATGCACGTTGAGCTTTCGGCGACCGAGCGCAGCCAATCGCAGAGAAGTATGTACCGCATCGGAGGTTAGATCATGGCAAAAATAGCGGCAATTTGCATAAGCGAGATCCGAGGGATCCAAAAGCACGAGATACCCGAGGCGTACCTGCGCGCAGACCACGGCATCGAGGGCGACGCCCACGCGGGTTCATGGCACCGCCAGGTGAGCCTTCTGTCCGTCGACAGCGTTGCAAAGCTTCAGGAGAAGCTTGATTTTGAGCTCAAGCACGGCGCTTTTGCGGAGAACATACTCGTGGAGGGCATGGCCGTCCACACCCTGCCTGTGGGCACGCGTCTTCGCATCGGCGAGGCTCTGTGCGAGGTGACGCAGATAGGCAAGGAGTGCCATAACGACTGCGCCATACGCAAGGCCGCGGGCGACTGCGTGATGCCCCGGGAGGGCATATTCGTAAAAGTCCTTGAATCCGGCAGGATCGCAAAAGGCGATGCGGTAGAGGTAGTGGCGTAATGAGGAAAAAACTCGATAACGAGCTTGTCTATAAGACCGCGCTGGGCTTTTTTTCGAGATACGGTTATAAAAAGACGACCCTTGAGGACATAGCCGACGCTCTGAACATGACCGGCAGCAGCATATATTCCTATGCCAGCAGCAAGCAGGCGCTTTACTACGACTGCATATCCTATGCCGTCGACAAGTGGCAAGAGTCGGTGAGACTTGCGTCGGCAGAGTCTTCAGAGCCTGCACGGCAGCTTCTGCTGGCGTTTGAGGAGGCTGTACGGTATATCGACTCCGACGAGCAGCTTCAGCTGCTCCTGAGAAATGACCCGAGCATTTTTCCTATGTTTCCCTCGGTCGACCCTATTGAGGAGCTGAACAACTGGGCAGTCTCCTTTATTGGCGATATCCTTCGCCGCGGCGTTGAATGCGGCTCTTTTCGGGATATCGACGTAGACGATACGGCGTTCATTATTTTCCAAATATACAAGTATTTTATTATAAGCAGCTATGTTGACTGCTCAGGCAGCCGCCTCAGCGTTAACAAGCACATAAGCACTATCAAGACCCTCATAATGGACGGACTTTTGAAATAAGCTACAAAAAACCCACTGGTTTTTCAGTGGGTTTTTACATTGACAGAGCTGCTGCCGAATAATATAATTGTAAATAATTTAATAAATTATTAAATTATTGAATTAAAAGGAGGGGAAACAATGTTATTCGGCGACAATTCCGAAGCGGCCAGAGCTGCGGTGGAAGCGGCTAAGGAAGCCGTGCGCAGTACGGCAAACTTTGACTGGACATTTATCGCGCTGCTGGCATTGGTGGTGTGCGGCGTATATGTGCCGCAGATCAAAAAGAAGAACTGGAACGGGATCGCGGCGGCCCTTGCGCTTTACGGCGTACACTGGCTGTACGAGATCGGCAACGCGGTCATCTGCCATATCTGGGACTACCCACTGTGGACGGTGACGCTCGAGAGCACAAGCTTTATCCTGCTTATCGGCGTATGCTGGGAGCTTTCGCTCATGTTCTCCATAGCGGGCTTCACAGCAGACATTCTTCCCGAGGACAAAAATAAAAAGATACTCGGCATCAACAACCGATGGTTCTTTGCTATCGTTTCCGCACTGGGCTTTTCTCTGTTCGAGATATTCCTTGCGTCCACTCCGGCATTCGTCTGGGTCTACCCCTGGTGGGGCGCGCTGCCCGTGTTCATCACGGTCTACATACCCTTCTTCCTTGCGGCGTATCTCATTTACGACGCAAAGCCAAAGACTCAGAAGACATTCCTCAGCATAGTGTGGGGGCTTGTCGCTCTGCTTCTCATCATTCTCATCCCGCTTGGGATCATATGATAAAACACCGGAATTTGCAGCGCCTTGTGCGCTGCAAATTTTTTTGTTGACAAAACTGTTATAACTGTGTATATTACACATATACAGTTAATGAGGTCAAAGCTTATGTACATTTTTATCGACAACAAAAGAGAAGCGCCGATATACGAGCAGATATATGAGCAGATAAAGTCTCAGATAATAAGCGGGGAGCTGTGCGAGGACGAGGCCCTGCCGTCGATACGCAATCTTGCAAAGGACCTGCGCATAAGCGTCATAACCACGAAGCGGGCCTATGAGGAGCTGGAGTCGGAGGGCTTTATATACACCGTAGCGGGCAAGGGCTGCTTTGTGGCGGCGAAGAACACGGAGCTGCTGCGGGAGGAGAATTTAAAGCGTATCGAGGAGCATATGCAGGAGATACGCCGCCTTGCCGCCGGCTGCGGCCTGAGCCGCGGAGATATTATTGAAATGTTCAATGTTCTGGAGGAGGAATTGCCTTGAACGCGATAGAAATAAAAAATCTGAGCAAGACCTACGGCGAGTTCAAGCTCGACGATCTAAGCCTGTGCCTGCCGCAGGGCTGCATTATGGGGCTCGTGGGCGAAAACGGAGCGGGAAAGAGCACGACCATAAAGCTCATTCTCGACATGATACAGCGGGACAGCGGCACGATAAGCGTGCTCGGCCGCGATAACAGGGATAATTTCCGCCTGACCAAGGAGGATATCGGAGTCGTGCTCGACTCGGTTGGCTTTCCCGAATGTCTCAACGCAAGGCAGCTTAACAGGATCATGAAAAGCAGCTACAAAAACTGGAATGAAGCGCAGTTTTTCGGCTATCTGAGCAAGCTGAACGTGCCCGACGGGAAGACGTTCAAGGAGTTCTCCCGCGGTATGAAAATGAAGCTCGGCATCGCGGCGGCGATGTCCCACGGCGCAAGGCTGCTGATACTGGACGAGGCCACCTCCGGACTTGACCCGGTGGCGCGGGACGAGGTGCTGGATATGTTCTCGGAGTTTACCCGCGACGAGAAAAACTCCGTGCTCATCTCGTCGCATATAGTCAGCGACCTTGAGAAGATATGCGACTACATAGCCTTCATCCACCGGGGCAAGCTCATGCTCTGCGAGGAAAAGGATGTGCTGCTCGAGGAATACGGAATTGTGAACTGCCGTCCGGAGGAGCTTGCGCGGATACCTGAGGGCGCGGTGATCGGCCGGCGGGAGAGTGCCTACGGCGTTCGTGCGATAGTGCGGCGCTGCGCGGCGCTGGGGATTCAGATAAGCCCCGTAACTCTGGAGGAGCTTTTTGTATTCATGGTAAAGGAGGCCTGAGCATGAAAGGACTGCTGCTCAAGGATTATTACATGACGGTAAAGTACTGCCGTATGCTGATACTTATGGTGCTGATTTTTGCCGCGGCGTCGGCGGTAAGCAACAGCATTTTCCTGATAAGCTACCCTTTTATTATCGCGGGGGTGCTGCCGGTATCGCTGTACGCATATGACGAGAAAAGCGGCTGGTGCAGCTATGCAGACGCCATGCCCTACAGCAGGGCGCAGCAGGTGTCGGCAAAGTACATAAGCGCGCTGGTGTTCATCTGTCTTGTGATGCTCATATGCACAGTCGGCAAGGCAATTACCAGCCACAGCTTCATCGAGGACTTTTCGCTTCTGGTTATGCTGTGCGGCACAGGGCTGCTGTCGGCCGCGGTCCTGCTGCCCTTCGTGCTGAAGTTCGGCTCCGAAAAGGGAAGATGGGCGTATTATGCGGTAATCATCATAGCCTGTGTGATCGCCGCCGCCGTATTCGATACGGACAGTGCACTCGGTTCGGGGCTCGGAATGACCGCAGCGGCGTGCATATTGGCAGGCTGTGTTCTGCTGTTTGGCCTTTCGTGGCGTGTTTCCATAAAGATATATGAAAAACGGGAGCTATAACTGACTGACAGAGATTATTCAGACAAAGTGATGCCGGTGCACAAAAATTGTGCACCGGCTTTTCTGCGCCTATTGCCGAATCACTGCGCAATCAAATAGAATACCGGCAAAGCACGATCTGCTTATTTGACTTTAATTAGAGCGACAGCTCGGAAAGTGTGATAATATGGCCCATAAAAGGATCAGGCACCGTTCGCCTATCATCATTCCTGAGTTCGTGGATATGAGCGAACAGGTACGCCTGCCGGGCAAGCTGCCCTCTCCCGTAGACGGGACCCTGCGGCAGTATGCCCTGCGCGTTCCCGAGGCGATAGATGAATGCAGCGGCATCATCGTTTTCGGCAGGAAGATCAAATCTCTTGTATTCTCAACAGACCTTGCCATAATTAAAAATATCAACGCGGACGCGGTTTTCGCCGTTTACCCCTTCACGCCGCAGCCGATAATTGCCGAATCGCTGCTGATGGCGGCGGATATCCCGGTGTTCGTAGGCGTGGGCGGCGGGCTCACGCAGGGCAGGCGTGTGGTGAATCTTGCCATGTTTGCGGAAATGCAGGGCGCGCTGGGTGTCGTGGTGAATTCCCCGACCTCCGGTCTGGTACTCAACAGGATAAGCCGTGCCATTGACATACCGGTAGTCGTTACCGTGACCGAGAAGGACACCGATTTCCGGCGAAGGCTGGATGACGGTACCGCCATCTTCAATGTTGCCGCCGCCGCAGACACGCCGGACATCATAAAGGCGATCAAGGATAAATATCCCGATGTTCCGGTCATTGCAACCGGCGGGCCGACGGAGGAGTCGATACGCGAGACTATCCTCGCGGGCGCAAACGCCATCACCTATACGCCGCCGTCCTCAGCGGAGCTGTTCAAGGATACTATGGCCAGATACCGCAAGGGCCTTCCGCACGAATGATCATTACTCTACAACGAAAACCCACGGAGCGGCGCTCCGTGGATTTTCGTTATAGTCGACTCAGCCGGTCTTGTGCCGGGCCTTATGTATCTTCTCGTATGCCGAGCGGTATTTGCCTGTCTGCAGCTTCGAGAAGGCGCTGAACATATGCTCGTGAACGATGTTCCGCCTTTCGACCAGCTCCCGATACTTCTCGCTGAGCTCCTCTGAGCCCTGCACTTTTTCCATGATGGCTTCCGCGCCGTCATAGAGGTTTTCGCCGATGTGATCGGACACGGAGCGCAATGCCTTTTCAAGCTCGTCGATGGCCTGCATTCGGCTCTCGATCTTAAGGGCGTGAAACAGCGTGATGACAAGGTCCGCGATCAGGCAGCAGGTGAGGACTATCACGACGATATGCCCGATACCCTGCGGAATATGGCTAAGCAGCCGGGATATGGGCGGGTGCACGAGATATACCGCCGCGAGGCAGCCGAGACCCCAGATGAGAGAAAAGCCGAGGCAGACATAGCCCCCCAGATTAAGAGGGGAGTCAGAGTAGTCCCAAAGCTGCTGATGGAACAGCTTCTCCGCGCAGAAGCCGACGATGAATTCGATCACGGTGCAGGCCAGGGCGGAGATAAGGAACACAAGCGCGGGCTTGTCGATGACAGGGTGCGTGAGGTACAGCACGGCTATCATGCCGTAGCCGTAAATGGGGCACAGCGGCCCCAAAAGGAAGCCGCGGTTGACAAACTTCCCGTGCCTGAAGGCGGCGTAGATGACCTCCGCGCACCAGCCCAGAAAGCTGTATACAAAGAAAAATCCAAGCAGCTCATATATTGTATAATTCATCCCGTGTCGGCCCTCAGTCTATATCATGAAATTCAGCGTCTATATAGTCGGTCTTCGGCTTCATGTTTTTGACCGTATACGCGGTTATCCACAGGTTTTGTATCCCGTCTGCGATAAGCGATATCCCCAGCAGGATCATCAGGGCCGAAGCCCCCTCAAAGGGGTTCATTATCAGCAGCAGGCCGCATATGCAGCTGAGTATCCCGAAAACGAGGATGCCCCACCAATATACAAGACCGAACAGTTTCGCGTCGTGGGAGGTCTGGATCTTCATCGCTCCGTCGACAAGGACGAATAGGCCGATGATGACCGGCATCGCGGCGGCGATATTGCCGGGATGCAGAATGATGAGGACGCCCGCGGCCACGGAGAAGATACCCAGCGCGAGGTCAAACTGAAACGCAAGACGGAACAGGTCGTTTGAAAAATAGCTTATTATCTTTACAAGACCGAAGAGAGCGATTAGTATGCCGACGGCGTAACAGATCGCAACGGCCGAGGCGGAGGGGAAAGAAATAAACAGTATGCCGGCGATTATCATGGCAGCCGAAATTGCTATATAGCACCATTTTGCACAGCGAAAAAGATTCATGTTAAAGACTCCTTTCATTGTTATATGTAATATATCGTTGACCCGCGGCGTTTTCCATGGTCAGAAAAAACTTCATGCTCAGTTTTTGAGCATGAAGCGTTTTTTGTCTGAATTATTGTCCGTCACCGCAGGATTTTTCAAGGCTGCGGCGGATGTTGCCGTCCAGAAGCCGCCCTATCCTGAGAATGACCTCCTCGGGATCGCCCTTCAGGCCGCTCTGCAGCCATTCCTTGTATATCCCGACGACCGCGTGCTTATAGAACATGGCGAGGAGCTTTATGTCCTCCTCTGATGCGTCAAGCCCCTCGGCCTCTCTGCGGACGAAGCCTGTCATGATGGCTCCCCCGACGCTGTACATATAGTGCTCAAGCTCATCGCGGTTTGCCGAGCTGTAAACATGATAAACCGCGCGCTTATTCTGCAGTATGAACTGCGCGGAGTACAAAAAGCCCTCCTGCCAGCTTTTTTTCTCGCCGGCAAGCTTTAGAGCCTTTTCGGTCTCGATGATGAATATGTCCTTGAGCAGGTCATAAATGTCGTGATAATGGTAATAAAAGGTGTTGCGGTTGATGCCGCAGTCAAGGACGATGTCCTTAACGGTTATCTTGTCCAGCGGCTTTTCGTTGAGCAGCTTCACCAGCGACGACATTATGGCGTTTTTTGTAAGGTTTCCCGACATATCTTTTTCTCCTGGGACACTTTTATATATTGTAAGCAGAAAAGCAATGAGACGGAAATCTCAATTGTTCCTTGCCTTATACATTCTCGCGGCGATGGACATGGGGATCAGGGACAGCACCGTAACGACGGCTGCCGCGATGAACAGCTCGTTAACGGGCAGATAGCCTTCGGCGATCTTCGTTATATCGTAGCCCATCTCGACTGCGCGGTCGGCAGTGACGAAAATGAGGTTGCCGCCGTCGACCACCTGATAGACCTTCTCTCCGAAGGCGCGGCAGATGGGGTCTGCAAGCAGGGGTCCAGCGCACATCGGGAAGAATACGAAGAACATGATGCGTATGCCCTCAAACTGCCCGCGGTGCTCCTCGGGATAGAGGCGCTTCATCCACACGGTCATGGACTGCATGAACACAACGTAGCCGACGCCCACGAGGATGATGCCGATGTAGCAGGGCCAGTTCGCGCCGATGTTGAGTGCGTTTGCGGTGTCAAAGCCTGCGCTCATATTGCCAACGACAAAGTACACGAACAGACAGCCCACGATGCTTATAATTGTCGCAAAGGCCGCGACCGAGGGCACCTTTTTGTCGTTGATGACCTTGATGAAGGGTATGGAGATGAGCACGGCGAGCACGAGGGGGATGCCGAGTATGAGACTGGGGTCGTTAAAGCCGAGCGTGTAGTTCATCCAGTTCATGATGTGGATGAAATAGCAGTTGTAGCCGATGAAGAAAATGCAGAGGGTGAGGAACACGAGCGCAAGCTCTTTATTGGAAGCAAAGCGCCTGAAATTAAAGGTGGAGGCAAACTGATGCCAGAAGCCGCCGTCCCTGACGGGCCTGAGCCGCGGGTCGTCCTTGAGCAGGAACATGGAGGCTATGCCCACTAAGATGGTGACCGCGCCCGCGACGGAGAAGAAAATGATGTAGCCCGCCTGCGGATTTGCCTCGGTTGCAAGACCGTTCACGAACATACCGCCGACGAGAGTTCCGACGAGGGTGCCTATGACGGGCAGAGTCGCCGCAACGGCGCCTATCTGTCCGGAGTTTGAATCGTCCATCATGTCCGCGTACCATGCGTTGTAGCCCGCGTCGTTTGCCATGGAGCCGAAGAAGCTCATGATAGTGTCGGCGGCGACGATGGTGACACCGACGAGCATGACGTTGTTATATATGCTGTCGCGCAGGTAGTGGGTCAGGCCGAAGGCGATGGTGAAGACGCCCCACAGTATCGAGCCCCAGGTGATGAGCTTCTTGCGGGAGCCGATGCGGTCTGAAAGCGTTCCGAAAAACAGCGCTGAGAAGGTCGTGGCGGTGGCCGAGCATATGGTCATGGCGGTCACGACGCCGAGCTGCGCTCCGAAGTCCGAGTACAGGAAGTTTGCAAACCAGTTGTTTTCAATCACCCAGGCTATCTGCGCCGAAAAGCCGATGACCAGCAGAAGCGTCCAGTTCAGAGCCCCGATGCCTTTCTTTTTCGTGGGTATTTTGCCGTCCATACTAAATGTCCCTCCGATGCTTTTTGATAAATCCTCTTACTGCGTTCTGATATTTTTCCTTTTCGAGCATATAAGATGCCGCGTGCCCCGCGCCGGGGACGAGCAGCAGCTCCTTTTCCGCCGCGCAGGCGTCAAAAATGCGCATGGCCATGTCGACGGGGACATACAAGTCGCTGTCGCCGCAGATGTATAAAAGCGGAAGCTTTGAGCGCTGCATACTGCGCACCGAATCCCCGTCGCGGAAGCCGTAGCCGGCGGTGATGAGATTTATAAGCTCAAAAATGTTCACAAACGGCGTGGCCGGGAGATGATATATCCTGCCGACAAGATTGCGGAAGACCTCGTCAATGCAGGAATAGCCGCAGTCGGCGATAATACCGCGGACGTTGTCGGGAAGCTCAAGATCAGCGCATTGCAGGATAGAGGCAGCGCCCATGCTCATGCCGTGGAGGAAGATCGAGGAGCCGGGAAAAAGCTCGGCCGCCTTTTTGGTCCAGAGCACGACGTCATACCTGTCCAGTGCGCCGAAGCCTATGTATCTGCCCTCGCTTTCGCCGTGGGCGCGCATATGCAGGTACATGAGGTTGTATCCCAGCGAGTGATAAAAATCGTACATCGCGGCAAAATCGAAGGCGGGCTCGGATTTATAGCCGTGGCAGAATATCACCGTAACGCCGGTATCGCCCTCGCCGCGCAGAAGGTCGGCGTGAAGCTTAAGCCCGTCGGCGGAGCTTATTACCAGCTTTTCAAAGGGCAGGCTGCGAAAGGGCTCAAAGTACGGGATGTTGTGCTCCCAGAGAGCCTCTCCCGTCGGCGCGAGCAGGGGTGAGCACTTTCCTCCCGTCTCGGGCGAGGGCAGATCGTCCTGCCGCCTGATCAGTGCCCGTACGAAGGAATAGCCCAGTACCCAGACTATCGCCGCGGCAAGGCAGAGTATACACAGAATTATAAATGCAGTCTTCATGATGCGGTCTCCGAATTATTATCACGGATATTTTATTACATAATAATTGAAATTGGAAGAGACAATTCTTGAAGAAACAAAAATAATACTATATAATATCTTCACAATTGCTGCGAGGTGATAAGTGTGGAAAAGAAAAAAGTGTATTTTATTAAAGATATAAGCCCGGCAAACGCGATAAGGGCGTTTGATGCGCTGGGCGTCGAGCTCACGGGCAACGTCGCGGTCAAGCTCCACAGCGGCGAGCCGGGAAACCAGAATTTCCTGCGTCCTGAGTTTATGAAGGATATCGTTGACTATGTCGGCGGAACTATCGTCGAGTGCAACACCGCGTATGACGGCAACAGAAACACCACCGAGGCGCACCGCAAAACGATGCAGCTTCACGGCTGGGTGGATATCGCTGACGTCGACATCATGGATGCCGAGGGTGAGATCGAGATACCCGTTGTCGGAGGCAGGCATCTTGAAAAAAACTATGTTGGCAAGACTCTGCCTGAGTACGACTCCATGCTGGTGCTGTCCCACTTCAAGGGGCACCCCATGGGCGGCTTCGGCGGCGCGCTGAAGAACATATCCATCGGCCTTGCCTCCACCTACGGCAAGAAGTATATCCACGGCGTCAAAGACGTGGTCGACTACTGGAACTCCGACCATGACAGCTTCCTTGAGTGCATGGCAGACGCGGCAAAGAGCATCGTCGACCGCTTTGAGGGAAGGATGGCTTTCGTCAACATCATGTGCAATATGTCCGTTGACTGCGACTGCTGCGCCGTGGCGGCCGATCCCAAAATCGGAGATATCGGAATCCTCGCCTCCCTCGACCCCGTGGCTCTCGATCAGGCCTGCATCGACCTTGTATACGCCTCCCCCGACGAGGGCAAGGCCGATCTCATCGAGCGCATAGAGTCGCGCAACGGCATTCACACCATTGAGGCTGCCGCCGCAATAGGCGTCGGCAGCAGAGAATACGAGCTCATAAATATCTGATATGAAAAAGCTTGTTGTCGGCGTCCTGGCCCATGTGGACGCCGGTAAAACGACGCTCTCGGAGGCCATGCTGTACACCTGCGGCAGCATACGAAAGCTGGGCAGGGTGGATCACCGCAGCACAGCGCTTGATACGCACGAGCTTGAGCGGGCCAGGGGCATAACCATATTTTCAAAGCAGGCGAGGCTTCGCACGGACACGATGCAGCTTTGCCTGCTCGACACGCCGGGACACGTTGATTTTTCCGCCGAGACCGAGCGCACGCTTCAGGTGCTCGATTACGCGGTGCTTGTCATATCGGGCTCGGACGGGGTGCAGGCGCACACGGAGACACTGTGGCGGCTCCTTGAAAGACACCGTGTGCCGACGATAATTTTTGTGACGAAAATGGACCTGACCGGCAGCGACAGGGAGCGGGTGATCGGGGACGCGCGCCTGCGCCTGTCGGAAAACTGCATTGATTTCAGCGAACAGACGGCTCAGCTTTGGGAAAGCCTCGCCATGTGCGACGAGGGCCTGCTGGATAAATATACGGAGAGCGGTCTTATAGACGAGGAGGATATCGCCGCTCTCATAAGCTCCCGCCGCGTATTTCCGATGCTGTTCGGCTCGGGGCTCAGGCTCGAGGGCGTGGATAGGCTCATTGAGTTTATCGAAAAATACGCCCGCCAGCCGGACTATCCCGCGCAGTTCGGCGCAAAGGTATATAAGATCATGCGCGACGAGCAGGGAAATCGCCTGAGCTGCATGAAAATAACCGGCGGCAGCCTGAAAAATCGAAGCCTTATTAACGGCGAAAAGGTCACGGGCCTGCGTCTGTATTCCGGCGCAAGGTACGAGACAACAGACGAAGTCACGTCGGGCGACATCGTCGCTGTGCAGGGGCTTGAGAAGACCTATGCCGGCCAGGGGCTCGGCATTGAGAAAAATTCCGCCGAACCTGTGCTCGAGCCGGTGCTGTCATACCGCGTTAACCTGCCTAAGACCGCCGACCCTCAGACGGCACTTAAAAAGCTGCGCCTGCTCGAGGATGAGGATCCTCAGCTTCGCATTAGCTGGAACGAGCAGCTGCGCGAGATCCATGTTCAGCTCATGGGCCAGGTGCAGACCGAGGTGCTGGCCGCTCTCATAAAAGAGCGCTTTGACATGGACGTGAGCATAGACTCCGGCGGCATCATGTACAGAGAAACGATAAAAAAGCCCGTCGAGGGCGTGGGGCATTTCGAGCCCCTGCGCCACTACGCGGAGGTGCATCTTGCCCTTGAGCCGACCGAACGCGGCTCGGGGCTGAGCTTTGAAAGCCGCTGCAGCGAGGACAGCCTCGACGGCAGCTGGCAGAACCTCATTCTCAGCCACCTTGCCGAAAAACAGCACTTGGGTGTGCTCACGGGCTCACCGATAACGGACATGAAAATAAGCCTCATCGCAGGCAGAGCGCACCCAAAGCACACCGAGGGCGGCGACTTCCGCGAGGCGGTCTACCGCGCGGTGCGCCAGGGGCTCATGAAGGCCGAGAGCCAATTGCTCGAGCCGTGGTACGAGTTTCGCATCGAAGCGCCGCCGGAGCATATCGGCAGAGCCATAAGCGACGTGCGCGCCATGTCGGGCGAGTTTAAGACCGAGGACGGAAGCGTTATAACGGGCATCGCGCCCGTGTCGGAAATGAACGGCTACGCGCCAGTTCTGGCGTCATACACCTCCGGCAGAGGCAGGATATCCTGCCGTCTTGCGGGCTACTACCCCTGCCACAACGAAAAGCAGGTGCTCGCCGATACGGACTACGACCCCGAGGCAGACCTGCAAAACACTCCCGACTCCGTTTTCTGCTCCCATGGCGCGGGAACGGTCGTCAAATGGAACGAGGTCGAAAAGCATATGCACATCGACACGGGCTTCGGCAGGGAAAACGAGCCGCCGCCGGCTTACAGGCCCCGCAGCTTCAGCATCGACGATAAGGAGCTTGAGGCGATCATGGAGCGCGAGTTCGGCCCCATACGCCGCAGGGAATACACCCGCCCCCAGCGTGCCCAGGAGCAGGAATATACCGTTCAGCCGGGAAAGCGTGAGTATATCATCGTTGACGGCTATAACCTCATTTTCGGCTGGGACGAGCTTAAGAAGCTCGCGGCGGATAATCTTGAGCTGGCGAGGGCTCGGCTGACCGATATCCTGCGCAGCTACAGGGCGTTTCGGGAATGCGAGCTGGTGCTCGTTTTTGATGGCTACAAGGTCGAGGGAAACCCCGGAGAGCGCGACACCGAGGGCATCCGCATCGTGTACACCAAAGAAAACGAGACGGCGGATATGTACATCGAAAAGCTGGCAAACGACATCGGCAAAAACTACTGCGTGCGCGTCGTGACCAACGACTCGCTCATCCGCCTGTCGGCGCTGCGCTCGGGCGTGCTGAGGATGTCCTGCGCGGAGTTTATAAACGAGCTGGGCTTCGTTATGGAGCAGATAGCGGAGTATATTGATGGAAAACGATGAACTTATAAAGCGGGCGGAGGACCTTGCCCGCCGCTGCGAAAAAACGGTGTCCGTGACCCACACTGCGTTTCTCACACCAGCCGAGCAGTATGCCCTTGAGCAGTGGTCGGAGCGTATGCCCGACTGCAATATGCTCCTGTTCGGGGGACACCCCGACTGCGAGCGGCGCGCCGCGTTTTTCCTGCCTTTTTACATGGAAAGGGAGGACTTTGACGCGCAAGAGTATATCTGCGCGCTCAGGGCCGAGGCCTCCTTCGGCGAGCCGGGACACCGCGACTATATGGGCGCGATAATGGGCCTTGGCATTAAGCGTGAATGGCTCGGCGATATCTGGGTAAGCGGCCGCACGGCGACGATATTTCTGCTGCACGGCGTTGAGCGCCATCTCAGCGACAGCCTTGACAAAGTCGGCAGGTACGGCGTAAGGATAGCGCCTATCGCTCTCTCCGAGACCGAGGCTCCCGAGCGCAGGGTGAAGCAGGTGAGCTTCTCGGTAAAAAGCATGAGGCTTGACGCCGTGGCAGCGGGGATGTTCGGCCTGTCCAGAAGCTCCGTTGCGGGCTTCATAGCCGCCGGCGATGTGAGTCTTAACTACAGCCAGTGCATGAAGGCCGACGCCGCCGTCAAAGAGGGCGACATTATCTCCCTGCGAGGCAAAGGAAAGGGCGCTGTCGGAGCCGAGGGCGGCATGAGCCGCAAGGGCAGGCTTTTCGTAAACGCCGAAATATATAAGTGATACTGCGCATAATAAGGCAGGGTCAACAGACCCTGCCTTATTACTTTGCTTCTCAAATTAAATATAATTCGTGAAAATATTTATATAAAACTATTGACAAATTATGAGCTGAGGACTAAAATACAAAACATAGGGAAAATGCGAATATAATAAGGAAAAGAAACGAGGGAAAAAGATGAAAAAAACATTATACAGCCTGATGCTCTCCGATGAGGTCGTTGCTGAGGTCGACCGCCTTGCCCACCGCCTGGGCACGAACCGCTCAAATCTCATAAATCAGATACTTGCCGAGCACGTCGATCTCGTTACGCCGGAGCGCAGGATAAACGATATTTTTTCCGCGATGGAGCAGCTTATCGCCCCGTCAAGGGAGCTTGTGCCTTTCTTCGCGCCGAATACTCTTACCATGTCGATGAAATCCTCCCTTGAATATAAGTACCGCCCCACGGTCAAATACGAAGTGGAGCTCTACCGCGGGGACAGCGATTATCTCGGTGAGCTGACGGTCATATTCCGCACGCAATCCAAAGCGCTGATACAGTCAATGACGGAATTTTTCCGCATCTGGAAGAGCATCGAGGACGCGCACCTGCGCCCAATGATGGAGGATGGCGCGCCGGGATATGCCCTGTACGAGGGCAAGTTCGTCCGCTCCATCGCCATACCCCGCCGCGACTGTACCTCCGAAGAACTGGCGGGAGCCATCTCGGAATACATCAAGCTCTTTGACTCCATGATGAAGGGATACCTCAGCGGCCGCCTTGACGCCCGCGATGTGGAGGCATGCTATTTCTCACAGCTCAGGAGAGCCGACATCCTTATATAAGAAGGTGTTATTATGAACGCACAGAACTTTACGCAGAAGACCATTGAAACCATACAGACCGCCAAATCCATGGCTCTGGAGAACCAGAACCAGTATATAACGCCGGAGCATCTGCTCTACGCCCTCGTCGATCAGGACGGCGGGCTTATCCCCTCGCTGCTGCAGAGGATGGGCGTTGACTGCAACGCAGTGCTCGCGGAGCTGGACACGGCGATTGACGCTATGCCTAAGGTGTCCGGAGACTATGACGTGTATCTCTCCCGCGAGGCAGAGCGCGTCATGAACGCCGCAGAGCAGTCGGCAAAGAGTCTCGGCGACGAGTATCTTTCCGTCGAGCATATCATGATAGGCATTTTTGCCGCGGCAACTCCCGCGATTAAGCGCATTTTCGCCGACCACGGCATAACCAAGGCCAAATTCACTGCCGAGCTGTCCAAGGTCAAGAAGGGCCCCGTCACGGGGGACAATCCCGAGAACAGCTATGACGCTCTGACGAAGTACGGCACCGACCTTGTCGAGCGCGCCAGAAACAACGAGCTCGACCCGGTCATAGGCAGGGACGCGGAGATAAGAAACGTCGTGCGCATACTCTCGCGCAAGACGAAGAACAACCCCGTACTCATCGGCGAGCCCGGCGTCGGCAAGACCGCCATCGCCGAGGGGCTTGCCCAGCGCATTGTGCGCGGCGACGTGCCCGAGGGACTTAAGAACAAGACCATATTCTCGCTGGACATGGGCGCGCTTATCGCCGGCGCAAAGTACAGGGGCGAATTTGAAGAGCGCCTCAAGGCCGTGCTGGAGGAGATAAAGCAGTCCGAGGGACAGATAATCCTGTTCATCGACGAGCTGCACACCATAGTCGGCGCAGGCAAAACGGAGGGCAGCATGGACGCCGGCAACCTCCTCAAGCCGATGCTGGCGCGCGGCGAGCTGCACTGCATAGGCGCGACCACCCTTGACGAGTACCGCAAGTATATCGAAAAGGACGCCGCCCTCGAGCGCAGGTTCCAGCCCGTCACCGTCGATGAGCCGACGGTGGAGGACACCATCTCCATCCTGCGCGGCCTGAAGGAGCGCTATGAGGTGTATCACGGCGTGCGCATCCACGATAACGCCCTCGTAGCCGCCGCTACGCTTTCCCACCGCTATATATCCGACCGCTTCCTGCCGGACAAGGCGATAGACCTCGTCGACGAGGCCTGCGCGCTTATCCGCACGGAGATCGACTCCATGCCTGCCGAGCTCGACGATATCCGCCGCAAGATAATGCAGCTTGAGATAGAGGAGATGGCGCTGAAGAAGGAGACGGATAAGCTCTCGATGGACAGACTTGAAAAGCTGTCCGAGGAGCTTGCAAATCTCAAGGACAGCTTCAACGAGAAAAAGTCCCGCTGGGAGGCGGAGAAAAACAGCGTCGACGAGGTAAAGAAGCTAAAAAGCGATATCGAGAAGATGCACGCGGATATCGAATCGGCGCAGCTGCGATATGAATATGAGACGGCCGCGAAGCTCAAGTATTCCGACCTGCCGGAGCTCGAGCGCAGGCTCGCCGAGGCAGAGCGCATGAGCGAGGAGCGCAAAGCCAGCAGCATGGTGCACGACACCGTGACCGAGGAAGAGATAGCGGGTATCGTCGCCAAGTGGACGGGTATCCCCGTGGCAAAGCTCATGGAGGGTGAGCGCGAAAAGCTCCTGCATCTTGACGAGGTGCTGCATCAGCGCGTCATCGGTCAGGACGAGGCCGTTCAGAAGGTCACGGAGGCCATATGGCGCTCCCGCGCCGGCATCGCCGATCCCTCAAGACCCATCGGCAGCTTCATGTTCCTGGGACCCACAGGCGTCGGCAAGACGGAGCTTGCAAAGGCCCTTGCCCAGTGTCTGTTTGACGATGAGCACAACATCGTCCGCATCGATATGACCGAGTACATGGAGAAATTCTCCGTGTCGCGTCTCATCGGCGCGCCCCCGGGATATGTCGGCTACGACGAAGGCGGCCAGCTCACCGAGGCCGTGCGCCGCCGCCCCTACAGTGTGGTATTGTTTGACGAGATCGAAAAGGCACACCCGGACATCCAGAACATTCTGCTGCAGATCCTGGAGGACGGTCAGCTCACCGACGCCATGGGCCGCAAGGCGGACTTCCGCAACACCATCGTGCTCATCACCTCCAACTTGGGAGCGCGCTTTCTGGCCGGGCAGTCCGCGCCGCTGGGCTTTGCGGCCGGGTCGGAGGCCGTGTTTGAAAAGCAGGCGGCGCAGGCCGTGGAGGAAGCCAAAAAGTGGTTCCGTCCGGAGCTGGTGGGGCGGTTGGATGAGCTCATCGTGTTCCGCCCGCTCAGCGACGAGAGCATGTCTGCCATCGCGGAAAAAATGCTCTGCAGGCTGGAAGTCCGGGCGGCGCGCAGCGGCTATCAGCTCCGGCACACCCCGCAGGTGGGGGCCGTGCTGGCGGCCCGTGCCCGCTCGGCCTATGGAGCGCGGGAATTGCGCCGACAGGTGGACCGAGCGGTGGAACAGGCGCTGGCCGATCAGATCGCTGCCGGGACTGCCTGCACCGGGCAGCACTGGACTGCGGACTGTACGGCAGAGGGCACCA